>Ga0207899_1000145_pt1 | contig 33444 bp, 26 predicted proteins | sample MalvirmetaMSP134_FD_184235 | JGI IMG/M metagenome (GOLD analysis project Ga0207899, IMG submission 184235) | Marine viral communities from the Deep Pacific Ocean - MSP-134 (SPAdes) | ecosystem: Environmental > Aquatic > Marine > Oceanic | place: Pacific Ocean | collected 2011-06-28
TTCCAGCAAGGTACGCACAATGGCATCAGGTTGCTGTCTCTGGAAAATCCGGCTGTTGTGCATTAATCCCAACCGCCACAACGGCGGCTGAATGACGAGCTCATAGCGGGTTCGCCGGTGGCCGGAGTCGCCGCGAACAAATTCACTGACCACACCGGCAAAACGACGCAACGGGTTACCATCCTGCCAGACCATCAGTTCAACCGGTTCCTCGAGCACATCGGCGGCGCCAATAGCGGGATCGGTACTGGCCAGCTGTAAGCGGCCATGAAACAACTCGGAAAGGGCTTCGGTCAGCGCAAAGCGAACCACAGAAAATACGTCGGGTGGGAGCTCACCAACACGGGCGGTGAACTGCAGTCCGCTTGCCTGAGACATGTCTTCCGTCCTTGAAGAGAAAATTCCTGCTCATCCTGAGCGTGAACGTGAGTATACCGGTGGTCTGGAGGAATGTAATCAAAACACACCGGTTACCTCTTCAGGATGAGAAGTTGACCACAGGCTCATTCTGCTGCACCCTAATCTGGTTTCATTACGCAACCGGAGAGCAATGTGAGCGAATATAAAAATCGAGCCATAGTCCTCAAACAGCGCCCGCAAGGGGAAATTCAGCAAGGCGATCTGGTCATGGAAGAGCGCTCCGTCAGGGCGCCTGGTGACGGCGAAGTCGTTGCACAGATTCTGTGGCTTTCGCTGGATCCCTACATGCGCCCGCGCATGAACGACTCCAAAGGGTATATGGATCCCATTGGTATCGACGAGCCCATCGTGGGCGAAAGCGTTGCCCGCATTGTGGAATCCCGGTCGGACAAACTGAAGGTGGGTGATCTGGTGACCTGTTATTCAGGTTGGCAGGAATACGTAACCTTCCCCGCCGATGCCCCCATGGTTTACAAGATTCACCAGAAGGACAATGTGCCCGTGCAAACGTATCTGGGCGTGGCCGGCATGCCAGGCCGTACCGGTTTTTGCGGCCTGATGTACGTTGGTCTGCCCAAGGCAGGTGATACTGTAGTGGTCTCTGCTGCCTCCGGCCCGGTTGGCACGGTGGTCGGCCAGACCGCGAAAAGCGAAGGCTGCCGCGTTGTCGGCGTCGCCGGCGGTCCGGAGAAATGCGATTTCGTGGTTAACGAGCTTGGGTTTGATGCCTGTGTCGATTACAAGGCGGGCAATCTTGAGGCTGATCTTAAAGCCGCCTGCCCCGATGGCATCGACGTCTATTTTGAAAACGTCGGTGGAGCGGTTACCCGTGCGGTCGCGCCCCTGCTGAACACCGGTGCCCGGGTGCCCATCTGCGGTTACGTGTCAGCGTACAACGCCACCGACATGGCCTCAGTGGAAACTCCGTTTCATGTCCTCAAGGCTCTGGATCCCGTGCCCGAGCATCGCTTTTTCCTCGTCACCGAATGGCAGGACAAGCATCAGGAAATTACGGACATCCTGGCTTCACGCATCGCCAATGGCGAACTGAAGTACCGGGAAACCGTTGCTGAGGGCCTGGAGAATGCCGTTGACGCCTTCAAGGGCATGCTCAACGGCAAGAACTTCGGCAAGCAGCTGGTGCACATCGCCGACTGATCGGCTGTTAGCACGCTGAACACCGGGAAGGTCAGTCTGAAACTTTCAGCAAAACCTTCCCGGTGTTCTGATTCTCTGCAACGTAGGTCATCGCCTCTTCAACCTTGGTGATCGGCCACTCGCTGTCAATCTGAGGGCGGATCTGTCCAGCGCTCAACAACGGCCATACGTGCCGGTGCAGCGCCTGCATCACCTTGCCTTTATCGACCACGGTCCGCGACCGCAACGTGGAGCCGATCAGGCGATGACGCTTCACCAGCATAAGGCCAAGATCCACCTCGGCCGTGCGCCCACCCATCAATCCAATCAGTACGATCCGACCATCCACGTTCAGAACTTTCTGGTCCTCGCTGATGTAACTGCCCCCGACCGGGTCCAGCACCATATCAACGCAACCCCAGCTCTTGACCGCATCCACAAATGAACCGTCGTTGCGGTTCCAGACACCGGTCGCGCCCAGCTGCTGACAGGTTTCCAGCTTTGCCGCGTCGCCTGCGGTTGCAAACACCGGGTTGCCAAACGCTGTTGCCAATTGGATAACCGCCGTACCCAGGCCGCTGGCCCCGGCATGAAGCAGTAACCGCTCGCCCGGCTGCAGTCCCGCTTCCTGATAGAGGTTGAGCCAGGCGGTGGCGAACACTTCCGGAATGGCCGCAGCCTGGTCCAGTGAATACCCCTTGGGCACCGGCAATACCTGTACTGCGGGCACAACCACCTTGGTGGCATAACCGCCGCCCGTCAGCAAGGCGCAGACCTCCTGGCCCACTTCCAGGCCGCTGACTGACTCGCCCAGCGCCGCAATACGGCCACTGACTTCCAGCCCCAGGATGTCAGACGCCCCCGGCGGCGGTGGGTAAACGCCCGCTCGTTGCATCAGATCAGCGCGATTGATTGCAGTCCAGACAACATCGATTTCGACATGGTCGGCCGGCACTTCTGTGTAGTCGTCACAGTCCTCCCAGCTGAGCTTGTCTCCGATTACCTTGATCGCTTTCATCATGTCTGAGGTCTCGGTTTTGGAACATTAGCTCAGCATACCCGATGTTTTTCCAGCGTTGTAATGAGAATATTTTCATAGATGGCGGCAAGCTTCCCCAAGCCCCATTCGAGCGGTTTCCGGCAGTCGACAGAATTGCTCATTAATGTCACCAGCTGGTGGGCGGCGCCCCGCGCTTCGGCTTTGGCATTGTCAGGAACGCTGGGATAAAGCTGCGAGGATGGCACATATTCCGGGTACGCCAACCGGTCCGGCGCCAGGGCCAGGCAGCCGGATGCCATGGCTTCAAGCATCGATAGCCCCTGGAAATCATGCAGTGCCGAGGAGATCACCACATCCGCCTGGCTAAGAAGCTGATCGTAATCCGAGCGTTGTGGCAGGAAGCCCCAATGCACCAGGCGATGGCCATGACCCTGACGAATGGCATCGAACGCCTCCGGCTGCTGCCGAAAGGTTTGGCCTACCACGCTCAAGCTAAAATCCTGACCCTGGCTTTCCAGCTCATCCAACAGCAAGAGTAAGCGGTCAGGCCCCTTATCGTATTCCCATCGGTGATTCCAAAGCAGGTGTGGACAGGTTCGGTTCAGGGGTTCCGTGCGGTCAACGTACAAACGATCCTCAATGGGAACCGGCACTACCTGGGCTTTGTCCGCCAACAGATCGAGCGTCTCCAAAGGCACACCATCAGGCAGTTTGCGATAGAGCCCAGCCACGCCCTCCAGAAAACTGCGGCGGTTCCAGTCACTGTTAAAAAGGACAACATCGGCAGCGAGGGCGCTGTAGAGGTTTACCATCTGTGGGTCGACGCTGGCATGCTGCCCTTGCGACTCCGGATAGGCGAACTGGTTTTCATGCATGTACAACACGGCAGGAGTCGAGGCCAGGTGCGGATGCAGTCCGCGGATAGAGACGAGATCGACCATAGAGGTGACCAACAGCAGATCCCACCGCTGTTGCAGCAAGGGCTCGTTAAACCAGGTGAGTGCGTTGCCCCGTATCCGCCAGCGGAAAAACCGCGGGGGAAGAGTCAGTGTCTGCCATTCAAAGGATGACTGACTGGCGACCAATTGCTCCCGCCAGCGCCGGTGGCTGTCGGCATCGTAGGCGGAGAGCAGCAATATGCGGGGTTTGTGGGCTGGGATCGTGTCGGGCATGCAGGCATTCTGCCCTACTCCCGATTGGACAACCAGACGCTCTGATAGGGTTTCAGGGTAATGCTTCCGGACTGATCGTCGATGGTCATGCCCGAAATCAGGTCCACCCACTCATCGGTGCCAATCAGGTTTATGTCGCTAAGAGCAACCTGCTGGATCTCGTCACTGATGTTATGGATGCAAAAGATGGACTGGTCCCGTCGCATGCTCTGGCGCCAGAAACCAAACAACTGCAAACCAAGGTGCAGGGTGAACTGAGTGGCGTTAGGGTGAAAGGCAGCCTGTTTGCGACGGATAGCGATCAGCCGCTTCAGCTCGTGGAAGGCCTTGCTGTGATGGGTCAGCGGGTCCTCCAACGTCTGTTCCAGCATATCCAACTGCCACTGACTTCGGTTGATCGACCTGAGTCGGCCAGTGTTGGCCACTCGCTCCAGATCGTTTTCCGTGGCCAACAGGCTGTGAATGTAAAACGCCGGAATTCCTTCCAAGGCGAGCATTATCGTGTGGGCACAGACGAAGCGTTGATGCTGCCAGTGATCGGCACCGGATTCCGCAGTGCCCTTCAGGGCATCGTATAGGGCAATATTGATTTCATAGGGCTGGTCCCGACCATCCGGTGTGCGCCGGTACGACACTTTGCCGCCAAAAGAGTCCATGGTATTGATCAGGCGCTGTTTCTCTTCCTCGGTCAACAAACCGTCGGTGGGACGCATGCCAATGCCGTCGTGGGATGCAATGAAGTTAAAGTAGGAAGTACCCATCTGCGCCGGCGGCATGCTCATCAGCCAGGTTTTCAGGTGCCGGCAATTGCCGGTCACCAGCGTATTGATCAGCAACGGCGGCAACGAGAAGTTGTAAATAACGTGGGCTTCGTTGGCGTTACCGAAGTAAGTCAGATTTTCCCGATTGGGCACGTTGGTTTCGGTGATCACCACCGCTGTGGGGCTATGGTGCTCGATCAGCAGCCGCAGGATTTTGATCAGTTCGTGGGTCTGCTGGAGGTGAATGCAGGAGGTACCGGACTCTTTCCAGAGGAACGCTACGGCATCCAGCCGAAACACTATTACCCCCCGCTCCAGGTACTGCCGGATGATGCCGGCAAACTCGATCAGGACCTGGGGGTTGGCGAAGTTCAGGTCGACCTGGTCTTCACTGAACGTGCACCAGACGTGACGTTCACCGTCCTCAGTCTGCACTGGATTCAACAGCGGCGAAGTACGGGGCCGGACCACAGCACTCAGATCGTCCCGGGGATTGCCTTCAAAGAAATAGTCCTTACCCGGATCCACTCGCTTGCGGAAATTTTCAAACCATCGGCTTCGGGCCGACATGTGATTGATCACCAGATCGGCCATCAGTTTGAAGTCAGCGGCAATGGCCTCGACATGCTCCCAGGTGCCATGGGATTCATTAACCGCCAGGTAGTCCATCACGGAAAAGCCATCATCCGAGCTGAACGGGAAGAACGGCAGGATGTGCACCGTAGAAATGCTGTCTTCCAGACAATCCTTCAAAAACTGATGCAAGGTGACCAGCGGCTTCTGATCGGGCTGCTGTACCGAGTCGGCGTAAGTAATCAGAACCACGTCGGACTCATCCCAGTTGTTCTGGTGTGCCGGTGGTGGTGGCTGCTCGGGCTCCAGCCCCATGGTTTCCAGCAGCTTGTCAGCCAGCCCATCGCACTCCAGATCCGGGTAAACGGTGGTCAGCAGGGAAGCCAGCTTTGTTCTCAGCACCTGGGTCATGGGCGAAATTCCTGGTTATCAAGTTCCACGGCTTCCAGCAGCTGTTCCTTGATGTCGGGAATTGCACTGGTCACCCGGTTCCAACTGGGAATAAAGGGTGTGTCCATGGGGTTGTCGAGAAAATAGGCGCCCGCGCGCATCACGTTCTGGGCGAACAGCTCCACTGCTTTTTCTTCCTTGTGGCGATCAAAGGTCAGGCCATTGATGATGGCATCGTTCTGGTAGGTCTCGACAAAATCCAGGGCGATACGGAAGTAAGAGGCTTTGATAGTCCGAAACTTCTCAGATGAAAAAATCTCGCCGTTGGTGGCCAGTTTTCGGAACAGCGCTTTTGAAATGTCCATGCTCATCTTGGACAAGCCACGGCTGGCGTCTTCCGGTGATAATTCCTGATGCTTGTGATCGTAGACATCGGCAATGTCGACCTGGCACAGACGGTTGGTGGCATAGTTGCGTTTCATCTCGGACAGTACACCTACCTCAAGGCCCCAGTCGCTCGGAATGCGCAGATCATTGATGACGTCGGTACGGAAGGAGAACTCACCCGCCAACGGGTAACGATAGCTGTCGAGGTAGTCCAGGAAATCACTGGGGCCACACACTTTCTTCAACGCGCGAATCAGTGGTGTGACCAACAACCGGCTGACTCGGCCATTCATCTTCCCATCGGCCACACGAGCGTAATAGCCTTTGCAGAACATGTAGTTGAAGCCCGGGTTGGCGACGGGGTAAATCAATCGAGCCACCAGGTCCCGCGAATAGGTCAGTATGTCGCAGTCATGCAGCGCCACAGACTTGCTCACTCCGGACGCCAACACATAGCCAAAGCAGTACCAGACATTGCGTCCCTTGCCCATTTCAGTGGGCGCCAGATTCTGCTCGCGCAGTTTCACGTCAACATCCCGCAGCCGTGGTCCATCGTTCCACAATACCTTGAAATTCTGGGGCAAATCCGAAAAGTACTCCATCGCATGGCGATACTGCTGCTCATTGGCACGATCGAGACCAATGACGATCTGGTCCAGATACGGCACTTTGGTAAGCTCGTGCACGATGTTCTTCAGTGCGGGCCCTTCCAGCTCGGAATAAAGTGAAGGTAACACCAACGACATGGGCCGCGCCTTGCGGAACTCCATCAGTTCCGCCTCAAGATCCTCCACGGGCCGACGAACAAGGTTGTGCAGGGTGGTGACAATGCCATTCTGGTAAAAGTCGCCCATGGCGGCTCTCCTCTTTGGAACCGGTATTCTTGTTAGTAGCCGTACTCAAACAAGAGGTTGAGCACGCACTCGTTCCAACCCTCAGGGCCGGGCTTGAGGGAGCGCATGGCATGCTTGGCCGATGGCAACTGCACGTCGTCACTGTGAACGCCGCGAATGACAACCGGGATATCCGCCGATTCCAGCATCTGCTGATCGTTCGGGCTGTCTCCAAGGGCAATAGCAATTACCGGCTGCTCGCCATAGTGCTCCCGGTATTTACCCAGCAAAAAGTGGGCCCCATCGGCTTTATCGAACACCCCCATGGCGTGAAAAAACCGCCCGCCCTGCACCAGGCGCAGGTTCTCGGCCATCAGTGCAGTCTGAAATCCGGCCAGTTCGTCTTCTGAGCCTTCCCACAGCAATGGCTCGGTACCAAGCCGGTCCTTGGCCATTTCAGCCGATGCCACATCAAGCCCGGTCAGCGCCGCCAATTCCGTGGCCGACATATCCTCGAAGCCTCTGAACCGGGCGCCGGCCTGGCGTTGCGCCGTCAGCACCTTGAGTACATCCGCCCGGGATGCCCCAAAATTAACCACCTGTTCCTCACCATTGCCAAAAGTGTCAGCCGGAATCACTACCGCTGCACCGTTTTCGACGATGAAAGGCGCCCCGTTGCCCAGCTCCTGCCGCACCTTTCGAATTTCCGGGGCCGTTTTGCTGGAGTTGAGAATTAACGGAATGCCTGACTGATCAAGCCGCTTAAGCGCGGGCGCAGCATCGTCCCAGCGGTAGTTCTCATGGTTCAACAGGGTGCCATCCAGGTCAGAGATGATCAGTAACTTCGGCTTGGTCATGGGAATACTCCGTTACTAGGTTCGGAACCGCGGCAACCCAAGGGAATGATCCTCAGCCACCTCAATCAACACATTCGCCCTGTCGGGCATCTCGTTCAGGCATGCCCGGGTAACGCGCTCATAGTGCATGATGAACCGCGCCACCTCGGCATCGGTCATAATGCGCAAGGATTGGGCAGCATCGGAACCTTCGCCCACTTTTGGTGCATTTTTGATCTTTTCCGCCAGCTTGTGCTCCTGCAGAGTTCGCCATTCCCGGACACTGTCCATGGACGGGGCTTTCAGCATCACCAGCGTATCCAAGTCATCAAAGAACCGGCGATAACTGCCCTTCAGGCAGTTGTTCACCGTTCTGCGCCATAGGGCATCCGCGTCCTCTTCGGCCTCCAGAAGGTTCATCGGCTGCTCCAGTGCCTGATCCGGCTCGGGCCGAGCGCCCACACACCAGCCTTCCAGCAGAATCACCTGCGCCGGCCCTCGGAATACCGGCCATTCAGAACGTGGAACCCGGTCATCGACAGACTTGTCAAACATCGGGATCGGAGTCTGGTCGATCGCCTGGGCAGCTCGGAGCTGCTTGATCACCTGCTGACCCAACCCGACATCGTGGGTGCCAGGTACGCCCCGGGTGCGGAACAGGGGATGAATTCGTTCAGCAAGTTCGCAGCGCTCAGCTCTGGTAAGGTAGAGATCATCCAGCGAAAAACTGGCGGTTGGGCAATGATAGTGTTTGCCCAGAATCTCCCGCAGGAACAGCGCCAGGGTCGATTTCCCGGTGCCTTGCGCGCCGTGAATGCCGACCAAAATGGTCCTGTTGGCACTGCGCTGCAGCGCGACAAGGTGCTCAACCAGTGGGAGAATGGTCTGTTCAGCGGTGTTCACGTAGGTGGCAGGAAGTGCCTCCTGCTCGACCAGATCTTTGAGGGTTTGTCTCAGCTCAGGTTCAGACACGTTGTTGGAGTCCCGGCAGTCGTTGAATGATTGAAAAGCACAGCAGTATTCGTACCAGTGGGAGTATAGGCATTTTATGAGCAACAACGATTTTCGAGTTGAACATCGCTACCTGGAACTCCCGGACAGTTTCTATACTCGCGTTCAGCCCAGCCCGCTTCGAGACGCCAGTATGGTGTGTTTCAACCACGCATTGGCCGACGACATGGGCTTCCACACTGAAAACGCCGACGAATGGACCCAGATTGGCGCCGGTGCCGAACTCCTGGAAGGCATGGACCCAGTGGCCATGAAATACACCGGTCACCAGTTCGGCATGTACAACCCGGAACTGGGCGATGGCCGTGGGCTGCTGCTCTGGGAGACCGTCGGACCAGATGGCCGGCGCTGGGACTGGCATTTGAAAGGCGCGGGCACCACGCCCTACTCCCGGTTTGGTGATGGCCGGGCAGTGCTACGTTCCACCGTGCGGGAGTACCTGTGCAGTGAAGCCATGGCTGGGTTGGGCATACCCACTACCCGGGCATTATTCATGGTCAGCGCCAAGGACCCCGTGCGTCGCGAATCCATCGAAACCGCAGCCGCACTTGTCCGGGTGGCCCAGAGCCACATCAGGTTCGGCCACTTCGAATTCGCCGCGCACCATGAGGGCCCAGAAACCGTAAAAACCCTGCTGGAGCATGTCATTGCCCTGCACTTCCCGCATTTGATTGGTCTTTCAGAGGAAGAACGACACCAGCGCTGGTTTGAGGAAGTGGTGGAGCGCACCGCCCGGCTGATCGCGGACTGGCAGGCGGTCGGGTTCTGTCACGGCGTGATGAACAGCGACAACATGTCGATCATTGGCGACACCTTCGATTACGGCCCCTACGCCTTCCTTGATGACTTTGACGCCGGCTACATCTGCAACCACACCGACCAGGGCGGCCGTTATGCCTACAACCGGCAACCGCAGATCGGCTTCACCAATTGCCGCTATCTGGCCAACGCGTTGTTGCCGGTGATGGATGAGGATGCGGTTCGCCGGGGACTGCGCCGCTACGAAGTGGCTTACAACGACCGCTTCCTGCAGAACATGCGGGACAAGCTGGGCTGGCAGCAGGAGCATGAGTCCGACCTGGGGCTGATTATGGATACCTTCAGCATGCTGCATGAGCACCATGTGGATTACACCGGGTTCTTCCGGGCGCTATCCAACCTTCGCCGTAACGGGCACGGGCCGGTACTGGACCTGTTTGTGGACCGCAGTACCGCCAGCGACTGGCTGCAACGCTATGAACAGCGATTGCAGGCCGAGAACCGACCCGATGAGGCCCGGGAATCAGCCATGCGTGCAGTGAATCCCAAATACGTATTGCGGAACTACCTGGCCCAACAGGTTATTCAAGAAGCCCATAACGGCGATTACGCGCCCATGCACGAGCTATTAAAAGTGCTGGAGCATCCGTTCGACGAGCAACCCGAACACGAGCAATACGCCGCGCCACCACCGGACTGGGGCAAGCACATGAACATCAGTTGCTCGTCCTGAACATTCTCGATAACAAGTACCCGCCATAAAACAGCGATCATAAAAAAAGGGTGAAGCCTGAGCTTCACCCTGTTTGTTTCACAGCGGAAAAACCGATCAGACGGCCTTGGCCGCGATGATTTTCTCCTGCCACTCGGCGGGACCGGTCTGATGCACCGAGGAACCGCGAGAGTCCACCGCTACAGTAACCGGCATGTCCTCAACCTCGAACTCGTAAATGGCTTCCATACCCAGTTCCGGGAAGGCGACCACTTCGGCGTTCTTGATGGCTTTGGACACCAGGTAGGCGGAGCCACCCACGGCCATCAGATAAACAGCGCCAAACTCACGAATGGCGTCGATAGCAACCTGACCACGCTCAGCCTTGCCGATCATTCCGGTCAGACCGGTCTGCTCCAGCATGGTGTGAGTGAACTTGTCCATCCGCGTTGCGGTAGTCGGGCCGGCGGGACCAACCACTTCCTCACGCACCGGATCAACCGGGCCCACGTAATAAATGAAGCGGCCTTTCAGATCCACCGGCAGCTCTTCCCCCTTCTCGATCATATCGACCATCTTCTTGTGGGCAGCGTCACGGCCGGTCAGCATCTTGCCTGAAAGCAGTACGGTTTCGCCCGGCTGCCAGTCCTTCACGTCTTCCGGGGTGACCGTATCCAGGTTCACCCGGCGAACGTTTTCACCCACTTCCCAGGTGATTTCCGGCCAGTCTTCCAGGCTCGGCGGGGTCTGCAGCGAAGGACCGTTGCCATTCAACGTGAAGTGCGCGTGACGGGTAGCCGCACAGTTCGGGATGATCGCCACCGGCTTGTTGGCCGCGTGGGTTGGATAATCCTTCACCTTCACGTCCAGAACCGTGGTCAGGCCACCCAGGCCCTGGGCGCCAATACCCAGATCATTGACCTTATCGAACAGCTCAAGACGCAGCTCTTCGGCCCGGTTGGATGAGCCACGGGCCTGCAGGTCGTGAATATCGATCGGGTCGAGCAGCGACTCTTTGGCCATTTGCATGGCCTTCTCAGCGGTACCGCCGATACCGATACCAAGCATGCCAGGCGGACACCAACCGGCGCCCATCTGCGGCACCATCTTCAGCACCCAATCCACTACGGAATCTGACGGATTCAGCATGGCAAACTTGGATTTGGCTTCGGAACCGCCGCCTTTGGCTGCCACGTGCACTTCTACCGTATCGCCCGGCACCATCTTGTAATGAATGATGGCCGGGGTGTTGTCGCCAGTGTTCGCACGCTTGCCGTCCGGATCGTCCAGGATGGAGGCGCGCAGCACATTGTCCGGATGGGTATAGGCGCGGCGCACACCCTCGTTGATCACATCATCCAGCGGCAGCTCGCAATCCCACTGAACATTCATGCCGATGTTCACGAACACCGTTACGATGCCGGTGTCCTGACACAGCGGCCGGTGGCCTTCCGCGCACATGCGAGAGTTGATCAGGATCTGCGCCATGGCGTCCTTGGCCGCCTGAGACTCTTCCCTCTGGTAGGCCTCGTGCACGCTATCGATGAAATCCTTCGGGTGGTAATAGGAAATGAACTGCAGCGCGTCCGCTACGCTTTCAATCAGGTCGTCCTGGCGGATTACCGTGGTCATAGGCGCCTCATCAGCTAGATGTCATTGTTTCTGTGTTTTGGTCTAAAAAGAGGCGGAGAGTTTACCAGAAAATCCATCAGGCGCAGCATCTGGCCAACGGTAAAGCCGTGTACAAAAGCTGTAACAGCCCGCCGCTAAAAAGCTATCATGCTAACGAAATAATAATTACTCTCTGAAAACCACGTCTGAAAGTAAGCCTGAATAAAGGCATCTCATAAAAGTACCCAACAACAATCCCCGCCGGAGGCCCAATGACCGACCTCATCCTGACCGAGCAAGCCGATCGCATCCTGACCGTCCGCATTCATCGGCCAGACCGTAAGAACGCCCTGACCCACGCCATGTACACCGGGCTGGGTGACGCCCTGGAACAGGCCGAAAACGACCCAGAGATCCGCTGTGTATTGATTACCGGGAGCAACGACTGCTTCACCGCCGGCAATGATCTCGGCGAATTCGCTGCGGGCTTGCCCGGTGCCTTTGAAGATACACCGGTCGGCCGATTTTTAGTCTTGCTGGCCAGCGCCACTAAACCGGTCGTAGCCGCTGTTAATGGCCCAGCGGTTGGCATCGGCACCACCATGCTGCTGCACTGCGACATGGTGTTCGCCGGCACCAACACCCGCTTTCAGATGCCATTCGTCAACCTGGGCCTGTGCCCGGAGGGCGCCTCCAGCCTTTTGCTGCCGTCCTGGCTGGGCCGGGTGCGCGCTGCTGAGTTACTGATGCTGGGCGACGCATTTACCGCTGGCGATGCCGCCCGCCTGGGCCTGATTAACCGGGTGTGCGATCCAACCGAAACTGAAGTCACAGCCCGGGAGATCTGCTCGAGACTTGCCAAGCAAGCACCGGCGGCCATACGTGCCACGAAGGAACTGCTTAACCGACCAACCCAGGCCCAGCTCAAGGACACTTTAATCGCGGAAGGTGGACGGTTTGCTGGTCTACTGAAGGGGCCGGAAGCGGCAGAAGCGTTCAGGGCATTTGGGGAAAAGCGGAACCCGGATTTCTCGTCGTTCAACTAGGCGGCTGGCCAGCACCTCATTGCTCGACAAACCACTCAGTGCCAACTATTTTGCAAATTGGCCAATCTCCATTCGTGCGTGGGGTATTCAAAGCGAAAGAATCACACTTTCGGCTGATCAACACTTGCCATACTGTCGCTATAGTCAAAGCTACAGAAATTGGCTTGATGCGCTGGCTACAATTTCAGACAACAGATAAAAGCAGAACAGGCCACTGACAACGGGCTTACCGGATCAGACCGGCCCCGTCAGCTGCCGAACATAACGACACAACAACAGGAAAAGGTTCCACCCATGTTCAAGAAAACTCTAATAAGCGTTGCCGTGGCGTCCTCCCTTGGACTTACAGGCTGCTTTGATAGTGGCGATTCGGGGGCGAATGCTAATCCGGATTATAAAATCAGCAACCCCAACTTCACGGGTAAAACTTGGCCAGTCTTTAACCCGGTGACTAGCGAGCTTCCCGTTCCTAGCGACCTACAGTTTGAGCAAGGCGCGAGCGCTGACGGAACATTGAGTGGTTCCACCGAGAACCCGATCACCAATGCACTGGACTTCATGGATGGTTCGTCAACGACCGCCCAGTTTGACATTAAACTTTCCGGTTCCATTGATCCCAACACTATCAATGCGGTTCCAGTAATTGATGCAGGAGGCGGCACACCTGCACCAAACCCCCAGCAGAATGTTTTCTTACTCTCACTGGACTTTCCAGGCGGTGACTCGCTACTCAACAGCGGCTCTTACTACACCGACCTGATCGCTGAGATGGTCGAGAACGGCGATATTCCAGAGCCGGAAAGGTCTTCTTTCCCTGGCGAAACTCCAACATTTGATCTCGGCATCGCATTTGCTACAGCCCAGGCTGCGCCGAGTGCAGAAACTGTCGGTGCTGTCTTCGATTTCAACAACGAATTTCGTGCGGAAGTCGTTTCGCTAGACGGCGGCGTTGACAACGTACTGCGCATCACGCCACTGAGACCGCTGGATCCTAAGAAGAAGTACCTGGTTGTTGTTACAGACGAGGTGAAAGATTCCGTAGGACAAAGCCTGATCGGATCACCTGCGTACCAGAACATCAGCAACCCTGAGGAACCACTTGGTACCTCTGACTTGGCCCCTGTACGTTCAGCTATCCAAAGTTGGGAAGCATTGGCCGAGGGTTACTTCAACGCCCTGACCAATACCAGTCGCGCATCAGCTTCGCTGCCAAACTTGACCGCCGACGATATCGCGCTATCGCTGACGTTCACGACAGGCGGTACAACCGACGTATTGGAAGCTGCAACATCGCCTGCTCAGTTTTTCTTTAAAAACTCAGTTACCACGATTCGACAAGAAGCCATTGCTGAATACCTGGCAGCTAATGCCGACACCTTTGAAACACTCGACGCAAGCACTCAATATGGCACTCTGGATGCAGTTGCAGATGCAGCAATTAGCGATGCAGGTGGTGAAGCGAGCCTTAAAACCAATGCGGCTGGCACCGCATCAATTGTTGGAGGCGCCGGCGCAGATTTCAGCAACCCGGAACCCAGGGATATTGATAAAACCCTAGTGGAACTTACACGGGTTGACTCCCAAACGACCTTTGGCTTGCCTGAAAGCGGCACCGTATTTCAAACAGGCATTGAGCTTCCATATTACCTGAAAACCCCAACTGACACTGACCCAACCAACCTCAACTCCACTTGGACGGCCTCAACAACGGTAGGGAGCATCATCGACCCCACGGGTGAGACTCCTCCCTCTGACAAAGTCACATATAGATTCCCGTTCGCTGCGGAAAACGAAACTATGGTTAATGTTCCAATGATCGTTTCTGTCCCTGACCCCGATTTCGTAGTACCGGGACAGGGCGGCGCAACGTGCAACATGGCCAAGCCCTACAACGTTGTTATCTACCAGCATGGAATCTTCGGTAATCGCTCACATAGTTTGGCGCTGGGTAATCAGCTAGGCTCTCGCTGCTTTGTGACCGTTGCTATTGATCTTCCCCTGCACGGCATTGCGCCAAAGCTTGCAACCGGCGAGGTAGACCCCTCCCTGGGCCTCAGCGTGGATAAGACCCTAAGCGGTGACACTTACGTTGATAGTCCACTTCCCATGAACGAACGTCACTTTGGCTGGGCACAAAATGCTGATGGCGATCCAGTGCGAATGGTTTACAGTACGGACTCCGATGAATCTTTGGGCTTCTCAGCCCAATTTTTCCTCAATTTGACCAACCTCCCTGCTGCTCGCGACAACAATCGCCAAGGCGTGGTTGATCTACTTAACCTGAACGCTAGTTTGGTTAACCTCAACAACATCGATTTGGACAACCTTGACGGCGACAATAATCCAGACTCAGACGGCAACGGCCTGATTTTGGCAAGCGACGTGGACATTCAAGGCGGCTCCAACGTCTATTTTGTTGGCCACTCTCTCGGCGGCATCTTGGGTACATCTTTGGTGTCCCTGGTGAACGATACAGCTCAACAAGCTGATATTGGCAATACCAACATCGTTCCGTTTACGGCTGCTGCGCTCGTAACACCGGGCTCTGGCATCGCCAAGCTACTGGAGAATTCTCCGTCCATCGGTTCTACCGTATTGGCGGGCTTGGCCGAAGCGGGGTTGACCCAAGGCACGTCAAATCTCGAGCTGTTCCTGAACGTAGCCCAGGCATCACTCGACAGTGCTGAGCCGCACAACTTCGCAAGCTCTTTGGTAGATAGTGGTAGCAAAGTTTACCTGAACGAGATTTACGGGGATGGTTCTGACAGGAGCACCCAAGACCAAACAATCCCGGTTGCTGCAGACGTGGCTTACGCTGGAACCTACACACGGCCCCTTGGCAGTGCCTTGCCAGCGCCGTTAGCAGGTACTGAACCGCTTATCATGCAGCTTGGTGCCGATACTATCTCAGCCGATGGTGCACTTTCGGAAAATTCGAATGTTGTGCGCTTTACCGCCGGCACGCACACAACAATCATCAAACCAGAAACAGCAACTCAGGAAGCAGTGTTTGCTGATATGGCGACCAACATCATCTCGTTCTTTGCAGCAGATGGTGGCGCAATTCAGTTCAATAATTCAGCCTTTGTGAAGACTGAAGCACCTACCCCTGAAAATCCGTAATAGGAAGCAAAACTAAAAATGCCCCGGTTTCGACCGGGGCATTTTTGTTTAAATGAGTCCCAAGAAGGACTCCAAGATCACTTCAAATGAATAGCTTGCCGGTTTTAAACGTTTGGCAGAGCAACTAAGAAATAAATTTCAGTGGGATTCCTACCTGCTTTTGCGTGACCCCGTCCCCACGATCAACCTCAACAACCATCCCCCTAGCCTTCAACTGAGGATGCTCCGCCGCCTCAGAAATCGTCAACACCGGCTCTACACAAGCATCCTGATCCGCAAATATCTCCTGCCACTCCGCCAACGTTTTTTCAGCAACCTTTTCCCTCAGCGCCGCTTTCAGCTGTTGTTGCTGCTCTGGATCCTGACTCAGCGCCTTCCCCTTCATCTCAGCCAGCCCCAACGTATCGCACAGCCGTGCCGAGAACTGCGGTTCCAAGCTGCCGATAGACAACCAGCGCTCGTCTCGGGTTCGGTAATAGTCGTAGAACGAACCACCATTTAGTAGCGCACTCTCCGGCTTCTGCTCTTTCCCTCCGGCCAGGCAGGCAGCACCGGCCATGGCGTTCATGGCGAAGGCGGCATCGGTCATACTGATATCGACAAACTGCCCTTCACCGGTCTGTTGCCGGTTTATAACAGCCGCCAGGATACCCATGACCGCATGGTGGGAGCCTCCGGCCACATCCGCCACCTGGATACCCAAAGGCGGTGGACCGCTGTCGGCACGGCCGCAGTGGCTGCTGACGCCAGCAAGGGCGAGGTAATTGATGTCGTGGCCAGCGCGATCACGATAGGGGCCGGTCTGGCCATAGCCGGTGATAGCGCAATAGATCAGCTTTGGGTTAATGGCTTTCAGGGTTTCGTAGCCGATACCCAGGCGATCCATTACACCGGGCCGGAACTGCTCAACCACGATGTCGTAGTCCTTCACCAATGCCTTAACCTGCTCTACCGCCTCAGTCTGCTTCAGGTTCAGAGACAAGGTTTGCTTGCCTCTGGTCAGGTAGGAAAATGCTGTGGCGAATTTGCCATCAAACGGTGGCATCACCTTGGTGAGGTCCACCCGGTCGGGCGCCTCCACCCGCAGCACCTCGGCACCCATATCGGCCAGCAGCATGGTGGCGTAGGGGCCGGGCAACAGGGTGCTGAAGTCCAGTACTTTCAGTGAGGTCAGTGGACCTGCCATGGCATTCTCCTTTGATGATCACTTTATTATTGTCCGATGTATCAGAAGATCTCATGCTGCCCGGTTTTGCCTTTGGGGCCAACTGCCGGTTCCCTCATTCCTATTGGCCGATTCTTCCAGCTTACTGATATTTGGCCGGTTGCATTGTGTCGCGGGGGTTTTATGATGGGTCTCGTTTACAGCAAATTGCGAGTGACATGTCCAACCTGACGGTTTCAAGACATTTTGTGCAGGCTGCGCTGGAAGGCGCCGAGCGTCTCGGTTTCGATACCCATGAGATGCTGAGGGAGGCCGGTATATCTCCGGACCTTCTGCGCATCGAGATGGCGCGGGTCAGCAGTGACCAGTTCAGCCGCCTGATGCAGGTGCTGTGGCACCGTCTTGACGACGAGTTCATGGGGTTCGGTCCTCGCCGCGCCCCCAGTGGTACTTTCGCCACCATGTGTGCACTGGTCATTGACTGCCCTACGTTAGAAGCTGTCTATCGCCAGGCCTTCCAGTTCTCCCGGCTCTTTGAACCTATGGTGACAATGGAACTGAAAACCTGCGACGACACCGTCCAGTTGGTCACGCGCATGGAAGGCGAGATCCACGACCCCGGCTACTTCCTCAGGGAAAGCATTCTCGTGATCTGGCACCGGCTCGGCAGTTGGTTGATTGGTCAGCCGGTGGAATTGACGAAAGCAGAGTTCGCCTACCCCCGGCCTGCTCACGGCGACGAATACCGCCACATTTTTCACTGCCCGCTGGCATTCGATTCGAATCGCACCGCCCTCACCTTTGACAAGCGCTTTCTCAGCGCCCCGGTGATCCGGGATAAGTCGGAAATGCGCCAATTCCTGAAGACCTCCCCGGCGGACCTGCTATCCCGTCCTGACGAAAGCAACACGTTCACCGGCCGGATTCGGGCGTTGATAGGACGAGACTTCTCCAAGCCCCTGCCCGACTTCGAATGGATTGCCGCCGAACTGCACACCAGCCCGCAAACACTACGCAGGCGTCTGAAGCAGGAAAATACGTCGTTTCAGGAGATCAAGGATTTGCTACGCCGAGACATGGCGATTTACTACCTGGGGCGGCCAGAGCTATCGATCAACGATATCGCCAGCAAGGTCGGCTTCACCGAGCCGTCTACCTTTCACCGGGCATTCAAGAAATGGACAGGTGTTACCCCGGGCGCCTATCGCGAAGGCGAACGGGGCAACCTGCCTGTTTGAAGGTCTTCAGGAACCTGCAGGGTTCTGGAGGTTGCGGATCAGCTTGCCAAACGTGCGGGCGATCTCCTGAGTCCGGTCCCGATCCAGAGACAGCTGTAACAGGCGTGATCCATCTCGCGGATCGTAAACCCAGCAGGTGGTAGCGGCCGCCTCGCATCCCCACTCGACCTGAGGATTAACCCCATAAACCGAAATGGTTTGCGTTGTTCGCACCATCCGGCCTTGGGCATCGCGGCGGATCTCCTGCAAATTGATGGCACTGGATTCGGCACGCACGCGGTACTCAACGTCGGCCGACTCATCCAATTGTACGATGGTCTGGTCTTCACGCCAGCCGGCCACTTCCAGCAAACTGTTCAGGTGCAGGGCAAGCGCCTCACGGTCGGAATTGACCAGGTAAAGCTCGCGCAGAGACGCCGTCTCCTCAACACCGGCCGGCTCGATCACAGCTACTTTGCTCGACTCACCGTTACCATTCTGAGGCGCCGCAGCCTGCTCTTTACGTACTTTCTCCACCTCAGTAATCAGCTTTAACGCTTTCTGGTAATGGCTGCCATCTGTTCCGGCACTCTCCACATAAGCTTCCAGTGCCGATTGGGCTTCGTTCAGGTGCCCGGCCTGGTGCATCACCCGGCCACGATAGAAGAAATAGTCAGCGGGCTTGGTGCCCTCAAGCTGCTGCAGGCGGTTGAGATATTCGCCTGCGTCTCCCCAACGTTCGGATGTCACCGCCTCTTCGGTAGCCAGCATCAGGCGACGGGTCTCATGTTCCGGAGCCAGTGCCCAGGCCTGACCGGACATCAACATCGAAGCGAGAACTAACCCCAGAGCCCGCTGACGGGCTTTTCCGTACGATACTGCCATGACCTCACTCCTGATCGTTATCCGCACCAATTACCTGCTTTTCCGGCTCTGGAGAGGCTTCCGCCCCCTCATCGTCGGGGTCGTCTTCAGCATCCACTTCCGCCTGATCCATAATGCCCTTAGGCAGTTCCTTTTTCACCCGGACACCCAGCTCAACGAACCGGTTGGCCTGGGAAATCAGGTTGCCGCGCCCCCGGGTCAGGGTATTCATCGCGGAATCGTAGGAACCCTGGGCCGTGTGCAACTGCCCCCCAAGACGCTCCATGGCTTCCACAAACACCCGCAGCTTGTCGTACACCGCACCGGCGCGCTCGGCAATTCGACGGGCGTTCTGACTCTGCCGCTCATACCGCCAGATGTTCTCAATGGTCCGCAGCGTTGCCAACAAGGTCGTGGGTGTTACCACAATAATCTTTCGCTCAAACGCTTCTGAGAAAAGGTTCTCGTCCTGCTGAAATGCCGCCACAAACGCCGGCTCAATGGGCATAAACAGCAATACGAAATCGGGCGAATGCAGCCCATGAAGCTGGCTGTAATCCTTTTCGCTGAGCGTTCTAATGTGGTCCCGAACCGCCTCTACGTGCTGTTTCAGTGCCTCTTCCCTAGCCACATCGTCCTCTTCGGTAACCCACTGCTGGTAAGCCAGCAGGGACACCTTGGAATCGACGATCAGGTTCCGGTTGTCCGGCAGGTAGACCACCACGTCGGGCCGAAGCAACTGGTTATCACCGTCCCGGTAGCTGCCTTGGGTTTCGTACTCCACCCCCTTACGCAGGCCTGACTTCTCCAGCACCCGTTCAAGAATCAATTCGCCCCAGTTACCCTGTATCTTCTTATCACCTTTCAGCGCCCGGGTCAGGTTTGAGGCCTCCTCAGTGATCTGGCGATTCAGATCCTGAAGTGACTTGATTTCGCTCCGGAGCGCCTGGCGATCCCTTGTTTCAGTAGTGTAGACGTCTTCTACCCGCTTGCGGAAATCCTGAAGCTGGTCGCGGAAGGGGTTCAGCAGGGTATCCAAGCTGGTTCGGGTTTGCTGGCTGAAGCGTTCACTTTTCTGCTCGAAGATTTTGTTAGCCAGATTCTCGAATTCCTGCTTAAGCGCGTCGCGATTACGCTCCAGCAACTCCAGCTTTTCCGACGTTGCACGCCGTTCCTTATCCAGCGTCACCTCCTGCTCGCGCAGAGTCACCTGGGCATCGTGGAGTTCGCGGGACAGTTCGTCTGCGCGCTGCTGCTGGCTTGCACGCTCCTGCTCAAGCTGGGTAATCCGGGTGCGCCGCCCCTCCAGATCCGACTCCAGCCCGGCAACCCGATTTTCCAGTCCAGTAGCGCGCTGACGCCACTGCTCAAGATTCTGCTCGTGTTTGGTCAGCCGCTTCTGCTGTTCCTCAAGGGCCTGCTTCAGGTGCTCCGCCTGCTGCCGCTCCATTGCCTGCTCGTGGTGGGCCACCAAAAGCGACTGCTCGGCCTCGGTGCGGGCCAGGCCCACCGCTTCAAGCTCCGACGCCAGATTTCGCCGTGCGCCAGTACTTCGCACTAACAGGACTGCAAGCGCACATACGCCAACTATCAACACCAACATCCAGCCAGCCATCAGAGCCGGTTGGGATATCATCAAATCGGTGACAGCTTCTGGCACTGCATGCACTCCTGTATTTGCGGCGAAAATCCTAAAAAAAACCAGACTGTGAATCAGCGCACACAGTCTACCTCATCAATGGAACCTTTTTCGCACCGGGCCGTGACAGTGACCATGGATAACTGCCTTGTTCTCGACGGCTTGGCAAATCCAGTCACCGAGCGCATCTGTTTGTAGACGCGCCTCGTAATATCGTCTAAAAGGATGGAATATCCTTTTGTCTTTGGGCATTACGTTTTTTTAACGGTGTCTGGGACGACGACAGGATCGAAAACGGACGACAGACCATGCTAAAAGAACTCTGGCGAAAACTTGGAACGGACTTCATGCAACCGGGCTTTTCCACGCCCGAAGCCTACGCTGGGCTGTCTGGAGCGCGCGATCTGCACCGTTCTACCGGGCGTTCCCGCCCACTTCCTCACATCACCCACACCGGCGAATTTCACCTGGAACGCCTGACCACCGTGCTGAAAGGCCGCTATAGCAAGGCTTTTGATACGGTCAGCGGCGATTCCGGCGACGAAGCGCTGCGGGACTTGATCAGTTACGCGGCCCGAATTCAGGATCAGGATGTTCAACGCGAATTGCTGCTGTTCTACCTGAACTGTTCGCCGGTGATTCAGGAATACCTGCGTTCAGAAACCACCCTATGTGACGACAACCTACTGTTCCGGTAATCACTTACGCTCCGATTCTGAGAACCCGTCGAAAAAAATCGCTCTTAACCAACTGTAAAGCAACTACACAGTTCGGTTGTTGTATACTGCTGCCCCTACTATTTTCAATTACATTCACACTGGCCGCGGCAACCGCCATGGAAACGGCCTGAGAACTGCCGGCGCAGGGGTATTCAATGGATTTAAGACAGATACGGGCTGGTTTTCCTCAACCAAGAATCCTGCTGGTAACTGGCATGCTTGTTTTGCTGGCCGGCTGCTCATCAGACCGCTATTTCATGGTGCCCAAGCAGGACTTGAGCGACTTGAACACGTCCGTGAATACCCAGCGGGCAACGCTTGTGACCATGGAAAACAATGCCCAATTCCGACATGAAAAAATGATGGAAAAACAGCAGGACAGCACCGATTCCATCATCGATGCCATCAAGACTCAGGTTGAAAAACCCAGCTGCCCACCAATCCCAGCACAAAAGGTCTGCCCAACCGTGGATACCTCCAAGGGTCAGGCCGCACATCTGAAGGGCAAATTAATTGTCGGCCAAGTCGAGAAAATCTATCTGGCCGCGACGGAGCAGGTGTACACCGCGCGCATCGACAGCGGCGCGGAAACCTCGTCAGTTGATGCTCGCAACATTACCCGTTTTGAACGTGACGGTAGCAACTGGGTTCGCTTTGACGTCCCGGTGCCTGGCTCCGATACCCTGGTTACCCTCGAGAAAGAAATCGTCCGGCGCGTCAAAGTCACTCAGGCTGCCGCCGATGACCCGGAACGTCGCGTAGTCGTGGAGCTCCAATTCGCGATCGGCGATCATCAACAAGTAGCCGAATTCACCCTGACCGACAGAAACGACCTCGAAAACAAGGTACTGATTGGTCGCAACGTTCTTCGGGACGTCATGCTGATTGATGTCGGCCGGGAATTTACCACCAAGCTGCCCGAAGCCATCGCCAAGAACAGGAATGACTCGTGAAGTCCCGCTCTCGCCTTCCCTTTTACGTCGCCGTATTTCTGCTCATTGCTGCAGGCATCTCGCTGGCTGTCTGGCGTCACATTGAGCTTGGCATTCCTTGGCTGACCGGCGAGCAACGACCGGTCTGGATGATTGAGGCCCGTGTCGATTTTGATGCCGCCGATAATGCAGTCCAGGCCAGCCTGAACGTGCCGGATCAACCGCCCGGATTCCGCATCCTTAGCGAACAGGCTGCGTCGCCAGGCTACGGTTTCTCGATCATAGAGAAGTCTGGCAATCGTACGGCGGAATGGACCAAGCGCAACGTCTCTGGTCCGCAAACCCTGTACTTCAAGGCCCAATTCATTCCAGACGAATCCGCCCTCGGACGGAAACCCGCCAAGGAGCCCAAGGCCCGCAATGTGTTCTGGGAAGAACCTCAGGCTACCGCTGTGCGTGAAATTCTGACCCAGGCGAAGGCGCGGTCCAGCACGCCGGAGAGCATGACCCGTGAGCTTATCCGGCTGATGCAGCCCGATACCCGCACCCAGAACACCACCCTGCTGGTCGCCGAAGAGAACTACCTGGATTTGCTGGTGGATATGCTGAACCACTCAGGCATTCCCGCCCGCACCGCAGACGGGCTAAAGCTGGAAGATGCCCGGCGTCGCCAGTCGCTGACGCCCTTCCTGCAGATCTACAATGGCCAGCGGTGGCTGACCTTTGATCCAAGTAACGCCGAGCAGGGCGTTCCGGAGAGCCTGCTGCTGTGGCGCCAGGGCTCCGCATCGCTGCTGGACGTGGTGGGGGGAGACAACTCCGAAGTAAGCTTCTCCATGCTTCGACAGACTGTGCCGGCCCTGCAACTGGCGACCATGCAGGTGGAGTCCAACGGGCTCGGTTTCCTCAGCTTCTATGCACTTCCAATCGAAGAGCAAAGCATGTTCCGCATGCTGTTGCTGCTGCCGCTGGGCGCACTCGTAGTGGCGTTCATGCGGATCGTCATTGGCATTCGCACCTCCGGAACATTCATGCCGGTGCTGATTGCGGTGGCCTTCGTGCAAACCACCCTGGTACCAGGACTAATCGCCTTCTTGTCGGTTGTATCCATCGGCCTGATGATGCGCGGTTACCTGTCCAGCCTGAATCTACTGCTGGTATCACGAATATCCGCTCTGATCATTCTGGTGATTTTCATCACTGCCGGACTGAGCATCATTGGTTACCAGATGGGCTTCAATACCGGCATGACGGTCACCTTCTTCCCCATGGTCATCATTGCCTGGACCATTGAGCGCATGTCCATCCTCTGGGAAGAGGAAGGTGCGCACGAAGTTGCGATCCAGGGCGCTGGCAGTTTGTTTGTCGCCATCTGCGCTTACCTGCTGATGAGCACACCACTGGCCGGGCATCTGACCTTCAATTTCCCGGAGTTGCATTTCGCCGTACTCGGCCTGATTTTGCTCATGGGGCAGTATACCGGCTACAAACTGAGCGAACTCAAGCGGTTCACGCCCATGAGGGTGTACGACTAACATGGATTGGATCTCACCCCGACGTCTGAACCGGCTGGGTATGCTCAATATGAATCGGCGCAATGTTGACTACATTGCCCGCTACAATGAGCGTTCGTCTTATCCGCTGGTGGACAATAAGCTGAAAACCAAGCTGGCCGTGGCTGAATACGGGGTCACCACACCCCGTCTGCTGCAGGTAGTACGACAACAGCACGAAATCTCTCATTTCCGCGAAATGGCCGAAGGTCTCGGCGGCTTTGCCATCAAACCCGCGAAGGGGTCCGGCGGCAAAGGCATCACGGTTATTACCGGCCGCGATGATGACTATTACATCAAAGCCTCTGGAACCCGGATTGCAGCGCCCGATCTTGAGCGCCACCTGACCAATATCCTGGCAGGTCTGTACTCACTGGCAGGAAGCCCGGATGTCGCCATTGTTGAGAATCTGGTGGAGTCTGCACCGTCCCTGGCCAAGTTCTCCTATCAAGGCGTACCGGACATCCGCATCGTGGTGTTTCAGGGTTATCCGGTGATGGCGATGCTGCGTCTGGCCACCAAGGATTCAGATGGCAAGGCGAACCTGCACCAAGGCGCGGTGGGTGTGGGCCTGGACATTGGCACTGGCCGGAGTTTGAACGCGGTGCAGTTCAACCGCCCCATTACCCTGCATCCTGATACCGGGCTGGCGCTCGAGAACATCGACATTGAAGCCTGGGAAGACATGCTGGAAATGGCAGCCCGCTGCTACGAGGCAACCGGCCTCGGCTACATGGGCGTGGATCTGGTGGTGGATGCCAACGAGGGGCCACTGTTGCTAGAACTGAATGCCCGTCCTGGATTGGCCATTCAGATGGCCAATGGCCGCGGCCTACTGCCTAGACTGCGGAACATCGAGAGTCTCAAACGCCCCCACTTCACGCCCCGTGAACGGGCGAATTACGTCATGGACGCCTTTGGTGCGCTCTGACCCAAATAGGCTCCAGGCAGGAATCTGAATCAAAATTCAGACATAAAAAAAACCGGGGCTAAGCCCCGGTTTTTTCACACCTTTACTGGTGCAATTACATTTCGCCTCGGGCGATCAGCAATTTGCGTTCATGGGTCAGGCCTTTCAGAAGACCCCACGTCATGACCAGTAGAATGGCGGTAAACGGCAGACCCGCGCTAATCGCAGTTGCCTGAATCGCGCCCAGGGCATCCTCACCGCCGCCGAAGATCAGCGCTGCGGCAATCGCACCCTCCATCACTACCCAGAATACACGCTGAGCAGTCGGCGCATCGGTCTTACCACCAGCGGTGATGCTGTCGATAACCAACGAACCGGAGTCCGAAGAGGTTACGAAGAACACCAGCACCAGAATGATACCGACGAAGGAGATAATGCCAGTCAGCGGCAGGTTTTCGAACATCTGGAACATAGCCAGCGGAACGTCAGTCAAGCCATTCGCTGCCAGCGCACCGATACCGCTCTGGATCTGCTCCAGCGCAGTACCGCCAAAGGCACTCATCCACACCACGGTAATCACTGTGGGGATAATCAGAACTGCGGTCACAAACTCACGCACGGTACGGCCGCGGGAAACGCGGGCGATGAACATACCAACGAACGGTGACCAGGAGATCCACCATGCCCAATAGAACACAGTCCAACCCTGGAACCAGGCTTCGTCTTCACGACCAAACGGATTACTGAACTGAAGGATGTTGCCAACGTAGCTGGACGAGGTCACCCAGAGGGTTTCCATCACAGTCATGGTGGGACCGGCGAAGATAATGAAGAACAGCAGGATGCCGGCCAGGCTCATGTTGATGTTACTGAGCACTTTTACGCCGCCATCGAGGCCGCGCAGTACGGAAATCAACGCAACTGCCGTAACACCCACGATAATCGCCATCTGCACGTTGATTCCGGCAGACACGTCGAACAGATAGCTCAGGCCAGCCGCGGCCTGCTGGGCACCGAAGCCGAGGGAGGTTGCCAGGCCGAAAATGGTAGCCACCACCGCCAGGATATCGATGATGTGGCCAGGCCAGCCCCAAACCTTGTCACGCAGCAGCGGGAAAAAGGCTGAGCGGATGGTCAGCGGCATGTTTTTGTTGAAGGAGAAGAATGCCAAAGACAACGCTACGATGGCATAGACGGCCCACGGATGAAGACCCCAGTGGTACATCGTGGCGCCCATGGCCAGGTTAGCCGCTTCCGGCGTGTTCGGCTCGACGTTAAACGGCGTCTCGTACCAGCCAGTGAAGTAGGCTGTCGGCTCGGCAACCGCCCAGAACATCAGGCCAATACCCATGCCGGCTGCAAACAGCATGGCAAACCAGGACAGGGTCGAGAACTCAGGCTTGGCGTCCATACCGCCCAGGCGAATCTTGCCCACCGGCATAAAGATCAACGCCAGGCACACCACCACAAAGATGTTGGCACTGAGCAAAAAGAACCAGTCAAACGTGGCAATGATGTCCCATTTTGCGCCGTCCAGAAGCGACTTCGCCTCGGCCGGGAAAATCAGGGTACCTACCACGAAAAGCACCACCAGTATTGCCGTAATCGGGAATACCGGCGCGTGAAGATCCAGGCCAAAAGGATTTATATTATCCTGGCCTGCGACGTAATCCGTCTGATATTCGTCTTTAACTACCTCGCCCACGTTTGGCGCCTCCTGAAGTGGAAAGTCTTTTTTGGGAATCGGTATTCAAACGTTACAAGCGCGTCATGGTAATGTTTTGAACTCAAAACATCAAAAATGCAGCGAATTGCTGCATCCTCCTTCATCATAGACCAAGAATGCGCCGTGATTAGCTATCTAACTAGCGATCGGCTACAGAATTCATAGCGTATCGAAATAATCTGGCACTGCACCAAGTCCATGCGACTGAATGGATCCAACTGAGGTAATCATGGAGAAAACAACCACATTTCCGGTACGTTACACCGTCTACGCGCTAAGCATCACCGGCTTTTTCGTTTCTCTGGCGCTGGCGTTCGTGCGTGACGCCAGCTACCTCTTTCCGATCGTATTCGGAGCGTTGACTGCGCTCGGCACCTACGACCTCCGACAGAAGAAACACACCATCAGTCGCAACTACCCCATTCTCGCCAATGTCCGTTATCTGCTGGAATCCATCGGTCCGGAGATCCGGCAGTACTTCATCCAGTCCGACACCGAAGAACGGCCGTTTTCCAGGGAGCAGCGCACCATTGTCTATCAGCGTGCCAAAAACGTCCTGGACAAGCGCCCGTTCGGATCGCAGCTGAGTATGTACGACGAAGGCTACGAATGGATGAACCATTCACTCAATCCTTCCCGAATCAATGGCAGCGACTTCCGGATCCTGATTGGCAAACACTGTGCAAAACCTTACAGCGCGAGCGTGTTCAATATCTCTGCCATGAGTTTCGGGTCGCTTTCCGCGAACGCAATCCTGAGCTTGAACACCGGCGCCAGGATGGGTGGTTTCTACCATGATACCGGCGAGGGTTCGATCTCCCGCTATCACCGGCAACCCGGCGGCGATCTGGTTTGGGAAATCGGATCGGGCTATTTCGGCTGCCGTAACAAAGATGGCTCGTTCAATCCGGACATGTTTCGGGAGAATGCGACGCTTGATCAGGTCAAAATGATAGAGGTCAAACTATCTCAGGGCGCCAAACCCGGGCACGGCGGTATTCTTCCGGGTGCCAAGGTAACGCCAGAGATCGCCGAAGCCCGCGGTGTCGAGGTAGGCGAGGACTGTGTGTCGCCAGCCAGCCACTCCGCCTTTTCCACCCCTATAGAGCTGCTCGAATTCATTGATCAGCTGCGAGAGCTGTCGGGTGGCAAGCCGGTGGGGTTTAAATTAGCAATCGGTCACCCCTGGGAGTGGTTCGCCATCGTCAAAGCAATGCTGGAGACCAACCGCAAACCCGACTTTATTGTCGTCGATGGCGGTGAAGGCGGCACCGGTGCCGCGCCTCTGGAATTCATTAACCGGCTGGGCATGCCTATGACCGAAGCCCTGCTGCTGGTTCACAACACACTGGTAGGCACCCATCTGCGGGAGGACATTGCCATTGGCGCCGCTGGCAAAATCACCTCAGCCTTTAACATCGCCCGCACCCTGGCGCTGGGCGCTGACTGGTGCAACTCAGCCCGCGGCTACATGTTTTCCCTCGGCTGCATCCAAGCGCTGAACTGCCACACCGGCCGCTGCCCCAGTGGCGTGGCCACCCAGGATCCCCGGCGAGGTAACAAGCTTGATGTCGAACTCAAGAGCAAGCGGGTCTTCAACTTTCACAAAACCACCCTTGATGCGCTTCAGAACCTGCTTGAATCCTCTGGCCTGCGCCACCCTTCGGAGCTCGGCCCCGAGCATATCGTTCGCCGGGTCTCCACAACCGAAGTGCACTCCTATCTGGATCTGTTCAAGTTTCTGGACCCCGGTGCGCTGCTTGAGACCGAGACAGGGCTTAAGGTCTTCGATAAATACTGGGCGAAAGCCACCTCAGACAGCTTCGATCCGCCGGAATTTATCCTGAAACTCAGAGAGACCAAACTCCGGTAAAAAACCGGGGGCGAAATGGCCCAAAGCCTGTTTATTTTTTCTGAAGGCTGGTGTAGACTTCGCTCCCGCTAAGCCACTGAGATAACTCTCAAGTTTCTCAAAGGCACTAGCAATTCGGGGCGTAGCGCAGCTTGGTAGCGCACCTGCATGGGGTGCAGGGGGTCGTAGGTTCAAATCCTACCGTCCCGACCAGATTTATCAAACACTTAGCCCGGCTTCGAGAGATCCGGGCTTTGTTGTTTCTGGAAAATAGCCTTTCTCGTCACCGTTTGGTCACCGTTTCTCAAACCCTTGGAAATCTTGTCACCACTCGGTCACCGTTTCGCGTGTCTCTCAAACATCCCCTTTGAAAGGAACGTCTCCACCATTCGGCCGAAATCCTCAACGCCCATTTTCTCAAAATCCCGCTCTAATTGCCTGCGGCGAGCGCGCTCTTGCTTCAACTGTCCCCGCAATACCTGATTGTGCAGAAATAGCAACCCCGCCAGATCGCTCACACGCGACGATTCCTGCTCTGTCCTAGCTAGGACACCCTTTAATTCTGAGCATTGCTCACGAAGCTCCTGCGGACTCTCCCCAAGGCCAAAATCTGGCAAGGTTAATTCATCCATATATTTCAGCATCTTAGCCAAACACACCTGAGTATCACCGAGCAGGCGTAGAGCATCCTTTTTTGCGGATTCACCATCCGCCCTCCCTGACCGAATATCCCGCTGAAGAATGTGGCAGTCCGATTCAAACCGCTTTTGCTGATCCTCAAGACACGAAACAAATCCCATAACAGCACTCCTTTCTTATTGTGTTCAAAAAACATTACCAACAGAAAGTGGCATGGCCCTGCACGAGTTGTGGCGAATAATGGCAATCGTGCCAACACCGAATTCCCGGCGCTGGCACGTCGCTGACTTCCAGCAAATATTATGGATGAAAACAGGAGTGACGTTATGAGACTCGCAGAGGTGATCGAGAAAACCGGCTTGGCAAGATCGACTATTTATAAGTACGCCGATCTGGGCAGGTTCCTCAGACCGATATCACTGGGTGGTAAATCCGTAGGCTGGATCGATTCGGAAGTCCATGAGTGGTTGCAGGAGAAACAAGTTGAGCGCGATATGCAGCATGGGTCATCGAAAGGCTGGGCCTTTGATTATTCCTGAAAACGCTATGGACGGTGGTGGCCTTGCATAGACCCACAACTGGCCCTCCCGTTCATGCCAGGAGCCCCTTGTCCACACTGTTTGTGAGAGGTACCAGCCAGCGGAACAGTCACTCGCATGCGGACCATGGCTACCAGCTGCTTGGCCTTATCTGGAACGTATAGCCACCGGATTATATCTCTACCAACTCGGCGATTTTTTTGCAACGACTTCCATTGAGTCTTCAGAAGTATCCAATCTAGTTCGAGAGGCGAGCATGGGGCTAACATTTCGCAGGTCTTCATAAAAAGTGTTGTGCACGATAAGAATGAGTTGATTACGTGCCAGCAGTGCTGAAAGTTCTTTATCTGCGACACTCTCTTTTGGTAAGCGTTCCAGCGTTGCTGGAGTGACCAGTACAAGTCCTATTCGAGAATTCGCCAATCCCTTATCAATGGCTCGCATCATCGGAACGCCAATTCCAAGATCATTTTCGCTGAACCAAACTTTGACACCAGCAGCCACGAGTAAATCATGCAGTTTTTTAGCCGCTTCCTTACGGTCGCCCCAAGCATGACATAGGAAAACATCACGAAGATCAGGGTGCTGCGCCGCTCGAACCTCAACGGTTTCTCGAATTGGTTCGAGAGACTGAATCTGAGCAGATGTGTACGGTAAAGATGAACCTGATTTCGACCAGCGTGGTTTTGCACTGCGACTTGATCCGCCCCTGCTCCGAGACGAAGGATAGGATGGGGTCGCGTATGAACTCTAGCCTCTACCTCCGTACCGACCATAGCGTCCACCAAATGCAGGGCAGTTGGCTGCCGCGCTCGCTGAACGATGTCCTCTTGATGGTGCTGTGCATATAGCCATGCCCTTACCTCTCATTGTGAATGAAAGTTCTAACGCAAAAGCACCGCTGCGATCCTAGAGTGGTGATGAAGCCCTCACGGGAAGGGCATCTGCGGACGATCGGCCGCCACGCCATGCGTTTCGTTAAAAATCCTGACCAAGCTTAGCCCAATTCTGAGTGAAATAGGTTTGAATCCCTTTGCCAGGCTGGTACCGGGGATAGAGCTTTTGAAACTCGCCACGCGCAGAGCTATATGAACTATCATCAATAACGGCAAGTTTCCGGGCGAGGAACAACAAGGCCAGAGATGGGGCACGGGATTCACCTTGGTTGCAGTGAATGACCAGCTTTTTTCCGTCATCCCAGTGCTTCTTCGCGAAATTCATGAAGTTTGAAAATAGTGCTGGCATAAACAACGGAACCGGTGGATCAATTATGTTCAGATACAGGTCTGAACCTTGCTCCAAGACCAAGTAGTTCGGATGAGAATTCGGAAGCTTACCTGTGTATCCAACAGCCCGCTGGTGACATGGGCTTTTGCATGCATGAACGACCGCCACGCCATCAGATCCAGTGAAACAGGATGTCGCATCGGTTACGAAAACCCTCTCATATACTTCCTTCATGCAGATTCCTTGTTATTTTTATCGCCCGCATTTCCGGCTTGTTTGGAGCGCAGCGAAAAGCCAATCCGACAACATGCGTTTGTCACAAGCTTGGTTCACGATACTGCTCATGCAATTTCAATTTTGCTGCCTCCAATTGTGACAGGAGAGCTTCTTTAACTTTATTTGTTGAAATTGACGAGATTTTATCGCTAAAATTTATATTAGCAACTCGAATAAGTAATTCGGCGTCGGTTCTTTCACGACTAATGAACTCGCTGAACTCAAACACAATTCTACAATCGCCAGAACACTCTTCTTGAGAGAAAGAGTATTCTGCCTCGATCCGATATACTTCTAAGAACCGATGGTAATTTTTATCTTTCACAAAGAACGTTGTATGGATATCGCTCCCCTGGAGAATCATGTTTTTTATTTTGTCTTCCATCCAGGAAATATCACTAGGCAACTCCGTCTTTTTATCTGGCCTAAATCCAATATCCTTAGTATCCTTAAAATACAACGCCTCCTTCAGTTGCTTCTGAGATAAATCCTGTAGAAATGCAACACGGTTGGAGTTGCTGAAGTCATTAAACCTAATACGACGGACTTCTGCCTCGCTGTTTACAAACCCCTCACTTTTCATATTCTGGACGATTTTTCGGGAAACCTTATCAGCAACAAGTTTAGTTTCTTGAGAAGTATGATTTAAACTCATACTTACATCTAAATTATCGCGACCTTTCCTGAGTGTGACTTTACCTGAAAATTGGGAAGTATTTTTATCCCAGCTTTTTGTTAAATCATACCGCTCAACCTTGAATTCCATTTCAACATGATCTTGATTTCCATCTACCGCTTTAAAATTAGGCGCCCCTAATACCTTGTAGTTAGAAAACGGCTGATCAATTATATCTTGTATATTTAATTCCGCCGGGATCGCATCAAGTAAAGGCTTATCGCCGCCAGCCCATGGTATACTCTGCGTGTGAACCTTTGGATTGTCCTCTTTTCCTTTAACTTTGTCAATCAGCTCTTCAAGCTCATAAGGACAGATTCCGGTCTTTATTAGAACCGGAACCATATTCACCTTCTCATCGTCAGAGAAAAAGACCCCCCTTCTTCTCAAAATTGACTTAATATCAGCCTTGGTGATTCCCGGCTGACTTAGAAATTCTCTTAATGGATCACCATAGGGTAAAAGGAATCTTTTATTGTTCATTTACAAGCCCCCTGAAGTCGCTATTAGAACAGTGGACTTTGACGTCAAAAATCGAGGCTCTCTCGCCTAGACTTCTAATGCACTTATTCACTATTGACTTATCTTCCAGCTCATCATACTGCGTAAAGATAAAGATAAACTCTTGCGAAAAATCTTGAGAAATATCGCTAGCAAAGTTCAAGAGTCTCTTCATCGCATCTTCACTAAAGTTCTCTACAGTGGATATGCAAAACTTCTGTTTATTGCTTAATTTATCGATCAACCTCATGGGAATTATTGGAGATGCAATATACTCCAGTGGCAGGATTTTCCCATATTTCTCTATGCCTGGGTCTGTGTAGTTTGACGAGTTAAAAGCATAATGAAAATTTAGATCAAATGTATTGTAAATGCGGCGCGCAGTTAAAATTGAGTTGTATATAAAAGCTGCTCTAGCATTATCGATTACTTGAATGCTGCTAAAATCAAGATCCTTGTCAAGTATTACTCCGGAAACTTTTCCAACCACATCTTGCTCGGAATTACGATTGCCACTGAACCAGAATAGAACACCTGTATCATTAGACTTTCTTATTCCTAAACCTTCATATTCTTGGTTGTATTGGTCCCTCAGCTCTGATCTTGCAAAACACTCGATTGTCTGAGACAGATCAGTAATGTGCTCTTTGAATTTGCTGTTCGGCGGATTTGGGTAAGGTTTAGATGTGTATTTTACTGAAATAATTGCGTTAGAGATCGTAAAGTCTTCCAGCTGGCTCTTGTGTGGGAAGAATAGATCAATGCCATGCGTGGTCCGAGGCGACCCTTCCTTCTTTGCATGCTTGTCCGGTTTGTTGCACTGCAAAGTTTCACCATCACCAGGCGCAGCCCATCCAATCATTTTTAAGAATTCGAGCACGACTTTCTCGCCGTGCTCGCCTATTTTCTTAGAAAGCTCTCCCATACAATTCCCTTTTATAAATGTGAACTCGGTCTATGACTTGTAACGAGGCTGTAGAAAAACCCAAAACTGAGCCTCCATTCCATCGCCTGCGATTATGTTTTTTCAGCCGGCCCATTCTGCCGGCAATGTTCCAAATTCGGATTAACAGGCTGCTTTAGCCGCCAACCGCCCATAATTCGCCAACTTCTCAATGTTGTGTACCAGGCAGTATAGATGCCACTGGCCCTGGACCTTTTTCCTGCCCCGCAAGCTGAACCGGTTCAGCCGTTTGTTGGTGCCAATGTTGCCGAACACCGGCTCCACCACCGACATG
>Ga0207899_1000147_pt1 | contig 33350 bp, 29 predicted proteins | sample MalvirmetaMSP134_FD_184235 | JGI IMG/M metagenome (GOLD analysis project Ga0207899, IMG submission 184235) | Marine viral communities from the Deep Pacific Ocean - MSP-134 (SPAdes) | ecosystem: Environmental > Aquatic > Marine > Oceanic | place: Pacific Ocean | collected 2011-06-28
TTGGAAGCGGCTGTTGATGCTTGGTGGATTGGTTAGGCTCTTGAAATCATAGCACTTTCAGCCGCTTTCTTTTATCCCGTCATGAGAAATCCGGGCTAGATTTTCGGTTTTCCAACTTTAAGGCTTTTCGCCCTCTAGCAATCGGGCTTAATCTATTAATTCCGCGTCTTTCCGCTCCAAGATCAATCAAAAGGCAAAAATGTTCAGCCAACTAAAAGAACTTTATTCCCTACTAAACAGCGAACAGCGTAAAAAACTCCTGCGCCTCCAAATCCTGGTAGTACTAATGTCCTTCGCTGAAATCGCCGGTGTAATCTCAATTGGCCCGTTCATGGCAATAGTAGGTGACATCTCACAACTGGAAGGTGAAGGCTTCCTTGCCGATGTATACCGCGCATCCGGCCTCGAAAGCCCTCACAATTTCTTGTTCTGGCTTGGCATTGGTGTTCTTCTGGTTCTAACAATGGCCGCAGCTATCTCGATATTCACCATCTGGCGGCTGTCAATGTATGCTGCAAAAGTTGGCGCAGAGCTGGGTAACCGCCTTTTCCACCACTACATGCATCAACCTTGGCTTTTTCACGCCAGTGGCAGCAGCAGCCAGCTGACAAATCGTATAGCTCAAGAAACCCAGAGAATTACCGGCCAAATTATTAATCCGCTCATGCAAATAAATGCCAAGCTGGTGATGATGATGCTCATGGCTGTTGCGATACTTCTGTACAACCCAGCAGTAGCCATTTCCGGTTTGGTGATTTTTGTAAGCGCCTATATGTTCCTATATCAAACCGTACGGCGGCGTTTGGTGCGAAATGGGCGGCACATAAGCGAAGCCCAGCAAATGCGTTTCAAATTGATGGGTGAGGGGTTTGGCGGTATAAAAGATGCCTTACTACTTGGGCGTCAGAAAGATTTTACTGACCGGTTTAAGATTGCCTGTGATAAGTTTGCTATAGCTCAGGGTACTAACGTGGCTCTGGCCCAAGCTCCTCGGTATGCGATGGAGCTGATTGCATTTGGTAGTGTCATTTTTCTTGTTCTTTACTTGCTAGCGGCCCATGAGGGTAATTTAGGCTCGATACTTCCAGCTTTATCTGTCTATGCTTTGGCGGGGTTTAAAATGTTGCCCGCTTTTCAGCAGATTTATACCGGTTTATCTCAAATCCGGGGTAACCTTGCAGCGTTTGACGCCGTTCGTGAGGATCTTCACGCAAGTAGCGTGGAAACGGGCAAAGCCATTGAGGCAACACAAAAGCGCATCATTCCGGAACATGAAGTGCGACTGAATGATGTGCTGTTCACCTACCCGGGCAAAGAAGAGCCAGCACTCAAAAATATGAATATCACAATTCCCGCCAAAGGCGTCATTGGCTTGGTGGGCGCTTCTGGTTCAGGCAAATCCACGGCGATAGATCTACTTTTGGGGCTGATCGAGCCCCAGCAAGGCAATCTGCTGATTGACGGCGAGCCCCTAACCAAGCAAAACATAAGAGCCTGGCAAAACTCTGTCGGCTTCGTGCCGCAATCCATTTTTCTGGCAGATAGCTCTATTCGTGAGAACATCGCCTTCGGCCTCCCCCCCGAGGCAATAGATGAGCAGAAGGTTAATCGAGCAGCCACTATGGCACACCTGGAAGAACTGCTAGCCGAGTTGCCTCACGGTTTAGATACCAGGGTAGGGGAACGGGGTGTACAAATTTCTGGCGGTCAAAAACAAAGAATCGGCATTGCAAGAGCGCTCTATCACGATGCAGACGTACTGGTATTAGATGAAGCTACGAGCGCCCTGGATGGCATTACTGAAAAGCTCATCATGGATGCCATCCATGATTTCTCCGGCAAAAAAACCATCATAATGATTGCGCATCGTTTGGCAACGGTACGCCAGTGCGACTCAATTTATTTGCTTGAGAAAGGCAAAGTGGCAGATCGAGGCACCTACGACGAGCTCGCCTCAAGAAATTCAATTTTTCAACGTATGGCCGAGCATGCCTGAAAGAAGCTCTCTCAGGTATGTTAAAAGTCAAAAATATCAACAGGAAGATGATGAACTCTATATTAGATCTAATCGGTCGAGATAAAGAACTTTTCTCTGCCGATATCCACAATAGTGAAGTAAAACTAGCCGAGGTCGTTAGTTCCTCCCGTTTCCTTGTCCTCGGCGGCGCCGGCTCCATAGGCCAAGCCGTCACTAAAGAAATCTTCAAGCGCAACCCAGCCAAACTTCACGTAGTCGACATCAGCGAGAACAACTTGGTAGAGCTGGTCCGGGACATACGAAGCACCTTTGGCTATATCCCAGGCGATTTTCGTACCTTCGCACTGGATATCGGTTCGCTTGAATACGATGCTTTTTTTAAAGCTGACGGTGGCTACGATTACATCCTGAACCTCTCCGCCCTCAAGCACGTGCGCAGCGAAAAAGACCCTTACACGCTCATGCGCATGGTAAATGTCAACGTCTTCAACACGGACAAAACGCTGCAACAAGCAATTGATGCTGGCGCCAGAAAATATTTCTGTGTGTCTACGGACAAGGCAGCAAATCCTGTGAACATGATGGGCGCCTCTAAGCGCATCATGGAAATGTTCCTGATGCGCAGAAGCCTTGAAATAGACATTTCCACCGCCCGCTTTGCGAATGTGGCGTTCTCGGATGGCTCCCTGATGCACGGTTTTAACCAACGCCTAGAAAAACGTCAGCCGATTGTAGCGCCGAACGACGTTCGTCGTTACTTTGTCACCCCGAGAGAGTCAGGTGAGCTGTGCTTGATGTCCTGTATCTTTGGCGACAACCGCGACATCTTCTTCCCCAAACTTAGCGAAAAACTGCACCTGATCACGTTTGCTGATATCGCTGTGAAGTATCTGGCAGAGAAGGGGTACGAGCCTATTCATTGTCGTGATGAAGACGAGGCTCGGGAATTGGTGAAAACGCTCCCTGAGCAAGGCAAGTGGCCATGCCTGTTCACCTCCAGCGATACCACCGGCGAGAAAGACTTTGAAGAATTCTTTACCGACCGGGAAACGCTAGATATGGCTCGCTTCGAGAACCTTGGGGTCATCAAAAACCAGGCTAAGTTTGACGAGCAACTGCTGGCTGAGTTTGAAGAACGCATTGCCGGGATGAAGCGAGACCTAGTATGGACGAAGCGGGAACTTGTTGACCTGTTTCACCGAATGATTCCGGATTTTGGCCATAAAGAAACCGGCAAATATCTCGACAGCAAAATGTGAGGCAGCTTTGAGCGACCAACTGATTCAGTTTGTCAGAGACTATTTCGAAACCAAAGAATTTATTCCGCTTCACGCACCAGTATTCCCAGGGCGTGAGAAGGAATACGTGGCCGACACGATCGAGTCTACCTTTGTCTCCAGCGTAGGTGCCTACGTGGATCGATTCGAGCAGGATATGGCTAGTTATACCGGCTCCCCCAAGGCTGTTGCCACGGTAAATGGCACCGCAGCCCTGCATATTGCGCTGAAGCTTGCAGGAGTGGAGAAGGGCGATCTGGTTATCACGCAACCTCTCACCTTTGTGGCCACCTGCAACGCCATTGCATACTGCAACGCCGAACCTGTATTCGTTGACGTAGACCGAAATACGTTAGCTTTGTCTGCCAAGGCACTGGCAATTTGGCTGGAAGAAAATGCCAGGCTGGATACGGAAGGCGTGTGTCGTACCCGAACCGACAGCAAAGTAGTTCGTGCCTGCGTCCCAATGCACACCTTTGGCCACCCTGCGGATCTTGATGGCTTGTGTGAGGTGACCAAACGCTGGAACATCACATTGGTAGAAGACGCGGCTGAGTCACTGGGCAGCTTCTATAAAGGCCAGCATACCGGCACTTTTGGCACATCTGGCACGCTCAGCTTCAATGGCAACAAGATCATGACTACCGGTGGTGGGGGAATGATTCTGACGAGCCATGCAGCTGCAGCGAGAGCCAAACACCTCACCACCACAGCCAAGAAGCCGCATACTTACGAGTATATTCACGATGAGCTTGGTTACAACTACCGCTTGCCGAATTTGAATGCGGCGCTGGGCTGTGCTCAGCTGGAGCAGTTGGAAATGTTTATTAGTGCGAAGCGTGCGCTTGCCAGTAGCTACGAAGCGTTCTTTCAGGGCACTTCAATGCAATTTATTACTGAGCCACCGGAGTGTCGTTCCAACTACTGGTTGAATGGCGTAATCTGCGAAGATAAAGAGCAGCGGGATGAGCTGTTGGAGTGCACAAACAATAAAGGCGTGATGACTCGTCCCATTTGGGCGTTGATGAATCACCTGCCCATGTATCAGAGTTGCCGCCGTGGTGATCTGACTAACGCCGAGTGGTTGGAAGAGCGGATTGTGAATTTGCCGAGTAGTGTGGTGGCGGATCCGTCATGACCAAATGCATTGGTATATTCGGGACCGCTGGGATGGCCCGTGAGGCTGGTGATATAGCTTGGGCCATTGGTATTGAGCCATTCTATATTGCCCGAGACGATCAGGAGCTTAAATATTGGTCTGGCGCTGGTGAGATCATTCTGGAATCAGAAATAGAAAAAGTTTCGCATCACCCCTTTGTGATTGGAATTGGCGACAATATCATCCGACAGAAAATTGCATCACGCTTTTCAGAATTTTTGCAGTTTTCTAATCTGATTCACCCAAGTGCGACCTTTGGCTATGGACAAAGGGATGTTGTCGATGCATCACGGGGGGTGATCATTGCTGCAGGCGCTCGACTGACCAGCAATATCTGCATAGGCGACTTTGTTCTCGTTAACCAGAATGCGACCATTGCTCACGATTGCGTCATTGATTCGTATGCTCATGTCGCCCCTGGAGCCAATATCTCTGGCAATGTTCATTTGGAAGAGGCGGCCTGGGTGGGAGCAGGAGCGGTGATTAATCAGGGAAATTACATAGATAAGCGAACAATTGGTAAGAATACCGTGGTGGGGTCAGGTGCTGTGGTTATCGCAGATTGCGAGCCCGAGACTGTATACGTAGGTGTGCCGGCTAAGAGGTTGAAATGAAAACGTTGGTAATAGCAGAGGCTGGTGTCAATCATAATGGTGATGTGGCGCTGGCAAAACAGTTAGTTGCTGTGGCAGCGGATGCTGGCGCGGATTTTGTTAAATTTCAGACTTTTATTGCGGAAAACATTGTTTCTCAGTCTGCGCCAAAAGCGGACTACCAAAAAGGCACAACCGATCCCGCAGAGTCCCAGCAAGAGATGATTCGAAAGCTTGAATTAACACGAGAGGATCACCTTGAGCTGATTGGTGAGTGTAGAAAACTCGGTATTGGCTTTTTCTCCACGGCGTTTGATAGAGATAGCATTAACCTCCTTGAAACTCTTGGCGCCTTAGATTTTGTGAAAATTCCCTCCGGTGAACTTACCAATTTGCCGTATCTCCGGTATCTGACGCGGCATGGCAAACCGGTGCTTCTTTCAACTGGTATGGCAACACTTGGTGAAGTTGAAGCTGCAATTGAAGTCATTGAAAAAGTGGGTACCTCTCGCGAACAAATAACTGTGTTGCACTGCACGACTGAGTATCCAACCCCCATGGATGAGGTGAATCTCAATGCCATGGTGAATATGGGAAAGGCGTTCGGCGTATCTGTCGGTTATTCAGACCATACCCCAGGTATCGAAGTCCCGATTGCTGCAGTTGCCCTCGGGGCAACGGTTATTGAAAAGCACTTTACCTTGGACCGTTCCCTGCCGGGACCGGACCATCGGGCCAGCTTGGAGCCTGAAGAGCTCAAAGCCATGGTTTCAGCAATTCGTAATATTGAAAAAGCAATGGGGGATGCTGTTAAACGCCCGGGGCCAAGTGAGCTAAAGAATAAGCCCATTGCCCGTAAGTCACTGGTGGCAGCGTGCCCGATCCAGGCTGGAGAACCATTTACTGAAGCGAACCTTATGGCCAAAAGGCCTGGTACAGGTATCTCTCCGATGCGATGGGATGAAGTGATTGGCCGGAAGGCACCGCGTGATTTCGCCCCAGACGAATTGATAGAGCTATGAACCGCAAGGTGTGTGTGGTTACGGGCACAAGGTCGGAGTTCGGCCTTTTACGCTGGTTAATGGACGAAATTGCCCAACATGCCCAGCTTGACTTACAGGTGGCTGTAACCGGGATGCACCTCTCGCCGGAGTTCGGCTCCACTTATCACGAGATCGAGTCCGCGGGATTTGCCATCGACGCTAAGGTGGAAATGCTGCTAAGTGCTGATAGCGAGACCGCTATTACCAAGTCCATGGGTCTAGGAATGATTGGTTTCGCCGATGCTTATGAGCGCCTTCACCCAGATATAGTGGTTGTATTGGGGGATCGCTTTGAAATATTTGCTGCCACCTCGGCGGCGTTGATTGCTGGTATTCCTGTAGCACACCTACACGGTGGGGAAACTACGGAGGGTGCTTTTGATGAAGCAATCCGGCACTCGATTACCAAGATGTCCCATCTCCACTTCGTCGCGGCAGAAGAATATAGGAACCGCGTTCTGCAATTGGGGGAGTACCCAGAACGTATATTCAATGTCGGCGGAATGGGTATTGATGCCATAAAACGTGTCCGGTTACTCGACCGTAAAGGGCTTGAAGAATCCATTGATTTTCAACTGGGGGATAAGAATCTTCTGATCACCTTCCACCCGGTTACTCTGGAAAGCCAGGTAAGCTCCACTGATCAAATGCAGGCGCTGCTTGACGCGTTGGCTGAACTGAGTGATACCCATCTGATTTTCACTATGCCCAATGCGGACACCGGTGGCCGAGAGCTAACGCGCATGGTTCGCGAATTTGTAGATGGCCGAGATAACGCCAGCGTATACACGTCGCTTGGGCAGCTGCGTTATTTTTCCTGTCTGGCTGAGGTTGATGGCGTTATTGGTAACTCATCGAGTGGCTTGTTAGAGGCGCCGGCTTTCCAGATTGGAACTGTGAATATTGGTGATCGCCAAAGAGGTCGCTTAAAAGCTGACAGCGTTATTGATTGTGAGCCATCGAAGACTGCAATTTTAAAGGCCATCAACACGCTGTACACTCCTGACTTCAAGAGTTCTCTGCATGCGCTTTCAAATCCCTATGGAAATGGAGGGGCTAGTAAATCCATTGTGAAGATTCTCGCGGATTATCCTCTCGATGGCTTATTGAAAAAGTCCTTCTACAATCTGCCAGTTGTTGGGCAGTAGCAAAATGATGGAGCCGTGATGAAGCAATGGCGTGACGCGCTAGTCAACCGTGATGCAAGTCTGGAACAGGCCATCGAAGTGCTTGATAAAGCAGCATTGCGTATTGCTCTGGTCGTTGATGAGGCAGAAGCACTGCTGGGCACACTGACTGATGGCGATGTTCGCCGGGCGCTACTCCGGCATTTGTCGCTGGATACGCCTGTTCATGAGGTGATGAATACCAACCCGAAGACCGCCGGAGAAGACTGGACAGAGAGTCGCATTCTAGCTGTGATGGAGCAGTACGAAGTGCTGCAGTTACCACTTGTAGACGGCGACCAAAAGATTGTCGGTCTCGCTAACCTGCACGATCTACTTAACAAGCACCGCCATGATAACCCGGTATTTCTCATGGCGGGTGGTTTTGGTACCCGCTTGCGGCCACTGACTAACAACTGTCCCAAGCCTATGTTGAAAGTGGGCGATAAGCCAATTCTGGAACAAATTCTACAGAACTTTGTGAGTGCGGGTTTTCATAGGTTCTATATATCGACCCATTACATGCCAGAGGTTATTCGAGATTACTTTGGCAATGGCGAAAAGTGGGGGATATCCATAAAGTATATCCACGAGGACGAACCGTTGGGTACCGGTGGTGCTCTAGGGCTTTTGCCGCATGATGAGATCGATCAACCACTGTTCATGATGAATGGTGACCTGCTCACGTCGCTGAATATTCATAGTTTTCTGGAATTCCACGAGAATCACGACAGCATAGCTACCATGTGTGTACGGGAATATGAGCACCAGGTTCCTTACGGCGTGATCACCAGCGAAGGGGCCCAGATCAAGTCCATGGTCGAGAAACCGGTGCACAAGTTTTTTGTGAATGCCGGCATTTACCTCCTAAATCCGGAGCTGGTGAAAAGCGTAGAGCAGGGAGCCAGAATTGATATGCCGACGTTGTTGGGACAGCAGATCGATGCTGGAAAGCCTGTGAATATGTTTCCAATACATGAGTATTGGTTGGATATTGGTCGTATGGATGACTTCCAGCGTGCCCAGAATGAAGTGGAGAGCACGTTTAATGGTTGATTGTGGCGACCTGCTCATCGTGATCCCGGCGAGGGGAGGCAGCAAGCGACTCCCAAAGAAGAACGTACTTCCATTGGCCGGAAAACCCCTAATTTGTTGGACGATTGAAACCGCGTTAAAAGCCGGCTTAAGAGCGAGGATTATTGTCACCAGCGATGATGAAGAGATTTTGACCATTGCCGGTCGCTATGCGGACCAAGGCGTTATTGCCCATAAACGCCCAAATGCCTTGGCTACCGATATGGCGACGACTGCAGGGGCCATAAAAGAAGTCGTCGAATCTGAGCAGAAAGCGGGCCATACACCGGATGCTATAGTACTGCTGCAACCCACGTCGCCCCTTCGCACTGCCGGAGACGTTTTGGATGCGGTGCACATATTCCGGAAAGGAGGTTGCAAGGATACCGTCGTCAGCGTGTGCGAAGTTGATCATCCGATCGACTGGGTTGGTTCTGTCGATGATGACAATAAATTTATAGGTGTGAGTCCGTCCTATAAACGTTCACAAGATTATCAAAAAGAATATCGCTTGAACGGTGCGGTTTACGTTGCTCGAGCTGATGTTTTGCTGAACAGTCATTCGCTGTTTACGGAAAGTTTGAGGGCCTCGGTCATGCCTAGGATCCGGTCTTTTGATATTGATGAAGAAGTTGATTTTCGTCTTTGTGAGAGTTTAATTGTTGATGGATAACCTGTTTTTATTGAATCACCGTTACAGGCGGTGGTTGCTGTTGAGCTTAGCTTGCAGTTTAAAGGTCAAGTAAATGGCCTCATTTATCGGCTCTCCGGGTACGGTCCAAGGACGAGCTTTGCCAAGCTTCCTCTAACCCACATCAATCGAGTGGTTGAGTGAGCGAGTAATCGGCCCAGAAAACGGCTGGGCTACCGGACACCGGCAGAGGTGTTCTGGAGTGCATATTCCGGAGCGCTATAAATGAGTGGTGCTGCGGTTGTTGGTTGAATCCACGATCTCAGGATTATTATTTTGAGCTCAAAAAAAATTGCATTCTTAATCAATAATTCTTTTCATTTTTATGATCTGATCGATTCCATAAACAGTGAAACCTCAAAAGAAAGTTTTATTATTTTCGTGATTCCCCATAAAATAAATATAGGAGAAGTAAAGGATTTTTTTGGCGAAGATAGTGTATTTGTTTTACCCTCATCGCATAACCTTTCTGGTAGTTGGTTTTCCAAATTTAGAACATTGAGATGCTATTCAAAAATAATAAAAAATACATTGTCTAATTTCCCAGAGTTAGAAGTTTTTAATTTTTATACTGAGGTTGAGCCATTAAATATTGTGGTTGCCAATGAGTTTCATAAAAAATTCACCTCTGTCATTCTAAGAAGTGAAGGGTTCGCCACGTATGTGTCACTACTGAACAACACAAGTCCCGTTACTTGGAAGAATAAGGCGAAGCTCGCCTTTATGAAAGTCTTTGTTGGGATAGAGAATTCCTATATTGTTGGTGAATCCAACGGCGCTAAGCTTAGATTGAAAGACAGTCTTATTGATGAAGTTTGGGTTGATAGAAATGTTATCAATAATAGAAAAATAAGAAAGAGATTAGTTTTTCTTTCAGGCAAAGAAAAAAATCCAAGGAATTTGGACGACCGCTCAGCGGTTTTCATCAGCAGCCCGATTTACAGGAATTATATTAATGTAAACGATTACGGGAATCTACTTTGCCAAGTTTTTGATGGTATGGGGAAAAGGTTTTCAAAAGTATATGTAAAGTTCCATCCTAGAGAGACAATGGAGGAGATTAGTTTTCAGGTTGGTTTGATGTCGAGATTTTCTAATATTGAAATTTTGAACAATGAGGAAAACATCGAAAAACTTCTAGATTCGTGGGAAATGCCTCCCAGGTACATTTTCGCCTTCTTATCTACAGCGCTGTTGAATCTTGAGAAGAAGGGGTTTCAGCCATTTTATTGTTTTAAGCTCTTTCCTGAACTTTATGTTCTTCCAGTGTTCAAAGATTTAGATATGATCTTAGATGGCTTGGGTTATGATGGGCCAGAAAAGATATGTGATTTGAGTTGTGGAAACTCAGGGTTTGTAAGTTGATAGTTTTAATTTTGGCGTTTGATTTTTAAAAGGAATGAAAGTTCATATTTTGAAGTTGGCGGCGTGTAATAATTAAAAAGAGAAAGCGATAAAAGCATTGATTTTTACGTGAGTAATAATTATCAACATCTGTGACCTTAAGGCGCGTTATAGATAATGATGATTCCCACTGGTAGTGCGGATGAGAAGGTTGGTCACTGTTTTCCATTGGTGGAGATTATAATAGACACAGGTAAGCTACATTGGGGTGACAGGATGAGGTATATCTAGGGAAGTCGGCGGTTATTCAGAACTTCCTTAGGCGATTCAGCTTTTTTAGCGCCAAGATATATTGGTGTTTATAATCGTGAAACTTTGAGCAGGGTAACTTTATTGCTAATTTTCCCTTTCGGCTGAAGCTTATACTGCATTTCTTAGGAAAAAACATGAGCCATCCCATCAACAGTTTTTATTTCAAAGGTTACGCTGTGAAATTTTGGTATTCAAATATAATAGGCTATATCTGATGATTTCCAGTCGATATTTTATAAGTAGGTATATTGGTAATAGAGAGAGCAGTTGATATTTTATTCTATATTTTTGGGTTTTGCTGTGTGAGTTTTCTACTGTGTGCTGGTAATTTTCATTTTTCTACTTGTTAATTGTTATATTTTTATGTCACACTTTTTATTAAGGTTTTTAATGTGATGAAAAAAGCTCTAATCACCGGTATCACCGGCCAAGACGGCTCCTACCTCGCCGAATTCCTTCTGGGAAAAGGCTATGAGGTCCACGGCATCAAACGCCGTGCTTCGCTGTTCAATACCCAGCGCGTAGACCATATCTATCAGGATCCCCACGTTGAGCACCAAAACTTTGTGCTTCACTATGGTGATCTTACAGACTCCTCTAATCTTACCCGGATTCTACAACAGGTTCAGCCGGATGAGGTGTACAACTTGGGGGCGCAGTCCCATGTTGCTGTGTCGTTCGAATCACCGGAATACACTGCAGATGTGGATGGGATGGGGACGTTGCGCCTTTTAGAGGCCATCCGGTTATTAGGACTGGAGAAGAAGACTCGCTTTTACCAGGCCTCTACGTCGGAACTGTACGGATTGGTTCAGGAAATCCCCCAAAAGGAAACGACCCCATTTTATCCGCGGTCTCCCTACGCGGTAGCAAAGCTTTATGCTTACTGGATCACTGTAAATTATCGTGAAGCTTACGACATGTACGCCTGCAACGGAGTGCTCTTCAACCACGAATCTCCGCGTCGTGGAGAAACCTTTGTTACGCGCAAGATTACCCGTGGTCTGGCCAATATTGCACAGGGCTTGGAGGGTTGTCTGTACATGGGGAATATGGATGCCTTGCGCGACTGGGGGCACGCCAAAGACTATGTGCGGATGCAGTGGATGATGTTGCAGCAGGAACATCCGGAAGATTTCGTAATTGCGACTGGAAAGCAATACTCCGTACGCCAGTTTGTTGAATGGTCCGCCAAGGAACTGGGCGTAACCCTGCGTTTTGAAGGGCAAGGCGTTGATGAGGTCGCTATTGTGGAGTGCATTGAAGGCGATAACGCACCTGCGCTAAATGTGGACGATGTGGTTGTTCGAGTAGACCCTCGCTATTTCCGACCAGCGGAAGTCGAAACCCTGCTGGGTGATCCCTCTAAAGCCAAGGAAAAACTCGGCTGGACGCCTGAAATCACCACACAGGAAATGTGTGCCGAAATGGTCGCCGAGGATCTCCACACCGCCAAACGACACGCGTTGCTGAAGAAGCATGGTTATGGAATTCCGGTTTCGGTGGAGAATTAATTGGTTATGATCAAAGAGCGCATCTTCGTAGCCGGACACAAAGGCATGGTCGGGTCCGCGCTGGTTCGCCAGTTGGAACAGAACCAAGCAATCGAACTAGTCATTCGTGACCGTACCCAACTAAACCTGCTGGACCAGAAGGCTGTTCAGCAATTCTTTGAACAGGAAAATATCCAACAGGTATACTTGGCCGCCGCCAAAGTAGGCGGCATTCACGCCAACAACACTTACCCGGCGGAGTTCATCTACGAAAACTTGATGATTGAAGCTAACATTATCCATGCCGCGTGCGTGGCCGGTGTACAAAAGCTATTGTTCCTGGGCTCATCATGTATCTACCCGAAAATGGCCGAACAGCCCATGAAAGAAGATGCATTGTTAACTGGACGGCTCGAACCAACCAATGAGCCTTATGCCATTGCAAAAATCGCCGGCATTAAACTGTGTGAAAGCTACAATCGCCAGTATGGTCGCGATTATCGCAGCGTAATGCCCACCAACCTCTACGGACAGAACGACAATTTCCATCCCGAAAACAGCCACGTAATTCCCGCCATGATGCGCCGCTTTCATGAAGCCAAAAAAGACCGTGCCAGCGAAGTGGTGGTGTGGGGCAGTGGTAAGCCCATGCGGGAATTTTTGCACGTAGACGATATGGCTGCCGCCAGCATATATGTAATGAACTTGGATAACGAAACCTACCGGGCCAATACCCAGCCGACGCTTTCACACATAAACGTGGGAACGGGTGTGGATTGCACCATTCGAGAGCTTGCAGAGACCATGAAACGAGTGGTTGGGTTTGACGGTGAATTGGTGTTTGATACCAGCAAGCCGGACGGTACGCCGCGTAAATTGATGGATGTTAGCCGGTTGAAAGCGTTGGGGTGGGAGGCGAATATTTCGTTGGAGATTGGTTTGACGCAGACCTACCAGTGGTTTTTGGAAAATCCGAAAAGGCTCCGGCTCTAATTTCCTCCTATTCCTAAACGGTTTAATTATTCCGCCATTCTGACTGAAAAGAGTTATAACCATGATCATGCCCGTAATAATGGCTGGCGGCAGCGGTACTAGGCTTTGGCCGCTATCTCGGCAGTTGAATCCCAAACAGTTTTTAAAACTTTGTGGTGACAAAACTTTGTTACAGCAAACGCTGGCCCGCTTGAATGGCCTAGATGTGACAGCACCATTAGTTATCTGCAACGACGAACATCGTTTCATTGTTGCCGAACAAGTCCGCCAGGCCAGTGTGGAAAATGCTAGTATTTTGCTAGAGCCGGTTGGGCGGAATACCGCACCAGCTATAGCTCTGGCTGCACTGAATGCCAAGAAGCATGGTGAAGACCCAACTCTGCTCATACTTGCTGCTGACCATTACATTGACGACGAAAAGGCGTTTCAGGATGCGGTGATGAAGGCAAAGGTCTTAGCTGAGCAAGATAAACTGGTAACCTTTGGAATAGTTCCCAAACATGCAGAGACCGGTTATGGCTACATTCAGAGAGGAGGCAAACTAGGCGATATTGGGTTCAGTGTTACAAGGTTCGTCGAAAAGCCTGATTCCGAAACGGCAGAGCAGTACTTGGAAAACGGAGATTACTACTGGAACAGTGGCATGTTCATGTTCAGGGCTAGCGTATACCTGCAAGCGCTGGCTAAGTTTCAGCCAAAGATGTTGGACGCTTGCCAGAAGGCTTTGGAGCTAGGGAGCGCTGACCTAGATTTTCAGCGTGTACATGCTGGTGAATTCGCTGCTTGCCCAGATGAGTCTATCGACTACGCGGTGATGGAAAAGACAGATTCTGCAGCTGTTTTGCCACTAGACGCCGGCTGGAGCGATATTGGCTCTTGGTCTGCGTTATGGGATCTCGGCGAGAAAGATAAAAGTGGTAATGTAAGCAAAGGCGATGTACTTGCCCACAATACGGCCAATAGTTTCATTCATGCCGATCATAAATTGGTGGCTACGGTTGGTGTTGAGAACCTAGTGGTAGTGGAGACGAAAGATGCCGTACTGGTTGCACACAAAGATAGCGTTCAAGACGTAAAAAAAGTGGTTAATGCGATCAAGAATGATGGCCGCCACGAACACATGAATCATCGAGAAGTGTACCGCCCCTGGGGCCTTTATGACTCTATTGATAGGGGGGAGCGCTACCAAGTGAAACGCATAACTGTGAAGTCCGGCGCGAAACTGTCCGTTCAAATGCATCACCACCGTGCTGAGCATTGGGTTGTGGTGAGTGGAACGGCGAAAGTTACCAATGGCGAGAAAGAATTTTTGGTTACTGAAGACCAGTCTACTTATATTCCTGTGGGACAGGTTCACTGTTTAGAGAATCCCGGGTTGGTTCCTCTGGAATTAATTGAAGTGCAGTCTGGATCATATTTAGGTGAAGATGATATTGTTCGTATTCATGACAAGTATGGCCGTGAAAAACTTAGATCTAATTAATGGATTTGGCTATATTTTAATCAAACATTATTTCCTGTAGCTCTATTCGTGAGTTCAACCAATAACTACAGCTGTGCTCATTTATAGCGCTCCGGAATATTCATTCCAGAACACCTGTGCCAGTGTCTGGTAGCTCCGGGGTTTTTGGGCCGATTATTTAATTGACCAACCACTCGATTGATGTGGGTTTGAGGAAGCTCGGCGAAGTTTGCGCCTTTAAGGTAGTAGTGGCGCGGCAAGCCGTTCGTGTTCTCGTTCGCGACTGACCTGCCCCCACTTACGGCGATGCTAGGAACACAACATTACGCTAAACCCACGATGTTTTATTCAAGCCAAGGGTAAAGCTGAAATATAAATATTGTTCAATACTGACATAAGAGATTGTTCTATGGAGCTTGTTCCGATTGTTTCTTTCCCTAAATCGGGAAATACATGGCTTAGATTCATGCTGGCGCACTTAGTTCGTAGCGATAAATCAAGACCTGTCACATACCACAATATAAATGCGCTATCGCCAACGAGTCATATTTTTACTACTACAGAAATTGCTAAGAACTTAGTGCCTGGAGCTCCCGTTTTTATAAAAGAGCATGCTAATTATTACGAAATGGAAAAGTATCCATGGGAACGTGCAATTTATGTTTACCGAGACGGCTTTGACGTACTATATAGCTACTGGAAATTTATTGATGCGCAAGCGCCCGGGCTGTATAAAAATATAAACCGTTTTGTTGAGGGATACTGGATCCATTGGGGGCACTGGGGTGATCATATTATGTCTTGGCGGAAGGGTGGGAAAAGCCATCAAAAAGTTCTATTCTTAAAGTATGAAGAATTGCTTGATGACCCTATTTCTGCAATGAGGAATTGCATTGATTTTTTAGAAATCAATGCGAGCAATGAGCTGGTTGAAGAGGCAGTAAAAGAAAACACGGCAAGCAGAATGAAAAAGCTTAATGATAGTGCATCTTTCATGAACGCCCAAAATGAAAACTTCAACTTTGTACGTAATGCACGAAAAGGTGATGGGTCGAGGCTTCCAAGTGATGTTAAACAGAAGTTTCTTGAATATTGGTCAAATGACTACTGCATGCTTTCGGAAGGGTATATAGAAACAGGAGATGATATACGAAATAATATTTCGACACAAAAAAGTGTTAATATCATAACCAAGATGCGAGTACGTTTAAGACGTTATTTTTATGGAGTTAAAAGAAAATTTATTCAAAAGTTTTAGGAAACCTAGATCGATCGATGTCAATAATATGAAGTAGAAGTTCAATAAATAAGACTTATAGATTTTTCCGCCTGTTAAGAAGGAGAGATTATCACACCTAGGCACTTTGTGGATCAGCATATCCTTGGCCTGATTCGATTTGCAATATCAAAATTGCCGTTATCAACGTTCATAACATCGCGCCGTCTGGCACACTGCGGCACCGAAAATGTTGTGACTTGAAAAGTTAAAGCCGCGAGAATTAAAGCCATAATCCGACCTAAAACTTGAACAGTTAGTCATGTATATAAACAAGTCTTCGGTTATAGCGAAAGTTCCGGCATCGTGAGTTGGCAAGAAACACTAATCAGCAAACTCCCTGGAAGTGTTCAGTACCTTATGGTCGACGTAGAGTATCTTCTGGTATAAGGAGACGCAGCGCGTCTATTTTTGGGTCAAATGGTGAATAGTGGGAAAACGCAAACGACGCAGTAGCGGTAGCGTTTAAACTATGGGTTTTGGCTGAATAAATTGGTATTCATTAAGACTTTTCTTTGGTATCTCATTAGGAGGTGTTTCTTGACTAAATTTATAGTTAATGTTTTCTATAAATTAAAGATAGACCTTTTGGTTCAGTATATAGTTTCAATTATACATTTGTCAGGCGTAAAAAGACTGGAGCATCGAACGAGAATGACTATACGGTTTGTGAGCCAAGGTGAGGGAGGGCTTATTATTGGTGGCGATGTTTCTCGTTTTAGTATTTGCAGTACCAGTCACTTAAAATCTGGAACATTTATTGAATGCTCCGGTGGCGTCGTTATTGGAAGTTATTTTCACCCTGGGCGAGCGCTCACAATATTCTCAACTAATCACAACTATAAAAGCACAAAGACAATTCCTTATGATGAAACAGCTATATTAAAGCCTGTTAATATTAATGATTTTGTATGGGTGGGAGCTAATGTCACGATTGTACCGGGTGTCACAGTAGGGGAAGGCGCCGTCATCGGGGCAGGTTCCGTAGTTACAAAAGACGTACCCGATTATGCTGTGGTTGGAGGCAATCCAGCAGAAATAGTATCTTACCGAGATCGTGAGCTATTTCAAAAATTAAAAAAAGAAGGTAAGTTTTTCTAATTATTCGAATGATTTAATGACTACCTTCTTTGTATCTTTTTTATCTCGGCTTGCCACACGATGGATAGGGATAGCCATTCCGCCTTTCAGATTTAAGTTATTCAGCAGGAATAAATAAAGCATGTTATAAATATATTTGAAGGCTAAGTATTATAGCGCACAAATAGGTTTTATAAGCAATTAAATTAGTTGTAGGAATTTTTATATGCATGTTATAACTTTGGCAACATGTCACAATCGACGTGATATGACGCTACAGGCACTTAAGGACTTGCATGCCCAAGAGTTACCAAGATCGATAACTATTGAGCATGTCATTGTGAATGATGGGTGTACTGATAATACGGCAGAAGCGGTTTCAGAATACTACCCTGATGTAGAAGTTTTAACAGGAACTGGACAGCTATATTGGGCTGGCGGAATGAGGTTCGGCTGGCACCAATCTGTAAGCAGGAAAAAATTTGATTATCTTTTCGTTTATAATGACGATATCCGCCTACATAAAAACTCATTGAGTAGTTTAATAGAAACAAGTGTTCAATTCAAAAAGGACGGAGGTTCCTTTAGTCACGCCGTTTCCGGTGCTTTTTGTAGTTCAGACGGTAACGTTACTACTTATGGTGGAGTTGTTGCTAAATCAAGGTTGAACCCTCTCCGGTTTGTTAAGGTTGATCCAAGAAATGACAATTATCAAATTGTTGACACTGTTAATATGAACGCGTGCCTAATAAGCTCCGATGCATTAGAGCTTGTTGGATTTCTTAGTCCTTTTTATGAGCATAGTGGCGCGGACTATGATTTTGGGCTTAAGTTACGAAAGGCGGGAGGGACAGTAATGTTATCTCCTGGATATGTTGGGTACTGTGATAGAAATAAGAATCAGGATAATTTCATTGATAAAGAAACAAGTCTTATTGATGCTTACAAGGTGGTCTTAAGTAAGAAGCGAGAGCCATTTATGCAAAGATATCACTATTACAAAAGCCATGGTGGTGTGTTTTGGATTTTTAATTTTGTAAAATTTTATCTATCATTTCCGTTCTATTTCATAATTAAAAAATATCTGAGATTTTAGAGATCAGAATATCTGACTTTTTGTTTTGGGGCTATTTAGAGTGCCAATAAGTCATAAAATTCTCGATAATGAGTACTACTTGGTAGCAGCCGTTGTCGCTTGTAGACAATAACTGAATCCGAATGTTGAGCGCCTCGAGGTGATTCATTTTGATGGATTATGACCCAAAGATCTTGTATTTGTGTGATTTTGATTTAACACGAAATTCAGGTAAAGATAGAGCTACTCGCCAAAAGCTTGCTGCTTTACGGGAGTGTGTGTCGTTTTTAAAAGTTATAAGTAATGGGTTTGGAAAACGATATCGAATAGCCGCAGTTTTCCTTCTTGACCTAAAAGCTTGTTATTCTCTGATAAACTATAAGCCAGACCTATTTATTAGTCGTGGATATTCCGGTCTTCTAAGTATTTTTCTGTCTAAAATTTTACGAATCACCACCGTTAGGGAAGTCCATGCTAGTGCAATTGAAGAACTTAATCTGTTGCCGTATAAAGGCTTTAAGTTGAAGGTTATAGAGTCTATGACAAAACTTTCCCACTACCTAGATTGTCTTTCGGATATAAGAATTTTTAATAACCCAGACCTTCTTGAGTATTATAGGAAATCTGGCTTGGCTACGGATAAGGATTTTTATGTATACAATGGTTTCGATCCTAATTCTAGAAGCGCTTTGTCTAAGTCTGAAGCAAGAAAGAAATTTGAACTAGGCGAGTCCGAAAAATTAATTGTATTTATTGGATCTGCTTCTAAATGGCACGGAGTCGATTACTTGGTTGAGCTTCAAAAGGAATTTAATAATTATGGCGACGACATTAAAATTATTTTTGGTGGTGGGGATGTTTCAGAATTTGATCCATGTAGTGTGTGTTTAAATATTAGTCCTCTTGAAGATGAGGATTGTTCTGACCTCATAAGAGCGGCAGATTTTTGTGCTTTGCCTGTTAAAAGTAATCGGGTTAGCCCTGGTAGCCCTTTGAAGCTGTACGACTATATCGCCAATGATCGGCACGTTTTTGCTCAACGTGATACAAATGGCTATTCTGATGAGGTGGAAAGATTAAGTGTTGGATATCAAGTAGATTTTACTAATCCGTCAGAAACTAGGTTGACAATAATCTCGGCCTTTAAGGCTCATGCTCATAAATCTTTTAACGATGTTAAGGCGACTTGGTCTGATAGAATGCGAGAGTGGCTTCGGGGAATGTCAAATGCCCATCGGTGAAGCTATATTTTTAATTGTTTGCGGTTCAATCTTTCTAAGATATCCCCATAATCTTTTTGTAGTTATCAACCGGAGTTGTATTAATTCAGGTCTATGCCCGTGTGATTATAATTATTGGCGAGGTTTCGGTTTTTGAAGTCAAGTGTACCGGGTATGATAAGTTTGCGGATTAACCGAATCTTATGTTGATTTTTGGTTTGAGCGTAAAAGACGGGGTTATTTTGAAATTGAGCCTTAAAAAAACTTTAGTCTTCTTGACGTTTGGCTTCAATATTTTTGTTGTAGCAATCTTGGCATCACTAAGGGATTTCTCTGTAGGTTCCGATACCTCTCGATATGTTGGTTATTTTTTAAGTGCGACTGAGAGTGATCATACACGGCATGAGCCAGGATTTAATGCTTTTGTTAATGCTGTTGCCAGTTTTTCCGAAGAGCCAAGAGTATTTTTATTCTTTGTGGTCATAATTGTTACAACACTTTTGGCTGCTGCTTTTTATAAATATTTTAGGTTTTTGTTTAATACAACCCCTGGCCCGGGTGATATTTTAATATTTCTGTCGCTGACTCTGTTTTCTAGCTGGTATTTTGTAGCTTTTGCAAACGGAATTCGTCAAGGCATTTCTATATCGGCTTTGTATTTGGCTCTTTATTTTTTAAGTGTAGAGAGAAAGCTCTTTGTCTCTTTGACTTTCTTTATTTTTTCGGCGTCTTTCCATCTGTCATCATTTCTTTTGCTTCCCTTTGTTTTGTTTGTTTTTTTTCCTTTTCGTTTTGTGTTTTTTTTCTGGCTGGTTTTTGGGTTTTTCTACCCTTTAGGTATAAACGAGTTTTTGGTTAAATTTGTCTCCGAATTTTTTGGGTTGGGCTTATACGAGAGTATCAGATTTTATTCAATTACTGTTTCGGAGGCAGGTGCAGGGCGTTACGAGGGGTTTTCTATAAGCTTTTTTGGCTATACCATTTTGTGGCCTTTAGTATTTTTCTTTCTTGCTTCTTCTACTAGGCTTTTAAGTGAACTTGAAAAATCGAGATGGTTTGTTATTGTTAAAGTTTATATGATTTTGTGTTTTCCTTATTTTGTGTTTGGTTTTGGTCCGTTTTCTAATAGATATGCGTTTATTGCTTGGCTTTTTGTTCCTGTTTTTCAATCGTGTGTGGCCGCCTCATTATTGAATCTTAATAGGATGCTCTCCGTTCTTTCGTCTATGATATTGTTTTTTATGTCTTTTTTGTTTTATTTGTTTTTAAGGTTGGAATTTCTAGTTTGAATTTTTCTTGCTTTTCTCTATAAATTGTTGATTCTAAAAATGCGGAATTTTAGCTATATCACTTGGTGTTGCGACGAGCAACCAATGTACCGGTACTTTCGTGGCAGTGACGTGTGCCAATTTCAGGCAAGTACTGGCAATGCTGTAAAGGAATTAGGCTACGCGCCTGAGTACTGAATTAAGGAAGGGGTCGCCTAAGCGATGCCTTGGTATATCCAAAACGTAAGGTGAGCCTGATTTGGCGAGTCGATCAAAAAAGCTGCTTTTTGTAGTCAATGCGCCTGAGTTTTTCCTTTCCCACCGGTTGCCGTTGGCGATAGCTGCAAAGGATGCAGGGTATGAAGTGCATGTTGCTTCGGCAGCTGGCGATGATGTACAGGGAATTCAGGCTAAGGGCTTTCACCACCATACTGTTGGTTTTGCTCGGAGTGGCCAAAATCCGTTTGTAGAACTTAACACCTTAGTTCAGTTGGTTGGATTGTTTCGTAGGGTAAAGCCTGACCTGGTTCATCTGATCACTATTAAGCCCGTGCTGTACGGAGGGCTTTCTGCCCATATGGCAGGAATTGATGGAGTAGTTTCTGCTGTTTCCGGGCTGGGTACTGTATTTCTTGCAGATTCAAAAGGCGCCAAACTGAGAAGGTGGTTAATTGCAAAGCTTTATTCCTTAGCTTTTAAACAGAAGCGGTTAGCGGTTATTTTCCAGAATCCTGATGACCGGGATACTCTGATATCTTTAGGTGCTTTGGAACCGAATGAAGCACGGATGATTCGTGGTTCTGGTGTGGCGTTGGCTGACTATCCTCAGTTGTCGGAGCCAGAAGGCAATAAGACGGTGGTGGTGATGGCTTCCCGTCTGCTTAAGGATAAAGGGGTATTTGAGTTTGTTGAGGCAGCCAGAATCTTGCTTGATCGTGGTGTGAGTGTGGAAATGCGGCTGATCGGCTCGTCTGATCCAGGCAATCTTACCAGTGTGACGCAACACGACATCGATAAATGGGAAAACGAGGGTGTGGTAAATCCCTTGGGCTATCGTTTAGATATTGCTGAGCAATACGCTGCCGCAAATATAGTATGCCTACCTTCTTATCGGGAAGGATTGCCGAAAAGCCTGGTAGAAGCTGCTGCGTGTGGTCGAGCGATAGTAACCACAGATGTTCCTGGTTGCCGTGATGCTATTACTCCTGATGAAACCGGACTTCTCGTTCCGGTTAAAGATCCAATTGCGTTAGCAAATGCTATTCAAAGGCTTGTTGAAAATCCTGACTTGCGGAGGCGAATGGGCGAAGCCGGTAGGGCATTGGCAAAGGAAGCATTCGCGATAGAGAAAATCGTTGATCAGCATTTACAGATCTATAAAGAGGTTTTAGGTGATGATTAAAGCTAGGTCTTTGACCTCGTGAAAGTTTTATTAACCGGAGCCACTGGTTTTGTTGGCAAGCGCCTCTCCAGTCACATTGACCAGCAGGGCGTTTTCGAGTTGACTTGTGCTGTGCGGCAACCTTGCTCTGTTGAATGTGGGCATGAAATTCTGGTTAACGACCTCGCCGTCGAAACCGATTGGTCCAATGTCCTGGATGGAAAGCCGCGAGTGGTTATTCATGCTGCTGCTCGTGCCCACATCATGAAAGACGAAGTGCCCGATCCGTTGGCGGAGTACCGCAAAGTTAACGTAGAGGGCACTCTCAACCTTGCCCGCCAGGCGGCGAAAGCGGGAGTTACTCGTTTTATCTATATCAGTTCCATCAAGGTTAACGGCGAACAGACCTTTTCAGGCAAGCCGTTCACCGCTGACGATGTGCCGGCGCCTGAAGGCTCCTATGGTATCTCCAAGTTGGAAGCTGAGAATGGTATGCGTGAGATTGCTTCCGATACAGGGATGGAGGTTGTCATCATCCGCCCGCCTCTGGTGTATGGGCCAGGTGTAAAAGGCAACTTCGCGAGTATGATCAAACTGATAGAGAAAGGGCTACCGCTACCTTTGGGCGCTATCCACAACAAACGCTCACTCGTCGCGTTGGATAACCTAGTGGATTTAATTGTTACCTGTATTGATCACCCCGCTGCTGCCAACCAGACCTTCCTCGCTGGTGATGGTCAGGATATCTCTACTACTGAACTGTTGCAGGGAGTTGGTCAGGCAATGGGTAAGCCCGCACGCCTAATTCCTGTGCCTGCTGGTATGTTGATTTTAGGTGCTAGTTTGCTTGGCAAGAGAGCGGTTGCAAAGCGTCTACTCGGTTCTTTACAGGTGGATATTTCCAAAAACCGTGACATGTTGGGTTGGCAACCTCCTGTATCTGTGGAGGAAGGAATGGCCAGGGCGGTGAAATATCCGGTCGGCTAGTCGAGGAGGTTTGCGGAAATTCGCAGAAAATAAATGTTTCTATATTGGGTGTTATCTGTGATTCGGTTCTTTGATTTTGTATTCTCTTTGCTCGGGTTAATTGTTGGTTTTCCGGTTTTCCTGCTGCTGACGATGATAGGTTCATTCGATACCGGTTCTCCCATTTTTAGTCAGGAGCGGGTGGGCCGCAATAAGAAGCCGTTCACGCTGGTAAAATTCCGCACGATGAAGAAAGACACCGCCTCGGTAGCCAGCCACTTGGCTAGCGCTGAAGCCATCACACCTTTTGGGCGCTTTCTGCGTCGAACGAAGTTGGACGAGCTACCCCAGTTGTGGAATGTGCTGAAGGGCGAGATGAGCCTGGTTGGGCCTCGGCCTTGCTTGTTCAATCAGGAAGAATTGGTAGCGGAAAGGGAGCAGCGTGGTGTTTTGGCTGCCCGACCTGGTATTACTGGGCTGGCCCAAGTAAATGATATTGATATGTCTACACCAAGGCTATTGGCAGAAACAGATCAGAAGATGCTGGAAAATCTTACTGTGAGTGCCTATTTCAAATACATATTCATGACTGTTGCCGGCAAGGGTGCAGGTGATAGGGTGCCAGGAAGGGACTGAATGCTTGAGAGTTTCAAATGTTTAATTCCGTATTAATTGCAGAGCCGTCCTATACTCGTTGGTGTATCAGTCAGATTTTTTCTGAATTTTGTTCTATTGATAGAAAGCTGTGGCAAAGGGCAATGGACAGTGGGCTCCAACCTCGACGGAAGCGGGAGGTAACCGTGTGAACAGGGACAAGTTGAGAAAGCGTGGAAGCGGAAATTTTTTAATCCGGACGTTCCTTAATCTCCCCAGATTTCATAAACGGGTTGTTTCCGTTCTGTCGGACGCGTTCTTCCTGTTCTTTGCAATCTGGGCTGCGTTTGCCCTGCGCCTGGAGCAGCACCTTTGGTTGCCTACCCAAGAGCAATTAACGGTTGCTGCCATTACGGTGGTGTTTACCATTGCCGTGTTTATCCGCCTTGGGCTGTACCGGGCAGTCATTCGTTATTTGGGTGACAGAGCATTTATCACCATTATCTATGGGGTCATTGCCTCTAGTGTATCCCTGATCATTCTGGGCTACCTGTTGCAGGTGTTTGTACCTCGCTCGGTGCCCATCATCTATGGCGCCCTGGCTTTCTTGTTTGTAAGTGGCACCCGACTGGGTGTTCGAATGATCGTGAACCACCCCAAACAGATGGCGAAGGAGGCGGTTGCCATCGTAGGCGCAGGTGAAACGGGTATGCAACTGGCGTCGGCACTCGAGCAGGGCACGGAATACCGGCCAGTGGTTTTCGTAACGTTCGACCGGGCCAACCACAAGTCGATGATCAATGGCTTGCCTGTCGTCAGTATCAATCACATCGCCAAGCATATGCCTAAGCACCGTGTGCAGAGGATATTGCTGGCACTGGATGAGCATTCGCAAGTTGACCGCAAGAAGCTGCTGAAGCAACTGGAGCCGCTTTCCATTCCGGTGCAGACGGTTCCTTCCATGTCTGAGCTGGTGGCGGGCCAGGCGCGGATTAATGACATTCGGGATCTGGAAATTGAAGACCTGCTGGGGCGTGACCCGGTTCGGCCGGATTCGGCTGTTGTTGCAAAGAGTCTGTACCAGAAATCCGTAATGGTGACCGGTGCAGGTGGTTCGATTGGTTCCGAGCTGTGCCGCCAGATTATCCGCCATCGCCCGCGTGTTTTGGTTCTGTTCGAGCAGTCAGAGTTTTCCCTGTACGCCATTGAGCGGGAGCTGAGCGCTATTAACCGTGTTGAGGGGGTTGCGGTAGAGCTACATCCACTGCTTGGCAATGTTAGCCACCGCCGCCGTTGCGAGTCCGCCATGCGGGCGTTCGGTGTGCAGACGGTTTATCACGCCGCCGCTTACAAGCATGTGCCGCTGGTTGAGCATAATGTGATTGAAGGGGTTCAGAACAACGTATTTGGCACCTGGCACACGGCGGAAGCGGCTATCGCAGCCGGTGTTGAGCGTTTTGTGCTGATTTCCACGGATAAGGCCGTTCGCCCCACCAATGTGATGGGCGCCAGCAAGCGGCTGGCGGAGTTGGTGCTGCAGGCGTTGGCGCAGCGGCAGGATAAGACGGTGTTCTCCATGGTTCGGTTCGGGAATGTGCTGGGCTCCTCCGGTTCCGTAGTGCCTCTGTTCCGGGACCAGATTCGCGATGGCGGCCCGGTTACGGTGACCCACCCGGATATTATCCGTTATTTCATGACCATCCCGGAAGCCAGCCAATTGGTGCTGCAGGCCGGTAGTATTGGCCTGGGTGGCGAGGTGTTTGTGCTGGATATGGGCGAGCCGGTGAAAATTGCGGACCTGGCTCGGAAGATGATTCATCTTATGGGCCTGGAGGAGAAGACCGAAACCAACCCCGTTGGTGACATCGAGGTTGTTTATACGGGCCTGCGTCCCGGGGAGAAGCTTTACGAGGAATTGCTGATTGGTGATGATCCTCAGGGCACGTCGCACCCGCGCATTATGATGGCCAGGGAGGTTTATCTGCCCTGGGAGCAGGTAGAAGACTTTCTCAGTCAATTGCAGCGGGCCAGCCAGGCCTTCGATTGTGGTGCGATTATCGAAGTGCTGAAGAACGCCAAGACGGGCTACGCGCCGAATGGCAACCTGGAGGACTTGGTGTGGTGCAATGGGCAGTCCGATGTGGTGGCCACAGATCGTCAGGATGAGAAGGTACGCCGTTTGTCCGTGTAGGTCGGATTTACCCGTGAAGGGCATAAAAGGCAAAGCCGTAATCCGACAAAAACCGTAGCCTGATGGGGTCTGGAGGCTGGCCCGGAGGCGGGGTACCTTTTCTTTGGAAAAAGAACTCGCTTCGCTCAGACACCTTTTTCTGGCAGAAAAGGTACCCCCACCTCCGGTCCGTTTGAACCTTCGGGTAGCGGGTCAGGCAATTAGAGACTACTCAGTCAAAGCGCGTTCCAACGTAAATTGTTATGATGGTTCGAAAGTCTTGGTAGCGGAGGGACGCATGTACGCTGTCGAATTTGAAGCTGATATTCGTGATGGTGTAGTTAAGATACCTGAGGAATATGCTCGCTTAAAAAATACCCATGCACGAATTGTGGTTTTACTCGAAGGTGAAGGCACCGATTCAGAGCTGCATGCACTTTCAAACCATGCGGCGGGGAATGTAGAGGAATGGAAGGATCCATCAGAGGATGAGGTATGGAAGTAGAGCGATGCAGTCGCAAAGAAATACGGAAAGTTAGCCCCCGAACGCCTCCAGAAGTTGCATGCAGATTTTTGTAGATACTTTGAATGCTGTGACTGATCGGCAGAATAGAAAAACGAAGTTCCAAAAGCTAGGTTGCTGTTCATGTCTGAAAATATCGTTTGGCACCACCAGAAAGTCACCCGGGCGGACCGGGCTTCCATCAAGAACCAGAGCCCGTGCCTGTTGTGGTTTACCGGCCTGAGTGGGTCCGGTAAGTCCACCATTGCCAATGCGCTGGATGTGGCCTTGTTCGAGCGCGGTTACCACACCTTCCTTCTGGACGGCGACAATGTGCGCCATGGCCTGAACAAGGACCTGGGGTTTTCTGATGAGGACCGTGTTGAGAATATTCGCCGGATTGGCGAGGTTAGCAAGTTATTCACTGACTCGGGCGTGATTGTGCTCAGTGCTTTTATCTCCCCGTTTACCAGTGACCGGCGTTTGGTGCGCAACCTCTTCCCAGCGGGCGAGTTCATTGAGGTTTTCATGGACACGCCGCTTGAGACCTGTGAACAGCGTGATCCAAAGGGTCTTTATGAAAAGGCCAGGGCGGGAAAAATCAAACACTTTACGGGTATCGATTCGCCCTATGAGGCGCCTGAACGCCCGGAAGTGCGCCTGGATACGTCGCAGATGTCGGTGGATGATTGTGTGAACCGCTTGATCAGCTACCTGCTGGACCGGCAACTGATCTTTACGCCACCACAAGCTACCGGAGCGTAAGCGCCTATGGCGTGGGAAGCCATTGTTACCCTGCTTACCCTGTTTTCGGTTCTTGCGGCACTGGTAATCACCCGGGTGTCTGCCGATCTGGTGTTAATGGCGGCCCTGGCGTTTCTGCTAATCACTGGCATTCTGGGGCCGGCGGATGCGTTGGCAGGGTTTGCAAACCCGGGTGTGATTACCATCGCGACGCTCTATGTGGTCGCTGCCGGCCTGAAAGAAACTGGCGCTGTGCAGTGGATTGCCCGTTTACTGCTCGGGCACCCGAAAACCGAAAAGGGCGCGCAACTGCGGATGCTGGCGCCTACCGGCATCCTCAGCGGCTTTATGAATAATACGGCCGTAGTCGCCATGTTTATTCCCGCCATTCAGGACTGGGCCCAGCGCCTGGGTATTCCTTCCTCCCGCCTTCTCTTACCCTTGAGCTACGCCGCCATTCTGGGGGGTACCTGCACGTTGATTGGCACCAGTACCAACCTGGTGGTGGATGGCATGCTGCAGGCACGCCTGGGGATTAACCTGGGGTTGTTTGAGTTGGCCTGGGTGGGTGTGCCCCTGTTGGTGGTGGGCGGATGCTATCTGGTGTTGGTGGCTTCTCGAATTCTGCCGGATCGGGGTGGCATGCGGGAGGAACTGGAGCAGGTTCGGGAATACGGCGTTGAGGTAGAGGTGGACGCTACTGGGCCGTTGGTGGGCAAAACCGTGGCTCAGGCTGGTTTGCGGGCGCTGAATTACGGTTACCTGACGGAGATTGACCGGGGTGGCCGGCTGATTACAGCGGTAGAGCCAGACCGCATGCTGCAACCTGGGGACAAGCTGTATTTTGTGGGTGCGCCGGAATGCGCCAGTGAATTGCGGCGAATTCAGGGTCTGAAACCCGCCCATGCCAGCATCCAGAAACTGGACTTGGCTAATCATCAGCGCTGCCTGGTGGAAGTGGTTTTGGGCCAGGAATTCACGGCTCTGGGGAAGACCGTACGGGAGAGCCGTTTTCGTACTCGCTTTAACGCTGCGATTCTCTCCATTTCCCGTGAAGGTAACCGGGTGCCGGGCAAACTGGGTGATATCACCTTCAAAATGGGCGATACCCTGTTGCTTGAAGCCAGCCACCAGTTTGTAGAGCAGTACCGTTTCCGCCGGGACTTTCTGTTGGTCAGTGCCCTGAACGATTCCACACCACCGGACTTTCACCGGGCTCCCCGTGCCTTGGGCATTCTGTTGTTGATGGTGTTGGCCAGTGCTTCAGGCCTGTTGCAGATCATTGAAGCGGCGTTTCTGGCGGCTGGTGCGATGATTGTGACGGGTTGTATTACGGCCAGCCGCGCTCGCCGCAGTGTGGATTTGCCGGTGCTGGTGGTGATTGCGGCCTCCTTTGCGCTGGGTAATGCCATGACGGAAACCGGCGGGGCGGAGTGGGTGGCCAACGGCCTGTTGGGGCTGTTTGGGCCGCTGACACCCTGGCTGGCGCTGGCCCTGGTTTATATCCTGACAGCTGCCTTTACCGAGGTGATCACCAATAACGCGGCGGCGGTGCTGATGTTTCCGATTGCGCTGGCGGTGTCTGAGCAACTGGGCGTTCATTTCCTGCCGTTTGCCGTGGCTGTGATGTTCGCCGCTTCGGCGTCGTTTATTACGCCGTTGGGTTACCAGACCAACCTGATGGTATACGGGCCTGGGCGTTACCAGTTTATGGATTATGTGCGCTTGGGCTTCCCGCTGAGCCTGCTCGTAGGCTCAATCACCATCGGCTTAATCCCGTTTTTCTGGGGGTTTTGATCCGATTCCGGCTTTGCCTAGTCTGACAATCAAAGCTGCGCGCTACTTCCTGAATCGATCTCAGGAAAGTGCCGCGTTTGTTTTGGTGGTTATAGTGTTGACAGTTTTATGTTTGTGGTTATAGTAACCACTAAGGCAAAAGGATTTGCATGAAAAGCTCTGATATCAGGAAAAAACTGGAGAAAGATGGCTGGCAACTCGTTCGTATAAACGGCAGTCATCATCACTTCAAGCATCCGGAAAAGCCAGGGTTGGTTACTTTGCCCCATCCAAAAGCAGATATTCCTAAGGGTACGTTGCGGAGTATCTGGAAGCAGGCCGGGTGGAAGTGATTAAAGGCCACAGAAAGTTGAGGAGGTCATTATGCGTTATCCAGTAGCGTTGCACACAGACGATGGCAAACGCTTTGGCGTTACAGTTCCGGATATTCAGGGCTGTTTCTCTGCAGGCGACAATGAAGACGAGGCGTTGGATAATGCACGGGAAGCCATTCTGGGCCATTTAGAGCTGTTGGCGGAATCTGCCGAAGAAATTCCCTCAGCGCAGCCCATTTCTGAGCACCGTCATAATCCGGATTTTGCAGGTGCAATCTGGGGGTTTGTAGAGATCGATGTGACGCCTTTCCTGGGAAAGGCGGAGAAAATTAATATCACTGTGCCCAGTCTGGTGCTCCGGCAGATCGACCGTTACGTGAAGGCTCACTCTAAAGAAGCTCGGTCCCGGTCCGCGTTTCTTACGGAGGCGGCTTTGGAACGAATGAAGGTGATTCGTTAGCCTGGTGTCTCACGAGGGTGTGGAGAGCTTATAGAGGACAGTAAGGGATTATGATCGACATAAAACACCACGGAGCGGTGACGGGCGTAACCGGTTCCTGCCATGAGTTGATTGTTGGCAGCTCCGGCATTCTGATTGATTGTGGCCTGTTCCAGGGCGAGGAGGCCGGTAATGGCGCAAGTGCGTCGAATCTCGCCATTGATTTTCCCATCAGCCACATTCGTGCGCTGGTGGTTACCCATGTGCATATCGACCATGTCGGTCGCATTCCCTATCTTCTTGCCGCCGGGTTTGAGGGGCCGATTATCTGTTCGGAGCCCTCGGCGATTATGCTGCCGGAAATTCTTGAGGATGCGCTGAAGATTGGCTTCACGCGGGACCGGGCGCTGATTGAGAGAGTGCTGGGGTTGATTCGATCCCGCCTTGTGCCGTTACCCTACGAGCAATGGCATTCGGTGTTCGATGGTAAGGATGAGTCGCTTTCCGTTCGGTTGCAGAGGGCCGGGCACATTCTGGGTTCAGCTTATGTGGAGTGCGAGGCCGAGAGCGATGGTGAGTTCGAGCGGATTGTGTTCAGTGGTGACCTTGGGGCTCCCCACGCGCCACTGTTGCCCGAGCCCCAGCCGCCGGAGCGTGCCGATAGGGTGGTGATTGAAAGCACCTACGGGGATAAGGACCATGAAAGCCGCGAGGAGCGACGTTATCGTCTCAAGGCGGTGCTGGAGCATGCCCTTGAGGACGGCGGGACGGTGTTGGTGCCAGCGTTCAGCATCGGGCGTACGCAGGAGTTGCTGTACGAGATTGAAAGCCTGATTCATGAGTTCGGCAGTGATGAGGTCGCGCCAGATTTGCCGTGGCGGGATCTCGAGATTGTTGTGGATTCGCCGCTGGCCGCCACTTTTACCCGTATCTACCGGGACCTGAAACCCTTCTGGGATGCTGAAGCTACCGATTTGGTCAGCCAGGGCCGGCACCCGCTGTCGTTCGAGCAGCTCACCTTGATCAACAGCCATGAAGACCACCTCAATGCCGTGGATTACCTGACAAGATCACACCGCCCCTGCGTGGTGTTGGCCGGCTCCGGTATGTGCGCCGGGGGCAGGGTGGTCAACTACCTGAAGACTATGCTGGCGGATGAGCGTAACGATGTGTTGTTCGTCGGCTATCAGGCCAAGGGCACGCCGGGCAGGGATATTCTCACCTATGGGCCCCGTGGTGGCTGGGTGGAGTTTGACGGCAAGCGTTATGACATTCGCGCCCGGGTTCATCAAGTTGGTGGTTACTCCGCCCACGCAGGGCAATCGGATCTTTTGCGGTTTGTAAAAGGTATTGAGCCGCCACCTGCGGAAATCAGGGTTGTGCATGGGGATGCGCAAGCCAAGGAATCGCTAAAAAGCCAATTTCATTCCGCCGGATTAACGGGGATAATGATCCCTGGTTTGGCGTAAACCGGTTATTTGTTGTTAAAAGGATTGTTGGAATCATGAAGAAGATCGCCGTCGTTGGCCTGGGATATGTTGGCCTGCCTTTGGCAGCAGCTTTCGGAGAAAAGCGTGATATCGTTGGTTTCGATATCAATCCAAAGCGAATCGCTGAGTTAAAGGATGGGGTGGATTATACGCGTGAGGTTTCCAGGGACGAACTGGCGGCTTCGAAGGGTCTGTCGTTTTCGGATTCCCTGGACGGTATCCGTGATTGCCAGATTTTCATTGTAACGGTGCCCACGCCGATTGATGAATTCAAATCCCCGGACTTAACGCCGTTGATTAAAGCCAGTGAGAGCGTGGGCAGCGTGCTCAAGCGTGGTGATATCGTTATTTATGAGTCCACGGTTTATCCGGGGGCAACGGAAGAAGTATGTGTTCCCATTCTGGAAAAAGTTTCCGGCCTTGTGTTCAACCAGGACTTCCACGCCGGTTACAGCCCCGAGCGGATTAACCCGGGTGATAAAGAGCACCGGGTAACGACCATTAAAAAAGTGACTTCGGGCTCCACGCCGGCCATCGCCGATGAAGTCGACGCGCTCTATGCCGGTATTATTACTGCGGGCACTCACAAGGCCAGTTCCATTAAGGTTGCCGAGGCCGCCAAGGTAATCGAGAACACCCAGCGCGATTTGAACATTGCGTTGATGAATGAGTTATCAATGATTTTTTCCAAGCTGAAAATCGATACTCATGAAGTGATCGCAGCGGCATCGACCAAATGGAATTTCCTTCCCTTCAAGCCGGGGCTGGTTGGCGGGCACTGCATTGGTGTGGACCCTTACTACCTGACCCACAAGGCCCAGGCAATTGGTTATCATCCGGAAATTATCCTGTCTGGCCGCCGTGTGAACGACAACATGGGCCCTTATGCCGCGTCTGAACTGGTGAAGGCCATGATCAAGGCTGGGCATACGGTTGCAAATGCTCGCGTGTTGATTATGGGCTTTACATTTAAAGAGAATTGTCCGGATTTACGTAATACCCGCGTTATTGATGTGGTTAAAGAATTGTCTGAATTTGGCTGCAAGGTGGATGTAACGGATTGCTGGGCCGATAACGCAGAGGCTGAGCATGAATATGGAATTACATTGAATCAGAACCCGGAGAAGGCACAGTACGATGCGGTTCTTCTGGCGGTTCCGCACCGGGAATATGTGGCGCGTTCTTCCCGTGACCTTCGCGAATACATGAAAGGCAATGGGGTTTTGTTTGATTTGAAAGGTGTATTACCGCTGGGCGAGGCCGATTTACGACTGTAAGCCTGATGATGTAAATAAAAAACCAGCCTGCGGGCTGGTTTTTTTATGGGTTACTTTTTCGTAAATGAATTGCTTTGCCATGACCTGTTTTATGGATTACTATTTATCGTGACTTCTCGTCATATTCAAGAACTAATCATTCGCAAGTGCTGTATTTGGTTGTCCGAACTCATTGCAGCTTTCGAATCTCGGCAAATCAATAGTGGTTATTTAAATAAGGGTTTGTATCCATGGCAAAGATTAACGATTACTACCAGAAAAAGCAGCTTATGGAAAAGCTCTCTGAAGAACTGGCGAAACTTGAACAGGACCAGGCGCTGAAAAGCGAGCTTGAGTTTGAAAACAAGGTTCGCGACCTGATGAAGAAGTACGACAAGTCGCCGAAAGACGTTCTGCAGATTCTGGGCGCCATTGATCCGTCCATTTCCGGTGCCAAGGCTGACACATCCACCGGCAGCCGTCCCAAGCGTCCGATGAAGACCTACAAGAACCCGAACACCGGTGAAGTGGTCAAGACGCGTGGTGGGAACCACAAGGTATTGAACGAGTGGCGCCAGAAGCATGGAAAAGAAACTGTGCAGAGCTGGCAGCAGGACTGATTGTATTGCTCCCCCTCTCCCCCGGCCCCTCTCCCGCGAGGGGAGAGGGGAGCTTATGCTCCCTCCCCAAACATCATCACCCGATTCCTTCCCCCTTCCTTAGCGGCATACAACGCCTCATCCGCCTGCTGTAACCACTGCATATGATTCTCCGGCTCATCCGTTAATGGCGCGATGCCAATGCTGACGGTGTACTGGATCGGTGCTGCCGTGGTCTGAACGGTGCTGTTCTGGATGGCTTCCCGTATACGTTCGCAGATGACCCTGGCGCCTTCGGCGTCGGTTTCCGGCAGGATGATGCCGAATTCCTCGCCGCCATAGCGACCGGGGCTGTCGGACTGGCGCAGGTTGTCTTTCATAACCTTGGCGGTGTACTTGATAACTTCGTCACCCGCCAGGTGGCCGTAGGTATCGTTCACCGCTTTGAAGTGGTCTATGTCGAACATGATCAGACAGGTGCTGTGGCCATAACGGCGGTAGCGTTCGTATTCGGCGTCGATCAGGTTTTCCCAGGTACCACGGTTGAGCAGACCAGTCAGGCGGTCGGTCATGCTCAGCTTGGCCAGTTGTTCG
>Ga0207899_1000153_pt1 | contig 30895 bp, 30 predicted proteins | sample MalvirmetaMSP134_FD_184235 | JGI IMG/M metagenome (GOLD analysis project Ga0207899, IMG submission 184235) | Marine viral communities from the Deep Pacific Ocean - MSP-134 (SPAdes) | ecosystem: Environmental > Aquatic > Marine > Oceanic | place: Pacific Ocean | collected 2011-06-28
CTCCCTCGAGGACATGCAGGGCGACTTCCTGCAGGTAGGCCCGGACGGCTCTGTCGCCGAGGGCAAGTTCTATCTGCGCCGGCCAGGCCGTCTTCGTTTCGAATACGAGCCGCCGGAAAACCTGCTCGTCGTCGCGGACGGCACCTGGGTTGCGGTGAAGGACAGCTCCGCTCCCGCGCAGCGCTATCCCATTGCCTCGACCCCGCTGAGCCTCCTGCTCGCCGAGAACGTCAACCTCAGCGAAAGCGCGCGCGTCCTGAATGTCGAAACGCAACCGGGCGCTCTTCTCGTCACGCTTGCGGACAGCAAGGGCGAGGCGCCGGGCCAGATCACGCTGATTTTCGATCAGCCCCGCATGCAGCTCCGCCAGTGGGTCGTCACAGACGCGCAGGGCCTGCAGACGACGGTGGCCCTGCGCAATGTCGAGACCGGCATCCGGGCAGACAACGCGCTCTTCGTGCTGCGCGACAACCAGCGCCCCCAGATCGGTCCCCGCTAGGCTCGAACTGGCGTCGCGTCCTCGCGTCTATTATCCTCGACACGGAAGCCTTTCCACCCCGCGCCCTGCCTTGACCGGCTGCGGAGGGCGCGGATACTTGTGATCAGCATGACCAGAAAATCGCTCCGGCGGCCCATCGTTGGCATACCCTGTGACGTGAAGATGCTGGGACCCCACCCGTTTCATGCCGTGGGCGAGAAATATCTCGCTGCGGTGGACGGAGGGTCCGATTGCCAGCCCGTCCTGCTTCCTGTTCCAAGGGAGCCTTTTGGCGAGGCGGAAAAGCGTCTTGAGGAGATTTTCGCGCTATGCGATGGCATCTTCCTCACCGGGTCGCACTCGAACGTCCATCCGGAGAACTACGGCGGCACGGCGCCTCGCGAGGGGGTGCTGCTCGACCGTCAGCGCGACGCACTGACGCTGGAACTGATCCGGGCCTCCGTCGAGCGTTCTGTACCGCTTTTCGCCGTCTGCCGGGGATTTCAGGAGCTCAACGTCGCCTATGGCGGCACACTCCACCAGCACCTGGAAGAGATGCCCTCCGAGTCAGGCTATGCGCCCCGCTTCGACCATCGCGAAAAGAAGGACGATCCCCTCGACGTCCAGTACGGCCCCGCGCATGACGTCGTTCTCGAAGAGGGAAGTATTTTCGAAAAGCTGCTTGGCACACGGACGATTGCGGTAAACTCGCTGCATGGCCAGGGGGTGGCGCGCGTCGCCGACGCCCTGAGCCCGGAGGGAAGGGCCGCCGACGGTACCGTGGAAGCGGTTCAGGTTCGCGGCGCGAGCGCCTTTGCGCTTGGCGTGCAATGGCATCCCGAATGGAAATATTGGGAGAACCCGGTATCGCAGAAACTGTTCCGGGCATTTGGAGACGCGGTGCGCGAGGCTGCCGCCGCGAACGCTGACAAGGAAAGAGTGGTGTCCCATGGCGATGGGCAGCGAGAAGGAAGACAAGGTCGCGAACACGGAAGATCTGGTCAAGTGGCTTAAGGATCGCCGGATCACGGAAGTCGAGTGCATGGTGTCGGACATGGCCGGCATCGCGCGCGGAAAGATCATCCCGACACGGAAGTTCATTTCCGGCCTCAACGACCGCTCGCTGAAACTGCCGGAATCGATTTTCGGCCAGACCGTGACGGGCGATTATGTCGACAGCGATTTCCTCGGCGATATCGAGCCCGACATCATCCTCGATCCCGATCCCGGCACGGTGCGCGTCGTGCCGTGGTACGACGAACCAACGGCACAGATCCTGTGCGACGCGAACTACCGGGACGGAACACCGGTACCCATCGCGCCGCGCAATGTGCTGAAGCGTGTGCTGGCGCTTTTCGAGGAGAAGGGCTGGGTGCCCGTCGTCGCGCCCGAAATCGAATTCTATCTCGCAGCGAAGAACATCGACCCTGACTACCCGCTCGAGCCCCCGGTCGGTGCAAATGGCCGCCAGGAAACAGCGCGCCAGTCCTATGGCATCGACGCGGTGAACGAGTTCGATCCGATCTTCGAGGACATGTACGATTTCTGTGAAGCGCAGGACCTCGACATCGACACGCTGATCCATGAGTCGGGCGCCGCTCAGGTCGAGATCAATTTCGACCACGGCGACCCGCTCGAGATCGCCGATCAGGCTTTTCTATTCAAGCGCACCATGCGGCAGGCGGCGCTGCGCCACGGCATCTACGCGACCTTCATGGCGAAGCCTTACGAGGGCGAGCCTGGAAGCGCCATGCATATTCATCAGTCGATCGTGAGTGCGGAGACGGGCGACAATCTCTTCGCCACCAAGCAGGGCAAGGACACGAAGCTCTTCCTCGCCTATATCGCAGGATTGCAGAAATATCTGCCCGACGCGATGGCACTGATCGCGCCCAACGTCAATTCATATCGCCGCATCGTTCGCGATCATGCCGCACCCATCAATACGCATTGGGGTCACGAAAACCGCACCGTGGGTTTGCGCGTACCGGAAGCCAAGCGGCAGGGCAGGCGCGTCGAGAACCGGGTTCCCGGTGCCGATGCAAACCCCTACCTCGCCATCGCGACGTCGCTTGCCTGCGGCTATATCGGCATGGAGAACGACCTGAAGCCGACAAAGGAAATGACGGGCAATGCCTATGACAGCAAGCGCTACGCGCTGCCGCGCCATCTGCTCGACGCACTCGACAATCTGCGCACCGCAACCGAACTGAAGGAAGTGCTCGGAGCCGACTTTGTGACGCTCTATATGGATGTGAAGCTTACCGAACACGAAGCCTATCAGCAGGTCATCTCCGCCTGGGAGCGCGAGCACCTGTTGCTGAACGTGTAACCGTTCAGCCGGTAACCTTCCCCGCAAGCTGCTCGCGCTTCATTTCCGCCTGCAGCGCGCGCGTCGTGTCGCCGTTGCCGTCGGGCGCCCAACCCGGCGCCGCGAAGAGATAACCCATCGCCTCGCGGAAGGAGCGCGCCTTTCTGAGATCGCTCACGATTGCGACCCATTCGTGGAAGGTCGCCTTCGCCGGATTGCGCGTTTCGAGCTGGTAGCGGATGCCGAAGACGGGCTCTTCGATTTCCTTCTCGAACGTTCCGAACAGCCGGTCCCAGACGATAAAGGTGCCCGCATAATTCTTGTCGCAATACTGCAGATTGGAGCCGTGATGGACGCGATGATGCGAGGGCGTGTTCATCACCCATTCAACGGGGCCGAGCTTGCCGATATGCCGCGTATGAAGCCAGTACTGATAAAGATGGTTGATCGACAGGAGCGCAATCGCCATCACCGGATCGATGCCGATGAGGACCGCCGGGATGAAGAGGAGCGGTTCGAGCCAGGCTTCGACAAAGGACGCACGGAGCGCCGTCCCGACGTTGAAATACTGGCTCGAATGATGGTTCACATGCGCGGCCCAGCCGAAGCGGACCTCGTGGATCGCACGGTGATACCAGTAGAAAAGAAAATCGATGATGACATAGGCCGCGAGGATGAGCGCGACGCTGCTTGTCCAGTCGATGTCGAGGAACGCGAATTGATGCACCCAGTAGAGCGCCGCCAGCACCGTCGCGGCCGACAGGGCGATGGTCGCGGCATAGAGCAGCGCCATGACGATAGAGCAGGCGGAATCCGCCATCTCGTAATATTTCTTCCGCAGGATCCATGTCAGCCCGACATCGACGCCGATAAGGCCGAGCAGAATCCAGATCTGGTCGACATCGCGAATGTGCAACAGCCCCTCGAGAAACTCGTACATGATCGCCTCCCTTTGGCCAACGTCTGTTATGCAAAGAATTATTACAAAACACATGTTGTGTAAAGAAGAGATCAGGATTAGATTTCCGGTATGCCGAAGATCGTGGACCATGACACCCGACGCCGGGAAATTGTCGAAGCAAGCTGGCAGGTGATTGCCGGTGAAGGCCTCGACGGCGTCACGATGCGCAAGATCGCGGCCGCTGCCGATTGCACCACAGGCCGCCTGACCCACTATTTCGCCAATCGCGAGGAACTCGTTCTGGCGGCGCTGCGGGCCGTGTACGACGCCGCCGCGTCGCGCATGGCAGTGGCAAGGGCCGCCGATGGGACGCCTCGGCAACGCCTGCTCCGCATGCTGGAAGAGACCCTGCCGCTCGACGATGCCCGCCTGAGGGAATGGAAGATCTGGATCGCGTTCTGGGGAGCGGCGGCGGCCGACAGGACGCTGGCGAAGGAAAACGACGACCGGCACGACCGGTGGCGGGCCTCGATCCTGCCTTTCATTCGCGAAATTGCGCCCTCCGCCGATGCCGCCTATGAGGCGGAGCGGCTTGTCGGCATCGTGAACGGCCTCGGCCTCGAAGCGGCCATCAACCCGACGAGCCGGAACCGGACACGAGTTCGCGAGACCCTGGCGAGGCACCTCGAGAGTGTTGCCTGACCCCCCTTGCTTGGCCGTGACGGCCGATTGGGATAACCTTCACCCATGAATGGCCCAGTACATTTTCTCGTCTCGCCGAGGAGCAAGCAGGAACTGCTGATCCTCTGCGCCCGCATCGGCTACAATCCCTAAGCCTGCTCCCGCGCGGCGCCCCCCAGGGGCCCCGCGCCTTCCGTCCAGTCGTTTTCATCGGAACCGGAGCAGACGAGATGTCGCAAACCGCCTCTATTTCAAATCAGACCAAACGCTGGCAGGAGATGGACGCCGCCCATCACCTCCATCCCTTCACGACGCACAAGGACCTCGCGCAGAAGGGTGCGCGCGTGATCACCCATGCCGAGGGCGTCTATCTCTACGATAGCGAGGGCAAGCGCATGATCGACGGCATGGCGGGCCTGTGGTGCGTGCAGGTCGGCTATGGCCGAGAGGAACTCGCCGCCGCCGGCTACAAGGCGCTTAAGGAACTCTCTTACTACAACAACTTCTTCCAGACGACGAACCCCTATGCAGCCGAGCTTTCCGACAAGCTGGCGGAAGTCTGCCCCAAGGGAATTGACCGCTTCTTCTTCGCGAATTCAGGCTCCGAAGGAAATGACAGCGCGGTAAAGATCATCCGCTACTACTGGAACCTGATGGGCAAGCCCGAGAAGAAGACGATCATCGCCCGCAAGAAGTCCTATCACGGCGTCACGCTCGCGGCGGCATCGCTCTCGGGTCTCACTCATCTCCATCCGCAGGCGGACTTGCCTCTGCCCGGCTTCGTTCATGTCGACTGTCCGGACTGGTTTGCAGAAGGCGGCGACATGACGCCGGAGGAATACGGCCTCAAGACCGCGCGAAGCCTCGAAGAAAAGATCCTCGAACTCGGCGCGGAAAACGTCGCGGCCTTCGTCGCAGAGCCGGTTCAGGGGGCGGGTGGCCTCATCATTCCACCCAAGGGCTATTGGGAAGAGATTCAGCGCATCTGCCGCAAATACGATGTGCTCCTCCATGTCGACGAAGTGATCTGCGGCTTCGGCCGGACGGGCCAATGGTTCGGTTCGGACACGTTCGGCATCGAGCCCGACATGATCAACATGGCGAAAGGTCTCTCGTCCGGCTATCAGCCGCTGGCCGCCGTTGGCCTCGGTAAGCGCGTCGGCGACGTCGTCTTCAACGCCGACGAGGAATGGTCACACGGCTTCACCTACTCAGGTCATCCGGTCGCTTGCGCCGTGGCCCTCGCGAATCTTGAGCTCATCCAGAAGGAAAAGCTCGTCGAGAAGGCAGGTGGGGCAACCGGCAGCTATTTTCAGAAGAAGCTCGCCGAACTGGCCGATCATCCGCTTGTTGGCGAGACGCGGGGCGTCGGGCTTCTGGGCGCTATTGAGTTGGTGAAGGACAAGAAAACCCGAGCCAAATTCGAGAGCGCACGCGATGCCGGCACCCATTGCCGGAACCACTGCTTTTCGAACGGGCTGGTGATGCGCGCCATCGGCGATACGATGGTGCTGAGCCCGCCGCTAACGATCACGACGGACGAGATGGACGAGCTTTTCTCCCTCGCCCGCCGCTGCATCGATTTGACGGCGAAGGACCTTGGTGTGATCTGATTTCCGGGCCGGAAGTCTTGCGGCGGTTTGACGCAGGCAGGCTTCCGGCACCAGTTTCGACCATAACCGGTTGATATTACCCGGGATTCGGCCCCTTTTGACCTGGTTAATCCACAGTTCACGAATGTAAACAAGCCGTATTGAAGGTCCGCCATACCGGACTTATCTACTTGATCATGAGGGCCGAGCATATGCCGCCCGGGTGACCTGCCCCCCGCTCACCCGCCGCGGTGCTTCGAGCCCCCTTCCGGCGCCGGTCTTCCCCTCCCGGCGCCACGCGCAAGTCGCGCGGTTGCGCCTCGCCTCCCCCCGGCGGGGCGCAACTTTTTTGCGCCACCGGTCTATGGAATAAAGGTGATCCGCATTTTCGTGCGGACCTTTGCACCGCGCGCCCTGAAGAGACTAAAGTCCCCCTCCCACCGACAAAGCACCATCGGACATGTCCCGCCCCTTCGACGATTCCAGCGAACCGTACATGATGATCTCCGACGCGGAGCTGGACGCGCTCGAAGCCGAAATCCCGATCCTGGCGGGCCTGCGCCGGTTCGGGGAGGAAGCGGTCAACATGCCCTGGTTCTCCAGGCTCGGCCGCCCGCTCGACCGCGAAACCCGCGCGCTGGCGCGCGCCTATCTCGACGGTCTGGGCTTTCCGGACGCGGAGCCCGCGCGGCTGCGCGACTGGACCGAAGCGGCCGATGCGGCCATGACCTTCGACGTCGATCCCGCGCACTGGGAAGCCGAGGAGAGCCTGCGCGCAGCGCTCGCGGCCGACGCGCTCGAGATCTTGAGCGAGGACGCGCTCAACATCGCCATGACGCACGTTTCCGCGCTGCTCGGCGAACGCGTCAAGGCCGCCGTCCACGACGCAGCTCATTTCTGGGAAGTCGAGGACGAGGAACTGCTGAATGCCGCCGCCGGCGCCGCCCTCCACGCTGCGCATGGCGCCGCCCTGTCGCTCATCGTGGAAACCGAAGAGGATCATCCGTTCCGGCGCAAATTCGGGCTGTTCACGCGAGGGCGCTGGCCGATCGGCATCGCCGGCCTCACCTTCAATATTTTCTGAACGAACCACAGGAAGCGGAAAGCAAGTTGACCCTTAAGATAGCGACCTGGAACATAAATTCCGTCCGTCTACGAATAAATCTCGTCGAGAAACTGCTGAAGGAAGAAGAACCCGACGTTCTTTGTCTTCAGGAGATCAAGTGCGTCAACGATGCCTTTCCGATGAAGGACATCAGGAAGGCAGGCTACGAGCATGTCGCCGTTCACGGCCAGAAGGGCTATCACGGCGTCGCAACGTTGAGCAAAATCCCCTTCAAGAAGATCGAAAGCCGCGATTTCTGCGAGAAAGGTGACTGCCGTCACATTGCAACCGACCTCGACGTGCCGGGCGGTCTGCGCATCCATAATTTCTACGTGCCCGCAGGCGGCGACGAGCCCGATCCCGAGGTCAACGTGAAGTTCGCCCACAAGCTCGACTTCATAAGAGAGATGACATCGATTTTCGGCAAGCATCGGACAAAATCGAAAAACCGCATGATTCTCGTCGGCGACCTGAACATCGCGCCGCTTGAACACGACGTCTGGTCGCACAAGCAGTTGCTCAAGGTCGTGAGCCATACACCTGTCGAGGTCGACCTGATGAACGAGCTCTACGCCTCGCATGACTGGGTGGACGTCATGCGCCGCTTCGTTCCCGAAACCGAGAAGCTCTATTCCTGGTGGAGCTACCGCGCGAAGGACTGGGAGGCGGCGGACCGCGGGCGGCGCCTCGACCACATCTGGGTCACACCGGCCCTCTCGGAGGCACCGGTTTCGATGAAGGTCCGCAAGGATGCGAGGGGGTGGGAGCGGGCGTCGGACCATGCGCCGGTAATCGCGACGCTGAGGCTTTAGCTGGGGGCCAGCCTTCGGGGGTGAAGCACCTCGCCGCCGCCCGCTCCTGGGGTTCCTACCGTCTTGTCCGCCTTCCGGAAATGGGGGGTGCCCGGTGGCGGCATCTCTTTAGGGTAGATGCCCCATATTAGGGTGTTGACCCTATTTGAGCAAGGGGGCACGGTGCCCGGCGAACATTTGTGGGCCCGGATGGCTCCGGGCTAGAAAGGTCTCGGGAACGCGCTCTTCCGCTGCGGAAATAAGAACAATGGAACGGTAAAGACCGGCATGGCACCGAAGACCAAGGAAAAAATTCTGACCGCGAGCCTCCGGCTCTTCAACGAAAACGGCTACGACGCCGTCACCACCGCCCGCATCTCCGAGGAAGTCGGCATCTCGGAGGGCAACCTCTGGTACCACTTCAGAACCAAACGCGACCTCGTCAGCGCGCATCAGCTCGCGCTCTTCGTGCTGATCGACAGGCGCCTGGCCATTTCCTCATCACCCGAGTCGGTTCTCGAAAGCTACGCACAATTCAATCGCATGGTGTTCGAGGAAGTCTGGACCTACCAGTACCTCTATCGCGACCAGGCTGAATATGGCCGTGCTTCACCCGAGCTTGAGGACAGGGTTCACCGGATATACGAGATGACGACGGACATGCTGATCCGCTTCTTCCGGCACATGATCGAGGCACGGCATCTCGATATGCCGGAAGACGAGTTGGCGCCGCTGGCGGATAACACCTGGATGGTCATTCGGTACTGGCCGAGTTTTCTCCGGGAAACACGCCGCGTCGTCAGACTCGACAAGGCCGCGCTGAACGCCGGCATCCGCCATCACTTTGCGCTTTTCGAAACGCACCTGACGAAGGCCGCCCGGCAATATTTCGAGAAGAATGCCTATGTCTGAACGTCGGCTGCCGGCGCTTTCTTCTTCAGCGTAACGAAGGTCGCGGTCGAGCTTCCCGTCGCGATCAGCTTGCCGCTCTCTTCATCGGTGAGTTCACCTTCGATGAAACCGACCGACTTGCCACGCTTGATGACGCGGCCCGTGCCGATGATGCGGCCTGGACGCGCTGCATTCAGCATCGAAACCTTCAACTCGAGCGTGGGCGAGATCTGACCCCATTCGAGATCGAGGCCGACCGCGAGGCTCATCACATCGTCGAGCATGGCCGCAACCATGCCGCCCTGGATGCCGCCCCACATGTTGCAGAGTTCATCACTTGCATTGAAAGCCACCTTGACGGTCCGCGCCGTCTTGTCGGCTTCCAGAATTTCGAGCCCCAGATAGCGGCTCGCCGGCGCCATGCGCTTGAATACGGCCTGGATGTTCGGGGGCCAGTCTTCCCTTGTCTCCACCTGACGCTCACTCATTTCCGTCCCTGCCCTTTTTCCCCTGCACCGCCAATCGGCCCCTCAACGCTTCGAGTTCACCCGCCACCGCATCGAGCCGGTCCGCAAGCCGCATCGCAACCGAACCCGCCATTTCCGGAAACTCGCCGAGAAGGCGCTGGAACATGTCCCGTCCAATTCTCAAGGTGTGAAGTGACGTTACGGCACGAACCGTTGTCCGCCTCTTCTCGCGTTCGAACAGAGCCGTTTCGCCGATGAGGTCGCCCGTGTCAAGGCGCAGAGCCGTTGGCCCGCCGGCATCGTCGCGGGAAAGCATCACCGCTTCACCACCAAGAACAAGATAGGCACAATCCGCCTCCTCGCCCTCGGCAAAGAGTGTCGCTCCCGGCGCATATTCCCGGCGTTCGCATGTGAAGGCGACGACCTCCAGACGCACGGGGTCGAGTCCGGCGAAAAGATCGAGCTGTTGCAGCATCGCGACGGCGGGTTCGAGGCTCATGGGTACAGGATAACGGACAGATCATCTTCTGTCTCGAAGGCTGATTTGCACGCAGACCGGACGGAGGTTATGTAGAGACCTTCTTGGGGAGCGATAAAAAATGCCCGGAGAGATCGAGTTGAAATGGGATTGGCCTGCCCCCTTCGTTTACGAGACGAGGGTCGAAAAGCAGCATATCGACGACTTTCAGCATACGAATAATGTCGTCTATCTGAGCTGGATGGCCAAAACTGCCTGGGAGCACTCGAAGGCTCTCGGCCTCGACTTCGAAAGCTATGCGCGGTTCAATCGCGGCATGGTGGTGCGGCGGCACGAACTGGAATATCTCGCCGCCTGCCGGGAAGGCGATGTCGTACTGGTCGGCACATGGATCACGGCGAATGATGGCCGTCTGCGACTTCGACGCCGCTTCCAGATGGTGAACGGCGCAACGGGCGAAGTCCTCCTGCGCGGCCTGACCGACTTTGTCTGCATCAATATCGAAACGGGGCGGGCGACACGCATGCCGCCCGAATTCGTCTCGGCCTATGCCATCACGGCGGATGTGGGTGAAGACGGCTGAAGCGGCGCCTGCGTCGAATGGTCCGCTTGGATTACGGCGGCGCCCGGGGCAGATGAAGGGCTGTTCAGATGCTTACCGCGAGGCTCAAGATGGACCGCATAGACGGCCCCACACTTTTCGTCATCAACCTGCTGCTCGCCCTTGCAATCTCTGTCGTCATCTGGGGTCCTGGCGCACTTCTCATTGCAGCGCTCATTGGCACGCCGCTCACGCTCGGCACGATTGTCGCTCTCTCGTTTACCGCTCGAGCATAAGCCGCTCAGGCCTGCAGCCCTTCGGCCTGAGCTGGATCGAGATATTCCTCGAGAAGCATGATCCTTCCATCCGCAACCTGGCAGACGATGCAGGCCGGCATCTCGAAATCACTGCCGTCGGAAAGCGTGCCACGCAGCACATGCTGCTGCATGAAGCCGCCTGGTATCGCGACGCGCCGCAGCACATCGTAGCGCCTGTTTGAAAGTTTATGCGCCACCCACCCGAGAACCTTCAGGTTCTCCTCCACGCTCTGGCTGCGGCCGCTGAAATTGTGCCAGATGCGGGCGTCGGGCGCATAGACCTTGCCGACCTCGTCGATATCGCCATTCTCGACCGCACGAAAGAAGCGTTCTGCGACATCCGTCGCCTCCGTTGGGTTTCCCATCATCGCCCCTCCCTAGGGCACCAGCCGATAGCCGCCGGTTTCCGTCACGAGTATCTCGGCGCTGGACGGATCCTTTTCGATCTTCTGCCGCAGCCGGTAGATATGCGTTTCGAGGGTGTGCGTCGTGACGCCGGAATTATATCCCCATACTTCCGCGAGCAGAATGTCGCGCCCGACAACCTTGGCACCGGCGCGGTAGAGATATTTCAGGATCGAAGTTTCCTTTTCCGTGAGGCGGATTTTTTTCTCCTGCGCGTCGGTCAGCACCTTCGCGCTGGGCCGGAAGGAATAAGGTCCAATCTTGAAAACCGCGTCCTCGCTTTGTTCGTGACTTCTGAGATGAGCCCGGATGCGCGCGAGCAAAACGCCAAAACGGAAAGGTTTGGTGACGTAGTCATTCGCTCCCGCATCGAGACCAAGGATCGTATCGGAATCGGTGTCTGCGCCGGTCAGCATGATGATTGGCACTTTCACGCCCGCCTTGCGCATCAAGCGGCAAACCTCGCGGCCGTCCATGTCCGGAAGACCGACATCGAGCAGGACCAGATCGACATGATGGGCGCGCACATGTTCCAGCCCTGCCGCCGCTGTCGCGACAGCCACACACGAAAACTCCTCATGAAGCTGCAACTGTTCGGCAAGAGAGCCGCGCAAAATATCGTCGTCGTCGACAACGAGAATCTTCTTTGTTCCGCTCATGTGACCTTCAGGAAGCGTATCCGAGCCGCTCGATATGCGGCCGGAGTATGGGAAGCACTGACTTCATCTGCTCCTCGTAGCGCCGCCACCTCTCGGCTGCGCTCGAATAGATCGGTTGTGTAACCTGCGAATAGGAGGGCGTGCGAATAGTACCCCGCGCAAGAGCATGTGCCGCCGGATCGCTCACTGCATCGTCCCATGCAAGACCGAGAAACGTCAGCGCCGGCTCCACCTCCGCGCGCAGATCTGCCACCAGCCGCTCATAACGCACCTCTTGCACCTTCAGCGGGAGCAGTTCTCGATATCTCTCCCACAACGTCATCACCCGGTCGTAGAGATGGGCAGAACCTTCGAGAGTGAGGAAGTTGAGCATGGAGGCATTCGGCACGAAATCCTGCATGAAGCAGGAAAGCACACAATCTGCAGGATGCCGGCTGGCGAAAATGAACCGCGCCTCCGGAAATACCCGATGGACAAGCCCGGCATGTGCGATGTCGAGGGGCATCTTGTTGACGACAGTCTTGCTTTCGAGATCCGCCCCCGCGGCCTTGAGCGCGTTCCAGTAGAGCTGCCGCAGATCGCTTCTCTTCTTCTCCGTCATAGCCGCGAGCGAAAGCGGATATCCGGATATGGCTTTCTTGACCTTGCTCAGAAGCGGCATCTCCTCGAAAACCTGAACACCGGGATGCGCGTCAAGTATCTGGTCGAGAAGCGTCGTGCCGGACCGCGGGAAGCCCACAAGGAATACCGGCGCCGACATTTGGCCCGGTTCGATTTCTATCTCCGGTAAAGGTTCCCATCCGGAAACGAACTCTTCGGTGAAGACGAGCAGCAATTCGTCGAGGTCGTCGATGTATTTCGTCCGGTCCACGTTTTTCAACGAGGGCAGCAGACTTGTCCTCTCGTTCATGCGCGTGAAGTAAAGGAAGGCTTGTTCGACATCTCCCTGTTCGTCACAAATTTGCGCCAGCTCCGAGTAGACTAGGCGCGCATCATGATCTCTCATTTTTCCGGGATTGGCCTTCTCGAGGCGGTCCCTCAACTCAGCGAGAAGTTCGGGGTTGCGCTTGGTCTTGCGCCGTCGGGCCTTGGACCAGGTCCGCAATGCCCCCGCATTCTCCGGCTTTCGGACCAGAATACCTTCGGCACGGTCAATGGCTTCGTCGAGATTGCCAAGCCGTTCATACGTCGTTGCCAGAATCGTTTCGATCTGCAGCGGAACAACATCAAGCCGCTCAATCGCCTGTTCACAATACGCGATCGCTTCCCGAAACTTGCCCGCATCTGCCGCGGCGGAGGCTGCTCTCAGATAGGATGTGGCCTGATCGGGCTGCAGTTCGATCAGACGTTCGAAGTCGGTTATTGCTTCGGCGAATTGAGATGTCTCCTGATGGAGTTGCCCGCGGTTGAGGAAGACGTCCGGATAATCGGGCTTCAGCATTTCGGCGTGATGGTAGGAAAGCATCGCTTCGTCGGTCTTTCCCTGATCCCGCTGCGCATTGCCGAGATTGACCCACACATTCACATGCTTCGGCATCGCGGCGGCTGCGGCCGCAATCAGCTTCTCAGCCGTCGCAGGCTCGCCCTTGCCGAGCGCGACAAGTCCGAGCAGGTGAAGTCCATCGGGGTTTTTTGGCTGCGCGCCGAGAACGGCCGCCGCCGCCTTGCCCGCATGATCGAGCCGGCCGGCGGCCAGGTGGCCGCCACCAAGCTGAAGAAGACGGGTGATATCCGCCGGTGAGGCCGGCGTGCGGGACGGCGCCCTCCCCGGCTTGAATCCGCCCAGGGAGTTTCCCCCCGGAACGGTGACGGTCGGCTTCGCCGGGCCCGTCCCCATCGCCGACGCCGGCAGTCCGACTGTCGGACCGAACCTGCCGGGTGTTGCCACACCCGGACTGAACGATTTACCCGGATCTTTGGGCGTTGATTTCTTCGTCATCGTGAATCCAGTCGCTTGCCGACGCCGCTGTCGGGTCGAAATGCAGAGCGCGGAGTGTGCCATAGCTTGGCCGGGCGGCCAAAATCATAGAGGTCTTGCAGGGAGTTTGGCGAAGAAGGCGTAAACTTTGCCGTGACCGGCACCGCCCCGGCATTTTTTGCCGGTCAGCCGGATGGTTCAAGAGAAATTCCGCCGAAGACCGCCCCGTTTGAGGTGGCCCGATGTTTGCTCCAATTACAGCATGGTCGACCTCACTCCAGAGATTAGCCCGCTTCACCTGAAGCCCGGCAAACACAACATGGCCTCGGCGGCCTTCGCAGAACTGCGCGCGGCCCGTCGCGACAGCAGCGAGCCGGAGGGCACCGGGATAACCTTCGGTGACCTCCTGGACAGCGTGAACCCGCTCCAGCACATCCCGGTCGTCTCCCAAGCCTACAGGCACCTCACGGGAGATGGCATCGACCCGGAGGCCCGGGTCGCAGGAAGCTTGCTCTATGGCGGGCCCATCGGCGCCATCGCCTCCATATTCAGTCTGGCCGTGTCCGACAATGGCGACGAGGGAATCGGCGACCGGATCCTGGCAAGCATCGTCGGGACACCCTCTACAGGTAGCCCGCCATCACCCATGGCCAACAGTGGCGGCGAGCCCAGGGAAGAACGCGTTGCATCGCACCCTGCAGCGTCCTCTTCCCCCTCTCCGCTCGCCCGTGCGGCTTCCGCCGGCGCACCGGCCCTGCCTCGCCTGAGTTCCGATGCGTTTCAGGCACTGATCGGATCCTTTGCCGATCCCGGCGCCCTCCAGGAGGCCAGGGCCGGCGTAAGCACCGAAGATGGGGTCTCGGATGAGAGAGACCCTGCCCCTCTCGCGGACGCGGGCTTGATGAGCGCCATGCAGCAGGCTATGGACAAGTATGATTCTCTGAAAAAGCAGTCAGCCGGCCAACCGTAGAACATCGTTGCGCCGCCGTGGGTAGCCGACGCCGGACCATTCCTGAACGATCATGAGCGCTTCTCACGACATCGCGGACGGCGAGATTCTCGTTACTGCCGCTCCCGGCAGCATCCTGGGACGCCTGCGCATTGGACCACATGATTTCCCTTGCGCGCTGGGGCGCTCCGGGCTCGTGGACGCGAAACGTGAAGGTGACGGTGGCACACCGGTTGGCTGCTTTCCCTTGCGCGCGCTCCGCTGCCGCGCCGATCGTCTCGCCGCGCCTGAAACGGGGTTGCCGGTCGCCCCGATATCGCCCGACGATGGTTGGTGCGACGCGCCGGACGACCCCGCCTACAACCGGCCCGTTCGCCTGCCCTACCCGGCAAGCGCCGAAGCCATGTGGCGGCACGATCATCTCTATGATCTCGTCGTCCTCCTCGGACACAATGACGAACCGGTGGTCCCGGGGGCGGGAAGCGCAATTTTCTTCCATCTTGCGAAGGAAACCGATGGCGCACTTCTCCCTACGGAAGGTTGCGTCGCACTGCGCCTCAAGGACATGCTAACCGTGCTTCCTCTTTGCGATGCGCAAACCGTGATGCGGATCGAGCGAGGCTAGGTCCGTGTCCCGAACAAGGCGCTTCCTACGCGAACATGGGTTGCTCCGAACCTGATCGCGGTTTCGAAGTCGCCGCTCATACCCATGGACAGTCCGGAAATACCGTTCCGCTGTGCGAGCTTCTGAAGCAGCGCAAAATGAAGTGCCGGTTCTTCGTTGACGGGAGGGATGCACATCAGGCCTTCTATATCGAGCTGCCATTCCTTCTGGCACCGGATAATGAAATCATCGAGCTCATCAGGGATGACGCCCGCCTTCTGCGGCTCCTCACCGGTATTGACCTGAACGAAGAGACGGGGCAGACGCGCACCCTTGTCGCGCGCGCGCGTCAGCGCTTCTGCAAGCTTCACACGATCAAGTGTTTGCAGAACATCGAAGAGGCCGATGGCGTCGCTTACCTTGTTGGACTGGAGCGGCCCGATGAGATGAAGCTCCACATCGGCCTGGCGCTCTTTCAGCTCTGGCCATTTGCTGGCAGCTTCCTGAACCCGGTTTTCTCCGAACACGCGGAGACCGGCATCGATGTAGGGAACGATATCCGGCATATCGAATGTCTTGGATACCGCTACCAGCTCGACATCCTGCGGCCGACGGCCTGCATCCGTCGCCGCCGCACTCATGCGGCTGCGAACCGTTTCGATTCGCTCCGCTGCAGAAGTGCCTGAACTGGCGTTGCTGCTGGTCATTGGCATAGTCTCGGTTGTCGAAGGCGGCGGCTAGGCTAGAGTCCGGCCCGGGCGCTGACAAGCGGAGAAGACAGGCAATGCAGATCGCACGGCGCATCAGGTATCTGTCCGCAGGATCCGCGTCGATTTCTCTGATAGCGATGACGGATCCCGAACGGTTTGCGGTTCCGGAAGAGATGTTGCAACTTCTTCCGCGAGGAAGCGTGTTGATATGGCGCGCTTACGGTGAGAGTGCCAGTCCTTCGCGCATGCGAACTCTCGCAGCTTTGGTCCGTTCGAAGGGCAGCGTTCTTCTGATAGCAGGCCATCCACAAGCCGGCTCGCAGATCGGTATCGACGGCCTGCATCTTCCGGAGCGGGCACTTCGTCGTCGTTTTGAGAATGGCTATGTACGCCGCGCCGACCGCGGCAATGCTCGCCTCGCCGTTACCGCAGCTTGCCACTCGGAGCGGGCTGTTCTGGCGGCGGCTGCGGCGGGCGTCGATGCCGTGCTGATTTCCCCTGTGTTTCCAACGAGGAGTCATCCCGAAGCAAAGCCGCTTGGCGTCATACGCTTCGCTCATCTGGCCCGGTTTGCACGGCATCTTGGACTGGCGCCTTACGCCCTGGGCGGTATCGCGAACGAAGCAGATGTTCAACGTCTGAAGGGGACCGGTGCGGCGGGTATCGCGGGGATCAGCATGTTGGCACCGCAACTTTCGCGGGGGAGCGGAAAAAAATAGAACGAGAGTGGGTGCTGCCACCCGCTCTCGTCGAATTCCTGATCCTCGCTCGGAAGAAGGAAGGCCGTCAGGCATATTCCGCCGGCAGATAGCCAAAACGGGCCATTTGTTCCCGATGATCGGAGACGACCCGGCGAACCTGGTTCGGGGTCAGTGCCGTCCGCCATTGCTCCGCCTTGCCGACCCGGAAAAAGGCTTCGGCGTTGGCGGGCTTCTCGCGAAACCCGTGCTTTTCTTCCTGCTCGCTGAGGACGGAGAAGGAGGAATGCCGGATTGCACGGTCGAGGTTCTCACTGTCGCCGCCCGCACCGACGAGCCGCGCAATCGCGCCGAAGGCGTTGAGCGGCTGCGAAAGCAGGTCCTCGTAGCGCACGACGAGAAACGCGGCGCTTCTCTTCGCCGTCCAGCTCGTCACGTGACTGGACCAGGTGTCGTAGATCTCCGGCATATGGCTCGAGGCCAGCTTTGTGCCCACTCCTCTGGTGGAGATGAAGTCGATCGCCTGATCGACGCTCATGCCCCTGTGAGGGGCAAGCGAGAGAACGAGATCGAGTGGATTGCGGAGAATGTAGATGGCGCCGGCCGTCAGCGACATGTCGTGCAGCGGTACGTTGAACCAGTCGCCAAGATAGTTATGCGTCTTGACCGGAATGGCGTTGGGTCTGCTTGCGGCCATTCGCTGCTGGGCAAGCGGCCGCAACCGCGCCAGCTCTTCGGGCGTGAGCTCCTCGAGCGGCTCTGACGCCACCTCCTCGAACCATCGCCGCGACGATGTGTTGAGCGCCATCGTGCTGAACTGATTGATGTCGGCGGGTTCGCTTGTCCTGTGAAGCAGGTTGTAGAGAAAGCTTCTGACCCAGGTATTGCCGGATTTCGGGTAGGAGGCGATCCAGAGGAGTTTTCCCATCTTTGACCTTGGCGGTGCGGTTGCGCCGCTAAACCGCATCCGCTTTCTGAGGGACGGCATCGCGATAGTCGTCCGGAATATATCCAAACCGCTCCATCTGTTCGTAGTGGTCGCCGATGATCCGGCGCACCTGCTCGGGCGTCAGAACGTCGCGCCACTGCTCCGACCGTCCCTCGCGGAAGAACATGTCCGCCTTCTTGGATTTCTCCTTGAAACCCTTCTTCTGTTCGATCGCCTTGAGCGCCTTGAAGGAGGAGTTCCGGATTGCGCGTTCCAATCGGGCGGGCGGTGGATTCAATCCAAGGAAACTCGCGACTTGCTTGAAATATTTGCGTGGCTTCTGGAGCAGGTCTTCGTAGCGCACGACGAGAAGCTGCGGGCTCGGATTCTCGGTCCAGCTTTTCACGTGAGTCGACCAGGACCGGTGAATTTCGACAACATGCGATTCCATGTTGCCCGCCATGTATTCATCATTTCCGAGATGTTCGATTGCCTGATCGATCGTTTCTCCAAAGTGATGACTCACCGAAATTACGACATCGAGTGGATTGCGAAGAACGTAAATGCCGCCTGCCGTTACTTCCATTGTGTGGAGAGGAACGCCGCACCACTCCCCGAGATAATTGTGTGTTTTGACGAAGACGGAGTCCGGAAAAACGGTCGTGAAGTCCCGGTGGACAAGCGGCCTCAACTTGGCAAGCTCTTCCGGCGTCAGTTCGTTCAGCGGACGATCGGTATGCCGCCGATACCATTGCGCGCCAGACTCACCCAGGCAGAAGTCTGTGATCTCGTTGATATCGACCGGCTGCTCGGAGTTTCTGAACAGATTGTGCAGGAAACTTCGCATCCACGTGTTTCCCGACTTGGGATACGACGCGAGCCATATCAGAGCGCCCATGTGTCTTCCTCACGGCCAGTCCCGCCATTCGCATATGTATTAGCAAAGCGGCCCGGCAAAACAAAGAGAGCGGGCTTTCGCCCGCTCTCCGTAACTTTTATCGATGTACCGATCGTGGTTACGATCAGAACGAGACCGACAGCACCAGACCGCCCGACATGGAGTCGTAGGATCCGGCAGCACCGTAGTCGACATCGGACATCTGCAGGTCGAGACCCACATCGACGCCGGAGCCGAGATTGTAACCGCCACCCGTCTGCCAGGTTTCGATCTCAGCAGACATTCCCGGGGTGCTGATTTCGTCCGTCAGATAGGCAACGCCAACCGTCCAGGGGCCAGTCGCGTAGGACAGGCCAGCCGTCCACACTTCCTCTTCAAGACCGGCCGCGCCCGCAACCGGGAGCGTCGTCACGCCGAGGTCTTCAGACTGATACCAGGAACCGCCCAGCGTGAAGCCACCGAAGCCGAGGTTCAGGCCAGCACCGATTTCTTCCGGATCGGCCGTGCTGGCCGTCGGCGCGTCGCCGGTCACGTAGAAGCCGTCGACGCCGAGATCAACGCTACCGAACGAGCCGGCATAGTTGAGCGCAACTTCAACCACGTCATTGACGGTCGCACCGCTGGCCGCAACACCGAGACCATTCGGGTTCGGACCGTTATAGGTCACGTCCGGCGTGTAGGAGAGGCCGAGCTGGAAGCCGGCGAAACGCGGCGTGAAGTAGGTCACCTTGTTCGCATCGGCGGCCATCAGGGAGAACGTCGAATGGCGGAAGCCGATCGTCGCGCTGACGATCGTACCGACGGTCGTCGTGAGACCCGCCGCACCATTCGCAGTGGTCACGTTGAGGATGTTCGGGCTGTCGACACCATTGCCCGGCACGAACCAGGGCGAGGTGTAGTGCATCTTGAACGCAGAGCCGTCCGTGCCGCCGATTTCGAACCGGCCGAAGCCGCCTTCGAGATAGGCGAACAGTTCACGGAAGGTCGCGTCGTTATTGGCGAAGTGGGTGTTCCAGTCGTCGCCGAGCGCGAGCGTCGCCGTCACACCGGCAACCATGCCGTTGTCGAGCGTGCCTTCGGCATTGATGTCGATGTTGCGCGCGACGAGCTTGACGGCGGTGTCGTTGAACGACGTCGGGCCGCCCAAACCGGCCGGAAGATCGTCATGGTCGATCGCATAGAAACCGGCAGTGACCGTACCGCCGACCGTAACGGTCAGCGGATCGCTCGCGAGCGCCGGACCGGCAATCAAGCCAGCCGAGACGAGAGCGGTCGTCCCAAGAAGAGTCTTTTTCATGTGTTCCTCGCAGTATCAGCTATGAGCTGTTCCATTTGTACGAGCCATCGGAAAGAAACCCCCCGTGGCTGCGTCCATCGCCGGGCCGACTGAAGAAACTGCCCCCCGAGCGCGTATGTCGATTAATCCGTTGATAACCGCCTTGGGTCAAGCAAACCTCTCCCCATGACGAAGGAATGTCAGATCATGTTGCGGAAAGGGCACAAATCCGCCGGGAACATTAACGAAAGCCTTATGAAGATGGAGACGGCACTCCGGCGCCGCGGCGATACTGTGAGCAATGATGCAGACTCTTTGCGATCCGGGCAACGCGGTGCGTCGCTGAGAAGGCTGTCCGTTTACGGACGCCTGGCGGTGATTTGTGTGCCTTGCCGGCAACAGTCGGGGCGCCGGGAGAATTCCGGGACCGCTATTTCAGACCTCCGAAGGGGCCGTGAGCCGCGAATATGCATGATTGCGGCGCAAGGCGTTCTCTCGCTATAAAGGCGCGCCCGCCGCGTTCGCTGGCGGGAAAGCGAAATCACTTGCTCTCCGCGGGGCGATAACGCAAGAACCGGCGGACAGAGGGACGCAACGCGAGAGGCTTGCCGTAAATCGATGACCTATCTCCCACTGACACGCGCGAAACTGACCGCCGCGGCGCTTCTCTGCGCCACCCTGATCGGCCTGTCGGCCTGTGGTCCTTCGGAATCGAACTTCCCCGGCCAGCCGACCGGCAAGGGCCCGAACAACCCGACCGGCGAAGAGCGCGAATCAATCTTCGGCGAGGACGGCCTGACGCTGTTCGGCGGCGCCGCGGAGGAAGACAGCACGGGCGGCAGCGGCATCGGCGTCAACAGCTTCCTGTGGCGCGCCTCGCTCGACACGATTTCCTTCATGCCGCTCGCCTCCGCCGATCCCTTCGGCGGCGTCATCATCACGGACTGGTACCAGGACCCGAAGGCGCAGGGCGAACGCTTCAAGGTGACGGTCTACATCCTCGACAAGCGGCTCCGCGCCGACGGCGTGAAAGTGGCGGTTTTCCGCCAGGAGCGCACGGCCGAAGGCGGCGAATGGGTCGATGCCAAGGTCGGCGACGCCACCTCGCTCCAGATCGAGAACGCCATCCTCGTCCGCGCCCGCCAGCTTCGCATCAACACGATCGAGGCGACGGAACAAAAGTAAGACCGGACTGCCGGTTCCCTTCAAAAGGCGCTTCGCGTCCCCGCGAGGCCACCGAACGACAATGTCCACAAGATACAATGCCCGTGCGGTCGAGCCGAAATGGCAGAAACTCTGGGAAGAGCGCGGCGACTTCCTGACCGGCGACGGCACTGACGCCCGGCCCAAATATTATGTTCTGGAAATGTTCCCCTATCCGTCGGGGCGCATTCACATGGGCCATGTCCGCAACTACACCATGGGCGACGTGATCGCGCGCTACCGCAAGGCGCGCGGCTTCAACGTGCTGCACCCGATGGGCTGGGACGCCTTCGGCATGCCGGCCGAAAACGCGGCGATGGAGAAGAACGTCCATCCGAAGGGCTGGACCTACGACAACATCGCGGCGATGCGCGAGCAGCTCAAGGCCATCGGCCTCGCCATCGACTGGTCCCGCGAGTTCGCGACCTGCGACCCCGAATATTACGGCCACGAACAGGCGCTCTTCCTCGACATGCTCGACGCGGGTCTCGTCAGCCGCAAGAAGAGCATGGTGAACTGGGACCCGGTCGACAACACCGTGCTCGCGAACGAGCAGGTGATCGACGGCCGTGGCTGGCGCTCGGGCGCCCCCGTCGAGCGGCGTGAGCTGACGCAGTGGTTCCTGAAGATCTCCGACTTCGCCGACGAACTCCTCGAAGGCCTCGACACGCTGGAGCGCTGGCCGGAAAAGGTCCGGCTGATGCAGAAGAACTGGATCGGCCGTTCGGAAGGCGCGCGCGTCTTCTTCGAACTCGAGAACGCGCCGGGCGACAACGGCAAGCTCGAAATCTTCACGACGCGGCCCGACACGCTCTACGGCGCGAGCTTCTGCGCGCTCTCGCCGCATCACCCGCTGACGCAGATACTCGCGACGGACAATCCCGCTCTGCAGGACTTCATCCGCGAATGCGACCGCATCGGTACCTCGGAAGAAGCGATCGAGACGGCCGACAAGATGGGCTTCGACACCGGGCTCAAGGCGCGCCATCCCTTCATCGAGGGAAAGACGCTGCCGGTCTATGTCGCGAACTTCGTGCTGATGGACTACGGCACGGGCGCGATCTTCGCCTGCCCGGCGCATGACCAGCGCGACTTCGACTTCGCGAAGAAATACGGGCTTCCGATCCTGCCCGTCGTGACACCGAAGGATCGCGCGGACGACACCGCATGGGCCGACGCGCTCGTCGCCGGCACGGAGGCCTTCACGGGCGACGGTGTGGCGGTCAATTCGGAATTCCTGAACGGGCTCGACGTCGCGGCCGCGAAGCGCGCTGCCATCGAGAAACTCGAAACGCTGAAGCTCGGCGAAGGCACGGTGAATTACCGCCTGCGCGACTGGGGCATTTCGCGCCAGCGCTACTGGGGCTGCCCGATCCCGATCATCCATTGCGCAAGCTGCGGCGTCGTGCCGGTACCGCGCGACCAGTTGCCCGTCGTGCTGCCCGACGACGTGAACTTCAGCGAGCCGGGAAACCCGCTCGACCGGCATCCGACATGGAAGGACGTCGACTGCCCGGCCTGCGGCAAGCCCGCGCGGCGCGAGACCGACACCTTCGACACCTTCGTCGACAGCTCCTGGTATTTCGCGCGCTTCACCGCGCCGGACGCGCCGACGCCGACCGACAAGGCGCTCGCCGATCACTGGCTGCCGGTCGACCAGTATATCGGCGGCATCGAGCACGCGATCCTGCACCTTCTCTATTCGCGCTTCTTCACCCGCGCGATGAAGGCGACGGGGCATGTCTCGCTCGACGAACCCTTCGCCGGCCTCTTCACGCAAGGCATGGTCAACCACGAAACCTATCGCGACGCGAAGGGCCGCTGGGTGCCGCCGTCGGAAGTCGCCATCGACACGGTCGACGGCAAGCGCGTCGCCAGGCACGTTGCCAGCGGCGAACCGGTGACCATCGGCTCCGTCGAGAAGATGTCGAAGTCGAAGAAGAACACGGTCGATCCGGAAGACATCATCGCGAAATACGGCGCCGACACCGCGCGCTGGTTCATGCTCTCCGACAGCCCGCCCGAGCGCGACGTGCAGTGGACGGACCAGGGCGCGGAAGGCGCCTGGCGCTTCACGCAGCGCCTCTGGCGGATGGTGACGGAAAAGCAGGAAGAGCTCGCGCCGAAGGGAACGGCGATGCCTGCCGCCTTCGCCAAAAACGAACTGGCGCTTCGCCGCGCCGCGCACCAGGCGCTCGCGGCCGCGACGGAGGATTTCGAGAACCTGCGCTTCAATCGCGCCGTCGCGCGGGTCTACGAGCTGGCGAACGCGGTTTCGGGCTTCACGCCCGCGACACCGGAGGGCGCCTTCGCCAAGCGCGAGGCGCTGGAAATCCTGGTGCAGATCGTCGGCCCGATGATGCCGCATATCGCGGAGGAGTGCTGGGAAGCGCTCGGCCATGGCGAACCGCTGACCGCCACCGAATGGCCGGTTGCCGACAAGGCCCTCCTCGTGGAAGACTCCATCACGATCGCCGTTCAGGTGAACGGCAAGCGCCGCGACGAGCTGACCATCGCCCGGGATGCGGACAGGGAAACAGTGGAGCGGGCCGCACTCGCGCTGGAAAAAGTGGAGAAGGCGATCGATGGAAAAGCCATCCGCAAGGTCATTGTCGTTCCGGGCAAGATCGTCAACATCGTGGTGTGACGCCCGGCGCGCAGGCGCGCTGCTGTTGCTGCTCGCCTTCGCGATGCCGCTCGCCGGCTGCGGCTTCACGCCGCTTTATGCCGAACGCAATGACGGCGCGGTGGTCGCCGACCTCGCCGGGCTCGATGTCAGTGCACCGGACGACAGGCTTGGCCGCGAACTGAAATACAATCTGCTCGATCTGCTGTCGAGCAGCGGCAATCCGCCGGCGAGCCCGGCCTATCTCGTCGAGCTCGCCCCGATCATCTACAACGAGGACCTGGCCATCGAGCCGGACGCGGACGTGACGCGAAAGAACCTCGTCATGGTGGTGCCGTTCCGCCTGATCGATACGGCGACGCAGAAGACCGTGCTGCGCTCCACCGCGCGGTCGCGCTCCTCCTACAACCGCGTTTCGTCGGAATTCGCCAACATCGTCGCCGCGCAGAATGCGGAGAGCCGCATCGCGCGGGCCATCGCGAGCGACATCAAGCTGCAGCTCTCGATCTATTTCGACCGCGTGGCGAGCGCCGGCAGCTAGAGGCCCGGTGGTGAAGATCTCTCCGAGGGAAGCCGACCGTTTCGCCGCGAAGCCCGACCCGAAGGTTGTGGCGGTGCTCGTCTACGGGCCCGACACGGGACTTGTCCGCGAACGCATCAAGACGATGATGAAGACGGTGGTGGACGATCTCGCCGATCCGTTCCGCATCGCCGAACTTTCCGACAGCGACCTGAAGAGCGATCCCGCGCGGCTTTCCGACGAAGCAGCATCGATCGCGATGCTCGGCGGACGGCGCGTGGTGCGCGTGCGCGGCGCGGCCGACGGCCTGTCGAAGACCTTCGAGAGTTTTCTTGGCAGTCCGGCGGGCGACGCGCTGGTGCTTGTGGAAGCCGGCGACCTCGGCCCGCGCTCCTCGCTGCGCTCGCTGTTCGAGGGTGCGGCGAACGCGGCGGCGATCGCCTGCTATGCCGACAACACGGAAGCGCTCGAAGGCGTGATCCGCCAGCGGCTCGCCGCCAATGGTCTGGCGCCGGAACCCGCCGCGCTCGAATACCTGCTCGAAAATCTCGGCTCCGACCGCGGCGTGACGCAGAGCGAACTGGAAAAGCTCGTGCTCTATATGGGCCCCGGCGAGGACGGCGGAAAGCGGACGGTGACGCTCGACGATGCGCGCGCGAGCGTCGGCGACAATGCGGGTTCGAGCCTCGACGAGGTGATCGACGCGGCGCTGACCGGCGACCTCGACGGGCTCGACACGGCGATGGCGCGCGCGAAGGCGGCCGACACCAATGCCATCGCGATCCTGAATGCGCTGACGCGGCACATGACGCAGCTTCACCTGGCGGCGGCGCGGATCGAAACCGGCAGCGACATCGAGGGCGCGATCAGAAGCTTCCGTCCGCCGGTCCATTTCAGCCGAAAGAATTCCGTACAAGGACAATTGCGCGCCTGGAACCGGAAGCGTCTCGACCGCGCGCTGGCGCTGGTGCTGGAGGCGGAGGGGCAATGCAAGTCGTCCGGCCAGCCCGATACGGCGATCTGCGGCCAGACGCTTTTCCGGATTGCCCAAGGCGCGCGGACAGCGCGCCGCTAAACCAAAAAGCCGCCCGTGCAGGGCGCCGCTGAACAAAAAATCGCGCGAGCACCGGCACGGCATGCGGTATCCGGGTACCCCAACCGGGGATAAACACCGGCGACCGTCACCGAACTGTCATCAAAACGTCATGGAGTGTTTCACGGGCACGCGCCCTGCCCGCTCGAGGTCCTTCCGTGCCGCCCCGCCACACCCCTGGGCAAACCTGCAACGGCGTTCCGGCCACAGCGGGGATTTCTTTTGTCACAGCGCGGCGGTGCCGATGGGTGACAGGGAGGATAAGTCTGGGTCTTTCCGTCGCCACTTCACCCTCCCCCTGTGGGAGGGTCGAAAGTTGCGAGCGTCAGCGAAGCAAGTTTCGGGGAGGGGTTGGCGAGGAAAACGGAGAGCGCGTTCCGGGTGGATGGCGGAGCCCCCCTCCCCGAACAAGCTGCGCTTGTTCGACCCTCCCACAGGGGGAGGGTGGTCCGGATGGCTGACGAGGAGTTTGCCGCTCTGGATTGCTTCGCTTCGCTCGCAATGACGATGGAGGGGTATGTGGGTGGGGCGCCCCCTCACCCTCCCCGCCTTTGGCGGGTCCCCTCCCTCTCCCCGAGGGGAGAGGGCAGGATCATCCGTACCCGGAAAATTTCCTCAATGCATCTTCTGGGCGGTGCGGCCGGCGAGGCGGCGGCAGATCTCGTCGAGCTGCTCGAGCGTCTTGTAGGCGATGCGGACCTCGCCGCCCTTGTCGCCCGAATAGGCGATCTCGACCTTGAGGCCGAGCTGGTCGGAGATGTTCTTTTCGAGCGCCAGCGTGTCGGCGTCCTTTTCCGCTTTCGGCAGCGACTTCGGCTTGGTCGAGGCGGCCGCCGGATCGGGCTTGCGGGTGAGCGCTTCGGCCTCGCGGGCCGAGAGCCCCCTGGCGACGATTTCGCGGGCGAACTTCTCGGCATCGTCATGGCCGATCAGCGGGCGGGCCTGGCCGGCGGTAAGCTTGCCCTCTTCGATCAACCCACGCACGCCGTCCGGCAGCGACAACAGCCGCAGCGTGTTCGCGACATGGGAGCGGCTCTTGCCGATGAGCTTGGAGAGCTTGTCCTGCGTGTATTCGAACTGCTGCATCAGCCGCTCATAGCCCGCCGCTTCTTCAACGGCGTTGAGATCCGCGCGCTGCACGTTTTCGATGATCGCGATTTCGAGCGACTCGGCATCGCTCAGCTCCTTCACGATCACCGGCACCTGATGAAGCTGCGCCGCCTGTGCCGCGCGCCAGCGACGTTCGCCGGCGACGATCTCGAACGAGTTTGCCGCACCGGCAACGGGCCGCACGACGATCGGCTGAAGGATGCCTTTCTCGCGGATCGAGTTCGCGAGGTCCTCCAGGTCTTCCGGCCGGAACGTGTGGCGCGGCTGGAACGGGTTCGCGCGCAGATACTCGATCGGCACCTCGCGTACGCCCTTGGGCGCCGGCGCTTCCTTGTCGCCCAGCGCGAAAGCCGTGTCCTCTCCGATCAGTGCCGCCAGACCGCGTCCAAGACGGCTCGGGGTTTCCTCTGCCATTGCCATCGCTTCCCTTCCAATGCCTTTCATAGAACCCTCTACGCCCTGAACTCTCGACTTCCGGAACACTCGACGTCCCGGCACTCAGCGCCCTGAACACGGGCTGGATCGCCTGTCTGCCGGCTCCCGCCGGTATGGCCGGTATGACCTTGCCATAATCCCGGAAACCCGGGACTTGCCCGCAATCCACCTTACCAGAACACTACCTTGTATGACCCATAATCAAATGGTTTCAATTCGTTAGGAGGCTTTGTTAAGACAACTCAAACCGCCTCCGGAACATTTCGTCAGGCCGCGCTCTTCCTGATCGCCCGCTCGCGCTGGATCATCTCCGCGGCGAGCTTCATATAGGCCTTGCTGCCGGCGCAACGATGATCGTAGACCAGCGCCGGCTTGCCATAGGACGGTGCTTCCGAGATCCGGACGTTGCGCGGGATCACCGTGCGGTAGACCTTGTCGCCGAGATGGGTGCGCACGTCGCTCGCGACCTGGTCGGACAGTTTGTTGCGCTGGTCGAACATGGTCAGCACGATGCCCTGGATGTCGAGGCGCGGATTGAGGCTCGTCTTGACGCGCTCGACGGTGCGCAGCAGCTGGCTCAACCCTTCCAGCGCGAAGAACTCGCATTGCAGCGGAACGAGAATCGCGTCAGCCGCCGTCATCGCATTGATGGTGAGCAGGTTGAGCGAGGGCGGGCAGTCGATCAGCAGATAGGAGTAGGGCCGCAGGCTCATGCGCTGTTCGGCTTCGCTCGTGTCGCGCTGCTTGCCGTTGCGCGGCATGCGCGCGAGTGCGTCGCGCAAACGATGCGAGCGGCGCGGCACGGAGGCGAGTTCGAGTTCGGCGCCGAGCAGATCCATCGTGGACGGAACAATATCGAGACCCGGCACCTTGGTCGGCACGATGGCGTCTTCGATCAGCGCCGCGCCGATCAGCACATCATAGGCAGACACCTTGCGCTCGTTGCGGCCGATGCCGAGGCCCGTGCTGGCATTGCCCTGCGGATCGAGATCGACAACCAGGACGCGTTCGCCGACGGCGGCAAGTGCGGTACCAAGATTGATCGCCGTCGTCGTCTTGCCGACGCCGCCCTTCTGGTTCGCGACAACGAGGATGCGCGGACGCTCCGTGGACGGAACAACCATCCGGTCCGACCCGGTAGTACCTTGCGGTGTCGTGATCGAAGCGGCGGTATTGGCCGCGTCAGCTACCAGCGTCTTGTCGATCTGTTCCATGGAGGCCTCTCAGCTTCAGCACGGAACCCGCCGGATCCGACTGACTGGGGTAAATGTCAGCCTCGAATATCCAGCTTTTTCGGGCGGCGGTCAATTCATCCTGAACGCCCTGCCCCTTCAAAAACAGGCCAATCGTGTCCGGCCCGAACAGCGGGGCCGCCCAGCCCAGGAGACGGTCGAGCGGCGCCAGGGCCCGGGCCGAGACCACATCGAAGGGCCCGGCCTCCGCGGCGAAGGCCTCTATCCTCTCATTATACACCTTTGCAGCGGCTCCCGTGGCCCGGGCGACCTCGCGCATGAAGACGCATTTCCGCTGGTCGCTCTCCACCAGATGCATCCCGAAGCCGGGCCGGTCCCGCAAAAGAATGGCGATCACGAGGCCCGGAAAGCCGCCGCCGGAGCCCAGATCGGCCCAGCGGACCGCATTCTCCGGCGCCAGTCCCGCAATCTGGGCTGAATCGAGCATATGACGGCGCCAAAGCTCCGGCAAAGTGGCGGCGGAGACGAGATTTATGCTTTTCTGCCACTTGATGAGGAGGGACTCGTATTCCGCGAGCCGCTCCATTGTTTCACGTGAAACATGTAGAGCGTCCGAAAAGGATTCCGCATCAATGACTTGCGGCGTTCCCGACACTATATGTTGGGCCATACCGGGTATGATGCCTCAAGCCGTGCGCTTTTGTTTCACGTGAATCATTAAGGTGGTGAGCGCAGCCGGGGTCACCCCATCCACCCGCGCCGCCTGCCCGAGCGTTGCCGGACGGGCCGCGGCAAGCTTCTGACGGACCTCGTGGGAGAGGCCCAGGATTCCGGCATAATCGATCTCCGCCGGGAGGCTGAGACCCTCGTCCTTGCGGAAGGCCCTGATATCGGCCTCCTGCCGGCCGAGATAGCCCGCATACTGCGCCTCGATCTCCATCTGCTCGGCGATACCCGGCTCAAGGGCCCCGAGTTCCGGCCAGATCGCCGCCAGACGCGCCATATCGACGTCCGGGTAGGCCAGCAGGTCGGCCGCGCTGCGCGCGACGCCGTCCTGATTGACCTTGAGGCCCCTGCGATTGAGCTCGCTCGGAGAGGCCCTGAGGACACCGCAGACGGCGCGCGCCGCCTCGAGCGCCGCCATCTTCGCCGTGAAGGCTTGCGCCCTCGCCTCTCCCACAGCGCCTGCGGCCATGCCGAGCGCGGTCAGCCGCTGATCGGCATTGTCGGCCCGGAGCGTCAGCCGGTACTCGGCCCGGGAGGTGAACATGCGATAGGGCTCGCTGACGCCCCGCGTGACGAGATCGTCGATCATGACGCCGGTATAGGCCTGGGCCCGGTCGAGGATCAGGGGCTCGCCTCCCCGCGCCGCCAGCGCCGCATTGAGCCCCGCCATCAGCCCTTGCGCGGCGGCTTCCTCGTACCCCGTGGTGCCGTTGATCTGGCCCGCAAGATAGAGCCCCGGCAGCTTCCGGGTCTCGAGCGTCGGCCGGAGCTCGCGCGGGTCGATATAGTCATATTCGATGGCATAGCCGGCCCGGCGCATGACGACATTCGCGAGACCCGGGATCGTCTTCAGGAAGGCGAGCTGGACGTCCTCCGGTAGCGCCGTCGAGATGCCGTTCGGATAGATCGTGTCGTCGTCGAGGCCTTCCGGCTCCAGGAAGATCTGATGGCTGTCACGCTCGCGGAACCGCACCACCTTGTCCTCGATGGAGGGGCAGTAACGCGGGCCGACGCCTTCGATCTGGCCGGAATAGACCGGCGAGAATTTCAGGTTCTCCTCGATGATCCGGTGGCCCGCCTCCGTCGTCCGGGTGATGTGGCAGGGGACCTGCGGCGTCGTGATCCCGGTCGTGAGGAAGGAGAACGGCACCGGCGGCTCGTCGCCCGGCTGAACCTCGAGCGAGGCCCAGTCGATGCTGTCCCCGGCAAGGCGCGGCGGCGTTCCGGTCTTCAGGCGGCCGAGCTGGAAACCGAGGCCGTAGAGACGGTCGGACAGGCCAAGCGCAGGCGCTTCCCCTGCCCGGCCGGCCGGGATCCGTTGTGTGCCAAGATGAATCACTCCGCGCAGAAACGTGCCGGTGGTGAGGACCACGCGGGCGGCCTTCCACTGGCGCCCGTCCTCGGCGGCGACGCCCCGGACCTCGCCGCCCTCGACCAGGAGATCGGAGACGGCGGCCTCGATCACTTCAAGGTTGCGGTGGTTCAGGATCGCGTCCTGCATCGCCTGCCGGTAAAGCTTGCGGTCGGCCTGCGCGCGGGGGCCGCGAACGGCGGGGCCCTTGCGCCGGTTGAGCAGGCGGAACTGGATGCCGGCGGCATCCGCGACGTGGCCCATCAACCCGTCCATCGCATCGACCTCACGGACCAGATGGCCCTTGCCGAGACCGCCGATGGCGGGGTTGCAGGACATCTCGCCGATGGTCGAAATCCGGTGCGTGACGAGCGCGGTGCGGGCGCCGGCGCGGGCCGCCGCGGAGGCCGCCTCGCAGCCTGCATGGCCGCCGCCGATCACGATTACATCGAACTCGCGCGTCATCCGCAAAACCTGCCGGAGAATGCCGGAGAGAAAAAGTGCCTGTGCCCGTAGGAACGGATTCGACAGGCGATTGCCCAGAGGTTTAGGCGCTTGCGCGCCGCGCGTCAAAAACTTTTCCACAGAGTCGAATCAGGATTCCACCGAGTTGAGGATTCCCGTGCAAGCCTTTGAAGCGGAATCGGATTCAGCCGGCTCTTCATGTTTCACGTGAAACAGATTCCGGTATCGCTTCCCACCCTCCCCTCGGGGAGGGTCGACAAAATTCGAGCATCGCGAAGAATTTTTCGGGGCGGGGGCGCGGCGACGCCTGTCCCGCACGCGCCAATTGTATTCGATGAACCTGCCAGCCCCCGCCCCAACCCGCTTGCAGCGGTTTGACCCTCCCCGAGGGGAGGGTGGGAAGAAAGGACGCGGAGTGCCGCTCCCCCTCACCCTTCCCACCACCGCTTCGCGATGGCGGGCCCCTTCCCTCTCCCCTGTATGGACTTGGGAGATGGGTAACACCTGTTCGGAGACATGGGTGACACAATTGACCATGGATTGTTCGGCAAGGGAGCTGTGCGATGCCGTGGTCG
>Ga0207899_1000154_pt1 | contig 30862 bp, 25 predicted proteins | sample MalvirmetaMSP134_FD_184235 | JGI IMG/M metagenome (GOLD analysis project Ga0207899, IMG submission 184235) | Marine viral communities from the Deep Pacific Ocean - MSP-134 (SPAdes) | ecosystem: Environmental > Aquatic > Marine > Oceanic | place: Pacific Ocean | collected 2011-06-28
TCAACCAGATCCGCATGAAGATCGGCGTCATGTTCGGTAACCCGGAAACCACCTCGGGCGGCAACGCGCTCAAGTTCTATGCCTCCGTGCGCATGGAAATCCGCCGCATCGGCGCGATCAAGGATCGCGACGAGGTGGTCGGCAACCAAACCCGGGTCAAGGTCGTGAAGAACAAGATGGCCCCGCCCTTCAAGATGATCGAATTCGATATCATGTACGGGGAAGGCATCTCCAAGATGGGCGAACTGCTCGATCTGGGCGTCAAGGCCAACATCGTCGAGAAATCCGGTTCCTGGTTCTCCTTCAATTCCGAGCGCATCGGCCAGGGCCGCGAGAACGCCAAGCAGTTCCTGCGTGAAAACACCGAGATGGCCAAGGCCATCGAGGACCAGATCCGCCATAACGCGGGCCTGATTTCCGAGGAAATGATGGTCGGGTCCCCTGATTCGGACGGCGACGGCGATGCCGGCGACGCCCCGGATACGGCGGCCGACGAATTCTAAAACCCACTCCGGGTCTTACATATCCGCATTCCCAGGCCCGTCACCCTCCGGGCCGCCCCCAGGCCTCCCCCAGGCCGAACCGGAGGTGCGTCCCCCACGCATCCTCCAGAAGCAGCCGACGCGCCTCCGCGTCGGCTGCTTCTTTTTTGGGGACCGGTATTTGGCCGCGACGCGGCCGGGCGGCTGGCCGCATCCAATGTCCGCCGTTGGCCGTATATATGTCGGGTGGGCCGATTATCCTCTTAAGGCGGCGGTCGGCGCTGGTGGTCCGGTTCCTCAACCTTTCTGGACAGGCCCCCGGCTTGCCGGTAAAACCGTCGCTTCCATCCGCGACCGCCTGATATCTCCGCTTTAAACCCCTGAACCCTGGGCTTAAATAACGACCATGCAGACCGTCAACGACATCCGCCAGGTCTTCCTGGACTATTTCGCCGCCAACGGCCATCAGATCGTCTCTTCGTCGCCCCTGGTGCCGCTGAACGACCCGACCCTGATGTTCACCAACGCGGGCATGGTGCAGTTCAAGAACGTGTTCACCGGCAACGAGACGCGGCCCTATTCGTGCGCCGTGACTTCGCAGAAATGCGTGCGCGCCGGCGGCAAGCACAACGACCTGGAAAACGTCGGCCATACGGCCCGCCACCACACCTTCTTCGAAATGCTGGGGAACTTCTCCTTCGGCGACTATTTCAAGGAACTGGCGATCGAACTGGCCTGGAACCTGGTGACCAAGGAATTCGGCCTGCCGGCGGACAAGCTGCTGGTCACGGTTCATACTTCTGACGAAGACGCGGCCGGCCTGTGGCGCAAGATCGCGGGCCTGCCTGATTCCAAGATCATCCGCATTCCCACGTCCGACAACTTCTGGGCCATGGGCGACACGGGTCCCTGCGGGCCGTGTTCGGAAATCTTCTACGACCATGGCGACCACATCCCCGGCGGCCCTCCGGGCAGCCCGGACGAGGACGGCGACCGCTTCATCGAAATCTGGAACCTTGTGTTCATGCAGTTCGAGCAGCTGACCGCCGACGAGCGGGTCGACCTACCCAAGCCCTCCATCGATACCGGCATGGGGCTGGAACGCATCGCCGCCGTCATGCAGGGCACCCACGACAACTACAACATCGACCTGATGCGCAACCTCATCTCGGCCTCGGCCGAGGCGTCCGGCGTGGCCGCCGACGGCGACCATGCGGTGTCGCATCGGGTCATCGCCGACCATCTCAGGGCGTCGTCGTTCCTGATCGCCGATGGTGTGCTGCCGTCCAACGAAGGCCGCGGCTACGTGCTGCGCCGGATCATGCGCCGGGCCATGCGCCATGCCCATCTCATGGGCTGCCAGGACCCCCTGCTGTACAAGCTGGAACAGACCCTGGTCGACAACATGGGCAAGGCCTATCCGGAACTGCTGCGCGCCCAGCCGCTGATCACCGAAACCCTGAAGCTCGAGGAAACGCGGTTCAAGACGACCCTCGACCGCGGCCTCAAGATTCTCGACGAGGCGACGGCGGAGATGACCGCCGGCGGCGTGCTCGATGGCGAGACGGCGTTCAAGCTTTACGACACCTTCGGCTTTCCCCTCGACCTGACCGAGGACGCCCTGAAGGACAAGAAGATCACGGTCGACACCGACACCTTCAAGGCGGCCATGGAGCGCCAGCGCGCCGAGGCCCGCAAGGCCTGGACCGGGTCCGGCGATGCGGCCACGGAAAAGGTCTGGTTCGAGGTGCGCGACGAGGTCGGGGCCACGGAATTCTTCGGCTACGACACGGAACAAGCCGAAGGCCAGGTCCGCGCCCTGATCGTCGACGGCAAGCGGGCGGACAGCGCCAAGACCGGTGACGTTGTGCGCCTGATCGCCAATCAGACGCCGTTCTACGGCGAATCCGGCGGTCAGATGGGTGACCAGGGCGTGATCACCACGGCCGAGGGGGGACGCATCACCGTGACCGACACCCAGAAGATGCTGGGCGCCCTGCATGTCCATGTCGGCAAGGTCGAGGAAGGCACGGTCAGCGTCGGTGACGAGGCGCAGTTCACCGTCGACGGCACGCGCCGCTGGCGGCTTCGCGCCAACCATTCGGCGACCCACCTGCTGCACGAGGCCCTGCGCCGGCACCTGGGTGAGCATGTGACGCAGAAGGGCTCGCTGGTCGCCCCCGACCGTCTGCGCTTCGACATTTCCCACCCCAAGGCCGTGACGCCGGAGGAACTGGCCGTGGTCGAGGGCGACGTGAACGCCCAGGTGCGCGCCAACAACGACGTGCTGACCCGCCTGATGGACCCGGAAAGCGCGGTCGAGGCCGGGGCGCTTGCCCTGTTCGGTGAAAAGTACGGTGACGAGGTTCGCGTCGTTTCCATGGGTCAGCCCGACGGCGACCATTATTTCTCGACGGAACTGTGCGGCGGCACCCATGTGCGGCGCACGGGCGACATCGGGGTGTTCAAGATCATCGGCGAGGGGGCGGTCGCCGCAGGCGTGCGCCGCATCGAGGCCGTGACCGCCGATGGCGCACTCGCCTATTTCGAGGCCCATGAAAAGGCCCTGGCCGAAGCGGCGGCGGTGCTCAAGGTAAAGCCGGAAGACGTGGCGGCGCGGGTGGCGTCCCTGGTCGAGGACCGCAAGCGCCTGGAACGCGAACTGTCCGACGCGCGCAAGAAGATGGCGCTCGGTGGCAATTCGGGCGGCGGCGCAGCAGCCGGCAACGGCGGTGGCGACGTGAAGGACCTGGGCGGCATCAAGTTCGCCCCCCGGGTGCTTGAGGACGTGCCCGCCAAGGAACTGAAGGGCATGGCCGACGAGTTGATGAAGACCCTGGGATCGGGCGTGGTCGCGCTGGTCAGCGTGACCGAAGGCAAGGCCAACGTGGTCGTCGGCGTCAGCAATGATCTGACGGAGCGCATGAGCGCCGTCGATCTGGTCCGCGCCGGCTCTGCCGCCGTGGGTGGTAAGGGCGGCGGCGGCAGGCCCGACATGGCCCAGGCCGGCGGCCCCGACGGCGCCCAGGCGGGCAAGGCCATCGACGCCATCGCAGCCGCGATCCAGGCCTGAGCAGACAGATGACCGAAAAATTCTCCGGCACCGATACCTTCGTCGCGACCGAAGACCTGCAGGTCGCGGTCAACGCCGCCATCAACCTGGAACGCCCGCTGCTGATCAAGGGCGAGCCGGGCACGGGCAAGACCGTGTTGGCGGCCGAAGTTGCCGCCGCCATCGGCGCGCCGCTGATTCAATGGCACGTGAAATCGACCACGCGGGCCCAGCAGGGCTTGTACGAATACGACGCCGTGGCGCGGCTTCGCGATTCACAGTTGGGTGACGCCCGCGTCCACGACATCGGCAACTACATCATCCGCGGCAAGTTGTGGGAGGCGTTCGACGCGCCCGAACGCCCGGTGCTGCTGATCGACGAGATCGACAAGGCCGACATCGAATTCCCCAACGACCTGTTGCTCGAACTCGACCGCATGGAATTCTACGTCTACGAGACCAAGGAAACGGTCGCCGCGCGGGTTCGCCCCATCGTCATCATCACCTCGAACAACGAAAAGGAACTGCCGGACGCCTTCCTGCGCCGCTGTTTCTTCCACTACATCCGCTTTCCCGACGAAGACACCATGCGCCAAATCATCGATGTCCATCATCCGGGCATCCAGAAGCGTCTGGTGGCCGAGGCATTGAACCTGTTTTACGAGTTGCGCGACGTGCCGGGAATGAAGAAGAAGCCGTCGACGTCGGAACTGCTCGACTGGCTGAAGCTTCTGATGATCGAGGACATTCCGCCGGAAACCCTGCGCTCGAACGACAAGAAGGATTTGATCCCGCCGCTCTACGGCGCCTTGTTGAAGAACGAGCAGGACGTCCACCTGCTGGAGCGGCTGGCCTTCCTCAACCGCCGCGAGGGACATTGAGGCGGCCATGAAGTGCCCTGGTTGCGGCATTCGGTTCAAACGCCTGTCCAGTTGGCCGCTGGCCGTCGGCCGAAACATGATCTGTCCCGAATGCGGCATGGCGAGCAAGCGGCTTGGACGCTGGAAGCCTCTTCTGATCGCCGTCGCGATGCTGTTCGTGTTCCACCAGATGATCGGCATGTTCGCCCTGACGCTCGTGGGAACGGTGATATTGCTGGCCGGCCTGATCCTGCTTTCCATGTCCATGGATGAGGCGACCATCGAACTGGTCCCGGTGAGCAAGCCAGGGACTGCTCCGGAACGTACACCCGACGCCTGACCCATCGCCCGTGCTGGTCTCCGCGGGCGCGGTCGGATAAGCTGGTTCGACGAAGGGTGGCCCCATGAATTTAAGCGGCTTATTCGATCCTGATCGCCTGCAGCAATGGCTGCAAGCCGGTCTCGCCTGGCTCGACGTCAATGTCCTCGCCGTCGGTAATCTGGTGCAGCTGGGCGTGATTCTCGCGACATTCGTCGCCGCCCGCCTGCTGTCACCCCGCATGGATGCATTGCTGGACCGGCGCCCGGATCAGCGCTGGTACGCGCGCTTCGGGGCTCCCGTGGTCGCCGCGTTGAAGCCGGTGACCCGGCCCATGGTATGGCTGGCAGCCCTGTGGTTCGCGGTGTTTGCGGCCAAGGGTGCGGCCTGGCCGCATCACATCATGGAAGGGGCGGTTTCGCTGCTCACGGCCTGGGCGGTGATCCGCCTGGCCTCTGGCCTGATCCGCAATCCGTTCTGGGCCCGCGCCGTCGCCGTCACGGCCTGGACCATCGCGGCCTTGAACCTTTTAGGCCTGCTCGACCCGGCCATGCGCACCCTCGACCAGATGGCGCTCAATCTGGGTGAATTCCGCCTGTCCGTCCTCGGCATGATCAAGGCGGTGCTGCTGTCGGCCCTGTTCCTTTATCTGGCCTCCGTGACGTCGCGGATCGCGGAAACCCGCATCAATGCCTCGGACAGTCTGACGCCGTCGATGCGCGTGCTGTTCGGCAAGTTCGCCCGGGTGTTTCTCTATGCCCTGGCCATCGCCCTGGCCCTGGAGAGCGTGGGCATCAATCTGGCGGTTTTCGCGGTGTTCGGCGGTGCCTTGGGTCTCGGCATCGGCTTCGGTCTGCAGAAGGTGGTGTCCAACCTGATGTCGGGGGTGATCCTGCTGATGGACCGCTCGGTCAAGCCGGGCGACGTGATTGCCGTGGGCGACACCTTCGGCTGGATCAACACGCTGGGTGCCCGCTACGTCTCGGTCATCACCCGCGACGGCACGGAACACCTGATCCCGAATGAGGAGCTGATCTCCCAGCGGGTCGAGAACTGGTCCTATTCCAATTCCATGATCCGCCAGAAGGTGCCGATCGGCATCGATTACGGCGCCGATGTCCACCTCGCGCGGGATCTGGCGATGCGGGCGGCCGACGGAGTCGCGCGGGTGCTGAAGGACCCAAAGCCGGTGTGTCACCTGATCGAATTCGGCGACAACGCGGTGATCCTGGAACTCCGGTTCTGGATCGACGATCCCCAGAACGGCGTCGCCAACGTGCGCAGCGAGGTTCAGTTACGCATCTGGGACCTTTACCACGAACACGGCGTGGTGTTCCCGTTCCCGCAGCGCGACCTGCATCTGCGCTCGTCCGTGCCGCTCAAGGTCGAGGTCACGGGGCCGGAAAAGGACTGATGCTCAGCTGATGATTTCGCCGGCCACGTTGTCGACGATGACGGGGGATTCGAAATAGGTCAGGCGCGGCGGCGAACCGTAGCGTGCGGTGATCGAAGCGACCCAGGAATCGTTCAGCAGGGCGTCGGCCTCGGCCCGTGTGCCGAACACATAAGCCCCGCCGCCGGTCATGGTTTCTTCGTTGTACAGGTAGAACTTGCGCAGCAGGCCGGGGGCGCCCAGGTATTTTTGCGAACTGTCCTGAAAGCGGGCGGTGGCGTCCGCCAGGGTCGTGCCGGGGGGCAGGTCGAAGTTGACGACGACGGTGATCATGGGGGCTCCCGTTCTGATGGTTTGTTATGTGGGGGCCAGTTTATCCGCTCCCCGTATTGCGTTGAAGCGGGATTGGCAGGGGCGGGGTCGCGGGGCTAAGGTGCGGCCATGTTCATCAATTTCTTCCTCGAACTGCGCTCAGCCAAGCTGCCCGTATCCTTGCGGGAATACCTGACCCTGCTGGACGGCATGGACGCCGGATTGGCCGACTACAACATCGAGCATTTCTACTATCTGTCCCGCGCCGCCCTGGTGAAGGATGAAAAGAACCTGGACAAGTTCGACCGGGTGTTCGGCCATGTGTTCAAGGGGCTGGAACAGACGGAACAGGTTGATGTCCAGGACATCCCCGAGGACTGGCTGCGCAAACTGGCCGAGCGCACCCTGACGCCCGAGGAACGGGCGCAGATCGAGGCCCTGGGCGGCTGGGACAAGCTGATGGAGACGCTGAAAAAGCGCCTGGAGGAGCAAAAGAAGCGCCACCAGGGGGGATCTAAGTGGATCGGCACCGCCGGCACGTCGCCCTTCGGCGCCTACGGCTACAACCCCGAAGGGGTGCGCATCGGCCAGGACGACAACCGCAACTTCCGCGCCGTGAAGGTGTGGGATAAGCGCGAGTTCAAGAACCTGGACGACACCCTGGAACTCGGCACCCGCAACATCAAGGTCGCGCTGCGCCGTCTGCGCCAGTTCGCGCGCCAGGGCGCGCCGACGGAACTGGACCTGGACGGCACCATCCGCAATACGGCCAAAAGCGGCTATCTCGACATCCGCATGGTGCCGGAACGCCATAACGCGGTGAAGGTGTTGCTATTCCTGGACGTGGGCGGATCCATGAATCCGCATGTCCGGGTGATGGAGGAACTGTTTTCCGCCGCGCGGTCCGAATTCAAGCATCTGGAATATTTCTACTTCCACAATTGCCCGTACGAGCGCGTGTGGAAGGACAACATCCGCAGGCGCACGGACACGATTCCGACCTGGGAGGTGCTGCACACCTATCCCGCGGATTACAAGATCATCTTCGTCGGCGACGCCTCCATGAGCCCCTACGAGATCGCCTATCCCGGCGGCAGCGTCGAACATTGGAACGAGGAGGCGGGCAGCCTGTGGATGCAGCGCATCCTCGGCGTCTATTCGCGGGCGGTCTGGCTCAACCCCGTGAAAGAGGATTGGTGGGAGCACACCCAGTCCGTCGACATGATCCGGCGGCTGATGGGCGGGCGCATGTTCCCCTTGACCCTGGACGGGCTCGACCGGGCGACCCGCGAACTGACGCGCTAGGGCCGCCCGGGGGCGTGGCCTACTTCTTTTTCTTCGGCTTGTCCGCGTCGGCGGCGACTTGCATCTTTACGATCTTGTCCGGATTGACGGGCGGCTCGCCGCGTTCGAGCATGCCAACGAACTTCATACCGTCCGTGACCTGACCCCAGACCGTGTACTGGCCGTCGAGATGGCTGGTCCGTGCGAAGCAGATGAAGAACTGGCTGTCGGCGCTGTTGGGGTTCATGGACCGGGCCATGCCGACGGTGCCGCGCTTGAACGGCTCGCTGGTGAATTCGGCCGGCAGGTTCTGGCCGCTGCCGCCCATGCCGGTGCCCGTGGGATCGCCGCCCTGGGCCATGAAGCCGCCGATGACGCGATGGAACACCAGTCCGTCATAGAAGCCCTCGCGGGTCAGTTCCTTGATCCGCGCGACATGCTTGGGGGCCAGGTCGGGGCGCAGTTCGATCACCACGCGGCCATGCGTGGTGTCCATGTAAAGGGTGTTTTCGGGGTCCATGGCTTCGGCGTCGTTCATCACACCGATCCCCAGAACGAGAGCGAGCGCGGCGAAAAGGGACAGCAGACGTTGCATGGAAACAGACTCCCTTGGATTTTCTGGTAACGGATAAAATCGTTCATATCATCGCCCGGACGATGGCCCGGACACTCCTTTGATTGTGGCGGTCGATGGTGACGGTTTCGGGTACAGGTCAGTCGAACAGCTTGTCGATTTCATCCTGGGTGACGCCCTCGCCCTGAAGCTGCGGGCCTTGGAGAAGCTGTTCGTCTTCGGTCTTCTCTTCGTCTTCGATCTCGACGCTTTCGATATGTTCCTTGCCGAAGATCTGGATCAGTGAGTTGACGCGCGATTCCACGTAGGTCACCGAACGGGCGATCTTGGTCACGCGCTGGCCGGTGATGTCCTGGAAGGTGCAGGCCTCGAAGATGTTGGAGGAGTTGTTTTCCAGCTCGTCCAGAAGGGCCAGGATTTCCGGATTGTCGGTTTTTCCGCGGATCGTGCCGATGGTGTCTGAATTCTGTTCGACCACTTCCATGATTGAATTGGTGGCCTCTTCCGTGGCCTTGACGATGGCGTCGAGCTGGTCCGACATGTTGTCGAACCGGCCGTTGCCTTCGTCGGAACGGGTGATCGCGGCCACTTCCTTGCGGACCCGCTGAATGTAATTGAAAAGATTAAGGATTTCTGCCTGAAGCAGTTCCAACTCTTCCTTGGTTTCCATTCGTCGAACCACCCACCGTTGGCCTTCTGTGCATTCTATTTTGCCGCATGGTAGCGGCTGGAACGAGAAAATCCATATATTTAGGCGTCTTTGTCGGCCCGCCCACCGGCCGCCCGGAAGGCCGCCAGGATACGCCGCGCGGCCTCGCTGGGGCCGACCGTGCCCTCGGCGACGGCCGGTTCCAGATCGGCCAGGGCCTGCTTTACGGCAGGCGCGGTTCTGAGTTCGCCCAGCAGGGTCTCGTTGATTTCGTTCCACATCCAGGTTCTGGCCTGTTCGGCGCGGCAGGCGTCGAAGCGTCCGGACGATCGCGTCGCCGTGCGGAACCCTTCGACCGACTGCCATATGTCGTCGAGCCCGTCACCGGTCACGGCGGAACATTTCACCACCTGGGGCGACCAGTCGGCGTTTTCCGGGCGCAGCAGATGCAGGGCGGAGGTGTAATCCCGGCGCGCCCGTTCCGCCGCCGGGGCCAGGTCGCCGTCGGCCTTGTTGACGACGATCAGGTCGGCCATTTCGACGATGCCCTTCTTGATGCCCTGCAGATCGTCGCCGCCGCCGGGGGCGAGCAGCAGCAGGAACATGTCGACCAGGTCCTTGACCGCCGTCTCCGACTGGCCGACGCCGACGGTTTCGATCAGCACCACGTCATAGCCGGCGGCTTCGACGGCGATGACGGCCTCGCGCGTGCGCCGGGCGACGCCGCCCAGGGTGCCGCCCGACGGTGACGGCCGGATATAAGCCTCGCGGCACCGGGCGAGCTTTTCCATGCGGGTCTTGTCGCCCAGGATCGAGCCGCCAGAGCGCGGGCTTGTCGGATCGACGGCCAGCACCGCGACCTTGTGGCCGCGGTCGACCAGGGCCAGACCGAAGGCCTCGATGAAGGTGGATTTGCCGACGCCGGGAATGCCGGTGATGCCGATGCGGACGGACCGGCCCGAGGCCGGCAGCAGGGCGCGGATCAGGGCCTCGGCCTGCACCCGGTGGTCGGCGCGGCCGGATTCCAGCAAGGTGATGGCGCGGGCCAGGGCGCGCAGGTCGCCAGCCGCGACCTTGTCGCCCAAGGCGGCTGCGGTTGATTCAGCGGTGGTGTCGGCGTCGGTCACGGGTGAATGCAGGCGTCAACGCCCGCCCTTGGTGGGATCGAGGCCGAAGGCTTCGAGTGCCATGGCCTGCAGCTTGATTTTCTGGTCCGGGCCCAGTTCGTCGAGAATCTTGGTCTTCTGCTTGCGCACGGCCAGGGCCTGCTGAATCAGGGCCTTGCGTTCGCCGGTCAGCTTGGGCTTGGACGCAAGTTCCTTTTCCGCGGCGTCCAACGCCTGACGGGCGGCAAGGCGCAGTTCTTCGGCGCTGGCGGGCAGGGCCGCGCTTGCCGCCTGGGGGGCTTTGGTCACACGGTCCTTGGCGGCATCCAGGGTGGAGCGGGCCTTCTTGTCCATGACCACGGACAACAGCGCTTTGGAAAAGACCTTCTTGAACATACCTGCACCTTTCGGGGGCGTCCGCCGGGGCGGTCGACAAGTCCGAGACTATCCTATGGGGTTCGGGGCTAGCAAAGGGTTAACGCCGGGGGAGGGAAACCGGGGCGCCTACAGGCGGCTCGGCGCTTCCTGTTCCGTGAAATCGGGAATCCAGCGCAGGAAATAGGGCAGGGCGCGGCGGCGCTGTTCCGCGTTCGTGCCGTGGCTTGACGTGAATGACTTGAACACGTTGTAGCCGAAGGCGTCCTTGGCGCTGAGATAGGCCCAAAGCGCGGTCAGTTCGCCGGAACAGGGGGCCGTGTCCTTGATCAGCGCGTTCAGGTGGTCGCGCGCCGCGCCTTCGCGGGCCTGGTTGGAGCCGTATTCCTGCTGCAGCATCTGTTTGACCGCCTGCTGCTCTTCGTCGACCTGTTCCGGATAGTATTCGAACAGGGACTTGAGGAAGATGAAATCCTCCATCTTGGGCGGGCTGTAGGTGACCTCGGGGCCGGCGATGATGTTCCAGAAGGCCTTGGCGTGGTCCAGTTCGGTGGTGTCGGCCACGGCCTCGCGCTCGACGACCTTTTCCTCTTTCTGGAAGAAGCCGAGGAAGCCGCCGGTCTTCTTCACCTTGGTCTTGGTCTTCACGGCCTTTTGTTCGGGCGGCTTGTCGTCCGACAGGAAGCGTTCGATGTCGTTCAGGCCGTCTTCCCACATGGTGCGCACGGGGTTGGCCTTCTTCGGCTTGTCGAAGATTTCGCGGAAGGCGCTTTCCTCGTAATTGCGCGGCTTCAATTCGTCCTCCAGCACCATGATCCGCCGGTTGCTGAAGAAGCGGTGCATGAAGTGTTCCGTGATCGCGGTGACCAGATTATCGCCAAAGCGGGTCGACAGGGGGAAGGGGGTGGGCGTCAGAGTGTGCTGCGGCACGTACCACAGCATGGCGCGTTTGCGCAGGTACTTGCAGACGTTTTCCGTGAAGGCCTGGGTGAAGGGCGTGTCTTCCCAGGGCTTGTCGCGTTTCTGCGGCTTGGCGGGCGCCGGCTTCTTGGCGCCGGTCTTCCCTTTGGCGGACTTTCCCTTGGCGGCACCCGCGGGTTTGGCGTCGGCGCCCGGGGGCCGTTTCTTGCGGCGCTTTTTCTTGCGCGTCGCGCCGCCGCCGTTGGACACCTTGCCGAAGGCTTCCAGCAGCTCCGACGCGCGGATGCGCGCGCGCTGGGTGAATTCCGGGTCCTTCAATTGCCCGCAGGCTTCAAGGAAGGTCAGCGTGGTCTGGGTCGCTTCGACAAGGTCGGGGCGGACCTTGCCGCCGGCCTGGGAATCAAGCTCCTGCACGATGCCCTTAACGGCATCGTCGACGGCGGACATCAAGGTCTTCTTGTCCGCGTCGGGCGACAGCCCGGCCAACGCATTGATGATGCTTTGCGTGCTCAAATTCTACCCCTGGGCCAATCCGGTGATCCCCAACGCACAGCCGGCGGCCCGCTTCCCAAAAAAAACACTCGGCCGATCTATGTCGGCCTATATTAGGTGCCACGAAATTGGTTAATACCTACCTAATCTTATGCATCCTGCGCAAGAACGTGAGCCTTTCCCGGTTTGGGTTTATGGGACCGGTTAAACATCCGCGGCCCGGGCGCGGCGGGTTTTAAACGAATATTTACGTGAGTTTGTCCGCATTTGGCCTTAAGCCTATGGGCGCAGGGACTGTGACAAGTTGAAGGAGAGGGAAAACCCCCATCATGAAACGTGAACGCCGCGCGAAGATCGTCGCGACCCTGGGCCCTGCGACGTCCAGCCAGGAAGCCATCGAAAAGCTGTTTGAAGCGGGCGTCGATGTGTTCCGCATGAATTTCTCCCACGGCAGCCATGCCGATCACGAGAAAATCCACGGCATCGTGCGCTCCCTGGAACGCAAGTATCACCGCCCCGTCGGTATTCTGTTGGACCTGCAGGGACCGAAGCTCAGGGTCGGCGACATCGACACGGGTTCGGCCGAGCTTGCGGTCGGCCACAAGTTCCGCCTCGACCTGGACAAGACGCCGGGCAACCACCGCCGCGCGCCTCTGCCGCATCCGGAAATCTTCGCCGCACTTGAGGTGGGATCGACGCTGCTGATCGACGACGGGCGCATCCGCCTCAAGGTTCTGGAATGTTCCAAGGAACACGCCGAATGCGAGGTCGAGATCGGCGGCACCCTGTCCAACCACAAGGGCGTCAACGTGCCCAGCGTGATCCTCGACGTCTCGCCCCTGACCAAGAAGGACCGCGACGACATGCGGTTCGGCCTCGACCTCGGCGTCGAATGGGTCGCGCTCAGCTTCGTGCAGCGGCCCGAGGATCTGGCCGAGGCGCGCAAGCTGGTTGCCGGCCGCGCCGCCATCATGTCCAAGCTGGAAAAGCCGGCGGCGCTCACGCATCTGGAAGAAATCATCCATCTGTCCGACGCCATCATGGTGGCGCGCGGTGACCTGGGCGTGGAATGCCCGACCGAGGACGTGCCCGTGGCGCAGAAGCAGATTCTGCACCTGTGCAAGCTGGCGGGCAAACCGGTGATCGTGGCGACCCAGATGCTGGATTCCATGGTTCACGCGCCGACGCCGACCCGGGCCGAGGCGTCCGACGTGGCGACCGCCATCTACGACGGCGCCGACGCGGTCATGCTGTCGGCGGAATCGGCGGTCGGCGATTATCCGACGGAAACCGTCGCCATGATGGACCGCATCATCAAGCGGGTGGAACAGGACGAACATTACCGCCAGATGCGCGACCGCCGGCGCGGCGGCCACGACGCCACGGCGGCCGACGCCATCACCGTGGCGGCCTGCCAGGTCGCCGAGACGGTTTCGGCGGCGGTCATCGTCACCTTCACGACCACGGGCTCGACCACCCTGCGCTGTGCCCGCCTGCGGCCCGCCACGCCGATCCTGGGGCTTACACCCAAGCGCGAGACCGCGCGGCGGCTGGCGCTGTGCTGGGGCGTGCATTCGGTGCTGACCGAGGACATCCATTCCTTCCGCGACATGGTGTCCAAGGCCGTGGCCGAGGCGCAGAAGGACGGCTTCGCGAAAAAGGGCGACCCCATCGTCGTCACCGCCGGGGTGCCCTTCGGCACGCCGGGCGCCACCAACATCCTGCGCATCGCCTGGGTCGAATAACCGGCACGGGCGCCGCGACCCGCTTTCTCCCACCACAAGCCTAGACGACCATCTCCATGCTCTACCAACTGTTCTCCGTCATCGCGCCGGTCCTGACCTGCGCCGTCATCGGCTATATCTGGCGCAAGCAGGGCCGCCCCTTCGACACGGCCCTGGTCACCGCCCTGGTCACCAACATCGGCACGCCCTGCCTGGTGTTCTTCACCCTGATCGACACCAAGCTTGACGCCGACGCCTTCCTCACCATGGGGGCCGCGACCTTCGCCACCATGGTCGTGTTCTATGTGGTCTACTTCCTGTTCCTGAAGGCAATGAAGCTCAGCCAGAAGGCCTTTCTCTCGGCGCTGGCCTACGGCAACGTCGGCAACATGGGCCTGCCGCTCTGTCTGCTCGCCTTCGGCGACCACGGCCTTGCGCTCGCCATTGCGTACTTCACCGTCAACGTGCTGTGCCTGTTCACCATCGGCGTGGCCGTGCCGGCGGGCGCGACCTCCGTGGGCGCCCTCCTGCGCCTGCCGATCCTCTATGCCGCCCTGGCGGCCCTGGTGGTGATGGTCATGGGCTGGACCGTGCCGGCCCCCATCGTCAACACCACGCGCATTCTATCGGGCCTGACCGTGCCGCTGATGCTCATCACCCTCGGCGTGTCGCTGGCGGGCCTCGGCGTGAAGAAACTGCCGCAGGCGGTGCTGCTCTCGCTCATGCGTCTCGGCATCGGCTTCCTGGTCGGCTGGGGCACGGCGGAGGTCTTCGGATTTACCGGGGTGGAGCGCGGCGTGCTGATCCTGCAATGCGCCATGCCCGTCGCCGTGTTCAACTTCCTGTTCGCCGAACGCTACAACAACCAGCCGGAGGAAGTGGCCGGCATGGTCGTGATCTCGACGGTCCTCTCCTTCGTGACCCTGCCGTTCCTGTTGGCGTTTGTGATGTGATTAATATTAGAGGTAATCGGATAAAGCCGTAACTATCTAATATATTTTAATATTGTAAACCTACTCGACCGCAGGGTGAATCTGGCTTTCTGTCAATTCTGAAGCTATAAGCGCTGCAACGTCTTCCTCAACCTCGCTGCCCATAAAAATACCGCTGTGGGAAGGGGCGCTACCGTCTTCCTCCTCTGGCCAGTGAAGAATTTCTACATCGGCGTCTAAAGCCTCAAGAGCCGCGTCAATTGTTGCGCCCACAGGCAGCGATGCAAACCGTCCACTCTTTGCCAGTGTAAGACGGATTTCTTTGCGAATAGCCTTCAAAGCAATTTTATGGTCGATATCGTGATACTCTTGCCAAAAGACCGACAGATAATTGTCAACATTCGGTCGTGGCGCAAATGATGCTGCCGTCGGCATTCCTTCAGATATTGTGGCAGGTTTGCAATAGCGTGCAACATTGTCGCTATGCGGCAGTTTGTCTTTCTTCAAACGCCTCGTCCCAATTCTTTTGCATTGTGGTGTGTGCTGAATCAGCGACTAACCACGCTCTTACAAAATTATTATAGGTGTCGAGTGTGGCACTATTTCCCAGGTAGACTTCCATAGTCGATTGAAGGTTCGTCAACTCTCGCTCGTAGGACAATGATATTTCTGATTTTGGGGCTTCCCATGAAACCCAGCTATTTACCTTCTGAGGGGCCAGATCAGTAAAGGTGTCCTCATAATGGCAAGTGCCACTAGCGATTTTCTTTTTCTTATTGCGCTTATTATCCCGAGAAACGGCTATATACCTGACAGTGTTTTCATCCATCAGAGTGATAACAAGATACTTTCCGTTGTTGCCCGGCCATTCAAGTTGGAGTCTGCCGTCACTTCTTAATACGAGATGGCGAGTCACCAAGCCTTTGTGATAATTCAGAAATAAAATCAGCCCTTTAAGAGATTCTGCCGCCATTGGTTGATCGCCCGGCTCGATAGAATTCTCATCTATGTGAAGCTGAGATACACGATCCGCTTCCTTTGAAAATCCTTTCGCTCGGAGGTGGGCGATAAGTTCAGGAATTTGATTCTGAAATACCGCATCATTTTTAATTACCAACTGTCGCGTATCAACAAACATACATTCATCAAATTGCGTATTGGCCAAATAACCAAAGTAATCACCCCACAATTGCCAATTGCCTGGCTGGCTTATTTTTTCGACCGGAGAAATCGGCCGGTTTTCAACAGTTAAGTTGTAAATAGGGATATACGCGCCTGCAGTGATATCAATCCCTTTGGTTGACAAGGGGGAGGGAAATGACGAGTGCGCAGGGCTTTCGGGTAACAATGGCTTTCTCATATTGACGTACTCGATCCGCCTAAAGTTCGAATAAATTTTTAACAATTTTAACTAGTTCAGTCTGCCGTTTTGTCCAATTACCCAAAATTTCATCGCACTTCATTCTTTTGAACGGACCCTGATAATGAAAATTGCAATCAATACTTATTACATTTTTATTTTCGAGTGTTTGTTTGTGGCGAATTATTTTTGGTGATAGAAAAACGTTTAACATTGAACTGTCGAGTTGAAATGATAGCCGTGTCTCTGCGTGGCTTAAAGACGGGATTTTTTTTCTCCACTTTCCAGATGAGATAAATTTACTTGCGATCATTTTACCAGCATTTTCTACGGGATAAAAAATCTTAAAATTCATGCCTATGGCAGAATATTCGATTGACCCGAGGTGTTGAATTAACTTCTTAGAAACTGTAGGTATTTGATAAATTTCTCGGAAGGCGTCGTTATCAGCACTTTCATCGATTTGAACTCGAGCGCCTTCAACCTTGATTAAAACCCCGTTTGAATATGCGATATTAACTAATTGCGGCACCACAATTTGTTCTTTAATTTTCCATGATTTTTGCACGATTTTGTTGTTTAGCAAAAATTCCGGGGTGACCATCGGCGGGTTGATCGCGGGACTAACCAATACGATGTTCGAAGAATCAATCAGAAATCCTGGAAGTTGGCTCATTCGTCTCTTCCCATCCCTTCAAGTTCGAACAATCTCTTGAACGCTAACATCATCCAACTCGCTGTTCCAAATCGTATATCAAAATCCGATATACATCTCGTAAATGAAATCAGTCCTTATCAATGATTTATGTATGCGGACTGAAAATTCTAGACCTGATAAATTCCAATGTGTTTGCATCGCCAAAGATGCTGGTCTCGGGATGGTTGATGTGCACTCTTTGAATTTTTTGACTCTGTTTCGCCATATTTCCAACACTTGCAAAATCCTAGTGCATCGTCCGTTCAATCCCTACTCCGCCGCCACCGCCGCCTTTTTCGGGTCCTTGAACCCGGCCAGCAGGTCCGCTTCGCGGGCCTTGGCTTTTTCCACGTTCGCCATCTTCACGTGACCGAAGCCGCGCATGGTTTGAGGGAGCGCCGCGATCTCGCGGGCGAGGGGGAGGTTGTCCGCCGTCAGGCCGGCGAGCAGGGTTTCCACGGTTTTCACATAGTCTTCGATCAGGCTGCGCTCCAAGCGCCGTTCTTCCGTGCGGCCGAAGGGATCGAAGGCCGTGCCGCGCAGGGCCTTGAAGGGGGCGAGCAGGCGGAAGGCCTGGAACATCCAGGGGCCGAATTCGCGTTTCTGCAGGTGGCCGGTGCGGGGGTCCTTGGGGCTGCCCAAGGGCGGGGCCAGGTGGACGGTCAGTTTTTTGTGGCTTTGAAACGTCTGGCGCAGGGAGCGGCGGAATTCGGGGGCTGAGTAGAGCCGGGCGACCTCGTACTCGTCCTTATAAGCCATCAGCTTGAAGAACGCGCGGGCGGCGGCCTCGGTCAAATCCGTCGCGCCCGTGCCGAGGGCCGCTTCCTTGGCCCGGACCTTATCAACCAGGGCGGAATAGCGGGCCGCATAGGCCGCGTTCTGATAGGCGGTGAGGTCGGCCACGCGCCGTGCGATGAAGCCGTCGAGGTCGAAGACCGCCGCCGGTTTGTCCTGCGGGCCCGCCAGTTTTTCCACGGCGGCAAGGTCGTGCGCGGCGCGGCGGCCCCAGGTGAAGGCCTGTTTGTTGAAATCGACGGCGACGCCGTTGAGTTCGATGGCGCGTTCGATGGCGTCGGCCGAGATCGGCACCGTGCCCTTCTGGAAGGCATAGCCCAGCAGCATCATGTTGGCGGCGATGCTGTCGCCCATCAGGCGGCGGGCCAGGTGGGTGACGTCGATGAAATCGGCGCGCCCGCCCGTGGCTTCGTTGATCGCCGCGCGTAGCTTGTCGTCGGGGAAATCCAGGTCGGGCAGGTTGGTGAATTCGGCGGTCATGGTCTGGCGGGCGTTGACCACGGCCCGCGCCCGGCCAGCGTCCATCTTGCCCAGGGTTTCGAACCCGCCCGAGGTCACCATGTCGTTGCCGAGCAGAAGGTCCGCCCCCCCGGCGGCGATGCGCACGGCGTTGAGGGCGTCCGCGTCGTCGGCGATGCGGACATGGGCGAACACCGCGCCGTTCTTCTGCGCCAGCCCGGCGACGTCGAGCACGGTCACGGCCTTGTCGTCCACATGGGCGGCCATGCCGAGCAGGGCCGAGATGGTCACCACGCCGGTGCCGCCGATGCCGGTGACGCAGATGTTGTAGGCGGTGTCGGTCGCGGGCAGGGGCGGGTCGGGCAGGACCGGGAAGGGGGCCGCCGCCGCGCCGGGGCGTTGCGGTTCCGTGCCCTTGGCCAGGACGCCGTCGTGCACGGTGACGAAGGACGGGCAGAAGCCCTTCAGGCAGGTGAAGTCCTTGTTGCACGCGTTTTGGTCGATGGCGCGCTTGCGCCCCAGGTCCGTTTCCTGGGGCGTGATGGCGACGCAGTTGGACACCACGCCGCAATCGCCGCAGCCTTCGCAGACGGCCTCGTTGATGAACACGCGCTTGGCCGGGTCGGGGAAGGTGCCGCGTTTCCGGCGGCGGCGCTTTTCGGCGGCGCAGGTCTGGTCGTAAATCAGGGCCGACACGCCGGGCCAGGTGGCGAGGTCGCGCTGCACCTGATCCAGGTCGTCGCGGTGATGGATGGTCACGCCCTGGGCGAATTCCGTGCCGGGCGGGTATTTGTCGAGCTCGTCGGTGACGACGACGACGCGCTCCACCCCTTCGGCCCGGACCTGGCGGGAAATGCGGGCGGGGTCGAGCGGCCCGTCCATGGCCTGGCCGCCGGTCATGGCGACGGCGTCGTTGTAGAGGATCTTGTAGGTCACGTTGACCTTGGCTGCCACGGCGGCGCGGATCGCCAGAATGCCGGAATGGAAATAGGTGCCGTCGCCGATGTTGACGAAGATGTGTTCGCGCTCGGTAAACGGCGCCTGGCCGATCCAGTTGGCCCCCTCGGCCCCCATGTGGGTGAAGGTGGACGTGCGCCTGCCGGGCATCCAGATCGACATGTAATGGCAGCCGATGCCGGCGGCGGCCTCCATCCCTTCGGGCACGTTGGTCGAGGTATTGTGCGGACAGCCGGCGCAGAAATAGGGGATGCGCTTGATGTCGGGCACGGCGCGCTCAAGGATGCGCTCTTTTTCCTCGAGGAACTTGAGGCGCTTTTCGACGGCCTCCGACGTGTGGAAATTGCGGATGCGCGCCGCGATCACCTGGGCGATGCGGGCGGGGGTCAGTTCGCCGGCCGAGGGCAGGATCCAGTCCCCCGCCTCATCGAACTTGCCGACCACGCGGGGCCGGACATCGGCCCGCCAGTTGTAGAGCTGTTCCTTCAACTGGTTTTCGATGACCGCGCGCTTTTCCTCGATGACCAGGATTTCTTCCAGCCCCTCGGCGAAGTGGCGCATGCCGTCGCGTTCCAGGGGCCAGGGCATGCCGACGCGGTAAAGGCACAGGCCGATGGCCTCGGCTTCGGCCTCGCCTATCCCTAAGTCTTCCAGGGCCTGCAGGGTGTCCAGGTAGGCCTTGCCCGTGGACACGATGCCGAACCGGGGCTTGGTGGAATCCAGGGCGATGCGGTCGAGGCCGTTGGCCCGGGCGAAGGCCAGGGCGGCGTAGATCTTGTAGCGGTGCAGGCGTTCTTCCTGATCCAGCGGCGGATCGGGCCAGCGGATGTGCAGGCCGCCCGGCGGCATCTCGAACTCGGGCAGGACGATGTTGACCCGGTCGGGCGAGACATCGACGGAGGCCGAGGTGTCGATGTTGTCGGTGATGCACTTCATGCCGACCCACAGGCCCGCGAAGCGCGACATGGCCCAGCCGTACATGCCCATGTCGAGCAGGTCCTGCACGTCGATGGGGTTGAGGATCGGGATGTTGGCGTCCATCAGGGCGTGTTCGGACTGGCTGGGGACGGTCGACGACTTGCAGGCCGGATCGTCGCCCGCCATCACCAGCACGCCGCCGTTGGGCGCCGTGCCGGCCATGTTGGCGTGGCGGAACACGTCGCCGGAGCGGTCGACGCCCGGGCCCTTGCCGTACCACATGCCGAACACGCCGTCGTACTTGGCGCGCTCGAACAGGTTGATCTGCTGGCTGCCCCAGATCGCGGTGGCGGCCAGATCCTCGTTCACGGCGGGATGGAACTTCACGTGATGGTCGTCGAGGAAGCGCTTGGCGCGGCCGAATTCCCGGTCGATGCCGCCAAGGGGCGAGCCCCGGTAGCCGGTGACGTAGCCCGCCGTATTGAGGCCCTGGGCCATGTCGCGCTGACGCTGCATCAGGTTCAGGCGCACCAGGGCCTGGGTTCCGGTCAGGAACACGCGGCCTTCGGAAAGGCCGTATTTGTCGTCGAGGCTGACGCTGCGAAGCTTCACCGGTTGTTCCCCATGTCGGCGGGTGGCGGAGGCCAACGCCCGGCGACAACGTTACGGGAAGCCGGGACCGCCCGCAATCCGGGCGGCGCAAATCGCAATTTTCTGACGCTTAGGGGCGGTGCCGCGCCATCCCGTGCCGCCAGGGTCCGGGGGGCGGAAAGAATCTTTGCCGTTCGGCGGTTTCTTCCGGATTGGAATGATTGGCCCGTGATTTTTGATTCTCAAGCGGCTATACCGGCTGCGGTTAACCTCGGGGGTCTTTTGGTTCATGAGTATTCTGGTTACCGGTGCCGCCGGCTTTATCGGCTTTCACACCTCGCAGGCGCTTCTGGCGCGGGGCGAGAAGGTGATCGGCATCGACAACTTCAACGACTATTACGACGTCGCGCTGAAGGAACGACGCGCCGCGCGCCTGCTGGCCCATGAGGGCTTTGCCATGGTGCGCGCCGACATTTCCGAGCGCGAGGCCATGGAACAGACCTTCGCCCGCCATCCCGACATCACCGGGATCATCCATCTGGCGGCCCAGGCCGGCGTGCGCTATTCGCTGATCAACCCCTACGCCTATACCAAGTCCAACGTCGAAGGCCATCTGGTGCTGATGGAAGCCGCGCGCAAGCTCGAGGGCCTGAAGCATTTCGTCTATGCGTCCTCGTCCTCGGTCTACGGCGCCAACACAAAGCTGCCGTTCTCGGTCGACGACCCGGTGGAGCATCCGGTGTCGCTTTACGCCGCGACCAAGCGGTCGATGGAACTGCTGTCGGAAAGCTACGCCCGCATGTACGGCCTGCCGATGACGGGGCTGCGCTTTTTCACGGTCTACGGCCCCTGGGGCCGGCCCGACATGGCGGCCTATATCTTCACCAAGAAGATCATGGCCGGCGAGCCCATCCCCGTGTTCAACCACGGCGAGATGCGCCGCGACTTCACCTTCATCGATGACATCGTCGGCGGCATCCTGGGCGTCCTCGCGACCACGCCGAAAAGTCCCGACGGTACGCCGCACCGTATCTACAACCTGGGCAACAACCGTTCGGAACAGCTCATGCGCTTCGTGCAGGTGCTGGAAGAAGCGCTGCAGCGCAAGGCGGAAATCGATTTCCAGCCGTTGCAGCCGGGCGACGTGCCGGAAACCTATGCGGATATCGATGCGTCGATCCGCGATTTCGGCTTTAATCCGGTGACCCCGATCGAGCAGGGCATCCCCCGCTTCGTCGACTGGTACAAGGATTACCACGGGGTCTGAGGGCCAGGTTGGGAGCCGACCCATGTTCGAAGGATTCGCACAGAAACGCATGGCCGGCGACGGCGCCGAGATCAATCTGCGGGTCGGCGGCCCGGAAGGCGACGGCGTTCCCGCCGTCCTGATGATCCACGGCTATCCGCAGACCCATATCATCTGGCGGCACCTGGCGCCGAAACTGGCCCGGACTCACCGCGTCGTCTGCCCCGATCTGCGCGGCTACGGCGACAGTTCCTGCCCGCCGACGGACGATCGCCACATGCCCTATTCCAAACGCGCCATGGCCCGCGATCTGGTCAAGGTCATGGCGGACCTGGGGCATGAAACCTTCGCCGTGGTCAGCCACGACCGGGGGGCCAGGGTCGGCCACCGCATGGCCATGGATTTCCCGGATGCCGTCACGCGGCTCTGTTCCCTCGACGTGGTGCCCACGGGCAGCGTGTGGCAGCGCGCCAACAAGAACTGGGCCATGGGCTCGTTCCACTGGCTGTTCCTGGCCCAACCCCACCCCCGGCCGGAAACCCTGATCGGCCACGACCCGGATTTCTGGCTGACCTGGTTGCTGGAAAGCTGGTCGGCGGACATGGCGGCCTTCGCCGACGGGGCATTGGATGAATACAAGCGCGCCCACCGCAATCCGGCCGTCATCCACGCCAATTGCGAGGATTACCGCGCAGGCGCCACCATCGACGATGCGTTGGACCGTACCGACCTGGACGCCGGCAACAAGATGCGTTGCCCCGTGCTGGCCCTGTGGGGCGGGGCGCGGAAGGCCGGCGGGCCGAAGACCGATGGCAAGGTCTCTGCCCTCGACGTCTGGGGCGAATGGGCCGACGAGGTCAAGGGCGGCCCGCTGCCCTGCGGCCATTTCCTGGCCGAGGAAGCGCCCGACGCCGTGTGGGCAGAACTGGCGCCGTTCCTCGGCGTCGATGCCTGAACCGTTACATCTAATCTAAGGAGACCGGACATGCCGTTCCGCAATGATCTGTTCCTGGGCCGGTTCGGCCTCAACCCCCGCCACGAAGACACGGACCTTCTGCTCGACGAGCCCGTGGCCCGCATGATCGGTCGCCGGGTATGCCGCCATTACGGCCGCGAAGCGGTCACCGACGGCATGCTGGAAACCCTTTTGGCGGCGGCCCAGTCCGCACCCGCCAAATCGGACCTGCAGCAGTACGCCATCGTCGTCACCGACAAGGATCAGCAGCAGGCGATTTCCGCCATGATCGGCTCCATGCCCTGGATCGCCGACGCCTCGCGCTTCCTGGTGTTCTGCGCCGACATGCACCGGGGCCAGCGCATCGCCGAGATGCGCGGCAAGGAACACGTCAACAACACGCTGGACACCTTCATGAACGCGGCCGTGGATGCATCGCTCGCCATGATGTCCTTCATCACCGCCGCCGGGTTCAAGGGACTTGGCACCTGTCCGGTGTCGGCCGTGCGCGCGCACACGGCGGCGATCTGCGAATTGCTGGGTTTGCCCAAGGAGGTTTACCCCGTGGCCGGGCTGACGGTGGGTTATCCCACGGACGACGGGCGCTTTACCCTGCGCCTGCCGTCCTCGGTGGTGGTCCATCACGGCACCTACGACGATTCGGCCCTGGAGACGGAATTGAAGGCCTATGACGCCCGGCGCAACAAGCTGCAGCCGATCGCGCCGGAAAAACAGATGCACCAGGACGATTTCGGTATTTCCGACGACTACGGCTGGACCGAGAACACGGCCCGGCGGCTGGCCAAGCGGGAACGCGCGGATTTCGGGGCGTTTATCCGCGCCCATGGCTTCGATCTGGAATAGAGAGGCGGTCCGGGCTTGGTGATTTTATACCGCAGCGCACAAACCTATTTCCAATGGTCTGCAAAAGTTAACTAAAGTTATATTGCGATGCAGCATATCGCGCCCGTATGATTCCCTGTGCTCGCTCGATAAGGAGTTTCAGGGGGGAAGACGCTTTTGCCGATTAGGCCATTCCGGCCCGGCTGAAAAGGAAGGTCTTCCATGGCCGTTGATATCAAAGATACCAAGCCTGCCGGCGTAACCGCGCCGGTACAGGACGTGCCCGTCTATCGCAAGCTGACGGCGGCGGACGGCGGGCTGCTTGCCGGTCACCTCAAGCGGCTCGACCCCCATGACCGCCACCTGCGCTTCTGGGGCGGGGTCACCGACACGGCAATCGATGAATATTGCGCGCGTCTCGACTGGTCCGCCGCCGTGGTCGTCGGCGCCTTCATCAAGGGCGAACTGCGTGGGGCCGGCGAACTGGTGCGGGTCCGCATGATGCCCAAAATCATGGCCGAGGTCGCGTTTTCCGTCGAAGGCCCGTGGCAGAATGCGGGCGTCGGCACGGCGCTGCTGCGCCGGGTGCTGACCATCGCGCGCAACCGCTGCATCGACCGGGTGTACATGCTGTGTCTGGTGGAAAACCGGAAGATGCAGAAGATCGCGTCCAAGTTCGAGGCTCAGCTGAGCTTCGAGGAAGGCGAGGTCGAGGCCCGCATCCTGCCGGCCTGGCCCAGCTACTTCTCGCTCATGGAAGAAGCGGTCGAGGACGGCAAGGCCTGGTTCCCGGCGATCTTCGATCCCGCGTCCCTGTGGCCGGGGCTGTCCGGTCCGCCGGATCAGCCATAGAGACGTTCAAGGTGCGTCCCGTAGATCTGCCGGATCACGTGGCGGCGGACCTTGAGCGTCGGCGTCATCTGCTCGTTGTCGACGGTGAAGGGCTCGTCCGCGACGATGAAGCGGCGGACCTTTTCGATGTTGTTCAGCTTGCTGTTGATGCGGTCCATGGCGGCGGCCAGGGCCTTGTGCAGGTCGGCGTCGCCGGCCATTTCCGACAGACTGCCGGAAATGCCGTTGCGTACGGCCCAGTCCTTCAGCCAGTCGGCGTCGGGCACCACCAGCGCCACCAGATGCGGGCGCTTGTCGCCGTAGACCATGGCCTGGGCGAATTCCGGCTCCAGGATGATGACGCCCTCGACCCGTTGGGGCGCGATGTTGTCGCCGCCCGAATTGACGATGATGTCCTTCTTACGGTCGGTGATGACCAGATAGCCGTCGTCGTCCAGATGGCCGACATCGCCGGTGTGCAGCCAGCCGTCCTTGATCGCCTGGGCGGTCGCGTCGTCATCACGCCAATATCCCTGCATGACCAGATCGCCCTGAACCAGGATTTCGCCGTCGCTCGCGATCCTGACATGGGTGTTCTTCATGGGCGGGCCGACGGTGTGCATCTTGACCTTCACGGGGCGGTTGACGCTGATCACCGGGGCGGATTCCGTCTGGCCGTAACCCTGCAGAATGCGCAGGCCCAGCGCCGTGAAATAGATGCCGACTTCCGGGTTCAGGGGGGCGCCGCCCGAGACGAGAGCCTTCAGCCGTCCGCCGAACCGGGCCTTGACCTTGGCCCGCACCAACTTGTCCAGAAGGGCGTCTTGAACGCGCTCGACAAGGCCCAGGCTGTCCGGGGCGAGGTAGCGCTTGGTGCCGAGCGCCACGGCCTTGCGGAACAGTTTTTCCTTGGCCCCGCCGGCGGCCTCGACGCCCCGTTCGATGCGCGCGCGCATGCTTTCATACAGGCGCGGCACGGCGGTCATGATGGTCGGTTGCGCCTCGGCCATGTTGTTGACCAGATGTTCGACGCCCTCGGCGTAATAGATTTCGGCGCCGATCGACATGGGGAAGAACTGGCCGCCCGTATGTTCGTAGGAATGGCTCAAGGGCAGGAACGACAGGAACACCTCGGCGTCCAGGCCGATCTCGCGCAGCGCGTCCGTGGCGCCCTCCACATTGTGCAGGATCGCCTTGTGCGACAGCATGACGCCCTTCGGTTTTCCGCCGGTACCCGAGGTATAGATGATGCAGGCCGTGTCATCGATGCTCCGGCTGTTGGCCGCCGCGACCATGTTGTCGTGGCCGCCCTGGCCCATGGCCAGCACGTCGTCCCAACTGTGCAGGTCGAAGCTCAGGGATTGCGCGACCTCTATCGGCTCCATGGAAATCACGAACTTGCAGACGTCCGCCCGGTGGGCCGCCGGCAACAGGCGTTCAGCCAGTCGTTTGGTCGAGACGATGACGCCGACGGCATCCGAATCTTCCAGGATGTGCAGGTGGTCGGCTTCGGTGTTGGTGATGTAGGCGGGGGTGGTGATGGCGCCCGTGGTCATGATGGCGACGTCGGAAATCAGCCAGTTGGCCCGGTTTTCCGAGACCAGAACGACCCGGTCCCCCGGTTTGACCCCCAGCGCCTGCAGCCCGCGCGCTAGCTGCGATACCCGCGCCGCCGTGTCGCCCCAGCTCAACGGCCAGTAGGTGCCTCCGGATTTTTCCCACAGGAAAGGCCGGTCGCCCAGTTCCGCCGCCTGGCTGTAAAACATCGCGGCCAGGTTCGGCCAAGCATAGGTGCTCATTTTTCCTCTGATTCCCCCCGGTTGTCGTGGGCCCGCAACCACTCTATATCCAGGGAGAACTTTACGTATGCCCCGAAGGGATGCAAGCCATGACCGATATCCGCCGCCCAGAAGTGATCGCCCGCCGCAGCCCCGACACCGGCGCCGCGACGGCCTCTGTTGGCGATCTGCCGCGCTGGAACCTGGCCGATCTATATACGGGGCCCGACGACGCGGCAATTGAGACGGACCTGTCCTGGGCCCAGGAACGGGCGGCGGCCTTTGCCGAGGCCTACAAGGGCCGTCTGGCCGAGCTTTCCGGCGACGATTTGGGCAAGGCTGTTCAGGAATATGAAGCCATCGGCGAGCGCCTGGGCCGGATCATGAGCTTCGCCGGGCTGAAGTTCGCGGAAAACATGGAAGACGGCGCCAGCGCGCGCTTTCAGCAGTCCATGCAAGAACGGGTCACCGACATTTCGACCCTGACCCTGTTCTTCACCCTGGAACTGAACCGCATCGACGACGCGCGCCTGGATGCGCAGATGGCGGAAAGCGCCGCGCTTGCCCGCTATGCACCCTGGCTGCGCGACCTGCGGGCGTTTCGGCCCTACCAACTGTCCGACGAACTGGAACAGGCGTTGCACGAACGCCATGTCACCGGGTCGGCGGCCTGGAACCGCCTGTTCGAGGAAACCCTGGCGGGCCTGCGCTTTCCCGTCGACGGCGAGGATTTGACCCTGTCGGGGGCTCTCAACAAGCTGAACGAACCCGACCGCGACCTGCGCAAGCGCGCCGCCAAGGCCGTGGGCAAGGGGCTTGGCGACAACATCAAGCTGTTCTCCCTGACCTACAACACCCTGGTCAAGGACAAGGCCATCGACGACAAGTCGCGCGGCTATCCCAGGCCCGTGTCCTACCGCAACCTGGCCAACCAGGTCGAGGACGAGGTGGTGGATGCCCTGGTCACCGCCGTGCGTGAAAGCTTTCCCAAGCTGTCGCACCGCTATTACAAGCTGAAGGCCAAATGGTTCGGCGTCGATCAGATGGATTATTGGGACCGCAACGCGCCCCTGCCGACGGCCGCCGACCGCAAGTATTCCTGGGACGAGGCGCGGGACACGGTGTTGGGCGCATACGGCGCCTTCAACCCGGACATGGCCGACATCGCCAAGCAGTTCTTCGACAAGCGCTGGATCGACGCGCCGCCGACGGCGGGCAAGGATTCCGGCGCCTTCGCCCATCCCACGGTGCCCTCGGCCCATCCCTATATCCTGATGAATTTTCACGGCCGCTCGCGCGACGTCATGACCCTGGCCCATGAACTGGGGCACGGTGTGCATCAGGTGCTGGCGGCGCCCCAGGGCAACCTTCTGTCCGACACGCCCCTGACCCTGGCCGAGACGGCGTCGGTGTTCGGCGAGATGCTGACCTTCCGCGCCATGCTGGCCGGTGAGACCGATCCGGCCCGCCGCCGCGTGATGCTGGCCGGCAAGGTCGAGGACATGGTCAACACGGTGGTCCGCCAGGTCGCCTTCCACATGTTCGAAACCAAGGTCCACGACGAACGCGCCCGGGGAGAGTTGTCGCCGGAACGGCTCGGCGAAATCTGGATGGAGGTGCAGACCGAAAGCCTCGGCCCGGCCTTCCGTTATGACGACGAGTACCAGCACTATTGGGCCTATATCTCCCACTTCGTGCATGTGCCGTTCTATGTCTACGCCTATGCCTTCGGCGACTGCCTAGTGAACTCGCTTTACGACGTGTTCCAGGGCGGCCATCCCGGATTCCAGGCCAAGTACCTGGACATGCTGCGGGCCGGCGGCACGTTGCGGCACAAGGAACTGCTGGCGCCCTTCGGGCTCGACGCATCGGACCCGGATTTCTGGCATCGGGGGTTGTCCATGCTGTCCGGGTTCGTCGACGAGCTGGAACAGGAATTCTAGGGCATGACCGATGCCCCCGGCTCCGGCCAACACGTGCTGCGTGCGGGGCCTGCGCCCGAAAAATCAGAATTCCCACCCCTGGTATTCATCCACGGCGCCTTCGCCGGGGCCTGGACCTGGGCGGAACATTTCCTGCCGTACTTCGGGGCACAGGGGTTTTCCTGTCACGCAGTCAACCTGCCGGGGCGCAAGGGCATGCCCGATTACCCCCAACTACATGACTTCGGCGTCCAGGATTTCGTCGCCGCCGTGTCCGAGGTCGTCGACACCCTGCCGCGCCCGCCCATCCTGATCGGCCATTCCATGGGCGGTTTCGTCGCCCAGCGCCTGGCTATGGAACGGGATATCGCGGCGGTCGTGCTGATGTCGTCGGTGCCGCCCACGGGACTGGCCGGGCCGTCGGTCGCCCTGGCGTTGTCGCGGCCCATGCTGATCTGGGAGATCGCCCGCATCGAATCCATGGGCGAGCCGCTGGACAGTCTCGAGACCCTGCATCAGTCGATCTTCAACAGCCACGTTCCGAAGGCCGTGTCCGAACGCCTGCTGCCCTGGTTCCAGATGGAAAGCCGGCGCGCGGTGATGGACCTGCACGCCGTCTTCATGCCGCCCCTGATGGGCCTGCGCGGCCGGCCGGTTCTGGTTCTGGGGGCAGAGCACGACAACCTGATCCCGCCCGCCTTCGTCTACGGCACGGCGGCCTTTCTCGGCACCCAGGCCCATATCTTCGATGGCATGGGACATGCGGTGATGCTGGAGGACGACTGGCAAGAGGCCGCCGAGACCATCGCCGACTGGCTGAGGGAGATCGATGGCTGACCGCCCGTCGTCAGACAGAAACACGGTTGGCGGGCGGGTCCGGCGCTATGCCCGGGTCGGCGGCACGGTCGGCGGCCTGGCCGCAAGGTTGGCCGGTAGCCGGCTGTTCGGCCTGGATCTGGACAAGGGCGTGCATGCGGCCGATCTGCAGGCGGCGCTCGGCGGGCTTAAAGGCCCCCTGATGAAGGTCGCGCAGATACTGGCCACGGTGCCGGACCTGCTGCCCGACGAATATGTCCACGAACTGCGCAAGCTGCAGACCTCGGCCCCGCCCATGGGCTGGGCCTTCGTGCGCCGGCGCATGGCGTCCGAACTGGGCCCGGACTGGCAGGCCCGGTTCGCGTCGTTCGAACGCGAGGCCGCCGCGGCGGCCTCTCTGGGCCAGGTGCACCGGGCCACATCCCTGGACGGCCATGACCTCGCCTGCAAGATTCAATACCCCGACATGGCGTCCGCGGTGGAGGCGGACCTCGCGCAGCTCAAGGCCGTGTTCGCCCTTTACCGCCGGTACGACCGCGCCATCGACCCGACGCAGATCCATCTGGAGTTGACGGAACGCCTGCGCGAGGAACTGGACTATGGGCGCGAGGCCAGCAACATGGCGCTCTACCGTGCCATGCTGGCGGACGAGGCGGGGGTGCATGTGCCCGACGTCGTGGACGATCTGTCCACCGACCGGCTGTTGACCATGACCTGGCTGACCGGCGCCCCCCTGATGGATCAGGTCGACAGCGGTATGGATCACCGCAACGCCATCGCGCTCAACATGTTCCGGGCCTGGTACGTGCCGTTCTATTTCTTCGGCGTGATTCACGGCGACCCGCACCTGGGTAATTATTCGGTGCGCCCGGACGCCACGGTGAACCTGTTGGATTTCGGCTGCATCCGCGTGTTCCGCCCGGAATTCGTGGGTGCGGTGATCGATCTGTACATCGCGCTCAGCACCGATGACGAGGCCCTGGCCGTCCACGCCTACGAGACCTGGGGGTTCGATAATCCGTCCAAGGAAATGATCGCGGTGCTGAACGAATGGGCGCGGTTCCTCTACGGTCCGCTGCTGGCCGACCGGGTGCAGAGCATCCAGGACACGGGCGGCACGGCCTACGGCGCGGGCATCGCGGCCAACGTGCACAAGAAACTGCGCGAACTGGGCGGCGTCACGCCGCCCCGGGAATTCGTGCTGATGGACCGGGCGGCCATCGGATTGGGCAGCGTATTCACCCACCTGAAGGCGGAAATCAACTGGCACCGCCTGTTCCACGACCTGATCGACGGCTTCGATCTTGAACGCCTGCGGGCCCGCCAGACCGAAGCACTTGCACAGGCCAGGGTGCCACCGGTTTACTAAGGGCCAATAGTCGGCCGAAGCAGCGAAGGGAAGGAAACACCAATGATCATCACCACCACAGATTCCGTCGAAGGCCGCCAGGTCACTGCCTATCTGGGCGTCGTGTCCGGCGATGCGGTCATGGGCACCAACATCTTCAAGGACTTTTTCGCAGGCATCCGCGACATCGTCGGTGGCCGTTCGGGCGCCTATGAGAAGGAACTGCAAAAGGCCAAGGGCTTCGCGATTGAGGACATGCAGGCGCGGGCGGCGGAACTGGGCGCGGACGCGATCGTTGCTGTCGACCTGGATTACGAGGCCATCTCGTCGGACAAGTCCTGCATGCTGATGGTCAGCGCCAACGGCACGGCGGTAAAACTCGCTTAAGCAATTTCAGGCATAGTCAGCCGAGTAAATTCAATGACTTGTGTGGCCGGGGGCGCGGTCGTTACACTACCCGCGCCCGGATTGGCCGGGCGTCTGGGGTTCGCCGGCAGGTCTTGTGCGGCACCCGGCCGGAAAGTCCGGCCGGGAAGGATCGGTTGATGAACGACAGCATTTCCGACACGGCCTTCATCAGTCCTCCGGTTCTGGATCGGGCGTCGCTTGACGAACTGTCGGCGACCGCCCGCAATCATGTCGAGGAACTGGACAAGGAATTGCACCGCCTGTGGGGGCTCGGGCGCAACATCATCCTGGCCTGGACCCCGGCGGGCCAAGGCGTCCGCGTTCTGGTCATCCCCCATTACATCCTGGGCGAAATGGCAGCCCGCACGGCGGGCGAGGATCCGGACAGCCTGCAGTTCGTGGACGAAGTGATCGCCGGAAATACTCTGACCGACGAAGAAGGCTTCGACACCATCGCCAAGTA
>Ga0207899_1000155_pt1 | contig 30803 bp, 31 predicted proteins | sample MalvirmetaMSP134_FD_184235 | JGI IMG/M metagenome (GOLD analysis project Ga0207899, IMG submission 184235) | Marine viral communities from the Deep Pacific Ocean - MSP-134 (SPAdes) | ecosystem: Environmental > Aquatic > Marine > Oceanic | place: Pacific Ocean | collected 2011-06-28
GCTTATTGCAAACTTTATGTTTTGTAATGAATAGGCTCATTATCGGACTCATCACACAGGCCTCATAACGCTGCGCTCAGCAGGTCCGGGGAATCCCGAGATTTTTTGCTCATGAAAGCCTTCATACAATCAGATGCACCTTGATCAATGCATCAGACAACTCAACAATCCCCTCCTGCGCCGCATCCAGAATTAGCAGCCTATATTCAAGTAGAAGGCCTCGGGCCAAACCAGTCGGTAAGACTTTCGTAACGATTCAGCAGTCTAGCCAGGCCTTGACAATACAACCATCAGTCTTGGCCGTCCCGCTTGTGTCGCATCAGGGCATAAAGGCCCACGGCGACAGCCGCGACAGCCGCCAGCAGGTACTCAATATGCACGCCGTCACCGAGCGCTTCATGCCCGGCATGGCCCCAGGCTACGCCAGAAACAAGGAACAGGCTGGCGGTCAGAGTGAGTCGATTGCATAGTTTCATGGATGTATCTCCGTAGTGCGCTAAATGTTTAAAACTTGGTGGTGATTAGGCTGTTTCAGCGATCTTGCTGGGCCGGCGCTCCGGCAACATGCCGCGCTCCAGAATGAAGCTGATGATGGTTTCCAGCCCTACTCCGTCGTACAGGTTGGTGAACACGAAGGGGCGTTCGCCGCGCATTTTCTTGGAGTCTCGGTCCATCACTTCCAGGGAGGCGTGCACCTGTTCGGCGATGTCGATCTTGTTGATGATCAGCAGGTCGGATTTGGTGATGCCGGGGCCGCCTTTGCGGGGGATCTTGTCGCCGGCGGACACGTCGATCACGTACAGGGTGAGGTCGGACAGTTCCGGGCTGAAGGTGGCGGAGAGGTTGTCGCCGCCGGATTCCACCAGCACCAGTTCCAGGTTCGGGTGGCGGCTTTGCAGATCGTCGATGGCCGCCAGGTTCATGGAGGCATCCTCACGGATCGCTGTGTGCGGGCAGCCGCCGGTTTCCACGCCGAGGATGCGATCGGCATCCAGGGCTTCGTGGCGCAGGAGGAAGTCGGCGTCTTCCCGCGTGTAGATGTCGTTAGTGACCACGGCGATGTCGTAGTGGTCTTTCAGGGCCTTGCACAGCTGGCGCAACAGGGCGGTTTTGCCAGAGCCTACCGGGCCGCCGACTCCAACTCTCAGACAATGTTTCATGGCGTGTTCTCCTGTTTCTGTTCTTTATTGGTTCAGCTTCTGAAAAGCCGTGAATACTGGGTTTCGTGCAGGGCGCTGCCGAGCGCCAGGCCGGGCAGTACCGGGCCGAGTTCGTGGTCTTTTTTCTGTAAGGCGTGGTCCACTGCCATCACCAGTTTCGGGCGCAGCCTTTCGGTCAGGCGCTGGGCGGCGGTATGGCCCAGGGGCATGGCTTTGCACGCCACCGCCAGCTGGTTTTCCAGCCATGCCCAGGCGAAGCCGAGCAGGGTTTGCCGGGCGGGCACGGTTCGCACGTGGGCGGCCCAGGCAAACAGGGTGACGTAGCCGGGGTCTTTCGGCAGCAGGCCTTCTTCCGGCAGCAGTTCGAGGCTTCCGAGCAGGCGCACCAGGGCGGCGCCCAGGCGCAGGTCTTCATCCACCAGTTCGGCGGTTTCCCGGGTGGCGTGCAGCCAGTCGTTCCATTCGGCCACGGTACTGCCATCGTGGTTGGCCCAGGCCTGTTGCAGGCGTACCAGTAGCGGCAGTTCGCATTGGGTCAGGCCGTCTTCCAGTACGCCTTCCAGCCAGTCGCCCAGCTCATTCTCATTGGTCACCCAGCCCAGCTCAAAGGCGCTTTCCAAACCCTGCGACCAGGCAAAGGCGCCAATGGGCAGCGCAGGGCTGACCAATTGCAGCAGGCCCAGCAGGGCCAGGTCGCCCACGGCCGTTTGGCTGCTGTCAGTGAGAGTGAGTGTCGTCATGGCTATGGCCGTGGCTATGCGAGTGGCTGTGACTGTGTCCGTGTGAATGGGAATGCTCGCCCTGCCCGGCTTGAGCGTAGGCACCGGGTTCCGGGTCGAACGGGGCGCGGTGATGTTCGAGGGTGGCGCCGAGGCGTTCGGCCAGCTCTTCCAGCACGTGATCGGGCGGGAAACGGACCCAACCGGTCTTGCCATCTGTTGCGGTTTCGTCGCTACCGATGGCGAGGGACACGTGGCGGTTGCCGAGGTGATAGCACAGCCGTGCCAGGCCCAGGCCGGGTTCGATGCGGGCGGTAACGACGGGCTCATCCGCGGCGCGGATGCGGACGATCTCGCCGGTTTCGGCTTGCAGGAAGGCGCCTTCGCGCAATACCTGGCCGCGATCGAGGAACAGGCCGACGTCGTAGCCGGTGTCGGTTTTTGCCCGCAGGCGGCCGCGCATGCGCAGCTCGTATGGCAGCGTGAGGTGGTCGTGGATTTCAGCGGTTTCTACCGGGCCGACCCGTTGGGTAAGTTCGAGCATGTTGGCTCCTAAAGCAGCCATGAGCTGTGTATTTAAAAAAGGTGGTAACGCTGGGCCAGCGGCAGTTCGGTGGCCGGCTCGCAGGTAAGCAGTTCGCCGTCGGCGTACACTTCGTAGGTTTGCGGGTCTACGGTGATGTGCGGGCATTCGGCGTTCAGTTTCATATCGCCCTTGCGCACGGTGCGCACGCCTTTGCAGGCGGACAGGCGGCTATCCAGCCCCAGCTTTTCCTTGATACCGGCATCGATAGCGGCCTGGCTGACAAAGCTCAGGCGGGTGGCACTGGCGGCTTTGCCAAAGGCGCCGAACATAGGGCGGTAGTGCACCGGCTGGGGCGTAGGTATGGAGGCATTCGGGTCGCCCATGGGCGCGGCGGCGATCATGCCACCCTTCAGGATCACGGCGGGTTTCACGCCGAAGAAGGCCGGGCTCCACAGCACCAGGTCCGCCAGTTTGCCCACTTCCACCGAGCCCACTTCGTGGCCGATGCCGTGGGTGATGGCGGGGTTGATGGTGTACTTGGCGATGTACCGCTTGGCGCGCAGGTTGTCGGCGCCCAGGGCTTCGTCTTCCGGCAGCAGGCCGCGCTGCTGCTTCATTTTGTGGGCGGTTTGCCAGGTGCGGCACACCACTTCGCCCACCCGGCCCATGGCCTGGGAATCGGAGGCGATCATGGAGATCACGCCCAGGTCGTGGAGGATGTCTTCCGCGGCAATGGTCTCGCGGCGGATGCGGGAGTCGGCGAAGGCGACGTCTTCCGGGATGTTCGGGTCCAGGTGGTGGCACACCATCAGCATGTCCAGGTGTTCGTCGATGGTGTTCACGGTGTAGGGCCGGGTCGGGTTGGTGGACGACGGCAGTACGTAATCTTTGGAGCAGGCGGTGATGATGTCCGGGGCGTGGCCGCCGCCGGCGCCTTCGGTGTGGTAGGTGTGGATGCAGCGTTCCTTGAACGCGGCCAGGGTGTCTTCCACGAAGCCGGATTCGTTCAGGGTGTCGGTGTGGATGGCCACCTGCACGTCGTACTTGTCGGCCACGGTGAGGCAGTTGTCGATGGAGGCCGGGGTGGTACCCCAGTCTTCGTGCAGTTTCAGGCCAATGGCGCCAGCCTGGATTTGCAGTTCGAGGGCTTCCGGCAGGGAGGCGTTGCCTTTGCCGAGGAAGCCGATGTTCATGGGCAGGGAATCTACGGCTTGCAGCATTTTACCCATGTGCCAGGCACCAGGGGTGCAGGTGGTGGCGTTGCTGCCGGTGGCCGGGCCGGTGCCGCCGCCGAGCATGGTGGTGATGCCGCTCATCAAAGCTTCTTCGACCTGCTGAGGGCAGATGAAGTGGATGTGGGCGTCGATGCCGCCGGCGGTGAGGATTTTGCCTTCACCGGCGATGATTTCGGTGCCGGGGCCGATGACGATAGTGACGTCTGGCTGGGTGTCCGGGTTGCCGGCTTTGCCGATGGCGGCGATGCGGCCGTTCTGGAGGCCCACGTCGGCTTTCACGATGCCCCACCAGTCGAGGATCAGGGCGTTGGTGATGACGGTGTCCATCACGGTGTCATCCGCCCGCTGGCTTTGGCCCATGCCATCGCGGATGACTTTGCCACCGCCGAATTTTACTTCGTCGCCGTAGTGGGTGCTGTCGCTTTCCACTTCGATCCATAGGTCAGTGTCGCCGAGCCTTACGCGGTCGCCTACGGTGGGGCCGTACATGTCGGCGTAGGCTTGTCTGGTGATTTTCATGTTGTGCCTCTTTCCTTAATCTTGGTGCGAGAGCAAGTGGGAACTACTTTCCGAAACCCGCTCAAGCACATCCCTGTGGCGCTTGAGCTCCGCCATCCATGGCTCCGCACAGTTTCGGAAAGTAGTTCCCACTCGCTCCCCGATATCATTTCGTGGAGTCCAGAGAACCCATAACTTCACCTCTGAATCCATAGATCTCACGACTACCACTAAACGGAATCAGGGTGACTTCACGGCTTTGGCCGGGCTCGAAACGGATGGCGGTGCCGGCGGCGACGTCGAGGCGGTAACCGCGGGCTTTGGCGCGATCAAAAGTCAGGGCCGGGTTGGCTTCGGCGAAGTGGTAGTGAGAGCCGATCTGCACAGGGCGGTCGCCGGTGTTGGCGACTTCAATCTGGATGCGTTCGCGGCCGGCGCAGAGTTCGATGTCGCCGTCTTTGAGCTGGTATTCACCGGGGATCATGAAGCGCTCCTCAAACTATCGGGTTGTGGACGGTGACCAGCTTGGTGCCGTCCGGGAAGGTGGCTTCCACCTGCACTTCGTCGACCATTTCGGCGATGCCGTCCATGACGTCTTCACGAGTGAGCACTTTGGTGCCGGCGGTCATCATTTCAGCCACGCTGCGGCCTTCTCTCGCGCCTTCCATGATTTCAGCGCTGATCAGGGCGACGGCTTCCGGGTAGTTCAGTTTCAGGCCCTTGGCCTTGCGGCGTTCGGCCAACAGCGCGGCGGTGAACAGCAGCAGCTTGTCTTTGTCTCTGGGGGTCAGTTCCATCAGTTATTTCTCTCTTAGGCTCTTGTTCTGTATGTGAGTCTTGTTCAGGTCAGCCAGATTCTGGGCACGCTGGCCGGCAGCCCGGTGAGCCTTGGCCGGAGCAGCTCCCAGGCTTGTTGGCACAAGGCCCAGGCTTCGTTGCGTTCCTGCCCCAGGTAGCGCAGCAGCACCACGCCGCGGCGGCAGGTGACGGCCCAGCGGTGGTTTTCGGGCAGGGTTTCTCTGAGTGCTTCGATGGCGCCGGCTTCGTCGTCCAGGCCCACTAACCACAAGGTGGCCTGCACGGTGGCGCCGCCCTGGCCCCAGTGGCCTTTGAATCTGGGGTGGGCCGGGTCCATGGGTTGGCGTTCCAACCACAGGGGGCGGCCGTCCATGAGCAAGCGGAATTTCTGTTCCAGATGACCGGTGACGAACGGCAGGTCGCTGGCCGGGCGGCCGAGGGCGAGGATTTCCCAGCCCAGGCATTTGGCACCGGTTTGCAGTTCGATGGTGGTGGTCTGTTCGCCCCGGGAGCCGTCGAAGGCCAGGGTTTCCTGGGGCAGGTATTCGAGAATGCCGCCCTTGGCGACGGTGAGTTTGGTGTGCTGGGCCCAAGCCACGCCGTGGCTGTCGGCTTTGTAGAGTTTGGCAGCGGCCGGGGTGGTCAGCAGGGTGTGGGCGCCCTCGCCTACCTGGGCCTCGATGCTCAGGGCATCGCCGCTGACCAGTCCGCCCGGTGGGTGCAGCAGGTACACGTGGCAGCAGCCGTTGCGGCCTTCCGGGTAGAACGGCCGCTGCACGCGCAACGGCCCCTGGTGGCGAATACCGGTCATGCGGGTGGCGGTGTTGTCGCCATCCGGGCGCAGCTGGAAGCCCAGTTCGATGGACGCCGCCCAGCGCCGGCCGGCGTCGAAGCGGTGGCCGGAATCTGGGGCGGCGCCGTCGTTGGGCTCTATGCGCTGAAAGACCGTCATACCGTCAGGTGCTTCTTGATGAGTTCATCGGTGAGCCCGGCGATTTCACCTTCGGCCACCCGGCGACCGCGATCGAGGATGGCGAAGCGGTCGGCGTATTTGCGGGCGAAGGGCAGTTTCTGTTCCACCAACAGCACGGTCAGGCCGTCTTCTTTGATCAGCTTGCGGATGACTTCGCCAATCTGGGCGACGATGTTGGGCTGGATGCCCTCCCCCGGCTCGTCCAGGATCAGCAGGCGCGGTTCGATCACCAGCGCCCGGCCAATGGCCAGTTGCTGTTGCTGGCCGCCGGAGAGGTCGCCGCCGCGGCGGTGCTTCATTTCCTTCAGCACCGGGAACAGCTCGTAGATGCGCTCCGGGATTTTCTTGCTGCCGTCTTTGCGCACGGCCAGGCCGGTGCGCAAGTTTTCTTCCACGGTCAGCAGCGGGAAGATCTGCCGGCCCTGGGGTACGTAGCCGATGCCGAGGCGGGAGCGGTCTTCGATTTTCTTCTGGGTGAGTTCCACGTCCTGGGCGAATTCCAGGGAACCGCTTTTCACGCTTTCCTCGCCCATGATGCATTTCATCAGCGTGGTCTTGCCCACGCCGTTGCGGCCCATCACGCAGGTACACTGGCCCTGGGGTACGTCCAGCTCCAGATCCCAGAGGGTGTGGCTTTCGCCGTAGTATTGATTGAGCTTGTCGACTTTCAGCATCAGGTTTTCAGTCGTCATTACGCCTCCTCCCCGAGATAGACCTTGATCACTTCCGGGTCGTTGGAGACCTGGTCCATGGTGCCTTCCGCCAGCACGCTGCCCTGGTGCAGCACGGTGACCTGGCGGGCGATGGAGCGCACAAAGCCCATGTCGTGTTCCACCACGACCACCGACTGTTTGCCGGCCAGGCTGGTGAGCAACTCGGCAGTGCGTTCCATTTCCTGTTCGGTCATGCCTGCTACTGGCTCATCCACCAGCAGCAGTCGGGGCCGTTGCATCAGCAGCATGCCGATTTCCAGCCACTGCTTCTGGCCGTGGGACAGGATGCCGGCGGGGGCACTGCGCAGGTCCTTGAGGCCGATCATTTCCAGCACTTCGTCGATGCGGCCCCGGTATTCCGGTTTCATGACCGCGGTCAGCGTGGGGAACACGCGCTTGTCGGCGGCCATGGCCAGTTCCAGGTTTTCGAACACGGTGAGGGCTTCAAACACCGTGGGTTTCTGGAACTTGCGGCCGATGCCGAGGGAGGCGATGTCTGGCTCGCTCTTGGTGAGCAGGTTGTGGCGGCTGCCGAACCACACCGAACCGGTGTCCGGGCGGGTTTTGCCAGTGATGATGTCCATCATGGTGGTTTTGCCCGCACCGTTGGGGCCGATGATGCAGCGCAGTTCGCCGTCGTCGATGGTGAGGTTCAGGTTGTTGATGGCCTTGAAGCCATCGAAGCTCACGCTCACGTCCTCCAGGTACAGGATGGGGCCGTGGCGTACGTCCACCGGTGACACTTCCGGGGTCAGGAATTCGAACACCTGGTCGCGGTTGGTCAGTTCCTGCAAGATGCTCATGCGGTTGCCTCCTGCGCCGGGGTGGTCGGTTCGTCCTTGGCTTTCTTACGGGTAAACAGCAGGCCGGCGATGCCCTTGGGCAGGAACACGGTTACCAGCACGAACAGGCCGCCGAGGGCGAACAGCCAGGCGTCGGGCATGATGCCGGTGAACACGGTTTTGCCGTAGTTCACCAGAATGGCGCCAATCACAGCCCCGTAGAGCGTAGCCCGGCCACCCAGGGCGACCCACACCACCACTTCAATGGAGAACAGCGGCGAGAATTCGCTCGGGTTGATGATGCCGACCTGCGGCACATAGAGCGCGCCGGCCACGCCCGCCAGCATGGCGGACACCACGAACACAAACAGCTGTACCCGCTCCACCCGATAACCCAGGAAGCGGGTGCGGGCTTCGGCGTCGCGACAGGCGACACTCACCCGGCCGAGCTTGCTGGTGACAATGCCCCGGCACACCACATAGCCAATGGCCAGGGCGATGCCAGTGGCCAGGAACAGGCCGAGGCGGGTGGCGTCGGTGCGCAGATCAAAGCCGAGCAGGTCTTTGAAATCGGTCAGGCCGTTGTTGCCGCCAAAGCCCATTTCGTTGCGGAAGAACGCCAGCATCAGCGCGAAGGTGAGCGCCTGGGTGATGATGGAGAGGTACACCCCGGTCACCCGCGAGCGGAACGCCAGGAAGCCGAACACCAGGGCCAGCAGGCCCGGTGCCAGCAGCACCATGATGAAGGCGAACCAGGCCATGTCGAAGCCGAGCCAGTACCAGGGCAGTTCCTGCCAGTTCAGGAACACCATGAAGTCCGGCAGGAGCGGGTCGCCGTAGACGCCGCGATCACCGATCTGACGCATCAGGTACATGCCCATGGCGTAGCCACCGAGGGCGAAGAAGGCGCCGTGGCCCAGGCTGAGGATACCCAGGTAACCCCAGACCAGGTCCACCGCCACCGCCAGCAGTGCATAGCACAGGTATTTACCCAGCAGGGTGACGGTGTAGGAACTCACATACAGGGCGCTGTCCTGCGGCATCAGCAGGTGCAGCGCGGTGACGACAATCAGGGCAGCGAACAGCACGCCCAGGAACAGTTGCGTGGAGCGTTCACGCAGAGGTCGCGTTAGCCACATACTTTAACCCTCCGCCGCACGGCCCTTTTGGGGAAAGAGTCCCCGGGGGCGTTTTTGAATGAACAGGATGATCAGAACCAGTACCAGGATCTTGGCGAGGACCGCGCCGGCCCAGGGTTCCAGCAGCTGGTTGATGGTGCCGAGCGACAGGCCCGCCAGCAGGGTGCCCCAGAGGTTTCCGACGCCGCCGAACACCACCACCATGAAGGAATCGATGATGTAGCTCTGGCCCAGGTTGGGGCCGACGTTGGTGATCTGGGACAAGGCCACACCGGCCAGGCCAGCCACGCCGGAGCCCAGGCCGAAGGTGAGGATGTCTACCTTGGTGGCCTTGATGCCCATGGAGCGGGCCATGGCCCGGTTCTGGGTGACGGCGCGCACGTCCAGGCCGAGCCGGGTCTTGCGCATGATCAGCATCAGGCCGGCGAACACCACCAGGGCGAAACCGATCACGTAGAGGCGGTTCAGGGTCAGCGACAGCGCTTCGTTGATCATCACCGAGCCGCTCATCCAGTCCGGGGTGATCACGGTGCGGTTCAGGGGAGAGATCACCGTGCGCACCAGTTGCTGCAGGATCAGGCTGACACCGAAGGTGGCTAAGAGAGTTTCCAGCGGGCGGCCTTTCAGGTGTTGAATCACGGTACGTTCAATGGCGACGCCCGCCAGCGCCGACACCAGGAAGCCGGCGGGGATGGACAGCATCAGCGCCAGGCCCGGCTGGCCCGGCAGCAGTTGCTGCATACCCCAGGTAGTGTAGGCGCCGAGCATGATCAGCTCGCCGTGGGCCATATTGATCACGCCCATCACGCCGAAGGTGATGGCCAGGCCGATGGCCGCCAGCACCAGTACCGAACCGAGGGACAGGCCGAAATACAGGGTTTCGGCGGCGCGGTTCAGTTTCAGTTTCTGTTCGATGCTTTCCATGGCCTTGGTAGCGGCTGCGGCAAGCGCAGGATCGTCGCTGCGCATGGCCTGTTGCAGGGCCGCTCGGGCTTCGGAGTTGAGGCTGCCGGAGAGTGTCGCCACGGCAGTAATGTCGCCCTGCTCTTCCACCTGGTAGATGGCCAGGGCTTCGGTGAGCGCAGCTTGTACGTCGGCGCTTTGCTCTTGGTCAATCAGCGTTGGCAGGCGCTCGGCCAGGGTGCCACTCACGCTGCCTTTGAGGGCGCGGGCGGCCGATAAACGTTGGTCCTCGTTGGGACTCTTGAGATCAATCACCGACAGGATGCCTTCGAGTTCATTACGCAGGGCGTTGTTGACGCGAATGGTGTCGATGTCCCGGCGGGAAATCTCGCCCAGGTTTTCTTTGGTCAGCGCGTCTTCCACGGTCCAGTTACGGCCACGATTGGACAACACGATGATGAACTGGCCGCTGTTTTCAATGCGCCCCAGTTTGTTGGCACCAAAGGATTCAAGCCAGTACCGGGCACGGTCGTCGCCACTGCCGGCGATGCGGTTGATCACCGTTTTCTTTTCGGCGAAGGAGGAATCGGCCAGTGCGGTGAGTAATTGTTGTGCTTCGGTGTCTTCTACCTGGGCCAGGGCAAGGCCGGGCCAGAGCAGACAGCAGGCGAGCAGCAGATGGCTGAGCAGTCGGTAGATGCCCATGGTTGCGTCCTGTTCTTGGGAATAGAGGGTGGAGCGAAAACGGTGGTAAAACGCGGGCGAGGATCTAGCCCCGCCCGCAAGCAGTAAAAACCGTTTTACAGCTTACTCGGCAGCGACCTCAGACTTGCCGCCACAGGTTCCGGAAACCACGTTAAAGTTTCCGCAGAACAGCGGCTTGCGCCAGTCACTGATGAGGTCTTTGGAACCCGGCAGGAAGTCAGACCAGGCGTCACCCGCCACGGTCGACGGCGTTTCCCAGACGACGGAGAATTGGCCGTTGTCCTGGATTTCGCCAATCAGCACCGGCTTGGTGATGTGGTGGTTCGGCATCATGGTGGCGTAGCCACCGGTGAGGTTGGGCACGCTTACGCCGATGATGGCGTCTTTCACCGCGTCCACGTCGGCAGTACCGGCTTTCTTGACCGCTTCGATGTACATGTTGAAGCCGATGTAGTGCGCTTCCATCGGGTCGTTGGTGACGGCCTCTTCGTTGCCGGTGTACTCAACCCAGGCGTCGATGAAGTCGTAGTTGGCGTCGTTGTCCACGCTCATGAAGTAGTTCCAGGCCGCCAGGTGGCCGACCAATGGGCCGGTGTCGATACCGGACAGCTCCTGCTCACCCACGGAGAAGGCAACTACCGGGATGTCGGCCGCGTCGATGCCCTGGTTACCCAGTTCGCGGTAGAACGGTACGTTGGCGTCGCCGTTGATGGTGGAGACCACAGCGGTCTTCTTGCCAGCGTTACCGAACGTCTTGATGTCGGAAACAATGGCCTGCCAGTTGGAGTGACCAAACGGCGTGTAGTTGATCATGATGTCGGCAGCGGCCACGCCCTTGTCCTTGAGGTAGGTCTCGAGGATCTTGTTGGTGGTGCGCGGGTAAACGTAGTCGGTGCCGGCCAGAACCCAGCGCTCAACGCCGATGTCGTTCATCAGGTAGTCCACGGCCGGAATGGCCTGCTGGTTGGGCGCGGCACCGGTGTAGAACACGTTCTCGGAGGATTCTTCACCTTCGTACTGAACCGGGTAGAACAGCAGGCCGTTCAGCTCTTCCACCACCGGCAGTACGGACTTACGGGAAACCGAGGTCCAGTTGCCGAAGATTACGTCCACTTCTTCTTTCGCCAGCAGCTCGCGGGCTTTCTCGGCGAACAGCGGCCAGTTGGAGGCCGGGTCGACCACTACGGGCTCAAGCTGACGGCCCAGGACACCGCCGGCTTCATTTTGCTTTTCGATCAGCATCAGCATGGTGTCTTTCAGGGTGGATTCACTAATCGCCATGGTGCCGGACAGGGAGTGCAGGATACCGACCTTGATCGGGTCTTCGGCGGCAACGGAGTTAAAAGAGATGGAAAGCGCCAGTGCAGAGAGGCCCAGTTTCACGTGTTTTTTGATGCTCATTTCGTCATCCTTTTCATTTTTGGTGAGGTTGTGCAGTTCGTCTTAAACACCTCCTGCTCTGCATTAGTTGTTCCAGCACCAAAATAATCCCCTTATGTTCAGCGACTTAGTGGCTCATAAGGCACTTGTCATAGTGATAACGCCCCATCAGAACGCACCAAAACCCGCACCTGTGGTGCACCTTCGCACCTTACTGGTGCGAGCCCACTTTCCGGACTCCTTAAATATTCATAAAAATCAGATTGTTAAAACTTTTTCCGTGGCTCAACCCAGCTAAGTTAGACATAAATGGCATGCTTCTTATTAGGCACCCATCTGGCGCCCTGCCCCTTACTGGTGCAACCGTACTGAGGATCACTCCCAGCTCTCAGAGCCGTCCCCTCCTTACACCTCCGTAGGAGATGTCTCACACGCCCCAACGCGATTGTCCGGTTTTGCCAAAACGCGGCATGGCTACAATGGGAAGGGTCAGGGATGACAAGCCAGCAAGGATCGTTGGCTCAAGGACGATAGCTCCAGGGATTTGGAGTTGCCCTACGGATCAGGGCTTGCAGGGAAGATCGCAAGGATGACGCGCTCAGGATGAGCGCATGGCCTGAAGGAACAGGCAAGGGTCAGCCACGGAAAACGGGACCACAAGGAGTGTGGTCCTGTCCGTGCATTCGTTCCGGCTGTTTTGTGTCCCGACAACACTAAAAAGACGACAACTCAGCATCAGGAACCGATTCTCCATGAAACGCACTCCCTTTTTTGCCACCCTCGTACTGCTGTTCAGCCTGGTTACCGGCTTTGCTCACGCTGAACCGGCCGCCATCAACATCAACACCGCCGATGTCGCTACGCTGGCCGAATTAACCGGTGTTGGCCAGAGCAAAGCGCAAGCTATTGTGGCCTATCGCGAAGCTAACGGCCCCTTCGAAACGCCGTTGGATCTGGCCAACGTGAAAGGTATTGGCGAGCGCACGGTTGAGAAGAACGCCGAACGCCTGACTGTGGAGTAAGCCTGCCGGGCAGTGGCGATCTGCCGCTGCCCTGCTCCTACACTTAGTGACGCGCCCGAAACAGATACTCGTCCGGCGCCATGTCGTTGCGCACCGCGTCGCGAATGGATGCGTCGATCTGGCCGCTGTCCAAATCATGTAAGCCGCAATTCGCGAGAGCCTTCCGGACAACCACACTCTGCCCCAGGTACTCGTATAGCACTCTGGCGCAACAAGGCATCCGCTCACTGTTGTCCGACACCCCAATTTTCAAGCCCGTCAGCCGGGTAACCCGATTACGGAAACTGGGAAAGAGAATGGTCTGCGTAATCTCATGGCGATTGAGCGTTTCGTAGTCCACCAGGAACAGCCGGTCCGTCAGTAAATAGGCGATGCCCTGATACCGATTGTGGCATGGCGGCTCATTGGTGGTTGCCCTCATTCTCTCCGTCCGTTGGAAAACCACGCGCTGGCCCCTTCGCTCCAGACACACCAGATTCTGAAGCACCTTTCCCGGCGCCGACATTGACTGGTAATACTCGTAGTAATACCCCAAATAGATATCAACGTCTCCCCGGGCGCCTTGATCGAGCCAATCCAGATGTTCCTGAAGGGAGCTGTCTTCCTGGTTCGGTTGATCACCGGGTTTCGGCCGAACGTCCACAACGCGCTGAAACTGGCCGTGCGGGAGAAGAATGTCCTGCTCGTCCACGCCAAAGAATTCGCAAATCCGGCGCAGTGTATTCGGGGATGGCTTGTGTTGGCCACTCAGGTATCGATTGAATTGCGGGCGATTGATACCGAGGCGACGGCAAACCTCCGCAATGGATTTGTAGTAGCTGCAGAGCAGCCTTAGGTTTTGATGCAGATCCTGATGCATGGGGTGTCTTGCCCATTGTGTTGTCGGGAAGCCTGGTGCGCCAAGTTGCGATAGCGCGATCTGACGCTCAACCTGCAACACTTCGCGCCACATCAGCAACGATGGGCAAATTCTAGCAAGGGTGCCCTGTTGGTTAAATAAGGACTTCGCACAAAAACAATCATTACCGGAGTTGCTTATGTTGGAGATTCTGAACGATTTATTGTGGGGCAAGATTCTGATTGCCCTGCTGCTCACTGTCGGCATCGGATTTACCGTCGCCTCCCGTTTCGTCCAGTTCCGCTATTTTGGGCGCATGTTTCGGATCCTGAGTGCCAGCCAAGCGTTCCAAAAAGACAAACACGGCCATCTCAGCTCCTTCCAGGCGCTCTTGCTCTCCGTAGCCGGTCGCGTCGGTGGTGGCAATATCGCAGGGGTAGCAGTTGCGATTACTCTTGGCGGCCCCGGTGCCGTGTTCTGGATGTGGATAGTTGGTCTGATGGGCATGGCGACCAGTTTCCTCGAATGCTCTCTTGCTCAAACCTACAAAGTGGCTGAACCCGACGGCACCTATCGAGGCGGTCCTGCCCACTACATTGCCCGCGGTCTTGGTGCCCACTGGAAATGGATGGCCGGCCTGTATTCGGTCCTGTTGCTGCTGACCTTCGGTTTCGGATTTACCGCCCTGCAATCCTATGCGGTTGCAACGTCTGTCGACGATGCGTTTGGCATTCCCGTGTTCTACACCGGTATCGCACTGGCGATGGTTGTTGGCTTGATCATCTTCGGCGGTGTTCGCCGTATTGCACGAGTCGCGGAATTCCTGGTCCCGATCATGGCAGGCAGCTATCTGCTGATCACAGCAATCGTTCTTATCCTGAATGTTGAGCATATTCCCGATGCCTTTATGCTCATCGTCAACAGCGCCTTCGGTCTCGAACCCCTGGTGGGTGGTGGCATTGGTGCAGCCATTATGATGGGCGTCAAACGCGGACTGTTTTCCAACGAAGCCGGTCTGGGCAGTGCCCCCAACGTGGCCGCGGTCGCCTATGTTCCCCATCCTGCGAATCAGGGCGTGGTCCAGGCGTTCTCCGTGTTCATCGACACCTTGATCATCTGCTCGTCGACCGCCTTTATCATTCTGTTGAGCGGCATCTACGACCCAACCGTTGTCAGCGATATCGGCGGCGTTGCCCTGACGCAATCCGCACTGGCGGATCACGTCGGGGACTGGGGACGCAGCTTTGTGAGCGTTGCCCTGATGCTCTTTGGGTTCAGCACCATCCTTTACAACTATTACCTCGGCGAGAACAGCATCAATTTCTTCTCCACCGAGAACCAGAACTTCTTCAACACCTTCCGGGTGGCCATCATCGGGTTAGTCTGCTGGGGCGCAACCACCGACCTGGGCACGGTATTCGGGTTTGCGGACGTCACCATGGGCTTACTGGCGCTCGTCAACCTAATTGCGCTGATTGCCCTATTCAAGCCAGGTCTCCGCATCCTCAAGGATTTTGACGATCAGATTGCCCAGGGTATCGAGCAGCCCGTTTTCGACGCCAAGCGCTTTCAGGATATGAACATCGACGCCGGAGCCTGGGAAATTGAGCCTGAGGATATCGAACGTATCCGGGCCCGCAGCCGCGGGGAAGATCAACCCGCAATCGAGCGGTCCTGACATGAACACTCGCGTTGAACACGACCTTCTCGGAGATCTCGCTGTACCCGCTGAGGCCTGGTACGGCGTCCAGACTCAGCGAGCCCTGGACAACTTCTCCATCACCGGGGTTCCCATCAGCCACTTCCCGGATTTTGTCCGGGCGTTGGTTATGGTGAAAAAGGCGGCGGCGATGGCCAACCGAGATCTCGGAACACTCGCCCCACACAAAGCCGAGGCCATTGTCGCTGCGTGTGATGACATCATCGCCGGACAACTGCACGACCAGTTCGTGGTGGACCTGATCCAGGGCGGTGCCGGCACCTCCACCAACATGAACGCGAATGAAGTCATCGCCAATCTGGCCTTGGAAAAACTCGGGCACGGTAAAGGCGAGTATCACCATCTTCATCCGAACGACGACGTCAATCGGTCCCAGTCCACCAATGACGCCTATCCAACTGCGGTATGCCTCGCCATCCAGTTTGCGGCGGCGCCCCTGGAACAGGCCATCATCCAGCTCAAGGAGGGGCTCGAGAAAAAAGGCCGGCAATTCGCGGACGTGGTTAAAATGGGACGCACCCAACTGCAGGACGCGGTCCCCATGACACTGGGTCAGGAGTTCGAGGCCTTCGCGGTGAATCTTGGAGAGGATATTGATCGACTGCACGAAGCCAGCCACCTGCTCTGCGAAGTAAATCTTGGCGGTACGGCTATCGGCACCGGCATCAATACCCACCCTCGCTATCAAGCTCTGGCGGTCCGGTATCTGGCGGAGGTTTCCGGGAAACCGCTTGTCTCTGCAAGCAACCTGGTTGAAGCGTCATCCGACATGGGCGCCTTTGTCCTGTTTTCCGGCATTCTGAAGCGCTTTGCGGTGAAGCTGGGCAAGATGTGCAACGATCTTCGCCTGCTCTCCTCCGGCCCCCGAACGGGCCTGGGCGAAATCCTGCTGCCGCCCATGCAACCCGGCTCCTCGATCATGCCTGGCAAGGTCAATCCGGTGATCCCTGAAGCCGTCAATCAGACCGCGTATCAAGTCATTGCCAGCGACCTGGCGGTCACTCTTGCGGCGGAGGCCGGACAGCTGCAGCTCAATGCCATGGAACCGCTGATCGTCTACAACTTGCTTAACTCCATGAAGATGTTAGGTGCTGCCTGTACCATGCTCGACGAACGCTGCATCAGAGATATCCGTGCCAACATCGAGCAATGCGCCCGGCACCTGGATAACAGCATCGGCATCATCACCGCTCTTGTACCCAGGATCGGCTACACCAACGCCACTCGGATCGCAGCCCTGGCGTTGAACTCCGGCGCCACCGTACGGGAACTGGTGCTGGACGAGGGCCTGTTGGACGCTAACGAATTGGACCGCCTGCTCAGCCCTCGAGCCATGCTGTCACCGACTGGAGACGAGCGATGAGTCGCCGGGTACTGGTGGTATACACCGGCGGGACCATCGGCATGGTCTCCTCGAACGGCACCTATGTGCCAGCCGCCGATTTCGGCACACGGCTGGCCCGACACCTGTCCGAAAGAACCGCCGAGCTGCCGCCGTTTGACGTGATCGAACTGAACCAACTCATCGACAGCGCCAATCTGACGCCGTCGAATTGGACGACGATGGCCCGAGTTCTCGTCGATCATTGGGACCGCTACGATGGTTTTGTCGTGCTTCACGGCACAGACACCATGTCCTACACCGCGGCGGCATTGTCTTACATGCTGAGGGGATGCGACAAACCCGTGATTCTGACTGGGTCCCAGATCCCGCTAGAGCGTTCGCGCACCGACGCTCTGGACAACGTAATCGCCTCACTGTGTTTAGCGTCTGTTCCGGGCATTTCGGAGGTTTGCCTGTACTTCTGCGGCAAACTACTCCGGGGCACGCGGGCAAGAAAGCTTAAAACCAGCGAACTGGATGCTTTCGATTCCCCCAATGCACCCGTGCTGGGTCACGTAGGCATCGATCTGGAGCTACGCCATGACCTGTTGCTTCCGCCGTCCCGGCCTGATTTTCAGGTGCCCACGTTCAACCCACGGTCTGTCGTCGCTCTCGCGCTGTTTCCCGGCATGCCGGCCGCCCTTCTGGAGTCGGCCCTGGCGTTGCCCGAACTGAAGGGGCTGATCATCCATACTTACGGCGCAGGTAATGCGCCTGACGGAGACCCGGCCCTGATCGGGGCTTTGGCTCAAGGAATCAGGCGGGGCATTGCCGTGCTGAATGTCAGTCAGTGCCAGCACGGCCTCGTGGCTCAAAAAGCCTACGCCTCTGGCGCGGCACTGGACCGAATCGGAGTCATTCCTGGTTCAGACCTGACGCCTGAAGCTGCGTTCGCGAAATGCCATTTCCTGCTCGCCACCGGTCACTCGGGCAAGTCTCTGAGCGAGGCACTACCACACCCCCTGAGTGGCGACTGCACCGTGCTTTGGCAGGGAACAGATGACAGAACGCCGTGCCCCTAAAGTCGTCTGGCAACGCCGGCCCCGTGTACCTATCATTGAAGGGATAACAACAATGGCGCGTTAGAGTGGCGGCACGATGGCGGATCCCATTAAGCTTTACCCCCCAAAACCCTCCAAGGTTTATTTCTTCGGCACCTGCCTGGTAGACATGTTCTACCCGGACGCGGGCATGGCGGGCATTCAGCTCCTCGAACGCGAAGGCATTGAGGTGATTTTCCCGCAGGATCAGACCTGTTGCGGGCAACCGGCCTTTACCTCGGGCTATCACGACGAGGCACGCGCTGTCGCCAAGGCCCAGTTGGGGCTGTTTCCGGAGGATTATCCCATCGTGGTGCCCTCAGGTTCCTGCGGTGGCATGATGCGCAAGCACTACCCGGGTCTGTTCAAAGACACCGAAGATGAGATTCTGGCCGCCGAAGTGGCTGGTCGGGTCTGGGAGCTCACCGATTTCCTGCTGAATGTCTGCCACATCAAACTGACGGATAAAGGCGAGCCCACCACCGTCGCCATGCATACATCCTGTTCTGCACGGCGGGAGATGGGCGTGGCCGAAGTGGGCCCGAAACTGCTGGGCCAGCTGGATAACGTCAATCTGGTGGAGCAGGTTCGGGCGGAAGAATGCTGCGGCTTTGGCGGCACCTTTGCCATCCGGCACCCAGAGATTTCCGGCGCCATGGTCAGCGAGAAGGTAGACGCCCTGGTGGACACCGGCGCCAGGGATTTTGTCACCACCGATTGCGGCTGCCTGATGAACATTCACGGGTACGCCGAGAAAAACCGCAAGGCGATGTCTGGCCAGCACATTCTCAGTTTCCTGTGGAACCGTACCGGCGGCGGCAAGGGAGAGCAGTCATGAGCGAGACCGCCCAACACTCACCTCATCACATTGATGTAAAAGAGTTCCACCCAAGGGCCCATGAAGCGCTGCACAACCCGCAGATTCGCCATAACTTCCGCAAGGCGATGGACGGGCTGATGACCAAGCGCAAAAGCGCCTTTGAAGGCTGGGATCTGGAAAGCCTGCGGGATCTCGGTGCCAATGTGCGCCTGCGCGCCCTTGCCAACCTGCCCGACCTGCTTGAGCAGTTGGAGACGAAGCTGACCGAGAATGGCATCAAGGTGCACTGGGCGGTGGACGGCGACGAAGCCTGCCGCATCGTGCGCGACATCTGCAAGGCGCGCGATGCCAAGACCGTGATCAAGGGCAAGTCCATGGTGTCCGAGGAGATGGAGCTAAATCAGTACCTCGAGGAACACGGTATCGAGGCTTTGGAATCCGACCTGGGCGAGTACATTGTGCAACTGGCTGGGGAAACACCCTCGCACATCATCATGCCGGCGATCCACAAGAACACCGGCGAGATCTCCCAACTGCTGCATGACAAAACCGGCACCGATCTGTCCAACGATGTCGAATACCTGACTGCCGAAGCCCGCCTGCAGCTTCGCGAGAAATTCATGAATGCGGATGTGGGTGTGTCCGGAGTGAACTTTGCTGTGGCCGAAACCGGCACATTGTGTCTGGTGGAAAACGAAGGCAATGGCCGCATGACCACCACCGTGCCGAAATGTCACATTGCGGTTACGGGCATCGAAAAAGTGGTGCCGAATCTTGAAGACGTCACTGCCCTTTTGGCCCTGCTGACTCGTTCTGCAACCGGACAGCACATCACCACCTACTTCAACATGATCTCCGGGCCCCGCAAGGCAGAGGAATTGGACGGCCCAGACGAAGTGCACGTGGTGTTGGTAGATAACGGCCGGTCATCAATCTATCAGGACGACGAACTGCTCGACACTCTGCGCTGTATCCGCTGCGGTGCCTGCATGAACCACTGCCCGGTGTACACTCGCGTTGGCGGCCACACTTACGGCACCACCTACCCGGGCCCGATCGGCAAGATCCTGATGCCGCACCTGATTGGCCTGGACGAAGGCCGGCATCTGCCCAGTGCGTCCAGCCTGTGCGGCGCCTGCGGCGAGGTCTGTCCGGTGAAGATTCCCATCCCGGATCTGCTGGTGCGTCTGCGTCAGGAATCGGTGGATGGCGACAAGCTGCACCCGGCTAAAGTTCGTGGCCATGGGGCCAAACGAAATGCCCTGGAAGCGATGATCTGGAAAGGCTGGAGCTGGATGCACGCGCGCCCGGGCGCCTACCGGTTTGGCACCAATATGGCGGCGCGCTTCCGCAAACTGCAGCCCGGCCAGATGGGCGGCTGGACCCAGTTCCGGACCTCACCCAAGCTGGCACCCAAAACGCTTCACGAAACGTTAAAGGAGCGCGGCCAGTGAGTTCTCGCGAAACCATACTGCAGCGCCTGCGCAACCGGGCCGGTGGCGAGCTCACCGCCCCTGAATGTGATTTTTCCGTACTGAAGCGACCAGACTGGTCGACATCCGAACGGATTGCCTTGTTCGAGCGAATGATCGAATCGGTGCACGGTGAAGTTCACCACTGCACCGAGGACAGCTGGGTAGACCGCCTGGCGGAAGTACTCGGCAGCCGTTGCGCCCGCAATCTTCTGATACCCAAGGAACACGAAATTGGCGTAAAACTTCGTTCCTCCACTCTGGAGCGGGAAGATTTACCCCACCTGCTGATTTACGATGAGGCCATTGAAAGCTGGAAGTCGGTACTGTTCAACGACGTAGACGCCAGCATCACCTCCACCCGGGGCGGCATTGCAGAAACTGGCTCGCTGATCATGTGGCCAAACACCGACGAACCCAGGCTGATGAGCCTGGTGCCGCCCATTCACGTGGCGGTACTTTTTGCCAGCGAGCTGTACACCACGTTCCACGAGGCCATGCAGGCCCAGAACTGGAAAGCTGGCATGCCCACCAATGCCCTGTTAGTCTCCGGACCATCGAAAACGGCGGACATTGAGCAAACCCTTGCCTACGGTGTCCACGGTCCTAAGGAACTGATTGTGTTGATTATTGAATGATTCGAGGCGCCCTGCTGATCGCCCTGGCCGCCCTGCTCTGGGCGACCACGGGCATTGTCGCGAAATTCCTGTTCACCGGTACCGAGCTGGAAGCCATCACCCTGGGCTTTCTGCGCCTGGTGGTGGCCCTGCCTTTTTTCTGGCTGCTGATGCGCCGGGAACAGCGGCAACTGGAACGTGCTAATCCTGGCGCCCGAGTACCCGGCAGCTCCCTACGCCATTTGGGCAAGAAAGCGCTGATCCCACTGGCTGCACTTGGCCTGTTCCAGGCGTTCTACCAGGGCAGCTATTTACTGGCCGTTGACCTAACCGGCGCCGGCATCGCCACCCTGATTGCCCTGTGCCTGCCGCCGGTGTTCGTTGCCTTGCTGGCCGCTCCGCTGCTGGGAGAAAAACCTGGCCTGCTCACTGTGCTGTCCCTGGTCGCCGCCATCTTCGGCACCGCCATGTTGGTGCTGAGCGACATGGACACTGCCGGCACCCTGCGCCTGGCCGGCATTCTGATCGCCCTGCTCGCCGCCCTGGTCTACACCGGCTTTACCCTCACCAGCCGCTACAGCTCGGCGGGCACACCGGTGTTCACCACCGCCTTTATCTGCTTTTTCACGGCGGCCCTAATCCTGTTCCCGGTGGTGTGGCTGTCCGGCAGCTTTGAAGGCCTGGATACCCTGGCGTTTCATCAGTGGTTAATGGTGGTGTACGTGGGCGTGGTACCCACCTGCATCGGCTACGTGAGTTTCTTCTCAGGCATGCAAACTACCCCGGCAACACTGTCCAGCATCATCGTGACGTTGGAACCGTTATTCGTGGCGTTGTTGGCGTGGGTGTTTCTAGGCGAGATTCTCGGCCCCATCGGCATTGCCGGGGCGTTTATTCTGACGGCAGCGGTGATTGTGGCTTCCCGCTACGGAGGGAAATCCGGCACCGACACCAGAGATAGTGCCGATACCGCAAACTGACGGGTATCAGCTCTTGTTTTGCTTCTGCATCATGTTCGGCTGCAGGATTTCAATCCAGTAGCCGTCCGGGTCTTTGATAAAGGCCAGCCCCTTCATTTTGCCGTCGTCCGGCTTCTTCACAAACTCTACGCCGAGGTGTTCGAACCGCTCACAGGCGGAGTACACGTCTGGCACCGCGATACCAATGTGGCCAAAGCCCTGGGGCTGATCGTTGCCATTGTGGTAAGCAAAATCGTTATCGTCCTCGGTACCCCAGTTATGGGTCAGCTCAAGCATGGCTTCGCGGCCGAAGGTAAAGGTGGTGCGATACGCATCGTCGGTCGGCACCTGATGGGCCTGGCGGTCATCCAGATAACCCAGAAAATAGAGCGTGAATTTCATCTCCGGAAAATCCAGCTTGCGAACCAGGCGCATACCCATCACTCGAGTGTAGAAATCCATGGAGCGCTCGGGGTCTTTGATGCGCATCATGGTCTGGTTAAAGACGTAACCTTCGGTTTCCGGTACCGGATATTCGTATAGGCCGGCGGCCTGTTCGAAATGCTTGGGCATGGTATTTCCCTTCGTTATTCGCAGGATTCAAACAATATACCTGCGTGCGTTTCAAAGGGATTTCAAGGGTGGTCTAAATCTGGGGTTGGTCTGGCTGAGGGCTGGGCTTACTTCGGGGGCTGGCAGGGGTATGGGGGTAGTTTCTTCCGGGGAAACCGGAACTCGCTGCGCTCAGACACCCGGTTTTCCCTGCAGAAACTACCCCCACACCCCCGCTGTCATAACTCCATTGTTGGCCGATCAAAAACACGAGTTCTTTTTTTCTTATCTTCTTTTCTGGACAGCTTTTCGTTCAGTTTGTGGGCGGGGGCCGGGGGTGTTTTTCGGAAGAAAATCGCTGTCTGAGCGCAGCGAGTTTGCGATTCTTCTGGAGAAAAATACCCCCGGTCGCCGCCCCGCCCCCAAACCCAATAATTCAAGAAGCCAACTGATGCTCCTCCCCCTGATAATAAGCCTCAACACGAGGATTCATGACGCGCTTCCACAAAGGCGGAATGGTGGCCAGGACGATCATGGCCGCATATCCAGCAGGCAACTGCGGGGCGATGTCGTGGTGGCGCAGTACCTGATAGCGGCGTTTGGCGTAGGCGTGGTGGTCGCTGTGGCGCTGGAGGTGGAACAGGAACACGTTGGTGAGGAAGTAATTGCTGTTCCAGCTATGCTCCGGCCCGGTGCGCTCGTAGCGACCGTTATCGAGTTTGCGGCGGTGCAGGCCGTAGTGTTCCAGGTAGTTGACGATTTCCAGCAAGGTGAAGGCGATGAAGCTCTGGACCAGGAAGAAGGCGGCGCCGAGCCAGCCGAAGGCGACAGTGAAGCCGACGAATACCAGGGCACTGATGCTGTACCACCAGATCAACTCGTTGCGCCAGCTGAAGGCTTTCTCGCCTTTGCGCTCCAGGCGCTGGGCTTCCAGTTTCCAGGCGTTCACGAAATTGCGCAGATAGGCCTGGGGAAGGAAGCTGTACAGGGACTGGTTGTAGCGGGACGAAGAGGCATCTCCCGGCGTGGACACATGCACATGGTGGCCGCGCAGGTGCTCTACCTTGAAGCCGGCGTAGCAGACCAGTGACAGCAGGAAGCCGCCAGCCCGGGTTTCCAGCTTGCCGTCCTTGTGGATCAGCTCGTGGGCGACGTTAATGCCGAGGCCACCGACAATGCCGATGGAAATCACCCAGCCGATGCCGCCGATGGTACTGAATTGGCCAGAGGCCAGCTCCAGCATGCTCCACACCAACAGAACCGCATAGCCGGCCACCCATCCGAGCGTGATCACCCGGTAGAAGGCTTCGCTGTTCATCTTCGGCACGTCTACTTCTTCATCGGGGTTCAGGGCGTCTTTGCCCAAGAGCAGGTCCAGCACGGGAATGATCCCGAATACCACCACCGGCACGCCCCAGGCAAACAGATTTTCCAGGCTGACGGCCTGCCCGGCCGCCAGCAGCAGCGGCGGCAGCGCCAGCGGTAGCATGGCGATCAGGTAGCTGTACTTCTTCAGGGTTAGCAAAATTCTTCGGCGCGTGGCCTCTCGGTTGATCGACAGGTGGCTGGTATTCATTGGGCTCTCTCCTTCGACTGCGTTCGTGGCGGCTGGTCATCCGCCTCTTATTTTCTGCATTATTGTCCTACAATATAGCAGTCGTCAATAATTTTTAGTCCATTTTTGATCATGCCCACGAAAGGCGTGCCGGATCAGAGGCTTGTGGCTTTTGCTGCAGGAGGCTGTGATAGACTCACGCTCACCGATGCCCGTTATTGAACGCACCTTGCTAGAGAGCCTTTATGGATTTTCAGGCGCCCAACACCCTGGCCGAGCAGATTGCCAATTTCATGGCCGAACGGATCATGACCGGGCAAATCCGGCCAGGCGAGCGCATCCAGGAGGCCAAGCTGGCCGGTGAGCTGAACGTCAGCCGGGCCTCGGTCAAGGAAGCCCTGTATACCTTGGAACGCTGGCACCTGGTGGACATCACCCCTCGCAAAGGCGCCGCAGCAACGCAATTGGATGCGGAACACGCCGCGGAGCTGTACGACGTTTACATGCACCTGCTGCTGATGCTGGTGGCAAGGTTGTGCGAACGCTGGCAGGAGAAACATCGTGAGCCCATGCTGGCCGCCGTGGCCCACGTGGTGGAGCTGGCCAAGCAGCCGTCCGCCAACATCACCGCCGTCGTGGAGGCGAGTTTTGGCGTGATGGACGCCTGTTGCGAGGTGGTCGGCAATCCCTACCTCACCGAGGCGCTGTCCAACTTCAAGCCGGCGGTGAGCCGGGCGTATTATTTAAGTGCCGACCGATACCGTCAGGGTCTGAAACACACCGGCCAGTTCTTTACCCAACTGCCAGCCGCCGTGCTCTCTCGGGATAGCCACGCAGCCCAGGGCCTGATTCGTGAGTTTGCCGAACATCAGCAGGCGCTGATCCAGCAGGCGCTGACGGGCAAACCATGACCGACCCTTCCGAAAGCGATTACTCGAAACAGACATCCTGGCGACGACTCGCAGTCTTCAGCGTGATCTTTATTGCCATGACCGCAGCCGGGCTGTATGCGGTGTACGACCAATTCGCCGAACGCAGTCTGACCTTTGACCCACGGCTGATTGCGCCCACCACCCTGCTGATGGTCGGGCTCCTGCTGCTGGTTTACTTCCTCTCCGACGGCCTGCGGCTGTACTTCACCCTGCGGGCGTTGGGGCATCGGCTGCCGCTCAAGGTGATGTTCCGGCTGGTGTTCATTAACCTGTTCTTCTCCAACGTGACCCCCATGGCCACCGGCGGCGGCTTTGCCCAGATCTGGTACCTGCACCGGCATGGCGTGCCCATGGGCCGGGCTACTGCGGCCACCACCATTCGCACGGTGCTGGCTGTGGTGTTCATATTCACGCTCACGCCCATCTTCCTGCTGACGCTCCGGGCCCTGAAAGACCACACGATCACCGGCTCCATCGGGGTTGCATTGGCAATCTTTATCTTTCTTTACCTCGCTTTCTTCGCGGTGCTGCTGTTCCGCACTCACTGGCTGATCGCGCCCCTGACCCAGATCCTGGTGACACTGCACCGCTTCCACCTGATCAGCGACGCCCGGCACCGGCGCTGGCAGTTCAAGGCGCGCCGGGAGATGCTCCGGTTCTCCGACAGTTTTGGCGATTACATGAAAGGGCAGCCGGTGTATGTGTGTCTGTCGGTCCTGTTCACCGCGCTGTTCCTGCTCAGCCTGTTCAGCTTCCCCGCTTTGCTGATGTACTGCTTGGGTTATACCGTTGATTACATGGTCTCTTTGGGGTTGCTGGTCGTAACCACATTCGTCATGTATTTTTCCCCCACACCCGGGGCTTCAGGCATTTCTGAAGGTATATTTGGAAGCTTCTTTCGGGATATTCTGTCGGGCAATCACCTGGTGCTGGTGACCGTCAGCTGGCGCCTGCTGACTATTTACCTGGGCATGATCATCGGATTGATTGTGTTGCAGAGGGAACTCATTAAAGACCGCAGGAAACTGGAATGATCCTCCGAAACCCTCTAAAACTTCTGTTCTACCTGTGCCTGCTGATCGTTATTTTCCTGGTCGGCTACAAGGTCTACCTCAATCTGTTCATGAAGGACTTTAAGGGCCTGCACACGGAACAGGTGGAGCGCATTCAACGCAACATCGATCCCGAGTCACCGATCAGTTTCGCGGTGTTGGGCAACATCAACAACTCCATCGGCATCTTTGAGGAGCGGATTGTTCCCGAGCTGAATGCCTCCGGCATCGATTTCATGGTGTCTGCGGGCAACGCGGTCAGTGGTGGTGGCGAGGACAAGTATCGCGCGCTCTACGGCAGCCTGGGGCATCTGGATATCCCCTACCTGCTGACTTTCGGAGCGCACGAATACGAAGACTTTGGCAGTTTCCGGTTCTACGATCATTTCGGTCCCCACTTTTTCAGCATCCTGGCGGGCAACAGCCGGTTGATATTCCTGGACAGCACCGGCAAGACCCCGTGGCAATGGCAGATCCGCTGGCTCAATGACCTGCTGGCCAAGGACAGCTCCAAGGCCCGGATTCTGTTCATTGGCCATCCACCGATGGAACCGGAGGCGGACGCGCCCTTCGATCAACGCAGTGACTACCTGCAGCCTCGTGAATTCCGCAGCGCCCTGATGCGGGAGATCAAGCGTCACGGCATTGATCTGGTGTTCTCGGCCAACTTATCGCTCTATTCCGAGGCCGTAAGCGATGACACCACCTTCATCACCACCGGCGGCGCCGGCGGTCTGGTGCTGAACAACGAAACCAGCTTTTACCACTTCGTGAAGGTAAACGTGGATGCGGACGGCAACGCCAGCCATTCCCTGGAACGACTGCAGGTGGGCCAGCATCCCGTCCTGAAGCAGTTGGAAAGCTTCTGGTTTTTCATCTACTCGCTGATCTACTCCGGCTACCTGAATTTCATTCTTCTGCTGGCTGTATTCGTAGCCATTACCATCAAGCTCTACACTGCCATCTTTATCGGCAAGGACTACTATCCCGACTATGATCTCGACCCCTCGCCCTGGCTCCAGAAGTCATTGAGAGTGGCGATGTTCACCAACAACTACCTGCCGTTCATTGGCGGTGTTCCCATCTCCATTGAGCGCCTGCGCCGGGGCCTGGTTGAGCTGGGCGACAAGCTTCTGATTGTCGCCCCCCGGTACAAGGACCAGCCGGAGAACGAGGACCAGGTGGTGCGCGTGCCCTCGCTGCTGGCCATGGGCGAAAAACGGGAGTTTCGCCTGGCCAATATTTTCCTGGCTCGCATCCGCAAGGCCGTGAAAGCCTTCCGGCCGGACATTATTCATTTGCACCATCCGTTCTGGCTCGGCTCCCTGGGTTTGTTCCTGGCCCGCACATTGAAAGTGCCCGCCATTTACACCTACCACACCCGGCTTGAGCATTACGCCCACTTCGTGCCCCTGCCCGGCATGCTGTTCCGCAACCTGATCTCCCATGCGCTGATCAAGCGCTTCGCCAACAAGTGCGACGGCGTAATCGTGCCGACCTACTCCACGGAAGAATATCTGCGCATGATCGGTGTGAAGACCCCCACCTATGTTCAGCCCACGGGCATTGAGTACCAGCGGTTTCAAGAGGTGCGGAAGGAAGACATTCAGCAGTTGCGGGACAAACTGGGACTAAGCAACGAGAAGGTGTTCGTCAGCGTGTCCCGACTCTCGAACGAGAAAAACATTGATTTCATGATTGAGGCCATCGATACCCTGCGAGCAAGCACCGATGTGCCGTTCCGGTTCCTGATGATTGGCGACGGCCACCAGCGCGACCGGCTGCAACAGAAAATCGACGATCTGGGCCTGCAGGAACACTTCACCCTGGTGGGTGCTGTGCCGCCCGATGAGATGGCAACGTGGTACCGACTGGGTGACGCCTTCCTGTTTGCTTCAAAATCAGAAACCCAGGGCATGGTGATCCTGGAAGCCATGGCAGCCGGGCTGCCGGTCGTGGCGGTTCGGTCCAGTGGCATAGAGGACGTGGTTCGGCACGGCCATAACGGCTTCAAGACACCGGAGAGGCAGGACAAATGGGTTGAGGCCGTTAAACGGTTGCTCGAAGACGATAGCTTGCGCGAGAAACTGGCAAAACAGGCACTGGAGTTTGCGGAAGAGTTTTCGGTGGAGCAGTTTGCCACTGACGTTCGCACCATCTATGCCAGTACCCTGGCGCTGGCCGACAAGAGGAAAAATCGACACTGGGATCGTTAAGCCTGTTCACCCTCTGGGGCTGATCGGTCTAGACTCAAATCACGTATTACAAAGACGCTTTTGTTACTCGGAGAGAATACGTGTCTCAGATTCCCGTTGGTATCAGCACCTGCCTGCTGGGCAAGGAAGTCCGCCATGATGGCGGCCACAAGCATTCCCGCTACTGCACCCAGGTTCTGTCCAAGCACTTTGAATTTCGCTCGATCTGTCCGGAGCTGGAAGCCGGACTGGGTGTGCCTCGCCCTGCCATCCACCTGCGGGAATATCCCGAAGGCATGCGCATCATTGAGACCAGGGGGCAAGCGGACCACACCGAGGCCATGGACGGGTTTATCGATGCGGTCATACCGACGCTCGCCAACCTGCGCGGCTACATCCTGATGGCGAAATCCCCCAGCTGTGGCATGGAAAGAATCAAGGTCCATAACGAGAACGGCCAGGTCACCCGCCGGGATGGCCGGGGCATGTTTGCCGAGGCGCTGCTGCAGGCCTACCCGCTGATGCCGGTGGAGGAAGAAGGTCGCCTGAATGACAACATGATCCGCGAGAACTTCATCGAACGCGTCTTCGCCTACGACGACTGGATGCAGAATGTCTCCGGGGACCAACTGACCGCAAAGTCTCTGATTAACTTTCACACCCGTCACAAGTTCCAGTTGCTGGCTCACTCCGAAAAAATCTACCGTGAGCTTGGCCCGATGCTGGGTGACCTGAAATCCGAACCACTGGAAAACATTGCCGACCGGTACATACACCTGTTCATGGAAGCCATGAACAAGAAGGTGAGTCGTGGCTCACATATGAACGCCATGCAGCATCTGATGGGCTACCTGAGAGACTCCATGGGCGATGAAGATCGGAAAGTCATGCTGGAGCAGATGGAAGCCTATCGCCGTGGCGAGGTGCCATTGGTAGTGCCGATGACACTGCTGCGCATGGCCCAGCGCCGGGAACCGGTGGATTACCTGAGCGCCCAGCACTACCTTACCCCCTATCCGGATGAGTTGGGGCTGCGCAACAACGTCTGATCCAAGACGCTCAGAAGGTGTACAGCAGGGTGATCGCCGTTTCCGTGTCGGTCCGTTCCTTGCCCTCGGGCGGATCGGAAACGTGCTTCACCCGGAACGCGGTTTTCATAGACAGGTTGCCAACCACGTTCGCCTGCAAGGCGGTCTCCGACTCGCTGATGGTGTTGTTTTCCTCCAGACCTACTTCCGTGCTGAGTTTCTGTCGAAACAGTGCTCTGTCGGAAATCGCATAGTCGAGCTGAGTGGCGAAACGGGCGATGACGGAATCTTCCTTTTCATTGCCGTCGTCGTCAGGCTGGTCCAACCGGTTGTACCGGTAACCCATACCAGTAGACACACTCCAGAACGAGCGCTCGCCAGATTCCCAAAGCCGGTTACCGTAACCGGCGGTGATCGACGACTCGAAGGCGTAACCGGAAAAACGATCGTCTTCCCAGGAGCCGCGCAGAAACCAGTACTGGCGCTCGTCGAACTTGTAGTTGGTCTCGCCTTCGGCTTTATATTGCTCGGCCGTGGTTTCGTCCTCGGCCTCGGTGTGCCGGGCACTCAGCTCCGCTCCATTTCGCCAGCGCCTGGATTCCTGGGTAATCGCGAACCGGCTGTTAAAGTTGGTTTCCTCGGTGTTGCCGGACGTCATCAGCACGCCCAACTCGAACTCCGCCCCCACTTTGTCGTCGCCACTTGCCTGGGCCAGCGGCGCAGCCCCGATTAAGACAACCGCGACTGCTTTTCTGAGCTCCATAACCTCTCCCTATTAGCCGGCGGAGCTGCCCAGAATCGGATACCTCAGGTATTCAGGGTAGATTCACCGGCTAGACTTTTCTGGGCGTGTTGCTGGCGCTCGGCCTTTTTCCGGGCCTTGCGCTCGGCGATGATGCGCGCCGCCTCGCCACCCACGTGGGGTTCGCCACGCTGTTCGGCCAGACGCATCTGACGCTCACGCTCGGCGAAACGGGCCTTCTGATCTTCCGTCAGTGTGTCGATGCACTGGTGACAGCTGACACCCTGCTCGAACTCCGGACGTTGCTTGTCTTCTTCGGTAATCGGTCGGCGACACGCGTGGCATTGATCGTAATCACCACGCTCAAGCGAATGATTTACGGTCACCCGGTCGTCGAACACAAAACACTCGCCCTGCCACAGGCTCTGCTCTTGCGGAACCTCTTCCAGGTACTTCAGGATGCCACCTTTCAGGTGGTACACCTCATCAAAGCCCTGCTCTTTCAGGTACGCAGTGGATTTTTCACAGCGAATGCCGCCGGTGCAGAACATGGCAACCTTCTTGTGCCTTGCGGGATCCAGATTTTGCTTCACGTACTCCGGGAACTCCCGGAAGGTATCGGTGGCCGGATTAACGGCATTCTGGAAGGTGCCAATTTCCACTTCGTACTGGTTTCGAGTGTCCACCAGCACCACGTCCGGATCGGAAATCAGGCTGTTCCACTCTTTGGGATCAACGTAGGTGCCAACGGTGCGCTTCGGGTCGATACCCTCCACGCCCATGGTGACAATCTCTTTCTTGAGCTTCACCTTGGTGCGCTTGAACGGCTGAATGTCGACAAAGGATTCTTTGTAATCGATGCCGTCGAAACGCTCGTCGCTGGCCAGCCAGGCCTTGATGGTATCAACGCCTTCGCGGCTTCCGGCAATGGTGCCGTTAATACCTTCCCGTGCCAGCAACAGGGTGCCGTGCACGTCTTTTTCAAGCATCTGATCCAGCAGCGGCTGGCGAAGGGACTTGTGATCGTTCAGGACTGCGAACTTATAAAGGGCGCAGACAACAACATCATTGCTCATCAATATCTCCTGCGGGCCGGATCGTAAATCCGGAGCATGGGTTGGGTGATTTGCTCAACGGTGCAAACCAGAGAGGGCGCAAATTTTAACCAACTCTGACCTGCAATCAAGTGCGGGCTGACCGCAGCACCCATTTTAACGACCTCCATCATCCACTTATTGCGCCGCGCTGTTCAGCTCGCGCTCAACCACGGCCGACAGCTGGCCCCAACCGGGACGCGTCAGGCGGATGTTGTCCACGAGCACCGTCGGCGTGCTGCTGACCCGA
>Ga0207899_1000159_pt1 | contig 29760 bp, 22 predicted proteins | sample MalvirmetaMSP134_FD_184235 | JGI IMG/M metagenome (GOLD analysis project Ga0207899, IMG submission 184235) | Marine viral communities from the Deep Pacific Ocean - MSP-134 (SPAdes) | ecosystem: Environmental > Aquatic > Marine > Oceanic | place: Pacific Ocean | collected 2011-06-28
GCATGGTCTCGAACGGAATGCTCTGGGCCTGCAGCGAGTCCAGCACGCGGGTGGTGTTTTCAAAGATGACATTGTCGTCGGCCATGCCGTGCATCAGCAACAACCGCCCGGTCAGCTGGTCCAGCTGATCGACCACGTCCGAGGCTGCATAGCCCTCGGGGTTGGCCTCCGGCGTCGACATGAAGCGCTCGGTATAGTGGGTGTCATAGAGGCTCCAGTCCGTGACAGGGGCCCCCGAAATCGCAGCTGCCAAGCCCATCTCCGGCTCGGTCAGCATGTGCAGCGTCATGAAGCCGCCGTAGCTCCAGCCCATGGTTGCGATACGCTCATCGTCCACGAATGGAAGCGTTCTCAGATAGTTGGCGGCGCGAACCTGATCTTCGATCTCAGGTTGCCCCATGGTCAGATAGAGGGCCTGTTTGAACTTCGTCGAGCGCTCGCCCTCGCCCCGGTTATCGAGGCGGAAGACGATGTATCCGGCCTCAGTCAACAGTTGAGTGGTCGAAGCCTGCCAAGCGTTGCGCACGCCCCCGCCCGAGGGGCCGCCATAGACCTGCATGACCACGGGATAGGTCTTTGACGGGTCGAAGCCCGGCGGGGTGGTCATCTGCCAGACCAGGGTCTCGCCTGCGCTTTCCAGCGTGCCGAAGGTCGGCGTCTGGCGGCGCGAGACATAGGGGAAGAAGGGGTGGTTTTCGTCCAGCCGGTTCTCCTCGATCCAGCGCACGCGCGTCCCATCAATCCGGTAAAGCGCCGACTGGGGCGGAGTCTCAAGATCGGTGTAGTTGCCGACATAGGCCGTGCCGGTGGAATTGACCGAGGTCGACCACCAGCCGCCGCGCGGGGTCACCTCGACCGGGGTGATGGTCTCGTTCAGGCTGGCGCGGAACAGTTGCTGCTCGATCGGATATTCCTCTCCGTCGCGCATCGAGGCGGTGAAGAAGACGTCGCCGGTCGCAAGGTTGACCCCGTCCAGCGCCTTGACCGCATAATCGCCGGTCGTGATCGGCCGGATCAGGGTTCCGTCGCGGTCATACAGATACAGGTGGCGCCAGCCGCTCTCTTCCGACGACCAGATGAAGCGCCCGTCGGCCAGCGGCCTGAAGTTGTGCGTCAGGCTCACCCAGGCCGGGCTGGTTTGGGTCAGGATCACCTGCGACTGGCCCGTCGTCGGGTCCACGGTCAGCAGGTCGAGCGTCTGCTGGTCGCGCGACTGGCGCTGGACATACAGGGTCTGGCCATCGACCGACCAGGCCACGCGGGCCAGATAGATGTCGGTGTTGTCCCCGAGGTCGACCTTGACCCGTTCGCCCGTCGTGCGGTCATGCACATAGAGATCGACGACCGCATTGGGCCGGCCCGCACGGGGATAGCGCTGCTCGATGACGCTGGCACCGCCGCCGGTGATGTCCAGACGCGGCACCACATCCACCGTCGACTCGTCCGTGCGCTGCAGGGCGATGTAGCGTTCGTCCGGGCTCCACCAGTAGCCGGTGTCGCGGTCCATCTCTTCCTGGGCGATGAACTCGGCCGTGGCCCAGGTGATCAGGCCCTCGCCGTCCGTCGTGATGGCCATTTCCTGACCGCTGGCGAGGTCATAGACGACAAGGTCCTGGTCCCGCACCCACGAGACATAGTTGCCGTCCGGGCTGACCTTGGCGTCGATCTCGTCGGCCTCGGTCTCGGTCAGGCGGCGCACGGCCCCGCCCTCGCGCTCGGCGAGGAAGATGTCGCCTTCCAGCGGGGCGAGGATATAACGGCCCTGCTGGTCCCAGGCGTATTCGACCACGCCCCGGGCGCTGATCCGCATCCGCTCGCGCCGGGCTTTCTCGGCTTCAGACAGTTCCCCCGCGTCGGGCACCAGAGCGCGGGCGTCGATCAGCTTGAACGGTTCGCCGCCGTCGACCGACACGGCCCACAGGTCCAGCACATCTACATCGTCCTCGCGCGAGCGCAGGAAGGCGACCAGCTGGCCATCGGGTGACAGGCTGACGCCGCGCGCCACCGGCCCGTTCAGCGACGGGCTGGAAAACACCCGCTCGGGCGTCAGGATCGACGGATCGGCGGCCTCCTGGGCCTGGGCCAGACCGCCCAGAGCGGTCGCGGAAACAAGGGTGAGAGCGGAGACGGTGTGTCGAAGGGTCGAGGTTTTCATGGGCGGCACGCTAGAGGGGGTTTTCCCGGTCGTCACCCCGAAATCGAATGCGGAGACGGAACGCCTCACCCGGGTTTCGCTGGCGGGCGTCACGCTCTAGATAGGGCGCAATGACCCAGACCCTTTCGTCGCCCCCGGCTGCCCCTGCAGCGGATGCCGCCCCTGCCCGGCCGTCGCCCTTCCACGCGCTGAAGGTGCTGTCCGTGCGCCACTGGACCGAGCAGCTGTTCAGTTTCACCCTGGAGCGGCCCGAGGATTTCCGCTTCCGCTCGGGCGAGTTCGTGATGATCGGCCTGCCGGGAGCGGATGGCGGAAAGCCCGTCCTGCGCGCCTACTCCATCGCCAGCCCCCACTGGGCCGAGGAACTCGAGTTCTTTTCGATAAAGGTACCCGACGGCCCCCTGACCTCACGCCTGCAGAAGATCCAGCCGGGCGATACGGTGCTGATGGGCAAGAAGCCGACCGGCACCCTGGTGCTCGACGCCCTGACCGGCGGTGAGCGGCTGTGGCTGATCGGCACGGGCACGGGCCTTGCTCCCTGGCTTTCGGTTGCACGTGATCCCGAGACCTACAGCCGCTTCGGACAGGTGATCGTGTGCCACACCGTGCGTCAGGTGGCCGACCTCGCCTATCGCGAATTCTTCACCGCGGGCATCCAGGACGACCCGCTGGTCGGCGATGAAGCGAAGGCCCAGCTGACCTACTATCCCACCGTCACCCGCGAGCGGTTCGAGACGCCCGGACGGATCACGGATCGCATCCGTTCCGGCGATGTGTTCGCCGACCTGCAGCTGCCGATCGGTTTTTCGCCCAACACCGACCGGGTCATGCTGTGCGGGTCGATGGCCATGATCAAGGAAGCCGGCGAACTGCTGGAGACCTTTGGCCTGAGGGAGGGCTCCAATGCCGAGCCGGGCGACTATGTACTGGAGCGCGCCTTTGTCGGATAGCATCCCCGTGGACCGCCGCACCGCGCCGGAGGGCTGCACCTCCATGACCGAGGTTCGTCAGGGCGTCGATGCCTTGGACCGGGCCCTGGTCGCCCTGCTCGCCGAACGCCAGCGCTATATGGACGCCGCCGCGCGCATCAAGCCCAGCCGCGACGTGGTCCATGACGACGCCCGGATCGAGGATGTGGTGGCCAAGGTGCTGGCCGCCGCGCGCGAAGCCGGCCTGTCCCCTGACATCGCCGAGCCGGTCTGGCGCCTGCTGATCGACCGCTGCATCGCCCATGAGTTCGCGACGTGGGACCGTACCCGGGGCTAACCTCTCAGGCCTCGCAGCATCAGTTCGTGACGCCAGGCCGCAACATCGGCCAGGGCCGCGTCCAGTGCATCCCTGACCCGATCCAGCAGAGGCGGTGCTGCGGGCTTTTCGGCGGCTTCAGCGGCTGCACAGGCCTCGGCCAGTGCCCCGGCACCAATCCCCGCCGCAGCCCCCCGGACCGTATGGGCGGCGTCGCGCCAGCCCTCGTGACGGATGTCCAGCATCGGCGACCATAGTGCGGCCTGCTGCACGAACAGGGCCAGAACCTCCTCCGAGATGGCGTCATCGCCGCCGGTCATGGCCTCCAGCACGGCAAAGTCGACCGCCCCGCTCAGATCCCGTCGTGCCATGATGCCCTCTCCGACTCAGAGGGCGCAGCTTAACGCCGCAGCCTCCGGGGCGAAATCGGCCTTGCGTTCGCGGGACCGAGACAGTATGTCCGCCCCTTCGCGCTACCGGGTCCTCGCCCGGTCGGACGATACGGGTGATTAGCTCAGTTGGTAGAGCAGCTGACTCTTAATCAGCGGGTCGTAGGTTCGAACCCTACATCACCCACCATCGTCCACCTAACCCCTTGAAATCACAAGAAGGCGCTGAACCGAAACGCCTTTTCGCGACAAACCTTGTACAAAACTTGTGCAAAATGTGCGAGGGTTTTGGCCATGTCCAGCGCCTCTTTTAGAGCCAAGCGAAACGGGGTTTCGGCGCCGAAAAATGGCCTGACCCGAAATGTCCGGCTTATCGTTCCGGCCGACGTCCAGACCATCGCGCTCGGCCTTCCCGAGACCGACACGCGACGCGCCCTGCTCGTGCACGAGGACGGCCGGCCCAAGGGCGCCCTGATCAAGACCACGCGCCGCCGCAACGCCGAGGAGGCCGACGGCATTGGCGAAGCGCTGAGACGCGAATGGAAGGCCGTCTTCGCCAGCCTGCGCGCGGAGCACAAGCCGGGCGGCGTCTCCCAGGCGCGCGAGCGCATCGACGCCTGGCGCGCCGAAGAGGTCGCTGCCGCGCTCGGCTTCGACGTCGAGATCAGCCTGCTGGAATACAAGGCCCGCGCCGAAGCCCTGGCGTCGCCGGCCGCGGGCGTCGAGCATGGCGGCCTCGTCTGGGCCGAGCGCTATTTCGGGGAACGGCCCGAGGCCTCGCGCGGCCCGGCCATGCCACCAGAGACCTTCATGCTTCTGGATCGTCTTCAGGTTATCGAGACCAGTCCCGAGGCCTGGCGCGACATCGACGGCTTCGACACGGTGCTGAACGCTGTTCTGGGCGCACGCTGGGCGGCGACAACGCGCACGATCGTCAGGCCCTATTTCGCCAGGGCCTGGATGGAGGTGGTCCGGGCCCAAGAGCAGGAGCGCCGCTACGCCGCAACTCTCCTCGAACTGGCGCATCGCCCCGACATCGTCGTGCCCCGACACCCGACCCACGAGCCGCGGCCGGGCGACAAGAGGCTTGACGAGCTCCTGGCCGCCTATCTGGCGGCCAAGGGCGAGAACAAGGACTACCGGGCGCCCATGCGGGCCCTGAAGGAGTTCTTCGGGGAGAAGAAGCCCATCCGCGCCATCAGCCGGCAGGACGCTCGGGCCTTCCTCGCCTTCATCCAGACAGTGCCGTCCAACGCGACCAAGAAGTTCCCAGGCAAGACCCTGGCCGAGGCCGCCGAGGCCCGCGTCAAAACCGGCGATCCGGCCGTCTCCGTCACCACCGTGCGCACCTATATGAACCACGTCTCCATGATCTGGAACTGGGCGCTCGCCGAAAACGAAGCCTGGCTCGACAAGAACCCCTTCGAGGGACTGATGCCCCAAGCCGCGCCCAAGGTGCAGCGCGAGGGCTTCACCGACGAAGAGCTCATCAAGCTGTTCGCGGCGCTGGCCCCGCACAAAGCCGAGGATCATTCGCTCTTCTGGGTGACGGCGCTCAGCCTGAACGGCGCCCGGATCTCCGAGCTTCTGCAGCTTCGCACCCACGAGGTGCGCGAGCATGATGGCGTCCACTTCCTCGACTTCGGCGAGTTCGACGATCAGGGCCTGAGGATCGGCCAGGCCCAGTACAAGAACCAGCGCAGCATCCGCCCGGCGCCCATCCATCCTTTGGTGATCGAGGCCGGCTTCCTCAAGCTCGTCGAGCGTCGCAAGGCCGCCGGCGAGACCCAGCTGTTCCCCGAGGTGAAGCCCCGCGTCGTCGGCCAGAAGGTGGACTGGTCCCACTATCACTCAAAGCGGATCAACAAGATCATCGACGATCACGTCTCCGACGCGCCCAAGCTCGTGGCTCACTCCTTCCGCCACATGCTGCGCGAGCGGGCCCTGGACCTCGACATCTCCCCTGAGATCATCGACGCCATCGGCGGCTGGGCCCCCAAGACCGTCGCCGCCAAGTACGGCGTCAAGCGCATCGGGATGCTTCACCGCAACCTCGCGCGGATCAAGTTCGGCGCGCTGAAGCTCTAGGAAACGGGTTTCCCATCGCACGTTCGGAGACGCCTTTTCGATGGTTTGGTCGAAGTCGGCGACCACGTGGTATAATGATCTACGGTCGCGCAAAGCGTTCTTGGCCGCCGGCAACAATCACGATCCGCGAACTTCATGAGCCTTTCAGCCTCGCCGTCAAAGCCCACCCGTTTTCACCTGATTGGACCGTTCAGCGCTACCCTTCGCGCGACGGAGCTCGCGGACGGACGCGACCTTCCAGAGCGGCTGTTCGCCAGCCTCCTCACCCAGGGCCCTGACCTTCACGGCCGTGGCTTTATGGAAAGCGCACGAACCTCAGGTGAGCGCCGGCCGGTGTTGTGGCGGCGAGTGGATTCAAAGGCGCTGGTCATTCCCCACAGCTTTAGCTTCAAAATTCCGGGAAGCGGCTTGGTGGAGCAGCTCGGACTTTTCGACGGTGATGACCGGCTCATGTTCTATGGCCCGCTGAAGAGCCAGCGTCAGGCGGTCGAACGGCCGGAGCTCTTCGAATTTCCCGAAGGGTCCGTTCGCCTCATGCACTCCAAGCCGATGGCGCCCTAGCATTTGGTGTGGAAGGCACAATGACCTAAGAAGCGGCTGACTTTTCAGGAGACGAAGTTGGCACGCCTTCCCACGCTCATCGACGCCCTCGCCCGATATGATCGCCGCGGCCGACCCACCATTGCCCACATCGCCCGCCAGGTGCGAGACGCGGGACTGATCGTGTCGTCCAAGCGCGGGGTGGGGGCTGCGGTCATGACCGAGAGGGACGCTGCGACCCTTCTTCTCGCCGTCTGTGGCGACAGCAGTCCGCAAGGCGCCGTCGCCGCGGTCCACAACCTGCGTTCCCTAGTGCCCGATCCTAATGACACCCTGCGCGACACGCAGCGCGAGGACATGCCCGAGTGGATGGAGTTCTTACGGGAGAAAATCAGCTTCGCCGACGCAGTGGAAAGGCTGATCGCCAATGCACCTCTGATCGCTCAATGGCACGAAACGTACATGGAGGAGTGGGAGGAGGAAGCTCAAGGCGTCTCTGAGGCCGAGTTCTCGATGCAATGGATGGTCGTCAAATCCAACGCCGCCGGTGGGGCCTTCAGGCCTGGATATGCTCGTGCGCTTCGCATCGTGAGTTACGTCCCAGGGCTCGCCGCTGAAATCCACCTAGGTCGTCCATGGAAGCGGCTGGAGGAGATCGAAGCTTTCCATGAGCATTATGCGCCTGCCGACGCCTGGGTCGGGGCCGTGAGCGACGATGGCGCACGGAGGTCAAACTCCTCCGGCGAAACGGACTGCCTCATCACGATTGAAATCGGCCTACCGACTCTCACAGCCCTGCACGCAGCCGTGAATGACATGCCTATAGCCGCGCCGACTTCATAAGGAGCTTGACTCACAATAAGCCGGCATCCTAATAGGAGCTCCACTCACAATGACGGAGCTTCTCGATGCCCCTTGCCTCTCCCGTTTCCACCACTTGCGTTGGGGCGGACGATCCGCCTGCCTTCGATCCTCAGCCCATTCGCGGTGACGCCTCGTTCGGTCGCCTGCTCAGCCGGCGGCGCGAACTTGATGATCAGCGGCATAAAGGAAGGCGTCTCGACGCCGACGACGCCCGGCTTCTGCCCCTGATGCTGCCGTTGGCGCGGATCAGCGCGCGGGCCTCTGTTCGGGACCAACCGTGTGTCGGCTGTTCGGGAGGCGCTCAATGATGCCCCGCGGACGCACCGCCTCCCAGGCCGCTCCGACCACGGCCGAACGTCTCTCGGCTTGCAGCCGCTACGCTGGCCAAGCCGGGCTTCGCGTCGTCACTGTCCTCGACGACCAATACGCCGACGCCAGCTCGCGGGCTGGACAAGGGCTTAATCAGCTTGTCGAGCGTCTCTCGATCGGCGAGTTCGAAATCGTTGTCGCCTGCGCCGAGAATGGCCGGCTGGTGACCCTGCAGTCCGCAGGGAACGAGGCTTCGCAGCACACGCTCGAATCTCTGCGCTGTGCGATCTATGCGCGTTCCGCCTGCGTGAACCAGGCCGAGCCTGACAGCGTCGCTGACCAGGTGAGCAGCTGCGAGGCCTTCGCCGAAAGCCAGGGCTGGGAGACGGCCATGATCTGCCGGGATTCGGGTGTCAGCGGCCTGTCGGGATCTCGCCCCGGCTTGGACCGCCGGATGGCTCAGGCCCGTGCGGGCGCCTACGATGTGTTGCTGGTCGAAGATCTCGACCGGCTGGCCCGGCGCGTCCCGCTCCTCCACGAGCTGGCGACGGAACTGGAGGCGCTGGGTGTCGTCCTTCACACCACGGCGGGTCCGTTTGACCGCGGCTTCATCCGCCGGGGTATCAACTCTTGACCGCCGCCGTTCCGGCGGACGCCCGCTACGCCATTTATGTGCGGCAACAGGCGGTAAAGTCCCTCCAAGGCCAAATCATCCTGTGTCGCACCTATGGGGATCAGCAAGGCTGGGCTGAAGCAGGCGCCTACCAGGACTACCAGCGCAGCGGGTCGGTTGTCATCGGACGCTCCGGCCTCTTCGAAATGCTCGGCGCTGCCGCCCGGAGAGAGTTCTCCATTCTCGTGATTAGCGACTTGAGCCAACTTGGTTGTAGCGCCGCGGACCTCCCCGGCTTTCTGATGGAGTTGAAGTACGACGGCGTCAGTGTCCATACGCCGGCCGGCGCGGCTCCGGCCGAGAGCGCTCTTCGGAGGGCCTGCTGATGAACGCCTTCCCGCCGCCGGGCTCGCTCTATGCCGTCTACGCCCGCTATTCGACCGACCATCAGACCTTTAAGTCCATCGAGGACCAGCTCACCCTGTGTCGGGCCTACGCCGAGCGGCACGGATGGGTGGAGGCGGGCGCCTACCACGATGCCGCCCGTAGCGGCGCTACCATGGTCGGCCGGGCGGGACTTTTCGACATGCTGGCCGCGGCTGACCGTCAAGAGTTCTCCATCATCCTGATCGAGGACCTTGACCGCCTCAGTCGAAGCGCGTCCGGCGCCCATGGCATGGTCGAGGAGATGGAGGCCCTCGACATCACCGTCTGCACGGTTTCGTCCGGCCCGGTGACGGACATGGAGGTGGCATTCAAGGCTGCTCATAACGCCCGCCAGCTCAAAGCCCAGGCGGAAAAGACCCGGCGGGGCCAAGAGGGCACGGTTAAGGACGGTCGCATCTCCGGCCAAGTCGCCTACGGCTACCGCAGAGTGGTGTCGCTGGATGGCAAAAACGGTCTGCGTGAAATCGATCCGGATCAGGCCAAAATCGTCGTTCGCATCTTCAACGACTACCTGTCCGGCATGACGCCGCTCGACATCGCCAAGGCGCTGAACGCCGAGGGTATCCCTGGCCCTCGCGGCGGCCGTTGGAAGCCTGGAGCGATCTACGGAAATAGAGACACCGGCGTCGGCATCCTCCGCAACCGGCTCTACGTCGGGATCAATGAGTGGGGCCGTACGGTCACCAAGCACAACCGTCACAAGGGGACGTCCATCGCCAAGGTCACGGCGAAGGCCGACCGCCTGGTCATCGAAGTGCCTCACCTGCGCATCCTCGACGACGAGGTGTTCCAAGCCGTCCAGGACCGGCTGGAGGCCCGTCGCTCCAACCCCTCGACCTTTCGCGACAAGCGCCGTCCCGATTATCTGCTGTCCGGCTTGGTGCGCTGTGGTGTCTGCGGCCGCCCTTACTCGGTGGTCTCCGACAAGCTGAGCTGCATTGGCTCGGCCCGCGAAGGCACCTGCGACAATCGCCGGCGCGTGGCTCGCGAGGATCTGGAGGCGATCGTCCTGATGGGCCTGAAGGAGCGCTTGCTGCGCCCCTCCCTGATCGAACCCTATCTGGACGCGCACCGGGTCGAGCTGGACAGGCTGAACGCCGCTCACGCTGCGCAGTCCGAGGCCGCCCAGGCGCGCGTCAAGGAACTGACACGCCAGATCGACAACGTGATGGCCCAAGTCCTCGCGGGTCGAGCGGCGGGCCCTGCCGCCGATGTCGCAACGCGCCTGTTCTACCAAGAGGTCGCGCGGCTGGAGACTGAACGCCAAGCGGCCGAGCGCCAAGTCCGCGCACAACTTCGCCCCGTGCCGCCGCCCATGGACGCCGAGACCGTGGTGAAACGCCTCAACGTGCTGCTGGACGACCTGCGCCTGGCGCTGGACGGAAAGGATCGCGACGCTCAAAGCGCTCGCGACCAGTTGCGGGCCCTGATCGACAAGGTGACGATCACGCCCATCGAAGCCGCCCGCCCGGATAAGCGCGGCTGCGGCCCAGTCAGGGTCACGGTCGAGGGGCCCCTTACCGCACTGGTGGATCTCGCCGATCCAAATCGCGTCATCCAGCATTCTTCACGTCCGGGAACGATACTGGACCTCGCGATCCTGACCTTCAGCTACTACGTTGATTATATTCCGGAAGATAACCGGCTCGACGAGCAGACGTACGTCGATCTGGCTACCATCGCCCGGCTGCTGGACGATTCCGACATTCCGGTCACCCGTCGCATGATCGTCGATGCCCTCGCCGCTGCCGACGGGCGCGACCCGGGTTGCCCGCCGGATTATGAGCCCGGCAGCCCCCACGTCGCCCGCGCCCTGAATGCGACACGCTATCTCGCCAAAGCCGGTGACATTCGCGCGGTCCGCTTCGACCCTGCCCGTAGCGGATGGGTGTGGAACCATATCGACCGATCGGATGAGGCCTGGATCCAGCGAGCAATGATGGCGCCTGTTCCGGCGATGCACCTGCCTATTCCTGTGATCCGCCTTAGCGCTCCGGAAGCCGCCGTCGTCACCATTGGCCCGCGCCAGTCCGACGGCGCGGCGCTGCCGACGATGGGGCCGATCTGATCGAGCGTCAGCCTAGCCGTTGGTGATCAGCTGCATGAGCTGGTCGTAGTCTGCAACCTGGCTAAAGGTCACCCGGTCTGCGACGTCACGGAAATAGGCAGCTGCGCTATCGATGCGTTGCTTCTCGTCGGTTCGCAACGCCTCTTTCAGCGCGCTGCCCTTTGTTTCTGCGACGAAGTAGAGACTGCGCGTCTCGGCCGTCTCCACCGCGATGGCCCAGTCCGGGTTGTACCCACCGCCGGGCGTGGGGATTGAGAACCCCTTGGGCAGCTTGGCATAGACCACCACCTCGTCGGCGGCTTCCAGTCGCTGCGCGAAGGCGCGCTCGTTGGATGAATCCACCGCGACATGGTCGAGCACATGCTTGCCGGCCGCGAGCACCGCACCTACCGGCAGGTCGCGCCGATCGGTGTCGAAGATGGCGACGTCGTAAGCCTCGCCGGTCTTTTCGTATCGCAGGGTCTCAATGGCGAGGGCGATCTTTTCCCGCCGGATTAGTTCGGCTGTGCCGCGTAAGAACATTTCCGGGTTCTTGGAGAACAGGGCGAAGGTGTCCTGACGAACGCCTTTCAGGATGCGGCCCACCGTGCCCCGCGTCAGCCGAGTGAGCCCTGCCAGTTCTCCGACAAGGTCGTAGCGCACGTTGGTGACGACCGCCGCCTGCTCGTGCTGGAAGCGTGCCTTCTCTTCCTGGAAGCCTTTCCCAGCACGGACGTCTTCGACGCCGATGTCTGTCTTGAGTTCCGCTCCCGAGACGATGATCACCTGACGATCGACCTTGAGATCCTGATCGAGGCGACGCGTGGCCGCAGCCACCAAGCGATCCGTGTCGAAATCGGTGAAGTAGACCGCGCGCTGATTGATCCGCGACCACAGCTCCTGAAACGCCGCTTTCTCAAGGTTCGCGCGGCGCAGGCTCGGCGTGACGGTCCCATGCGCGGTTCCTGTCATCCGCGACAGGGCGCTCTGATCCAACACGGTGTCAACCAGGGCGATGACGCCCTCCGCATCCGCCGCCAAACTCTCGGGCAACGGCGGCAGGGCGTCCGTAGCCTTCGCCTCGTGCCACGCCGGAGTAATGTGGTCTCGCTCGTCGATGAAGTCGCTTCTGATCAGCCAACGATGCAGGGCATTGGCTTCGTCCCGGATAAGCTCACGAGATCCAGTCGCGGTCAGGATCGTCTTGCCTGTAAAGTAGGCGACGCTGGCTTCGCGCGGGCGCCCCTCCAGAGCCTTCGTCAGTTCCGCCTGCAAGCTCTTGGCGAAATCCTCGTAGCTTTCCGACGCCACCACCGTGAGCACGTTGATGTCGTGAACCTCGGGCCCATCCGTGCGGCGGCCGAGGTCGTCGACGCTGATGCGCAGTCCGCGCCCGACCTCCTGGCGCTTGCCGATCTCGTGGTCCGACTGCTTCAGGGTGCAGATGGTGAAGACGTTGGGATTGTCCCAGCCTTCTCGCAGGGCCGAATGCGAGAAGATGAACCGCACCGGCTCATCCAGCGACAGAAGCCGGCCCTTGTTCTTCAGGATCAGGTCATAGGACGAGACGTCCTTGGCCTCGCCCTTTTCGTCCCCCCGCGCATTGACGGATGGGTCCGTCAGGCGTCCAGCTTTATCGATGGAGAAATAGCCATCGTGCACGCTGGCGGGGTCGTCGCGCTTTACATAGGCAAGCCAGGCTTCGTCAGTGGCGTCGAGCTGCGGCAGCTCGTCGATCGCGGCGGCATACTCCTCTTCGAAGATCCTCGCGTACTCGCCCGCCACGGCACCGGCGTCATCGTAGCGCCGGTACTTGGCCACCTCATCGATGAAGAACAGCGACAGCACCTTGATCCCGCGCCGGTACAGCAAACGCTCGCGCTCGAAATGAGCACGGATGGTTTCGCGGATCTGGACACGCCGGACAGCGGCTTCGTCGGCCTGCCCCTGAACCCGGCCTTCCTCTAGCACCACGCCGTTGGTGAAGCTCAGGGTGCGCGTCACGGCATCGATGTCGGCGACCGTATGGCCCTCATAGGCGGCCAGCCCCCCCGACATGTTGTGAAGGTCGTCACCCTTCTTGACCCACCGTGCGGTTCTTTTGACCTTGCCCGCATTGAGGATGGTTTCGATATCAACGCGCGCCTCAGGCGGTTTGTCGGCGGAGACACGGATGTCGGACATGTAGAGATAGCCGTGGACACCCGTCAGACCCTTAACGGTGACGCCGCGGACGTTGATCCGCTTGACCAGCTTGCGAGTGTAGGCATCCAGCGCGTCTAGGCGGTGGACCAGATTGTGGCGCGTCTTGTGGGTGGCGGAGAAGCGCAGGGCGATGGGCGCTCTGAAGCGGCTGAGCGCCTCTTGGGTCTTGGCGCCTTCCAGCCGCTGAGGTTCGTCAAGGATCAGGATGGGGTGATTGCCCGCGATCAGGTCGATCGGCCGGCGCGACTGAAAGGCGTCCATCTCGCGGAACATCCGCAGGGTCTTGGACTCCTTTCCCTCGGCGTTCACCTCTGACGCGAAGGCCTGGGTATTGATGATCATGCAGTGCAGGCCGGGACTGTCCGAAAAGGCCAGGATCGGCTCAGGCCGGCCGCTGTCGTAGATGAAACGCCGGACCTTGTGCCCATAGCGTTCCTGGAAGTGCGCCTCTGTGTCCTCGAAAGTCTTGAACACCCCCTCGCGGATGGCCACCGACGGCACGACGACAATGAACTTCGACCACCCGTAGCGCTCGTACAGCCGGTACATGGTGTCGATGTAGACGTAGGTCTTGCCGGTCCCGGTCTCCATCTCAACATCGAGATTGATCGGCGCTGCCCGGGTGGGGACCAGCTTGTCCGAGGGCGGCAAATGCTCCCGCATCTGCACCTGGCGAACGTTCTCCAGCAATTGGGCTTCGCTCAGCTGCACCGCCGCATTGCGGAAGCCCGTCTCGCCGATCAGCGCCATCTGAGCTGACCGCTCACGTCCCGGGTCGATCTGGTAACTCAGCCCTTCGACGCGGGGCTGGCCTGCGAAGCAATCGACGACGGCCTCTGCGGCCACGCGCTGATAGTCGAGCGGCTTGAACTGCTGAACGGTCATGGCGCCTATAGCACCCGCACGGTCGTGTCGGGAGCGCGCTGTCTGAAGCGGCTGGCGACGTTCTCCTTGGCCGCATCAGAGACGAACCCATCGTCGCGGAACACGACGCGCAGAGGCTTCATCGCCGCCAGAGCGTCGGCCAGCTCGGTGTCGATGCCGCCCTGCCCGTTCGCGGGCCGCGCGAAGCAGGCGATCAAAGCTGAGCCTTCCGCGCCTTCGGCCGGCGGGTCGACGATCCAGATCGACCGGCCCAGCAGTTCGTCGCGCCGAACCGGCAAGGTGATGTCCACCCCCCAGCGCAGCAGGGCACCGAACAGCAGGTCCTCGTCGGTCCGATCGTCCTTGATGTGGCTGATCAGGCCGTCCAGCATCGCTTGCGTCGCCTGACCCGGTGCCACACGAGTGTCTTGGTAGTTGCCGCTCTCGATGCGAAGGGTGCGGAAACCGACATCGAGTTCTCGTTCTCCGCCAGCCCCCCCAACAAGCATATCGCTAGACATCTTCAATCGTTCGACACAGAGCGCCGGGATAGTTGCAGGCCTCTGACGTTCTTCGAGGTATGCGATTGCATTTCGGATCGTTTGCTTGACGCTGTCCTGCGCGCGAATAAGCATCTCAGGCAGCGATTCCGGATACTGAACAAGAATGAACTTTGCACGAATTCCGTGTTCGGCATTGAGCTTCATCACCGCGTGCGCTGTGGTCCCTGATCCCGCAAAAAAGTCGAGAACGTAGTCGTCATCCTTTACTTCTATTGCGCGAGCAATTTCCGCAATCAGAATTTCATCCTTCGGATTTGTGAAGACCTTTTTTCCAAACAACGCCTTGAGCCTGTTGGACGCTCCCCTCCCATCCAAGAATCTCACACTAGACAGACTTTGATACTCCACGTCTTTAAGATAAGTTTTGTTCTGGGGGACCGTGGAATGATCTTCTCCAAAATGGATCAAATCATCGTCTGCTCGCTTGAACATTTCCTCTTTCGGGTAGCGCCAACCCGAGGCGGGCATCTTGCACGGCTGCTTCGTATCTCTGTGCAGCAAATCGAAAACATACTGCCCAGCGTTGGGACCCGATAGATCGCTAGCAAAGTAGACACCTCGATCGTCCATCCAGTTGTAGTGACTGCTATCTACGACGGGATCAGACGCGGGAAATGAACGGTACCACTCTAGCGCAGCTGCGTGGATGGCTTTCCAATCTCTACCGTGGTTCTTTTTAAAGGTAGCGAAGGCCTCATATATCCTATCCAATCCTGGCTTACGCTCCAGCCAAGCACCTTTGTTATAAGATTTACTCTTTACGTAGAAAAGTATATATTCGTGCTGGATAGATATGTAATCTTGGTCATTCTTGCTGCTATTCTTCCATATTATTTCACCAGCAAAACCGCTTTCGCCAAATATCTCATCCAATATCTTCTGGGCATTGGCACGCTCAGACTCATCGATCGAAAAAACGACTACTCCATCATCTCTAAGGAGATTTCGCGCCAGCTTCAGGCGCGGGTACATCATGCTGAGCCAATCGGAGTGGAAGCGGCCGCTGGATTCAAGATTGACCACTAAGCGGCCTCCCTCGTCGTCCCTCTGGCCGCTATCTGCCTCGTAGTCACGTCGGTCTTGCGCAAACGTGTCCCGGTAAACGAAGTCCTTGCCGGTGTTGTAGGGCGGGTCGATGTAGATCATCTTGACCTTGCCCAAGTAGGTCTCCTGCAACAGCTTCAAAGCGTCCAGGTTGTCGCCCTCGATGAACAGGTTCCGCGTGGTGTCGAAATCGACGCTATCTTCGCGCATCGGACGCAGGGTCTTGTCGATCGGCGCATTCGCGATCAGCAGCGCCTGGCGCTTGCCGGGCCAGTCCAGCCGGTAGCGCTCCTGCGGGCCCTCGACCAGATGATCCGCCAAGGCTTGGCGAAGCAGGTCGAAATCAATGACAGGCTCGCTTCGGTCGGACGCCGACCCTTCCGGCCCCTCGGTCACGCATTCGGGAAACAGCTCGGCTAGCCGCGCGATGTTCTGGCGGGTCAGATCGGGCGTCGCAGGGTCCAGCTTTTCAATCGTCATGTCAGTCCGTCAGTTCTCTCAGGCGCGCTTGCGCGGCTCGCAGCTCCTGGTTTTTCTCGATCTGGCGCGCGAAGTCCGCTTCGCGTCTCACCGCAATCCGCAGCCGCTCAACCGCTTTGGCCTGCGCCGCGACTTCAGACAAGCGTTCAGCGTGCTCCCTGAGACTCTCATGATCGCGCGCCGGATGAGGCCAGAGGCTGCGCAAAAGCCCAGCGTACAGGCCGTCCAACGTCACCGCCGGAGGCAGCGGAGCCCGTGACGCAGAAATGGGAGCCCAGCCGCCACGCCAATGCTCATGCGTCACAACACGGCTCTGATCCGCAGCGCTGGAGCGCTTGAAAGCGGCGACTGCTTGCACCTCGGGGCCGTCCGCGGTGTTACGAACCAGTTCGAACCAAGTCTGTCGCGGCAGGGCCTTATCGATGTGCGCCAGCACCCGGTCATCGAGACCGTCGGCCCTCAGCATCACCTGGATGACCTGAATCTCCGCGACGCCTCCGCTGGCCGGCAGGTTTATGCTCCGTTCGAACAGCTTCCAGGCCCAGTCGATGCGGTCGACCTGCGCTTCATAAAGGGCGCGGATGGTCTTTCCCCCGCCCGCGCGGCGGAAAAGCTGATCGCGCGGAATACGCCGATCTACCCGGGCGGCCTCGGGCCAAGCGTAGAGCGCGTTCACACCTCGGTCCGCCGGACGACGATGAAGGCGATGAGCTCAAAGTCATCCAAGCCGGCCACCTCTCCGACCAACGCGGTCGTCGGGCCGGCGGAGAACAGACTGTCGAGATCCTTCTGCTCTTTCACCTCGACCATCGATTTCACGGCGGAGTTCAGCAGATCCGAATATTGCTCCATCCGCCGCCCGTCGTCCGTCTCCTTGTTGAATGGGACGAAAAGAGCCGGGTCCGGCTCGGTCCGGCTGCGCGCCGCGCCGCGAAGCAAGTCGAGGACCTGCTTCGGCTCCGTGTGACGGACCAGAGCGGACCCGTCTTCGCGAACGTAGACGAGGTAGAAGGGATGGAGCCTGTTGTGGCCACGAAGCTCGGTTGAGGCGTCGAGGTTTCGTAGGCAGAAGATGACGCCAGCCGGAAGCTTGTCGCTCGCCGGGACAATGGCGTGCATGCCTAGCGGGGCGTCGTCCAGACTGCCGTGCTCTCGCACATAGCTGACCAGGTCCATGCGGAAGTCGTTCAGCCCAAGATCCGTAATGCTGACGCCCTGCCGGACGTCTTCAAGATCGACCACTTCGGTCTGAAGCTTCTTCAACTGATCGCGACGGTACTCGACATCGTTCTCGCGGGCCGTCAGCGGGTTGTCGTCCCCGGTCGCGGTCAGGTCCGCGATGACCATTCGGCCTTCGACCCGGTCCTTCAGATTGATGTAATCGTCGAGGCTGATGTTCGGCCAGTAGCTGACCAGCTGGATCCGTTCGTTGGTGCTGCCGATGCGGTCGACCCGCCCGAAGCGCTGGATGATGCGAACCGGGTTCCAGTGGATGTCGTAGTTCACCACGACATCGCAGTCCTGAAGGTTCTGGCCTTCCGAGATGCAGTCGGTGGCGACCAGCACGTCGATGTCGCGGGCCTCGCCCTTGAGACGTGGGATCTGCGCCTTCTTCTTCGATACCGGCGAGAACAGAGTCAGGATGGCGTTGAAATCATAGCCCTGGCCCAAGGTCGTCTTCGGTGCACCGCTGCCGGTCACCAGGGCGAGCGCGCGCCCATCGCCCGTCTCCAATACAGGCTTCACCTCGCGATAGAGATATTCGGCGGTGTCGGCGAAGGCAGTGAAGATCAGCAGCTTGCCGTTGCCGGCATTGATTGGGTCGCGCGCCTTGTCCTGCACGAAACGAATGAGGTGCTGCAGTTTCTCATCATCGCGCGGCGTGACCCGATGCATGACATCGAGCAGCGCGTCGATCACAGCCACATCCGCCTCAACGTCGCGCTTGTAGCTGACCAGGTCCATGTCCTCGAAGGCGACGCGAACCTGACCTCGCTCCAGCCCGGCCGAGCCGCCGTCATCATCATCGGGATCGACCTCGACCTCAGCTTCCAGGGCGAACGCGTCCGAGCCCCCACGCTCGAAGCGTTCGATGGCCGCCAGTGTCTCCCGATGCACCCCGCCCAGCCGGTCCAGTGTGAGGCGGAAGGCTTCCACAGAGCTCTCCAGCCGCTTTAGCAGGTTCACTCGCATCAGCGACTTGATGGCCGTCTCCCGGTCTGCTTGCCGAAGGCGCGCACCGGCGGTCTCGGTGTCGTACATGTCGCCGTAGCGGGCCGCCCGACTGGGGTGGACGTAGGTGATGGGCGCGTAGACCGCCAAGGTCAGCCGCGTGAGCTCCTCATAGATGTCCTTAAAGCTGGGCACGTCGTCGCGTGCGGTAAGCGCCGGACTGAACGACCGGGGCGGCAGCCGCTGGGGAAAGCTTCCGATCTCGGCAGTGTCGTAGTGCGTGGTGATGTGCCGTCGCGACCGGGCGATGGTGACGCTGTCGAGAAGCTCGAAGAAAGCGAAGTCCAGCCGGTCCATGATGGCGGCGGGCGTGCGCTCCTCGACCGGTAGCTCCTGCCACTCGTTGAACGCGCGCTGAGCCTGACGGAAGATTTCCTCCACGCTCTGCCCGCTGGACAACTTCTCCGACAGCGCCCGACTGTTGCCCTCGTAGGCGAGCGCCAGCTGGTTGCGGAGATCATTGAAGCGATTGTTCACTGGCGTCGCCGACAGCATCAGCACCTTGGTGCGTACGCCCTCGCGAATAACGCGGTTGAGCAGAGCTCGATAACGAGTGTCCGTTTCGCCCTGCTCCTGCGTGGCGTCGTCGTTCCGGAAATTGTGGGATTCGTCGATGACGACGAGGTCGTAGTTGCCCCAATTCACCTGATCCAGCGGCATGCCGAAGGCTGACCCGCGCGTCCTGAGCAAATCGGTATGGGCTAGCACGTCGTAGCGGAAGCGATCCTCGACCAGGATGTTGGTGGTCAGGTTGCGGTTGTAGGTAAGCCAGTTGTCCGCCAACTTCTTGGGGCAGAGCACCAGGACCGACTTGTTTCTGAGCTCGTAGTACTTGATCACCGCCAGCGCGGTGAACGTCTTGCCCAGACCGACGCTGTCGGCGAGGATGCAGCCGTTGTAGGTCTCCAGCTTGTTGATCAGGCCTAGCGCGGCATCCTGCTGGAACTTGAACAGCGTGTTCCAGACCTTGGTCCCCCGGAAGCCGGTCCGCTCGTTCGGTAGAAGGTCTTCGTTGATATCCTCCAGGAACGTCCTGAAGATCACCGACAGCATCAGATGGTAGATGCGCGACGGCGGATTCTCCGCGTAGACGCGCTCAAGCTGTCGACAAAGATCCTCGGTCACATCGACCAGGCGATCGCGGTCGTTCCAGAGCTGGTCGAAAAGGCCAACGTACCGATCCAATGAAACTGGATCGTCGGTCTTGTTGATCATGGTCAGGTGACCGGGCTGATAGCCCAGGTCGGCTGCGGTCAGGCCTTGGAGTCCGGCGTAAACGGCGCCCGCACCTTCATCCCCCCGCGTGCACATGAACGAGGGAATAGGGTTGCCTGGGTTGGCTTTGAACGTCGCCCGTTCTCGTATCCAGACCGCGCAATCCCGCGCCAGCGCCCGACTGGTCATCTGGTTGCGCAGGCGGATTTCGAAGGGCGTGCCCCCGAGGTCGCGCTTGTGCATGACCGGCGGGATCAGGAACTCGCGATGCGATGCTCTTCCGCCACCGTCTGTCACGAAAGACGGTCCGGTGAAGATGAAGTCGAACGCGGCGAGGTTGCGCAAAGCTGGTTCAAGCGCCGCAAAGGCGTGGATTGAAAAGCTTGCAGCGCTAACCTTCGCTCGCGTGCTTCTACGCAGCTCGTCCTTGAGGTCGTCGCCAAGGAGTTCGGATACGTTGTCGATGATCTTCATGCACCGACTGAACCGCGTTCCGCGCCGAACCACAACCGTCCACGCCCCGCGATAGTCGTGGCTGAAGGCGCGGGCAGGCGCATGCCGCCGGACGGACACAGCCCACCGAACTATTCAGGTACCGTGAGCTGTCAATAGGCCGTTGGCGGGCCGCGGGCCTCCTCGCAACCGTTCGAAGGCGCAAGTCCTGTGAATGCTCCGCCTCGCTTGCGTTTCGAGCCTAGGTTGAGGCAAAGAGGTCAGACTGGCGTATGGCCAACCTCCTCTGAGGTCGCATCCCTGTCGTTCTCTATTCTAAGCCTTCGGCTGCCACTCTGCGCCATCAGGGGACATCGAGGCGGAGCCAGAAACCAGACATTCAATCGATCGTGGCGTGATCAACCGCCTCTCGGCTTCGGCGTCCTTCTCGTGGTATACTGTTTAGTGACGACGGGAACGAAGCGCATCACGACGTCGTCGAACTTGCAGACCCGTTTGAGATGGTCGTGCATCAGCTTCAGCTCGTACTGCGAGATAAGCGGGATGTCGCTTCTTGTGGGGGCCGGGTCGCGCTCCCGGTACAGCAGCCAGAGACAGACGCGGTAAGCCTCGCCCCGCACCGCTTCAACCGTATCCTTAATATAGTGCAGATAGCGGTCTTTCGATCCGGAGGCGCTCGCCGCCACATGGCCGCGGATCTCGGACAGGAAGACTTCGTCGTGGAGAAAGGCTTCGCAGTAGAATTTCGATTGCGCGAAGAGGTAGTTGATCGAGGAAGCATCCTTAAACTGCTTGATGTTGACGATGCGCATCATGCCGTCGTCGGTCAGATCGAGAATGTCGCAGAACTCCTTGTCCTTACGACCGGCGCCGATCTTCAGCTTCGCCCGGTCGAACAGGATGGCGCTAGGACGGCGCCGAACGACTTCCTCATTGAACTTGCTCTCCAGATTCTTCTTGGAAGCGTCGTCGCTGATGTCGATCCCGGAATAGAGCGCCTCGAACGGTTCGATCCGAAGCCGATTGGCGGTGAAGTCGACGATGCTCTTGTAGAAGTCGTCGTCGAAGCGGAGCCATCGGCCGTCACTCAGGATGAAGTACTTTCCATCCAGGGTCTGCTCATGACCAAGGCAGTTGAACAGCCGCCACTTCCGATGCTCGAGAATCCGGTCCTCGGCGGCGGAGTGGGCATAGATCCAACGCTTTTGCAGGCGTTCGATGGTTATGTCGGCCAGCTTCACCTCCCGGCCGAGCTGCTCGACATCCAGATAGGCATAGATCTGGTTGTCGCGTTGGGGACGGTTCGAGAAGGCGAAACTGAACTCATCGTCGGACAGGAATTCCGGAATGGTCAGGGTCAGTTTGGTGAAGTCTCCGCGTCTCAAGGCGAGAATCAGGGCCTCGTTGAGCCGATCCCGCTGCTCGTCTGTCGCCGGCTGGAGATTGCGGTAGTTCGGGAAGAGATCGACGTAATCCTTGCTGTCGTACATCTCGATGAAGGTGCGGCACTCTGCGACCAGGCGGTCCCAACTGAGCTTCTCCTCGCCGATGATCTTGTAGGTGAGGCTGTCCCGGCCTTGCAGGGTGACCCGCTTGTTCCCCTTCAGATGCGCCGAGATGTAGCTGAGGTCCTCCGCCTCCGAGAGCCCGAAGACGAAGGTGTCTGACGGCTTCGCGACCTGCCGATCGATATGGGTGGTCGTAATCGCCGTACTTTGCGTCTTGGTCTGCCGAATGGCCTCGTTTCCGCACAGGTTCATCGCGGTCTTGATGCCGAAATCCAGCACTAGGCGGCGGCGGTCGAGGCAAGATGAGGCGCTCCGTCCGAACGTCGCCGCCAGGAGCCGGCCCTCGACCTCGACGAGCAGGAGGCCGTTGGCGCTTCGACTGGGCGAGCGGAAAGCGATCTTCGCTTCGCCCTCCAACCGATCATTAAGGAAGTCCAGCCAGGGCGGATTGGTCTTGGTGGTCAGCGTCTCGAAGTAGACGAAGCGACATTTCGTGTCTCCAACCTCGAAGTCTTCGATCCGTAGCGCCTGGCGAGCCGCCAACGCAGCTTCGGGGTCGATTATGGTCTCCAACGTCGCGTCAGCCTTGGCGAGGTAGAAGGAGATCTGGGCGATGTCCGCACGTTCCTTCTCCAGCATCGCCTCCCGCGACAGTTCAACCAAGCGTAGCAATAGAGCACGGCATAGCTTGAATGACCACCGTTCTGAACCGACGGATCTCAACCGGTCGACCTTGGCTTGGCAGGGATGGTTGGGGCATCAAAGAGGCTTGGAGGACGAGGTAGTGCTTTTAAATGCGCCGGGCGGCCTGTTTCGCGACAGCGTGCGCGAACGAGACCTGGACAACTTCCTGGTCGAGGAACTGCAGGCCTCCGACGCTTTCAGAACTTGGCTTCTGACCCAGTTGCCTCACAGCTTCTGCCCGCCTATGGGCGCTGATGTCCGGGTTCAAAAGTCTCCTCCTCGGGAGGACGGCCGCCAGACAGATGTGCGTCTGGGCTGGTTCGCGGAGGATCGTCTCGTTGCGTGCGTCCTGATCGAAAGCAAGGTCACCGCCGGGTTCCAAGCGGGCCAAGCGGAGGCCTATCGGCTCGAAGCCGATCGACACCGGGAAGCGCTCGGCTCCAATCGGTGCTCAACCTTGCTGGTCGCGCCCTCGGCGGCTCTCCAGACCTTGGTCCATGCAGACTTCGACGCCACGGTGACGATCGAAGCGCTGGCCCGAAGTCTGGGTAACCGCCTCGAGGATATCGCCCTGCCGCCCGAGGTCCGCGCCCGGCTGAGCGTCCGCATCGATCTATTGGACGCCTTGGCCGGGAAACGCTCTGGCACCGCCTGGAGCCCGGTCACCATCGCCGGCAAACGCAACTTTGCGGTCGCCTACGCCGCTCTCGCCGAAGAGATGATCCCTCCCCTGCGGGTTCGCCCGTCGACCGATGGTCCCAAGGCCCTGACCCGGTTCTTTGACGGGATGGGTCTGCCCGAGGCCTTTCCTGCCCGGATCCTTCTCAAGCACGAGTTCGGCGGCTCCAATCGGCCCGCTTACGCCAATCTCCAGATCGCCGACGCAGCGCACGCGGTCGCGACCGTGCAGGCAAGCGGCTTGCTGGCTGGCACGCCGTTCGGTCTGGCGCGCTCGGAAAAGTCCCTGTTCATTCGTGGTGCCACGCCCGGCCTGGACCCCGCCGGCCCCTTTGAGTCACAGCGAGAGCGCGTCATCGAGGGGATCGTCATGGTCGGCCGATTGGCCGACTGGATCAGCAAGGCTGCGCCGGATCTTGCCGTCCTTCTAGCCTCACCGGCGCCGGGCGCCGCGCCGCAGCCACCCGCAGCGACCCCAGACCTTGAGAAAGCCTTCGACCGCGCCATGCGCGCCCTGTGTGAAGCGTCCATCCGGGCCGGCTATCGGCCCGGCGACCTCATCGATATGGTGGGCGCACGGGGCGGCTTCAGCGCTGCCCAAGCCCTGTTGGCTCGACCCCACATCTCGGACGGCTTCACGACGCTATGGGAGATGGGATTGCCGGATTTGACTGTGGAGGCGCTGGTGCTCCAAGCCCCGTGGCGCAGCCTGTTCTCCGAGGGCGAGCTGACGACCGCCCGTCGCCGGCTGACCGGCTGGCCTAAGCTCAGGGACATCTTGGCATGACGCGGACGGCCTGTTTTGACACCTGCGATTGCGCGTGTGGCGCCGTTGATCCGGAGTTCGACCAGATTGCCGCCCGGGAGCTGGCCACCCCCGTCCGCCTGCGGGATCTCTGCCGGTCGGGTATCGGGTGGTACGCCAGTCGGACCTTGGACGACCATCATCTGGGCAGCTGGCCGGCAGGCGAAGGCCTCTACGTGCTCTGGCACAAGGACGACTATTGTCCCGCTCACGACCTGTTCCACATGCGGGCGCTCTACGTCGGCAAGGGCCAGTTCCTGAGACGTCTGGTCGACCATTGGCGCACCAAGCCTATGGAAGAGGAGCAGTTGATCTACGTCACCCACCTCGTCTTGCCCAACCGGATCGCCAAATACATCGAGCAGCTCCTGCTGGACCTATACGACTTTCCCTACAACAAGAGAGAGAATCCCGGGGCGAAACGGCTGTGCGCCCACCTTGAGCAGTTCGAGGTGGACTGAGGATCGTAATCGGATCGCTGCAAGAGGCGGCGTCAGGTGAGCGCCAAGAGCAGTAATCTGGACAGTATCAGAAAGCGGACCTACGCTATCCCGCTGCAATGGGTTGCGTCTGCGCGCGATTATGGAAGTGTACGCCGGCGTCCCGGCGCAGGCTGACGCGCTTCCCTCATCAGCACTCTACTCCGTCCACCATGATGGCGATCCCCCGTACTGGTTGGCCGAGCGCGCGGTCGGAAAACGGAAACGTCACCGTGGCGCGCTGCACCCAGTCAGTCCGACAGCGACGGCGGCCCCATTAGTCCGCACCCTTCCAGAACCCGGGCGTTGGCGTCCTCCAAGGTCTGCAGGAGTCGAGGAAGGGGACTTGGTCGATGCGGGAAATCTTGCCGGCCGTCACAGGCCAGAGATGGCGGGCCGTCGCGGACTCGGCAAGCGCATCGGTGCATGCCCCAACGCGAAACGGCCGTACGCCTCTGTCATCGGCTGTGGCAACCGGGCCTTAGATAAGCGCGAGAAACAATTGTTGGCGGTCGCGGACCAAGTCGAGGTCATGGTGAGCGAAAGTGCCGTGGCCAGCTCCTCAACCTGAACCCAACCCCAGTCCGCTGATCATGGGGATCGCACACCGCACAGGCGCTATGGGCCATCAGGTCCTAAAATCATGAGTTGATGAAGCTTGACCGCCAGACCATAAGAACGAATCGGAAACTGAGATCGTCATGACTGCCATCTACCCTCTGACCCAGCAGGCGGATTCCTATCTTGAGGAATTGGCGGACAGCCTGAGCGTTACCGACACCGCGTACGAAGCCGCAGAGCGCAGCTATACCTCGTTGGGCAACTGGCTCTGCCGCGACCAGTCATCGGTGAAGACCTTCAATCCCAAGGTTTATGTCCAGGGGTCCTTCGCCCTTGGGACGACCCTGAGGCCAATCACCGATGAAGGTGAGTACGACCTCGACTCCGTTTGTGAGTTCCAGACCCTGTCTATGGGCCAGCTGACCCAAGAGGATCTGAAAATCCGGCTCGGGCGCGAAGTGGAAGCCTATCGCAAGAGCCGCAGCATGGAGAAGCCGCTTCATGAAAGTCGCCGCTGCTGGACCCTGCACTATGCCGATGAAGCGCGCTTCCACATGGATGTCGTGCCAGCCCTACCCAATGGTGAAAAGCTGCGCGTGTTGCTGGAGCGGGCTTCCTATAAGACCGACCTTGCGCAGACGGGCATTGTCATCACAGACAATGAGCGGCTCGATTACCGGGTTCTCACCGACCAGTGGCCGAGATCCAATCCGCTCGGCTACGTCGAATGGTTCAAGCAGAAGATCGAGGCCCAATTCCAGACGCGCATGATGATGCTGGCCGAACAGGCCAAGGCCAGCGTTGAGGACATTCCTGAATACCGGGTGCGGACGCCGCTCCAGGGCGCGATCATTCTGCTCAAGAACCATCGTGACCTGCGATGCGAGGCTGCGGCGTGCGACCGGCCAATCTCCATCATCCTGACGACCCTGGCGGCGCGGGCCTACAAGTCGGAAGCGACGATCGGCCAGGCGCTGGCGACGATTCTCGACACCATGGACGACCATATCGAAGTGCGCGACCAGCAGGCTTGGATCGCCAACCCAAGCGACCCCTTCGAGAACTTTGCCGACAAGTGGGCGGAATTCCCGGAGCGGGAGGAGGCTTTCCACGCCTGGCTCGCCAAGGCCCGCCGCGACTTCGCGGCCCTCGCGCGCGAAACAGATCGCCAGCGGATCGTCGAAGTCGCTAAGGCGGCGGCCGGCGAGACCGCCGTGCGGCGTGCGGACGAGGCTTTCCGGGGAGGGAGTCGCGGCGTGCGCGCGGCCGGGGCGGCTCCGGCCGCGGGTCTCAGCTTCCCGGACACCCCGCGGGTTCCGTCGTCGCCTCGCGGTTTCGCTTGAACTGGCTCCTGACCCAACCGGGTCGCGCGCTGAAAGAAAAGGCCGACCTCGCCGATCTGGAAGGCGAGGTCGACTGGCTGTCAGACGTGGCTTGGAGTCTGGCCGGTTTAACCCTCACGGTCCGGTTCACCCTCATGCTCGGCGAGCGGCGGGTGGACCTCGTCATGACCTATCCTGACTATTTCCCGGACGCCCCGCCCTCGGTCAAGCCGGTGTCCGCCGACGTCCTGTTGTCCGATCATCAGTGGGGACGGGGCGGCGAACTTTGCCTTGAGCACCGGGCCGACAATTGGCGTGCCGAGATCACAGGGGCCGATATGGTGCGTAGCGCCTACCGCCTGTTAAGCGAGGAAAGCGATCCCGCCGCCGCGCCCGTGCCTTCGGCCCATGCCCTCTCACTTGGCCAGACGATACGCCGGGAAGACTATCGTTTCCTCTGGCCTCCGGCGCTGGCGGACATCGTTGCCGCCCTCCCCCCGTCCACGGACCTGCCCATCACGATCAGCGAATACAAGGTCGGCGGCGTCGAGCTTGCACGCCCGACCACGGTCGGCGAGGGCGAGGCGGTCCTGTGGTCGGAACCCCCGCTGGGGTCCGAGGGCCGCACCTATGATGCGAGGCTTGTCGTCCTGGCGGCAGAAACCCGTTTCCTCGCCAAGCCGACTACGGATCAGGTCAGCGAGAGCCTGGCCGCTGCGGGTGCGGACCATCACCTCGAGGCGCCCAAAGAGGGGTTAAGGCTCTTCATCCTCGCCAAGGGTGCCGAGGCCACCTTGGTCTGGGGCTATCGGGCCTCGGAAAAGTCGGCCTTCTTCCCTTATCGAACCGTGCCTCTGCCCACTCAAGGCGCCCGGTTGCCGGACGCCTATGCGGGCTTGGCGAGCAAGACGATTGGTCTGGTGGGCTGCGGATCCGTCGGCTCCAAGATCGCCGTGTCCCTCGCCAGATCCGGAGTCGAAAACTTTGTCCTCCTCGACGATGATCTGCTCTGTGGCGGAAATCTCGTTCGCAATGCGCTGGACGGACGCGCGGTCGGTCTCAACAAGACCCTCGCCCTATCCGCCGCCGTGCGTGACGTCCGGCCGAGCGCCAAGGTCACGACCCGAAACATCCGCCTAGGTGGCCAGGAGAGCGGCGGCACGACAGCGCAGGCGCTGAACCTGCTCGAGACCTGCGACCTGATCGTCGATGCGACCGCCGAGCCGGAAGCCTTCAATCTCTGCTCCAGCGTCTGCAAGAATGCGCGTAAGCCCCTGGTCTGGGGCATTGTCTACGCTGGCGGGATTGGAGGGATGATCGCCCGCGCCCGTCCTGATCGTGAACCGCCTCCGCTTGTAGCCCGGGCGCAGATGGAGCTCTGGTATCAGTCCCGGGGCACGTCTTGGGCACTAGAAGATGACGGCGGCTATGGGGCGCGGGGGGATGATCGCCCGCCGATGGTCGCCGACGATGCCGACGTCACTATCCTCGCCGGTCATATGACGCGGACGATCATCGACACCCTGCTCGGCGAGCCCTCGGACCTGTCGCATTCGGCCTATGTGATCGGTTTCAGAAAGACGTGGATATTCGAGGCGCCCTTCGATGTCTGGCCGGTCGACTTCGTCGCCGAAGGCCAGTGGGGACCGGATGTCTCCGAGGATCTCGTCGAAGATCTAAAACGGCTCGTCGCCGAACTGAAGCCGGAGGATGGGACTTCGTGAAGGTCGAGCTTCCCCTCCCGGTCCAGAAGCGGCTCAAGCAAGATTTGCGCGAGGCAGGCCGGCTGGAGATCGGCGGCGTCCTGATGGGCGAGCAATTGGAGCGCGGCCACTTCCGCGTCGTCGATTTCACCGTCGACGAGCAGAGAGGCGGAATGGCGCACTTCACACGCGGAACCGACCAGCATCGTCACGCCCTCGACGCCTTTTTCGCCCGCACCGGGGCCGACTACGGTCGGTTCAACTATCTCGGCGAATGGCATTCCCATCCGAGCTTCCGTGTCGAACCCAGCCTCACCGACGCCCAGTCCATGCTGGAGCTAGTCAATGGAGAGCGTGGCATCGACTTCGCCGTCCTAATGGTCGCCCGGCTCGACTACTGGATCTCCCTGAAGCGGTCCTTCACCCTTTTCGTCCGCGACGGCGAGCCCGTCCCGGTCATGGAAGCCAGAACATGATGCACCACGTCCATCACTTCATCCGGTCCGCGGTCGACTGGCTTTTTCGACGGCGTCAGCCGGGCCTCGTCCTGATCCGATCGGCGATTGTGCTTGCAGTCGCTCTCATGGGCGGCCTGGCGTTCAGCATATCACTGCCGTTCGACACCGGCCCTATGAACCTGAGTTACAGCACCGATGCCGGTCCGGCCTCGGTCGTCACCTGGATCCTGCTCGCTGTGGTGTTGATCCTAATAGCCGCCGGCTTTGGGCTTATCTTCGCCGATCGCAAACGCCTCGCCCGTCAGCGCGTCGTCGCCGTAGAATTCCGTGGTCTTCACGACGGCTCAGGCGCCGCGCTCATGGACGCGATCCCTGACCGGTTCGACGCCCACCGCGACGCCGAGGTCATCGATCTTCGCCAAGGCCTGATCAATGGCGTGATCGTCTCGCCGGAGGTCGCCGTCAGCAAGCTGATGGCGCTGCGGGACCGGCTGGACGCGCGCGAAGCCGGACGCGACCGCGCAGACCTCCAGTATGTCGCCGGCGGGATCGCGCCAGTGCCGCTCCTCTTCCTCGCCGGTCTGCTTTTGGACGACGAAGCACCGGTCACTATTATGGACTGGGACCGGAACGCCCGTATCTGGCGCGAGCTCGACGGCCAGGACGATGGCGAGCGGTTTGTGATTTCAGGCCTTGACGGCGTCGCCGAAGACCAGGATGCACTCATCCTGGCGATCGGCTATTCCTTCCCGATCGATCTTCCAGCCGCAAAGGCTCGCGTGGGCGATCTTCCCGTCGTCAGCCTGACCGTGCCGACGCATTCGACCACTACCCACTGGTCCGAGGAAAAACAGAGAGCGCTCGCGCAGCAGTTCATCGATGTCATGATAGCTCTCAAGGGCAGGCGGGTCAGACTAGCGCATCTCTTCATCGCCGCCCCGGCCAGCCTCTCCCTAAGGCTGGGCTCCCACTACGATCAACGCCTGTTCCCGCGCGCGATCGCCCACCAGTACGATTCCGGTGAGCCGCCAGCTTTCACCTGGGCGATCCGGCTCCCAACGGACGCATTGCACGCCGCCAGCGTCATACCCTCGGGCGTCGCGGCCACGCGCGACTGAGCGGTAAACGGGGGTCAGCAAGTTTCTGACTTAGGTTGAGAGTATCAGAAGCGGTCTTCCCGAACCGCTGCTAGGAGTAGACCAGCGCATTCGGCAGTCGACCCGACGCCCTGCCCGAAAAGGGACCTAAGCAAGGTCCGCGATGAGTCAAAAGCGGCAGCTAGGCCCGCGGCGAAATATGGCAAAAACTTGTCGGATGGGTCACGTGGATTGAAGGCTTAAATCGGCTGATGCAGAATCCTGTACAAAACTTATGCAAAATTATTGCATGTGCGAACGACTATGCTATTGATTTTGTTCTCTTCGCGCAGCTGTAAAAGGCGACCCTACATCACCCACCATCGTTTCTCCATTAAGGACATCGCTCTAGAGGCCTCGCGGCGGGCAAGCTGTCCGGCGCAGCCGAGGCCAGTCCGCGCCGGGCAAGCGTCTTCCGCCCTACGCCGGGTCGGTATCGGTCGAGGTCCGAAGGGCTTCCACGCGCTGGATCAGGTCGCGCACAAGTGCCTCCGCCCGGGCGTCCCCAATGTCATGGACGTGTGGGCCGTTGATCCCGCTGCCCCCCGCGGTGTCGATCCGCACAGTTGCGATGCCGACCAGTCTCTGAAAGGGCCCACGGCGCACCGTGACGGACTGGACATTGCCGTACGGCACCGTCCATTCGCGCCGCACCAGCACGCCGCGCGTCACC
>Ga0207899_1000160_pt1 | contig 29733 bp, 27 predicted proteins | sample MalvirmetaMSP134_FD_184235 | JGI IMG/M metagenome (GOLD analysis project Ga0207899, IMG submission 184235) | Marine viral communities from the Deep Pacific Ocean - MSP-134 (SPAdes) | ecosystem: Environmental > Aquatic > Marine > Oceanic | place: Pacific Ocean | collected 2011-06-28
CCCGGATGATAAAAAATGAAAGAACCGCCGCGAACAGCGGCTGTGCATTGGCGAGAACAGTTGCAAGCCCCGGCCCTAGTTTGCCAGCCCCTAAAAACATTCCTCCGAGCCCCATCCCCGTGTAACTGAAGCCAATTACGGCCAACATAAGAAACCGCCGAAACGAATAGGTGGGCCAACCGCCTTTAAAAAAGGCGACCAGAACCAGGCATAGTCCTGCCAGCAATGCCCGTAAAGCTGCAAAAAGCAAAGGAGGCGCGTCTGGCAGCCCTACCACAATAAAGGGAAAGCAAATCGCCCAAAGAACGGCGACAAGAACCATTCCAGCTACCGTACGTAGCGATAGTGATCGGCTCACCATTGGCTCCTTGGCCTATCCATCCGTTGAGTCGAACTTGCATTCAAGCCTGCCGCTTCAATCCCTGCAGCCGCGGGAAAAATCTGGGAGTCTTTTGGGCATAGTGTCGCCAAGCCTCCCCAAATGTTTTGTCGGCTTCCCGTTCCTCGCTGATCGATAACCTTGAATACATCCAGAGCAAAATCGGGAACATTGCTAGGGTCAACAGAGTTGGCCACTGCAGCAGGAAGCCAAACATTATCAAGACAAAACCGACGTACTGTGGATGACGAACATACGAATAGAGCCCCGTCGTAGCCAGCTTTCGTTCTTTTTGTGCCGCGTACAATGTTCGCCACCCGGCTGCAATCAAATAGAAGCCCCCACCAATAAACACCGTGCTCAACAAATGAAAGGGGCCAAAATGGGGCGAACCTTGCCAACCGAACAGCATCTCAAGCAAGTGGCCGCTGTCGTGCGCCAACCAGTTCACATCGGGGTACTGAGTCTGAAGCCAACCGGATAGAAAGTAGAGTGTCAGTGGGAATCCATACATCTCTGTGAACAATGCCACGAGAAACGCGCTGAATGCGCCGAAGGATCGCCAGTCTCTTTGGGTTTGTGGCTTAAAAAAGCTGAAAGCAAAGAAAATGAAGATCACCGAATTTAAAACCACCAGACCCCACAGGCCATAATCGGACGAAGCATCAGTCATCGCGCTGATCTCCGCTTTTGCCTGCTGGTCGCTCGTGGTGATTGTGCCCACCGTGATTCCCATGACCTCCGTGCATAAACATATGAATAAACGGGCATGCGAGAAGGATTAACCAGGGCAAAGCACCCAGAAGGTGGACCTTATGCTCGCCCCAGAGTAAAACCAAAGCGATAACCGCAAAAATTCCCAACGTAATCTTAAAACGCTTATCCATAAATTTTTCCTTTGGGAAAAGTTTGTCAGAGAAACTCTTTGGCTAGTAAGCCTCAAGTGATATTTGATGGCCTATACCATCAAGCAAAACGGCATCAATAATTTCCAGAGAGACCGGATCAAGCACCCAGAGTTTGGGTTCGGCCCGACTGGTGATCATCAGACTGCTATCGACGGGAGAGACCGCCAGGTGGTAAGGGGCCGGGGCCAGTGGCACGCTGTGGCGTATCCCGCTGGCCAGCTCAATCCGGACGACTTGGTTGCCGCCCTCGCTGGTCGCATAAAGTATCTGGCCATCTGTGCTTAGTCCCACGCCGTGGGGTTGCGGCCCAACATCGTATCTTGCCAGCACCTCACCTCTGGAAAGCCCAAGGACAGCGACTTCCCCCGAGGCCCCGTCATTCACATACACCCTCTCGTTGTCAGGGGAAAGCACCATGTGCTCAGGCCCACCGCCGACGCGAAGATTACGCTTGACGAACCAGTGCCGAGTATCCACTTCGCTGACGGTCCCATTACCAGTATTGCTGACCAGTAAAGACTGACCGTCATCGGTCGCCACTACGTAGTTTGGCGCCGGGCCCGTGGCCAGGGTTTCAACGAGCTGTCCGGACTCCAGGTCAACCACACTGATCCCACCGCCCATAGGATGAGTGGAGACAGCGAATCGACCGTCAGGGGTCACCAGCACATGGTGCACGGGCCCTGGCACCTCTACAGTGCGAGTAATCGCGCTCTTGGCGGTATCCACAACGTAGATCCGGCCGGTATTGGCGTCTTCCGGAGCCGCGGTAGCTTCACCACCGTGGTGGGCCGCGTGCTCGTCTTCCGTCACGCCCTCCGGGCGACTGATCGGCTCTTCGCTGTCGTGCGCGGTCAGACTGCCAGCAACCAGATAGTGACCATCCGGAGTCAGGGCCGAGCCATGGGTGTTGATTGTCCCCATAATCGACGGCATTACCTGACGACTTCTCAGATCAATAATGCCAACAGAATCAGCTGTCCCCATGGGTACAAACGCTCGACGGCCATCTGCAATTGCAATAGTCGATAAACCTATCAAAGCGGTGATCGCGAATCCGGTAAACCACCCTTTTTTTGATCTATATTTCATAGTTCTGCCGCCTGAATCATCGTGTAGTACCAGTCTGCTACCTATCGGGAGAGTCTAAGATGGGTAGAGAGAGCCAACTTACCTAGCGATAGTTCAACACGCGGAACTGAAACAGACCTGAAAACAGATCTGAAGTATGAATCTATTTGACGTAGATCACACATGGGAGATAGGTTTTTTTGAATTTCAAGTATGCGATTACAATCAGTGAAACTCTCGACCAACGGACTCCTGATGCCCGAACCTATCCACAAAAACCAACGATTAGCCGACAGTCGAGCCTACAAGCTCAATCGCCATTGCTACTGCATCACTCTCGACCGTAAAGCGCTCAACAAGAGCCTCAGAAGCATTCTTATCGATGCTGGAAGTGGACCGTCAGAGTTCGCCGAGTTCGACCAGCTTTTTTCAAACACACCGATTTTTGTTCCCAGATCCGACATAGCTGCGATGGAAAGGATCGTCCAAGCGATCGAATCGGCCACCGAACTTCCGTCGTTTCGTGAACGAGTTCTGTCCTGGGCACCAAAAATCGCACAGTTCAATCCGGGCCCCATTGGGGCATTCATGGGTTACGACTTTCACCTGGGTCCCGACGGCCCCCGGCTGATAGAGATCAACACCAATGCCGGAGGTGCCTTCCTGAACGTTGTGCTGGCGAGAGCCCAGCATCGCTGCTGTAACCCATCTCAACAGACCGCAGTAACCCGTAGCGAGCTCGACGGATTCGAGGATGCAGTGTTGACGATGTTCAAACAGGAGTGGCAAAGACAGCATGCCACTTCGGTACCCAACTGCCTGGCGATAGTTGATGATGCCCCGAAGACCCAGTTTATGTTTCCCGAATTCCAGTTGGCCCAACAACTTTTCCAGACCAAAGGAATTGAGGCGTTGATACTCGATCCCTCAGAGCTTGTGTATGCCGATGGGCGACTGACAGCCCGTGGTAAGCCCATTTGTATGGTTTACAACAGGCTGGTGGACTTTTCACTGGACGCCACGGCTCATGCGGCATTAAGACGTGCGTATCTGGACGGCGCCGTGGTTGTAACTCCCAACCCCCGAGCTCATGCCATTCTGGCCGATAAGCGAAACCTGACCTTGTTGTCAGCCCCGCAGACTCTACTCGACTGGGGACTGAGCTTAGCGGATGCGGGCTGCCTGGAAGACGCCGTGCCGAAGACCCGGCTGGTTTCGAGTGAAGATGCTGCGGCGTTGTGGAGCGCTCGGCGCCAATTGTTTTTTAAGCCGGTTGCAGGTCACGGCAGCAAGGGTGTCTACCGGGGCGACAAGATGACCCGGCGTGTTTTCGAAAACATTCTGGATGGCGGCTATATCGCACAAGATCTCGTCCCCGCTGGAGAACGAACTCTACGAATTGACGATGCGGTGACCACCAGAAAGGTCGACATTCGCCTGTATACCTACGCCGGCAAAAGTCTGCTGGTTGCCGCGAGGATATATCAGGGCCAGACAACCAACTTTCGCACGCCAGGAGGCGGGTTTGCACCGGTCTTCCAAGTGTGACTATTCACACTACGGGCAGATACTGCCAGGTGATGTTCATGCTTGATCTGCTCCTGTCCATGGCTCAGCAGCCCGATGTTGCTTACAACCTTCTCTGGGTGCTACCAGGGGCTCATGATGCAGCGCCTTCAACAGGCCGGCAGTCATAGCAACAATAACCAGTGAGAACGGCAAAGCCGCAAGTATGACCGCATCCTGAAGGACGGCAATCCCTCCAGCCACCAGCAGCACAGCTGTCAGCACCCCATTGGCAATGGCCCAACCGGCTCTTGACGCTTTCGGAGGCTCAAGTTTTCCTCCCGACAAAATGATATTGACGACCAATGCGCCCGAGTCCGCAGACGTTATAAAGTAGATGCCGATGAGGAGGGTTGCGACCAGCCCCATGACAAATTTAAGTGACTCAGGAGCTCCCAGATGCTCGATGGTGGCAAAGAGTGCATAGGCGATGTCTTTGTTGACCGCGTCAACGATCCCGCCGCCACTAAAGAGTTCGCTGTGGAGCGCAGCCCCCCCCCATCACCGCGATCCAAACGAAGGTCACCAGCGTTGGTAAAAGAAGAACTCCGAAAACAAACTCTCTCAAGGTGCGCCCGCGGGATATCCGGGCGATAAACAGCCCGACAAAAGGTGACCACGCTAACCACCAGCCCCAGAAAAACACCGTCCAGGTCGATTGCCAGTTCCCCGGTTCATTGGCGCCAACATAGAATGTCATAACTAACAGGTTATCGAGGTATCCGCCGATTTCCTGAACCAACAACCCAGCCATGTAATCAAATGGGCCAATCACCATAAAAGCTGCCAGCAAAACCAGCGTTAGCCAAAGATTCATCTCACTCAATATCTTGACGCCTCGCCTTACCCCGGACACCACCGAAATCGTCGCGATCATGGTAACCACTGTCACCACTGACAACTCTACCCAAAGGGAGGCCTCCACAGAAAAAAGCCACTTAAGGCCAGTGCCAGTCTGACGGCCCCCCAGCCCCAGCGTGGTCGCCAGACCAAAAACGGTAGCAAAAACAGCGAGGGCGTCCACCAAATGCCCCCAGAACCCAAAGATTTTCTCGCCAATAAACGGAAACAACGCAGAACGAGGGGCGAGCGGGAGGTCTTGCCGATAACTGAAGTATCCGAACGCAATAGCGACCATTGCAAAAATAGCCCACCCGTTAAGCCCCCAGTGGAAAAACGACAATTGAATTGCGGTGGACGCTGCGGAGGGGGTAAAGCCCTCTGGAGCAAAAGGGTTACCCTGGAAGTGCATGATCGGCTCGGCAATGCTCCAGAACAGGAGTCCTACCCCGGTTCCAGCCGCAAACAGCATCGCCAACCAGGGAAAAAGCCGATATTCGGGTTGCTCATAATCTTTACCAAGACGGACGTTCTTATAGCGGCCCAGTCCCAACCACAATACAAATGCCGTCAGAAACGCAACCAGTGCCACATACCACCAGCGCAGCAGACCATCGACGGACGAAGAAACGTAAGCGAGCGCATACGCAAACTCAGACTGCCAGATCAGCGCGCCAGCGAGGGTCAAACCAATGGCCCCAATGCTAAATAGTGACGGCAAGATGGGTTGTTGGAGATGGCTATTGCCTATAACGTTCCGCATGATGATTAGCCTTTTGTTATACCCTACTCTGCCAATAGCGATGCTCGTAGAAATTACTCCAAAGTGCGCCTAACGTGGCGGCAAAGAGCAGCTCCTCGACCGGGACCCCAAAAACCCTGAACCCGCTGATCGCTTCGTTGTTCCAGTAAAGATCAACAAAGTTTGGGTGTGACCAGTTCATCGCACTGAAAAAAACGAAATAAAACAGCGAAAATATTGCGGCACCTTTTATCGCACCATCGAGAAGATCGACTCGACAAATAACAGTGCTGATGGCCCCAGCCAAGAGCCCCATAGAGGCGGTATATATTGAGTTGAGACTGGTGGTCAGTTCCAGGAAGGCAAACACTAAAACCGGGGAGCTCAGAGCCAACGCATGAAACCGATGCATCCTCCCCAGTTTATAGTCACTCGGTATTGACTTTGCTTTCGTGGTCGATCCGAGCTCATAAAGCGTACTGGCCAAGCCACCCACGGCGAAAGAGAACAGAATACTCTCGACATCAAAGCCGTAGTTTTCCCCCAATCCGAACAACGTTGGAGGGCTCCAGTATTCCGGGTAAAAAAGCGGCTCCGTTAACCCCAGGGGAGCGGTACCAAGACTCATTGTCAGCATTTTCTTCTTGTTGCGGGTAAAGACGAAAACCACACTCCACAGAAGCACCAACAACACGCTCCAGATCAAATAGGTATAGAGCATCGGCATAAAAAACCATCCTGGCTCAGTGTTTATTCACAAGATTGCGGGGGGCACCCTCGATGAAGCCAACAATGTTTTCGCCAGTGGTCTTGAGGATTCTTTCGACAGCCTCTTTCGTATTGAACGCACTGTGGGGGGTGACGATGACGTTTCTCATGTGCTGAAGAACATGGTTGGCAAACAGCGTTTCCAGATCATGTTCCTTGTCAAAAAAAGAGCGGATCAATTCCACCTCTTCCCTGATGGAGGGCTCGTCCGGCAACACGTCAAGGCCGGCAGCCACCACTTTCCCATCCGCCAGTGCGTGCAGCAAAGCCTGGGTATCAACAATGGAGCCGCGAGCGGTATTAATCAGGACAATCCCGTTCTTCATCCGCGCGAACTCCCTGTCCGACAGAAGGTGCTTGGCCGATTTGCTGCCAGGAACGTGCAGCGTCACAACATCGGACTGCTCAAGAAGACCATCCAAATCGACGTAAGACACGTTATATCGGTCCGCGAATACGTAATCCGGCTTGGGATCGCAGGCAAGAACGTTCAGACGAAACCCTTGCGCAATTTCCACAACACGCTTACCGATAGCACCGGTACCGATCACTCCAAGGGTTTTGCCTTGCAGATCGAATCCCTGCAGGCCTTTCTGCGAAAAATCCCCCTTGCGAGTGCGATTGATCGCCTCTGGAATCTTGTGGCTAATGGCAAGGAGCAGCGCAAAAACATGCTCCGCAACAGTCTGGTCACCGTAGACGGGCACATTGCTGACTGGAATCGCATTTCTGGTGCAATACTCCAAATCGATATGGTCGTATCCCGTCGACCGGGTAGCAATGAACTTCAGATGCTCAAAACAGTCAAGGACCGAGTGGTCCAGGACCGAATGAACGAAAGGGGAGATGATATCGGCGTCCCTGTATAGCCCAACGTTGGCTGTTCCGAGTTCCTCGTCCGTGAAAACAACCTCATGATTGCAGCAGGCCTGCTGCAGAATATCGCACTCCCACTTCTCTGCCTCAAAGAACACAATTTTCATTAGTTTTCCCTGGCCAAACTGATTTTTACTCCGACCTCAGCACTGAGCGCCACAGGATAGGACTTCCAGTGAGAGGTCATCGATATGGTCGTTTCGCGCCTAGACTCTCTCTCGACGCAAACGCAGGGAGTTCATTACCACCGACAATGAGGACGCGCTCATTGCAAAAGCGGCAAAGATAGGTCCTATCAGGATGCCAAAGAATGGGTAGAGCACACCAGCAGCCACCGGCACACCCGCACCGTTGTAGACCAAGGCAAAAAACAGGTTCTGCTTGATATTTCGCATCGTCGCCTGGGACAACCGTCTGGCGCGGACAATGCCATCGAGGTTACCCTTAACCAAGGTAAAGCCCGCGCTCTCAATGGCGACATCCGCGCCGGTTCCCATTGCAATACCAACATCGGCCTGGGCCAGGGCGGGTGCGTCATTCACGCCGTCCCCCGCCATCGCTACCTTGCGCCCCTGGCTCTGAAGTTCGCGAATGATGCTGGCCTTGTCCTCTGGCAGCACATCGGCACGAATCTCATCGATACCGAGTTTACCCGCCACCGCCTTTGCCGTGCGCTCATTGTCGCCAGTTGCCATAATTATGCGGAAGCCAGCGGCGTGGAGGGCCTTGAGCGCAGCGGGTGTCGTTTCCTTGACCGGGTCGGCTACGCTGACAAGGCCTGCAACGGCGCCGTTAAGCACCACAAACATGACCGTTTCGCCTTCATCGCGTCTGCTATTGGCAACCTCCATCAGATGGCCACCGTCCAAGCCCAGCTCTTCCAGTAGTTTGGCATTGCCCAAAGCCACTGGCTTGCCATCCACAACACCCTTGACCCCCTTGCCTGTAACGGCTTCAAAGTCATCGGCCTTTCCAAGCATCACGTTACGTGCCTCGGCGCCTGAAACGATGGCTTCAGCGAGCGGATGCTCTGACCCTTTCTCCAGTGTGGCCGCAAGCCTGAGGACCTCGGTCTCGTCATGACCCGATTCCGGCAGCACCGCCACTAGTCTGGGCTTGCCTTCCGTCAAGGTACCGGTTTTATCCACAATCAAGGTATCCACCTTGGCAAAACGCTCCAGCGCTTCGGCGTTCTTAATCAGCACACCTAACTGGGCACCGCGCCCCGTAGCCGTCATGATCGACATAGGCGTAGCCAACCCCAATGCGCAAGGGCAAGCGATGATAAGCACCGCAACCGCAGACACGAGCGCATACGACAAAGCTGGTACCGGCCCCCAGATGGCCCACGCCACAAAGGACAGGGCCGCCACGGCAATAACCGCTGGTACGAACTTGCCGGCCACCATATCGGCAAACTTCTGGATAGGCGCGCGGCTGCGCTGGGCATTGGCAACCATCTCGACGATTTGACTGAGCGTAGTATCCGCGCCAACCCGGGTCGCCTCCATAACAAGGCTTCCGGTACCGTTGATGGTGGCCCCGGTTACTTTGTCTCCCTCCACTTTCTCTACCGGAACCGGCTCCCCCGAAATCATAGATTCATCAACGGAAGACCGGCCTTCAACAACAACACCATCCACCGGCACCTTGTCACCAGGCCGCACCCGCAGGTGATCACCGACCTTCACATCCTCCAGAGCAACCTCTGTTTCGGTTCCATCGGGCCGGATCAGGCGCGCCGTTTTGGCGGCCATATCCAGCAACGCACGTATGGCTTTACCGGTGCCCTCACGGGCCCTCAGTTCCATCACCTGGCCCAGCAGGACCAGCGTGACGATAACGGCTGCCGCCTCAAAATAAACGCCGACGTTTCCTCCAGAATCCCGGAAGCCTTCCGGGAAGATCCCTGGCACAAGGACCGCTACGATGCTGAAGATATAGGCCGCCCCAACTCCCATGCCGATCAGGCTGAACATATTCAGGTTCATTGTCCGAAACGAGATGTAACCGCGAGCAAAGAAGGGCCAGCCGGACCATAGGATTACAGGAGTAGCAAGCACCAGTTCAATCCAGAGTGACAAACGCTCACCGAAGAAGTCGCGAACCGCCATGACACCGATATAGGGAGTCATGGTCAAAATCAGCAAGGGCACTGAAAATGCCAGGGCAACCCAGAGCCGATGAGAAAAGTCCACCAACTCCGGGTTGGGCCCCTCATCTTCCGCGGTGGCCGATTCCTGCTCCAGTCCCATACCGCACAGAGGACATGCCCCGGGCTTTGTCTGTCGGACTTGAGGGTGCATGGGACAAGTGTAAACCACCCCCGAATACCCGGGTGGTACACGGTCATATGTTCGATCGTCGCCTGACGGTTTTTCATGATCTCCAGAACAATGGTGAGAGTGATCTGAATGAGAACTCACTTTATTGTTTTCCAGAGGCACAAGGTGCATCCCGCATTTCGGGCAATTCCCAGGCTCATCAGATATGACCTCCGGATGCATCGGGCAGGTATACTGGCCCTCCGACTCCGTCCCAGCACTATCTTTGATAGCAGAACTATTTTCTTTGGCAGACATCTTCCGATCATCCTTTCGATGGTTTCATACCATTCGAGCCTCTCAAGGTTCGACCTGGTCATAAGCAATGTAGTTGCCCTCTACTGCACCCCATTCCACTACACCCGGCTGAACTGAACCTGAAAAGCACTTCTGCGCTTTGCATTTTTTTGATCACCATCAACTTTTCGGTAAAGCCATTGCCCTGAGGTACACGTCAAACCGGACTTTCAGCTGAAATTCAGTCTTTGCCTATACTCTGTTCACCTAAAAAATATCACGGTTCGTTCGCTCCTCTTCAGAAACTGGGAGATACAAAAGATGGTCGGTCAGAGAATTATTCGTGTCGCGGTCAATGGTTATGGCGTTATCGGCAAGCGGGTAGCACAAGCCGTTGCGGTACAAAAAGACATGGCCATAGCAGGTGTAGCTGATGTCGCGCAGGACTGGCGAGTGAGGGCCGCGCTGAGTAGAGGATATGCCCTGTACGGCGCGACTGAAGAGCACGCCGTTGCTATGGGCGCAGCCGGGCTCGATGTTTCCGGCTCTCTAGATGACTTACTTGGAGCCGCGGATATCGTGGTGGACTGCACACCGAAACACCTGGCCAGCAAGAATATCGAAACCTACCGGCGGCTTGGCATCAAGTACATCGTTCATGGCGGCGAGAAACATGAAAGCACGGGCCATTCATTCGTTGCCGAGGCCAACTACGCGAGCGCTGTCGGCCGTGACTGCAGCCGTGTCGTATCGTGCAACACAACGTCGATCATTCGTACCCTGTCAGCACTCAAACGCCACGGCTTGCTGGACCGGGCACGGGGAACCCTTCTGCGCCGGGCCACCGATCCCTGGGAGAGCCATCAGGGCGGGATCATGAATACCCTCGTGCCAGAGCCGGAGATTCCCAGTCACCAGGGCCCGGATGCCCAAAGTGTCGACCCGGACCTGGATGTGGTAACCATGGCGGTCAAGGTTCCGGAGACACTGGCCCACCTACACTACTGGTCCGTTCAACTGACACGTGAGGCGAGCAAGGACGAAGTGCTCGATGCGTTCCGCACCTCCTCCCGCATTGTTTTCCTCCGGAACAGCGACGGGCTAAGCGCGATCAACAGTGTCAAGGAGTTGATGGCCGACCTTGGCCGACCTCACGACAGCCTGTATGAAGTCGCGCTTTGGGAAGACATGCTCAAAGTGCAGGGCAAAGAGCTGTTTTATGCCTATATGGTCGACAACCAGGCGATTGTTGTTCCGGAAACCATCGATGCCATACGCGCACTGACCGGGGCCGAACACGATGCGGAAACGTCGATCAGAAACACCAATGACAGCCTGGGTATCGGCTCTGTTGGCTTATAGATATGAACGGCAACCCCGGCGACGCCGCCTGTGAACCCGAGGACGGGGCCGTGAAGGATGTGTTCAGGCTGTTCGGTGAGGGAGACGAACTCTATGCGGAGATGATTCGCTCGGTCCGTGCTGCCACCCAGCGTATCTTTCTTGCTTCGTATATCCTGGCGGCGGACGAGGTGGGGACTGAACTGCTTGATGAACTGATGAAGCAGTCCCGCCACGGCCTCGACGTGCGCATTCACGTTGATGCGCTGGGCTCAAGCAGCGTTCTTACCCGAAAGCACCGACGCCAGCTCAGAGCCGCCGGCATCCGTCTTCAGCGCTTTCACCGCTGGAGTTGGCGGCAACCGATGCGTTACAACCGTCGCGACCATCGCAAGCTGCTGGTCATTGACGGCAAAACAGCGTACCTCGGCGGCTTCAACATTCATCGCGAGGGTTCAAGGCGCTTCTACGGCCCCCAGCGATGGCGCGATATGCATGTCTGCATCAACGGGCCCCTGGCCACAGTATCTGACACTCTGTTCAACGCCTTCTGGTGTGGTGACACGCAATGGAACCCAGACAGTCACACCGTCGGCGACAGCCGGATCATTCCCAATACAACACGAACCTGTCGCATCCAGCTACGGTGTGCCATCAAAGACCAGTTGGCCAGAGCGTCAGACAGAATCTGGTTGGCGACGCCCTATTTCGTACCGGATCGTGGATTACGCAAACAGCTTGCTCTCGCGGCCCGCCGGGGGTCGATGTGCGGATTCTGACCACCGAAAAGACCGACTCGACCCCCGCACAATGGGCTGCCCGCGCCATTTACGGAGAACTACTGGAACACGGCGTTCGCATATTCGAGTACACGCCCCGGCTGTTGCATTCCAAAGTACTACTCGTTGACGAAGCCTGGGGCAGCATAGGAACCGCAAACTTCGACTACCGAAGTTTGTTTATTAACTATGAACTGACGCTGATCTCCACAAACGAAGCCCTGAATGGCCAGCTAAGAAACGAGTTCAAAACTGACCTGCAGGATGCCAGTGAAATCACTGGCATCCCCCGGAAACACCGGGGCTTCATAAAAGGCGTGTATCACACGCTTGGCCTGTTGTTACGCAAGTGGCTTTGACGTGGGTCGACTTAGATCGGGGCTCAACTTGCCTGGCATGCCGAACCAAAGTTTTAGCCAACCGGCGCGTCAATGATTAAAGAGACAGCGAGTGGTTTGGCTGGTCAAATCAAACCGCCGTGATAACCGCCGACAGCTTATCTCTCACCTCACCCGCAATATGCTTGAGTTGCTCATTTTCGATCGCTGTCATGGATAACACGGGATCAACCGCACTGACTTCAACGCCCTCCGGGGTCTCGCGCAGTATGACATTGCACGGCAACATAGCGCCTACCCGGGGTTCCACGCCAATGGCTTCCCAAGCCATGGCTGGATTGCAGGCACCGAGAATTCGGTAGGCGAGCATGTCCTTGTCCAGTTTCTTTTTCATGGTGGCCTTAACATCAATTTCTGTCAGAACCCCGAAACCCTGATCGGCCAGGGCCTTGCGGGTTCGCTCATCCACTGTCTCGAAATCCACATTCTGAATTACGCGATTCATTGTGTAAGACATATACATTTCCTTTTCTTTGGGTAAACCGAGTAAGGCCTATAGTAGCCAGCCCTTCGATATCAACACCTAACCTTTTCAGAACCCATAGCGTACCCCCAGATACAGGTTATTGTTGTCCTGAAACTGACCGAAGAAGGTTTCCTCCTCGGCGCCGAAAAACAGGTTCCCGCCGACCTCAACAGAAAGATGGTCATCAACCTGGTAGCCCACCCGGGGGCGCAGGTAAGCGTCCCGATCCGAGGGCGAGTAGAACAAGAATAATGACCACTCCAGATTCTGGCTGTGTGTCAGCCACGTCAGCCGCTGGGTGAGGACATGGCGATTCTCGTCCCGCACCGGAGCACCTGGGGGCAAGGTCCGCCGGTAGGCCTCATACTCATCCATACGCTCCAGGTAGTATTGCAGGCCCAAGGTCAGGTTACGGGCAATTTCCTGCTCATAGCCGAGCAGCAGGCGCAGCTCGCTGTTACGTACCGTGGGATCGTCGCCGTCGGTGTCGTCGCGGGAATCGTAATAGCCCAGTTCGACGTTGCCTATGCCCGGGCCCATCGGTCCGCGCAAGCTGGCGCCGAACACCGACAGCGGAGGAAACGTGGCCTTGCCGCTGGCCGGCTCGGCCCCGGCCGGGCTCTTCCAGAAGCCGTCATAGCCATAGAGCGCAACCTCGTAGGCGCCAAGGTTGCGGTACAGCCGGGCGGCCCATTCGTCGTCTTCGAACGCGTCCGCCGGGCGGTCCGTCATTACAACCGCATTGCGCCCGGTCAGCCGGCCTTGCCCTGCGTTGAAGAACGAGAGGCGGCGACCGTCGATGAAGCGATCCGCGTCAAACCGGGGGGTGTAGACAAGGTCAAGATTGACCCAACTGGAAAAAACCGAAACCTTCAGCGCGTCTGAGGGCGCCTTGAGGTACTCCACATCGCGGCCGATAAAAAACGAGACCCAGTCCTTGGGAAACAGATCGTTGATGAACACTAGGTCGCCGGTTCCCCAGGTTAGTATCTGGCGCCCCAGCTTGACATCGGTATCCGCGCTCGGCGAGAACACCAGGCTGGCCTCGCGCAGGTCGAAGGCACCCTCGCCCGATTCCAGGTCCACCGCCCGATCATCGTCCAGGTCGTCATAGAGAAAATCGCCGGTAAGACGCACGGTTGCTCCCTGGAAATACTTCTCCGCCTCGAGCTGCAACCGGGTTTCGGCGATGGATAGATCGCGCTGGTGAGGATCATCGTTCAGCCGGGATCCTCCCCGCGCCTCCCAGAAGCCGCGCAACCAAAATGGCAGGGCCGCCGAAGCCGGTTTTTCAGTGGTTTGTTCTGGCTCGATTTTCCCCCCGAGACCCGCTGGCAAGGACGGTTCCGCTGTATCGCTGGCCGGCGCGCCCAGTCCCTCTGGCAGGTCGGGCGCGGCCGGCGCTCCCGGCGCCACACCGAGAACGCTGCCCGCCAGCAATATAACTCCGACAACGCTGCTGGCGTTCATTAACGTCCTCCCACCCTCAGTGCACGAATGGTCACCGCAAATACTCCCTCGGTGCCCGGCGCAGATACCGCTCCGAAAACACGTCTTCCGGCAGGCCCAGGTCATAGTCAATGCCGCTGTAGGTCAGCTCCGTAGTGCCACCGTTACGCAGATTCTCCATCCTCGCCTTGACGACCGTGGGGTAACCCTGAATGTTCTCCACCGCCAGCGCGGTGTAACGCCGGTAGAGGTTGTCACTGTCGTCGATATACTCGGTGCGAACCGGCAGGAACGACTGCTTGTGGATATAGACATCGTAGTAGGCGAACTCAACCTCCCCGGGCCTCTTGGGTTTGTTGCGCACTACGTAGTAGTTATCCGTGGTTTCAATCAGCTCATGGCTGTCGGCATCAATACTGCGCCCGGAGATGTCCTCGTAGAAGAAATCCGAGCCAACGAAGCTGGTGCGTTTGTCGGAAGCGGCAATTCGCTTAACCAAATCCAGCGCCGGCAGGTACAGCCAGCGGTCGTCGTCCCGGTCCTGGTGTTTCCAAACCAGCAACGTCATCTGGCTCACATCCGCCGGTCGTCGGAAATAGACATAGTACTTCTGCTCGCCGAGGTAGGCGCCCCCCTCAACGGCATCTGTCTCCGGACCGTCTCTCCGCAAAATGGTAAGTTCGCGACTACGGGTACGCCCCTGGCTATCCGTGATGGTCATAGCGACCCTGGCGCGGCCATCACGCCCCTGAAAGTAGGAGACCATATTGGCACGGTTGACAATGCGCTCCACCTCGGGCGCAGCGCCGGCATCCTGGGCCAGGGCAATGGGCGTGATGCCCAACGCCATTGCAATCAGGGCCAGCTTTCGGAACAGGGTAACAAGCCAGTATCTACTCATTGCACGCCTTCCTCTTGCTTTTGCGAATTCGGGACGGCCCTGCGGGCACCGGGAAACAGCCACCGTTGCAGCAGGGTTATCAACGCCGGCAGGATCAGCAGTGTGCTCAGGCCGGCGGTCAACAGAATGGCCGCGATAAACACCCCCACCGTCTGGTAGGGCACGAGCGGCGCCGCCAGCAGCGGCAGGAAACCAACGCCAAGCACGATGGCGTTGCGGGTTATTGCTCGTGCAGGCTCACCGAACATCGGTGCAACCGAGCGACGCCAGGAGCCGGTCTCGGCCTGAGTGGCGCGGGTACGGGCCAGGAAGTGGATGGCGTAGTCCACGGCGAGCCCCAGACTCAGGGCGCTCAGCACGGCGACCGGCATATCGTAATTCTTGCCGACAATGCCGATCAGACCGTAGATGGCCCCGATAGTCACGGTCAGGGGGATCATGCACAGCAGGCCCCAGAGCAGAGAGCGGAACAATAGGGCCATCAACAGGAGCACAACAACGAAACTGCCGAACAGGGCCATGGCCATGCCGCTGACCATTTTTTCCTGCCAGACGACATTGATATAGTTCAGACCGAACCAGCGTGCCTGGAGCGATGCAGGCGGAGGGTTAGTCGCGATGAAGTCGTTGAGCTCCTCGACCACCCGGCTCATGTCCCGGTTATCGCCGCTGGTGAGCTGAACCCAGATGCTGGCATTCTGGTAATCGGGTGTAACGAAGTGCCAGAGGTCCTGAGGGCGATGGCCATTCTGGTAGGTGAGCAGGGTCTGCGCTACCGCCGCTGGACGGTCCGGAATGCGAAAGGCCTCGGCATCGCCACCCAGAAGTTCGCGGTGGACAGTTTTGACCACATCGGCGACGGAGTTGGACTTGCCGACCACACCGGTCTCGCCCAGCCGCTGCTGCAGCCTGGCGATGTAGCGCAGGACTTCGGGGCTTTTGAAGGTCTCGTTGCGCTGGCGTTCGCCATCGACGAAGGATTGTGCCTCGAGCCAGGCATCGTAGCGCGTGTCAGATGCCGCATCGAGTTGCACCCCGACGCGCTGATCCAGCTCATCGAGAAATGCCTTCGCCGAGTCGGCGTCCTCGCTTAACTCTCTCGCCATGGCACGCAGTTCTTCGAAGACGGCGACGGTCGCGTCTTCCTGCGCCTGCACATCCTTCTGGTGTGATGCCAGGCGATCAAGGAATGTCTGCCGATAGTCGGCCAAGGTGACGTCACCACCCTCCGGAACCAACGCCAGATAGGCCATGTAGGTGCCGCCGAAATGTTCGTTGAGTACTCGGTCCGCCACCCGGATGGGATGCTCCGGCTCGAACCACTTGACCGGGTTATCATTGATACGGATCTGGCTGATGCCATAGCCCGCAGCCACCACCACGACCATGGTAACCACCAGCACCGCCCTGGCGTGGCCGACCACTGCCTCGCCGAGGCGATGCAGCCAGCGCCCCATGACTGTATTTCCATCTGGGTCCCCAACGGCGTGACCGAAGCCGGTGAGCCGCCGCTCCGGCATCAGCATGATGTATGCCGGAATAAAGGTTACCGTGCACAACCACGCCAGAAAGACGCCAATCGCGATAAAGATGCCAAACACCTGAACCGGCGGGATCGGGGTGAGTGCCAGTGACGCAAACCCGGCCATCGTCGTCAGGGTTGTGAACAGCATCGGTTTAAACAGTATCCCCATGACCTCCCGGATGGCCCGGCGGCGCTCCCGATGCTGGGGATAGCGGTCGAAGAATTCCGAGAGGATATGCACCGCGTCCAGCACCGCAATGGGCATGATGAATACGGGGATCATCGAGCTCATGATGTGGACGGTGCTACCGCTGATCACCAGCAACGCCATGGTGCTCGCAGCCGCCACCATGGCCACGATCATCGCCGAGGTAATGAGCCGGACGTGGCGGAAGAACCACCACATTGCCAGGAAGATGACCAGCATTGCCAGTGGCGCCGAAATCGCCATCTGGTAGAACATCTGCACACCGAACGTGTCCTCCGCCACGGGCAGCCCGGTGATGTAGACCTGATCACTGGTATCCTCCCAGCCGGCGACTTTGTCAAGCAGGGCTTCGCGGACCCGGTAACTCATGTCCTTGCTGGTCAGCGGCAGGTAGAGGGCGACTGCCTTGCCATCGGCGCTGACCAGGGTATTGTCGAACAGCGGGATGCGTTGCGCCCGCTCAAGAATAGCGAGCGCCTGATTGCGGGTATCCGGCGGCTCTGGCATGAGCCAACTGAAACGAACCGAGCCGACCCCTTCTTGCTCGATATTGTCGACCCGAGAGAGCGCGAGCATATCCTCCTCGACCACGCCCTCCTGCCGGCCCGGGTTGTCCGGATCGGGCCACCTGAGCGTACTGGCATACTCTGTCAGCTCATAGAGGCGCCGCAGCGAGCCGACGTTGAATACGCCGTCGGGGTCGCTCTCGTTGACCACACCCACCACGACCATGTCATAAAGCGAGAACTGCTCCTTCATGTCGTCGTGGAAAACGCGCACGGGTTCGTCGCCGGACAGCATGTTCTCTGGGTCGGTATCGATGGTTAGCGGATTAAGCAGACCAAATCGCTCGGGCCAGAGGCTCGGCAACGCCGCCAGCACCACCAGCATCAGCGTGACGACCACCATGGTCCAAACGGTCAGGCGAGGACGGTCAGTGGCGAACTGTAGCCACGAACTCTCGGTGTTTTCAGACATTTACAGTGCCTCCGTGCGTCAATCGAAGGCGGCGCCGGGCTTCTTGCCCAAGGCCTTGAGGATCTTCGCCAGAGGGCAGAATCCACTGAAGGCAGCCTGCAGCATGTTTGCGCCCACAAACGCGGTGAACCACAGCCAGTAAGGCGAGTGGAGCTGGGAGAGCGCAAGACTTACAAGGATAAAAGATCCTGCGAATGCGAGTACAAGACGATCAATGGACATATCTCTCTCCTGTTATACTAACGCGCTCTAGATCCAACAGATTGCGCGCCCCGTCGAAATTACACGGTATTTGGGTTGTCTGCTTGGCGACTAACTATAAGGAAGCCGAAATTTGCCAGAGGACAAGCAACGCTTAACTCATCGACCAAGTGAGTTTCGGAAAAACTAACATATTCACGAATGCAGAGCTATGAATATATGAATAGCAATCAGATGTCAGAAGCGGCTGATCACGCTACTAACTTGTTAAAAGCACTCTCCGGAAAGAGCAGATTAATGATCCTTTGCCAACTAGTGGAAGGCGAGCGGGCGGTGAGCGAACTCGCCGATACACTGGATATGCGCCAAGCGGCTGTTTCCCAACAACTCGCCCTACTGCGCAAGGACGGCCTTGTATCTGCGCGCCGAGAGGCGCGGACAATCCATTACTCCCTGGCGGGAGATGAGGCGCGCCGGATTATAGAAGTTCTTTATGACCTGTTCTGCGATAACGACGCATGATAAGAAGTAGAACAACAAGGAGTCCCGAATTGTCCTACTTCAACTACTAATTGCTGGTAAAGGCCTGGCGCATGTACTGAACGATGTTCTCCGCCTGCGCCTTCGTTAATGAACTGATGCCACCTTTGGGAGGCATCGCCATGGATGAGCCCGGGCTCTTGAATCCCTCCATGATGTGAGTAACCAGTACATCATCTCCCTTGGATAGCCGACCATCACTCTTTGTGAAGTCCGGAACGCCGGGCAGCTTGCCCTTTCCGTCTGCCCCATGGCAGGCAACGCACGTGGAATTGTAGAGTTTTTCGCCGGCTTCCACGCCTTCTGGAGAAGCCACTACACCGGCTGAATATGCGAAACTCCCGGCGACCAGGCTCGCAATCAGAAAGGACGATCTTTTCATTGACCCTCCTCCTGGCTATCGGCCGGATCATTACTCTTCTGGAGAAAGGCTTGGATATCCCTTGCTTCCTGCCCGGTCAAGCCTGCCCTGATGCGCATGTGAAGCACCGTTGGCTCCCAGACATCGTCACGAAATTCAGCCGGGTCGCGCATGTTATGGCACCGTGCGCAGTTGTCGGCCCATGACTGGGCACCCCGGACGAATGCCATGGGGTCGTCTGAGTCCTGGGCAGCGGCTGAACCTGCGCCACCGATGAAAAGCGCAGCCATGAATGCAGCGTTACTGACGAGGTTGCGGTTCATTAGTTTCATGTTAATACCCTCCTAAAAGCCGTAAGCCAACTGAACGTTGAAGCGCTCGTCGTCGTCGATAGCGTTGTCATCGTAATCATCCACCGTGTAGGCCGCCTTGATGATAACGTGGTTTGCGAACAGGTAATTCACCCCAACGGACCACTGGGAGCGGTTTGCATCCGCATTCGGGGTGTCCAGATCGCCTACGCGGGCAACACCTTCCCACTTGGTATCCGGCAGCCGGTACGCCGCCTGCGCATACCAGGCTGTAAAGTCAAGTTCCCCGGTCACCGCGCCATCAGCAATTGTGCTGTTGGCTTCGCTTCCCACGGTCTGCTGGATGAATTCGCCGCGCAACTGCAGGGTGTCGAGGTTGTATATGGCGTCTGCACCCAGGACTGTGTAGTCACGGTCCGGCTCTCCCGCGGCCAGCTCGGACACGTCATGCCCCTCACCCACTCCAACCTTGCCCAGAGCGCCGGACAGGCCCAGCTCCAGTGCGGGCACTGGCAGGAAGCCTACCCGGCCACCGTAGACAAAATTGCCATCGGCATTCGATGAAGCCGCTTCGGTTTCCATTTCCAGCTCAACCTCATCGCCATGCCCATCGACAAGCAGTGTCGGACCGTTCGAGGTGAACAGGGCATAGTTGGCGCGCATTGATCCGCTCAGGGGAATGCCACCACGCAACTGAACACCCAGGTCAGACAGCGGGGCCGCGCCGCCGTGACCAAAGCCCACGGGCGCGGTCGGCAGCTTGTTGATCCAGCTTGGGTGGACATTCTGGCGGAACTGGCCGATCGGGCTCAGGAACTTGCCCGCCACCAGCGCCATGTAATCGGTCAGGATAAGATCGATGGTTGCGTATTCTGTTGCGATTTCGGTTTCACCATCTGCATTCGTCTCGATTTCAAGCTCGCCTTCAAACAGCACCGTGTCGGAAAACTGAAAATGGAAGATCGGCGCAAATCGCGCTGCCGTAAAACCATCCTCCTGTCGATCGGAGCCACCTATGAAATCAACGTTGCTGTATCCGGCCATATGCAGCTTGGACAGCGTATCGAGATTGTTGCTCTTTACATCTTCCCGCAGTGCTGCTACCTGCGACTCAAGATTGGCAATTTTTGATTCAGTATCTTCGCTTGCGATTGCAGTTCCACTGGCGAGTACGGAGGCTGCCAGCGACAGCTTAATAAAATGGTGTTTTTTCATAGGTGCACCCTTCTGGGTTTAGATGAAGAGACGTATACAGCAGTTCTGGGAAAAGGCTTTCGAATAAAGCCATCGATCCAAAACATGAACAATTAGACACTCTTGACCTGAAACGAAACTGAAATAGTCGATCATGTCGCCCTGACCTTGATTCAAGTCACTTTTTACAATGGTCTGATTTCATAAGGTCAAGCCCCTTGTCACTTGATCAACTCTCGACCAGACGAACCCAGTCGTGCCCGGATTATCGGCGTAATCGATCGCGAGTTGCTTTGGTTGGCCAGCAGGAGGCCCGCAGTATCTAACGTGCCACCATGGTTGGCATAGCCAAACGCCAGCATCCGATCAGGTCCCAGATCCAGTGGCCGACAAGCTCCCAGCAGAACCTCCGGGCGCACGTGACAAACGAACACTCTGAGTTTGGTATCGTGGGGGAACAGCTCAGCCCTCCTCGAAGCAACGCACTGATGCCCGGCCTCCATTGAATCCCGAGGATCGCGAAAGCGACCGGGTTCCAGAAGGTAGATGACACCGCATGAAAGCCCCCGCTGAGTCAGCTCTTCTGCAAGCTCGTGGCAAACCTGAAGCTGATAGACACCAACCGCAATTAACTGCACTTCCCCGCCATCTCCGAGAGCGATGGCGCCATCCCTTACCAACTGCAGCGCCTGAGGGCGATCCAAAGCACCAGGGAGTGTTGCCTTGGGAACCGTCATAGCCCAGATTTGACTCTGTGTTTGGTAACATTCTTGCAGGCACACCATCGCAACGTTGCCGTCAGGAGGATAAACAACGCGGACAGTGTCACCCATCTCTTCCAGCAAGACCTCATCAAACGCAGGATCCTGATGAGACTGCTCGTTTTTGCCGTTTTCCATAGCAATGACCGGCACGAATAACCCTCGTGCGGGCCAGCCGAGGCTTTTCTCGTGTCGAACGTTAGTAATCTCCTGCCGGAGTGCGCCAATCATTTTCATGGCAAACGCTTCGTACGACACCCTTGTCTTCCCGGAGTAGCACTGACAACGCCATTCCTCATTCAGCGCTGTGTTCACATCGCCTTGGGGGGGATTCCGCAAGGCCGGGTTGGCCTTTACAAGGGCAAAAACTGTTAATCGACTGCCGCCATGGGCGACTCAAATTCCGTCGTTAGCAACCAGATCGGTTTAGGCATTCAGCATCAATTCAGTTTTGTTGCGTAGGATGAGACTGAACGAAATTCAAGAGAAGCACATTTGCATTTGACACTTGGGCCATCCATCGGTTTTGACCCGAAATCAAGCATTGCTGATGCAAAATGACGGAGCACTGGTTGATAGGCAGGTAGTTAAAGAGACGATACTATGAACGAGTTGGTGTACTTCATGCCTTGGGCAGGAAACATATTCCTGATGATGCATTTCGACTGCGGTGCTCACGTGCCGGGCCATGGACACGGGACGACCAAGCATGGCAAGGGGAGATGCCAGAGGGACAGTTCACCGAATGCTTATGCTGGGCACCTCCCGACAAACATCGGCTCGCCCCACCTGTTTCGGCCTGCGGCTCGCTGAACGAGCAATGTATATGACCATATTTTTTTAGCCTCCTGCATGAAGACACTGACAAAACAGGGATCTGAAGAACGGGCGGCGGGCTTAATCACCGTTGGTGCCATGCTCTTGGCGTTGGTGCTTGCCAACACCCCGCTACGCGAGTTCTACCTATTCCTGCATCACACTCCCGTGTCAGTGCATGTGGGCGCCCTAGGCATCGACAAGCCACTAATCCTGTGGATCAACGATGGGCTGATGGTGTTCTTCTTCCTGTTGATGGGGGTCGAACTCAAGCGCGAGTTGCTTGGTGGCCTGTTGGGCTCGATCCAACAGGCCGCACTCCCCGGCATCGCTGCGATTGGCGGCATGCTGCTTCCGGTACTGATCTACCTGGAGATCAATGGAACTGAGGGTATCGCAGCCCACGGCTGGGCCGTGCCTACCGCCACCGATATCGTGCTGGCGCTGGCGGTGCTCTCGCTGCTCGGCAAGCGCGTGCCCCCCGCATTGCGGGTGTTCCTGATGGCCTTGGCGGTATTCGACGATCTCGGTGCCGTCATAATCATCGCGTTGTTCTATACAGAGCGCCTCGCCGGGGAGGCCCTGATTATCGCCGGCATTGCCCTCGCTGGGCTCACCGTTCTCAATCGCTTGCGGGTCATGCGCGCCTTGCCTTACGTGCTACTGGGGCTGGTGTTGTGGGTCGCGGTACTCAAGTCTGGGGTTCATGCGACATTGGTCGGGGTCGTGATCGCTTTGGCCATTCCTGCCAAGACCAAAGATGGTCATCGAGAAAACTCCCCTCTTGCTCGAACCTACCTTGACCTGAAGCGCTGGGTCGCTTTCGGCGTCGTGCCCGTATTCGCTTTCTTCAACGCAGGAATTGCGATGAGAGATGGAAGTGAGGGTTACGGCAACGTCTTTCTCGGTGCAGCCCTCGGCCTCTTGATAGGCAAGCCGTTGGGGGTGTTTATCTTCACCTGGCTGGCAATCCGCCTACGCCTCGCGCGACTGCCCATCGGGGTTCGCTGGTGGCACCTCTTCGGGGTGGCCGTGCTGGCGGGTATCGGTTTCACCATGAGCCTGTTTATCGCCGGATTGGCTTTCGATGCCCCGGCGGCTCTGACCGCAGCCCGCCAGGGAGTGTTATTCGCCTCTGCCATTGCGGCACTAGTCGGCGGTGCGATTCTGGCGACAACGCTACCCAGCAAAGACAACTTGACCAAACTTCATCCTGACACCGAGAGGTAATACAACTATGAATGCCGAGTCAACGACAGGCTAGGCGCCCGAGCCTGTTGGTCCAGATTTTGTGTCCGTTTGCACGGCGGCATGGGCAGATACCCCCCAGCACCATCCTGACTGTTGCAGCATCGCCTGTACCTATTTGCGCTGCCTGTGCGGGCGCCACGCAGGGATATAGTCAGCTACCTGGCCGAGTTCGGAGTTCGAGTATTGCTTCAATCAGCACGATGAACTCAAGGCCATGCTCCCGGCTTTCTCAGCGTAGCCGCCAAAACGCCGCCGATGCCGTACCGGTTCTGACGATCGCTGCGATACGCACCCTCAACGGAATCGAGCCCGATGCGAACCAGTTGATCAGCAAAACCAAGCTAGCCTCGGTATCGGCGCCCTTCGCCTTTAGATGAAAGCGTCGAGCGGGCTAATGCCTGCGTCATACCGTCTCGTTTTCACGGCTGTTTCGTGAGGCGGCGGCGAGCCTACGCCACTGCCCCCAGCGAGGAATGAACATCGGCACCTGCCTCTGATAGGTGCGGTATTCCTCACCAAACTGCTTTAGCACCTGCTGCTCCTCGCGTCGAGCTAGCCATGCGTAGACAACCACAATGCCTGGAAAAAGGCCGACAGAGAACAGCGTTGGCCAATGCACCACACCTTCGCCGAACAGCGCGATGAACAACCCCGTGTACTGCGGATGCCGTACATACGCATACAGCCCCTCTGTCACCAGACGATTTTCTCCGCGTGCCTTGTGAACCTGACGCCAGCCCTGAATAAAAAGCCCGATACCGGTAAAGGCAAGCGCATAACCAAGCAGCATTGAGATCAACATGCCGGTTTCGCCTAGTCCTACCATGGTCGACCAAAGGCTTGCGCTGACATACTCACTGTCCAGACCGAAAGAGCGTACCAACAGGTAGATGGTGAGCGGAAAGCCGTACATTTCGGCATAAAGAGCGATGATAAAAGCCTGCACCACACCGGCACCCGCCCATTCCCGCCAGTTCTTCGGCGCAAAATAACGATAGAAGAACCAGGACACCAACACGACAACGATCAGTGCGATGCCCCAGGATCCAGCGTGATTGAACGATTCATTCATGATGTTCCTACCTATATTGCAGACGATAATTGGCAACGGTACGCGCCATAAAAGTCTGCTGGTGACGTCAGGTTAATGGTGGCCGCGTTGCTTATGCTGAGTCGAGCTTGCCCAGTCTTGACACTATGGCTTGCCTGACCGATTGAGGATCGCTGCCATTAGCAAGCAGCAAACCTGCGGTATCAAGCGTTCCCCCATGATTGGTGTAACCGAAAGCCAATGTACGATCCCGCCCCAAATCCAGAGGACGACAAACGCCCAGTAGGGATTCTGGGCGCATATGGCACACAAATACCCGCAGTTTGACATCACTGGGGAACAGCGCCGCTCTGTTTTGACCGGATGCCTGATGCTCCGCCTCTACCCCGTCCCGAGGGTCGCGGAAACGCCCCGGTTCCAACAGGCAGACAACGCCGCATGAGATGCCCTGCTCGTTGAGGTCGTCAGCTACGGCCTCACAAACCTGCCGTTGATAGGCTCCCACGGCGATTAACTGCACGTCGTTACCTTCGCTTAGGGCAATAGCACCATCCATCACCAGTTTCTCGGCCTGCCGGCTTTCCAATGCTGCCGGCAACCGACCTTTGGGAATTGTCATGGCCCAGACCTGCCCTTGCGTCTGGTAGCAAGCATTAAGGCACGCCAACGCACTGTTGCTGTCTGGCGGATAGACTACGCGGGCGATGTCACTCATCTCACCCATTAACACGTCGCCAAAGGCCGGATCTTGGTGAGACTGTTCGTTCTTGCCATTTTCCCAGAGGTGCGACGTGGCAATGATAGGAACCGAGAGCCAGCGAGCCGGCCGGCCCACGCTTTTCTGGTACCTGGCAAAAATGATTTCCTGACGCAGGGCTCCGACCATTTTCATGGCAAATGCCTCATAGGACACCACCAGATTCAGACCGCCCTTGTTACCCAACGCTGCATTGACGACGGCCTCTTCATTAAGTGCCGTGATCACCGAGCCGTGCAAGGATTCGGCCAGCCCGGTCTCGGGTGTCAAAGTCCGGTGCTTCAACAAATCAAGAGTCTGATTCATCTGATTGCTGCGCAGTTCATCCGGATTCCCCAGTCGTACACGTAAAGCCGGGTTGGCCTTCACAACGGCCACAAATAGCTGATCAATGGCGGCCATGGGCGAGCTCTGTTCCCCAATTTGCGACCACAGGGGCTCGGGTACCGTGTGTAGTAAAACCTCGCGGCTACTCAACAAGTGGTCTTTTTCCGCTGGTCGATGGTCTGTTTTGTGCGTTGCCAGTACATCCTTTGCTCGGCTCACCTCGGTTTCAGGCACGAAGAGCCGGGCCACGGAATCGTTAAAATAGGTGCGTGAAACGTCATCGAACTTCGGTACAGCCGGCAACGGGGTGCCATGTGCCGCATTAGAGCCCGCGCCGTAGAAACCATAGCCCTTGACCGTCTCGGCAATCAGATAAGGCAGCCTTACCGGATACTCCATGGTGCCGGCACTCACTTGGTTGCTACACGCCTGCAATCTCGATTCAGCTTCGAAGATCCCCCAGATAAAAGCTGCAGGATCTCGCCCATCAATGACGATGGGGTGGAACCCATTCAACTCCAGGTGCTGCCGAAACCAGTCGGTGCCGCCCTGCAAAAAAATGGTCGAGCGCTGATCTATCCGACGTCCATTGGCAATCATCACCGGGATTACCAAACCACAGTCCTCGGCTCGCCACCAACGGCTTGCCCAGTCGCTGCCACGCTGCTCCTCAAATGCGCCATCACTGAGAAACGCTACCAGCCGTTCCCCCGGAAGCGGCATGTGCGTGTATTGCAGTTCGGCAAACCCTAGATAGCCGCCCTCAATCAGCCCGCCGGCAGTGTGGGGGTTGACGTGACTGCCCAGGGGAACCCCCGGTGTGCCATCCGGGTTGATGGCGTAGCTGTAAAAGTCTCTCACCAGCCTAGTCAGTCCCGCATCGTCGAGAGTGTATCGGGCCTGCTGCTCCGGGTGCAGATTGCCTAGCAGTGTATTGATACTTTCTATCGCTGCCACACAGTGCCCCTGCCCCATCAGCCAGCTACGGGTCAGCCCCGCCAACGTGTTGGCAGCCGTGTAGCCAAGATAGGCAGGCACCATATTCAGCGACCCACCGTTATGTCCCTGGGGATTCTCCTTGAAGTCATCGGCCGCCAAGGGCTGTCCGGACAGGTCCACTCTGCTGGCATAGGTCATATGGGCCACCAGCCACATGGCCGCGTTTGTCAGGGTGTCCGTCGCCTCGAAAATGGTCAGGGCATCGTCGAGCGAGTTATAACGTCCGGCACAGACGAGTTCCTGGCACAGGTCAAACACGCGCACCTGGGTTACATCAGCGTGCTCGATCACACCACGCCCCTTCGCCCAATGGGCAAACCTGGGGTAATGCTGCCGGTACTGGGCGGCACGCTGCTGGATCCGATGTGAATCCTCAATGGAATACCCGTTCATGATCTCCCCCCGAAAACTGTCATATCATTAATCGCTCCCCGCTGGAGCTCCCAACGTGAAGTGAACGGGTCACCCCGCCATACCGCCGCAGTGCTGACCGTCGCCACGTCAGATACGCAAAATGGACTGGTAGCTTGCCACGTCCACCTCAAACCGGGTGTGATGACGCAGGTGATCCCTCATGGCTTCCAGCGCCTCAGGGTCGCCGTGAATCAGATTGATAGGCGTACCGGGTGCCAGGTCGCTCTGGGCAAGCCACTGCTCCATCTCGGCGAAGTCGGCGTGCCCGGAAAGCCCGTCCAGCACTTCAATCCTCGCCTTGACGGGAATCCACTCTCCGTGGATTTTGACCGTCTCAGCGCCTTCTACCATCTTGGCACCGCGAGTACCGCCGGCCTGATAGCCCGCGAAAATCACGGTTGTCCGGTACTGCCCAAGAAGCCGTTTGAAGTGGTGAAGAATTCGCCCCCCAGTTGCCATGCCACTACCGGCAATAATGATGTGGGGATAGATCTGATCGGCCAACGCCTTGGAGTCCTCAACGCTGCGGCTGTAGTGAACAGCCCCGCACATATCGTGACACTGCATTATGTTCAGGCTGTGCTGATCTTCGTAACGGCAGTAGATCTCGGAAACGTTAATCGCCATCGGGCTGTCCAGGTAAATCGGTAGCGTTGGAATTCGCCCGCCCTGCATCAGCGTCGTCAGCATATGCTGCAGCACCTGTGCCCGACCAACGGCAAACGAAGGAATCAGAATATTGCCCCCTTTGTCGACCGTAGCGTTGACGATGTTCGCCAACTGCGAGAAGGGATCCTCGTTGCCATGTCGCCGGTTGCCATAGGTTGACTCCAGCATCAGCATATCCAGAGCCGGCAGAGGTTTCGGTGGCTTCATGAAAATATCGTTGAGACGCCCGACATCGCCCGAAAAACCAATGCGCTTTCCCTCCGCCTCGATAACGATGCTGGCAGCCCCAAGAATGTGTCCGACGGGCCGCAGGTGGAAACGGAGATCGCCAACCCGTACCTCCTCCTCAAAGGCCACTGGCCGGAACAGCTCCATGCAGGCTTCTGCATCCGCTTGATCATACAGGGGCTCGGGCTTCTCATGTTTGCTCAGCTTGTGCCGACCAAGGTAACGGGCCTCTTCTTCCTGCAGGTGGCCACTATCCGCCAGCAATATCCCGCATAGCTCCCGGGTGGCGTGATGGGTATATACCGCCCCCCCGGAAACCTTGCTTGTACAACACCGGGATATAGCCCGAATGGTCCAGATGGGCATGAGTCAGAAGCACCGCATCCAGCGAGGCAATATCAAGCGGCAACGGTTGCCGATTGCGCTTTCTCAGCCATTTGTACCCCTGAAACAAACCACAATCGACCATCACACGTGTCTGGCCGGTTTCAACCAGGAACTTTGAGCCGGTGACGGTCTCCGTTCCACCCAGGAATGTGATGTTCATCAGTGCTCATCCTCCGCCTGATTGAGAAAATGCCTGATCGGTGCCACCAGCAACTCGCTGACATCGATCCCATTGGTGCTGTGCGGGACGGTGTTGGTGGTCACCAGTGTCTGCAGGCCGGTGCCTAGAAGGTAAGTGTCCGAAGACTCCCCGAAAATACCGTGCACCGCCGCACAAAGGATAGTCTCCATGCCCTGCGCCTTGAGCGCCCTGACGCACTCGCCAATGGTGCGACCGCTGGAAATAACGTCATCAATGATGACGGCTTTCCGACCGCGATACGGTGAAATTTCCGGCAAGGTAACTTCGACGCGCCGGTCACCCAGACGCTGCTTGATACCAATGACAAAAGGATGGTTACTGGCGTACGCGATACTTGATACCCATTGCTCACTTTCCGCGTCCGGGCCTACCAGCAACAGACCGTCTTGCCCCCGTAGCCAATCCGCCAGCGCCGGCGCCCCCTGAACAACTTGCGTGGGTATGCTGTAGATTTCGTCAAGAGACTGGTACCGGTGCAAATGCGGATCAACGGTGATCAGCCAGTCGATATGTGAAGACAGCGACTGGGCAAACACCTTGGAAGTGATTGCCTCCCCTTCTTCGAATCGACGATCCTGGCGCATATAGCAAAGATAGGGCGCCACCAACCCGATCGATCTGGCACCGAGTTCCCGGAGAGTTTCGAAGAGAAACAGGTAAGCAAGATACTTAGTGTCCGGATGCGAAAGGTTGGCCAATACCACGCAGTTGGCACCCTTGACCGATGTGAGCACACGTAAATAGGACTCACCATCAGGGAACCTCCGCACCTCCAAACTTCCAGGCTCCAGGTTGAGCTGGCCGCAGAGTTTCTCCTGTAATGGGTGGGGGGCGAGGCTGAACAGCACATTTTTTTCAATAATGCCCACAATCATTCCTCTTGCGTTACAGTGAAGATTGCCCGCCCCATATCGTTAAACGCCAGCGCATAATCCTGCTGCCCCCGACTGTCACTGAGCAACTCATAGAGAGGCTCTCCCTTAGTGACGATATCGCCGACATTCACCAGCAGCCGTAGCCCTGCCGTAGTACTGGCTGGTGCTCCTGCCAGCTTGGCGACACGGGCAAGCCGACGGTTGTCGATAGACACGATTGTTCCGGATTCCGAGGACAGTACTGGGTGCCGAAAACGAGCTTCACCTAAGCTCTTCAGTCCCCCCTGAGCCGTTGTTATGCGCTTGAACTGCTTCCAGGCAGAGCCGTTTTGAAGTAATCGCTCTGCTTTGATCATCCCATCTTTCACGCCAAGACCATCAGCCAGATCGAATAAATGGCCAGCCAGCAAGATAGCGCGGACTCGTAGATCCTTCGGCGCACCTTGCTTTCCCTGAAGCACGGCCAAAACATCACGGGCCTCCTCTGCCGGCCCGATCCCTGCCCCAACCGGCTTGCTGCCGTCTGTAACGATGCAGCGTACATGCAGCCCACAGGCTGCCCCAACGCTTGTGAAAAGAGACGCCAGCCGGTCAGCATCGCCTGGAGTTCGGACCTTGGCCGTATCTCCCACC
>Ga0207899_1000162_pt1 | contig 29475 bp, 25 predicted proteins | sample MalvirmetaMSP134_FD_184235 | JGI IMG/M metagenome (GOLD analysis project Ga0207899, IMG submission 184235) | Marine viral communities from the Deep Pacific Ocean - MSP-134 (SPAdes) | ecosystem: Environmental > Aquatic > Marine > Oceanic | place: Pacific Ocean | collected 2011-06-28
AAGCGGGCGGTTACTGGGTGTGCAGTCCGTGGCGGGTGAGGCCGGCGAACTGATCCAGACCGCGGTGATGGCGCTTCGTGCGCGCATGACCGTCAACGAGATTGCCGATGAGCTGTTCCCGTACCTGACGATGGTAGAAGGTTTGAAGCTGTGCGCTCAAACGTTTACCAAGGATGTTAAACAATTATCCTGCTGTGCGGGATAAGGCAAGGCAACCCATGGATTGCATGGGCAAATGCTCTATTAGTGACCCATTCGCTATTACCAAAGGCGGGGCCTGTTGTCGGAACGCCAACGTCCTCCCGGTGGGATCAGACGCTTTGGTTTTACCGATATTGACGATTGACGTTCGTGAAGTCGGCGCAGAACCTGGGCTTCAGTCTAGATGAGATTATCGACCTGCTTCGGCTGGAAGATGGTGCCCACTGCCTGATTTTATTGCTGGTATGGTACCCCCGGCAGGACTCGAACCTGCTACCTTCCCCTTAGGAGGGGGACGCTCTATCCAGATGAGCTACGGGGGCATTAACGCGAGAAGGGCGGTATGATAGCCGCCGAAAGGCTGTGGCTCAAGGTGCGTTGTTTTCTGCGCGCCGGTTGCGGTCGTTGGGTCTGTGTTTTCCGTAGGAGGCGTTTTGCCGCAGCGCTTTTCGTTGAGTGTGATTATTCCCGTCTGGCGCGAGGCTGGAGCTATTGAATCAACGCTGTCCGGGTTGCAGGCGCTGCGTGCGCTTGGGCACGAAATTATTGTAGTGGACGGGGGCAGTGACGACGGCACAGCGGCCCTGGCTGAGCCGCTTTGCGATCGGGTGGTCGTGTCCCCACCGGGCCGTGCCATTCAGCTGAACGCCGGCGCCGCCATCGCCCGGGGCAATAGTCTGCTGTTTCTTCATGCGGATACCCGTTTACCAGCCAACGTCGCCGAGCGTCTTGCTGAATTCGCCGAATCCACCGCTTCCTGGGGTCGTTTTGATGTGCGCCTGAGCGGGCAGCGGCGGCTGTTTCGGGTGATTGGCTGGTTCATGAACCAACGTTCGCGGTTGACCGGTATTGCAACCGGCGACCAGGCAATATTCGTGCGCCGGTTGGTGTTCGAGGACCTGGGTGGCTTTGCGCAGATTCCGCTGATGGAAGATGTTGAGCTGTCCTCGCGGCTGAAGCAGGTCTCCCGGCCTTTCTGCATTTCCGATCCGGTCATCACAGACAGCCGTCGCTGGCAGAAGCACGGGCCCTGGCGTACGGTGTTTCTGATGTGGCGGATACGCTGGCGGTACTGGCGGGGTGAGTCCCCGGAGTCGCTTGCAAAACTCTATCGGGCGGATGTGCGCAATGCAGAATAACGCAGCGGAACCGGCACTGGTGATGCAATTTGCCAAATGGCCGGAGCCCGGTCGGGTAAAAACCCGCCTGATGCCCGAACTGGGGGAGCAGGGCGCGCTGGCGGCTCACATCGCCCTGAGCCTGGCGGTGCTGGAACGGCTCTGTGCCAGTGGCTACGAGGTTCGGTTTTTGTGGGATCGGCCACTGCCGGAAACACCGGAAGCCGCCCGGCCTATTCTCGAACGCATTCAGGCCCTGGGCGTCAGGCAGGGAACCCAGCAGGGAGAGGTGCTGGGGGAGCGGATGGAAGCGGCGCTGGCCCAGGGGCTGACGGAATTTCCGAAAGCGCTGATTGTGGGCAGTGATTGCCCGTCCGTGGACCCGGGTTATGTCCAGCAAGCGGTTCACGCCCTGGAAACGGCCGATGTGGTGCTCGGTCCTTCGGACGACGGCGGCTATGTGTTGATTGGTGCCCGCGTCCATCTCCCTGGCATGCTCGACAGCATAAGCTGGGGCACCGATCAGGCCCTGGCACAGACGGTCGCCCGGTTAGCCGAGGTCGGCCTTTCCTGTGCCCAGTTGCCGCCAAGGTGGGACGTGGACGAGCCCGGGGACTGGCAGCGGTTTGTAGACCAGTTCCCGGACGACTGCACACTTACCTGACGTCAGGGCGAGGGCACATAGGGGCGCTGGCGCAGCATGTCCATCACCGACTCTGCGCCCGACGCTTCCTTCCGGGTGACTACCCGCAGGGCCTGCTGGCGTTCAACTACCTTGCTCTGGAAAGTTTCCATCAGGTCCGCACGAGACGCCTTGCGAATGGCTTCGGCCAGCTGTTGACGGGACTCGAAGTCGGTTTCTCCCCGGTCAATTTCCTGCCAGTAGCGCTGGGAAATCTCCCCCAGTTGCCGGTCGGCCTCCAGCAGCTTGCTGATCACGGCCTGTTTCTCCCGGGCCAGATCTGCGGGCTTCATATCCGCAAGCGTGTTCATGAACACTTTCGAGAAGTCCTGTACCGCGGCATTAATGACATCGGGACTGGCTGAAGGCGATTGCACCACAAACCCAAGTGCCGGCGTTTCCAGAATTTCGTACGGCATAGCGTAGACGATGTAGCCAAGCTGCCGGTTGGTGCGGATTTCCTCATAGAACGGGCTGGCGACAATCTGTGCCAGCAAACGGTAAGTGGCACGTTCAGCAACGCCGGTGTTATCTCCCTGGGCGTAGAGGGTATAGCCGGTGTCCGGGTGGTCCACTTCAATCGCCGCCATTGTCTCGCTTTCCGGAAGAACCCGCACACGGCTGCGTGGAACGTCTGCCAGCTCGCTCTGTCGCAGTACCGAGGCGCTGATCTGCCGGGCGTAGTTCAGGGCAGAGGCCGGTGTCAGATTACCGTGGGCCAGCATTACCGGATCGACCTGGGACAGAAAGGCTTCCGCGAATGACTTCAGCTCGTCAAAGGTGACGCCGCGGGCTGCCGCGAGCTTGTCCTCGGTGCTGAAGACGTTCTCAATCAGCGCGGTCTGCACGAATTCCGAAGTCTGCTCAACGGGGCGATCCTTGGCCTTGTTAAGCAGGCTGTCGATCATTCTCTCCCGGGTGATGTTGAACCGCTGTTGCGTCAGGGTGGGGTCGGCAATCTGGGTCAGGATACGCATCATCAGGGTGTGAAGCTTGTCGTTGTACCCGCCCACCCGAATGGTGATGCCCCGCAGGTGTGAATAGATGCTGTAATCCAGCCCCGCAAGTTGCGCCGGGTAGGCCCAGGCGTTGAGGTTGGTCTTGATGGCATCAATCAACAGGCCGGACAGCACGTTGCTGCGCGCCGATGCGGTGGTAGCCGGCGTTCTCAGCCCGATAAACACATTTGCTTTCGGGGTATCAAAGCGGACGTCCCGGGCATACCAGATATCAATGCCATCAACATTGCCAAGGGACACCGGCTCGCCCATGGTCGGGCCTGAAATCATGCCCAGATCTTCGGGGATGAAAGGGTTGTCCATGGGCAGCGCCAGATTGGCCGCACCGCTGGCCTCAGCCGGATTGATGGTGCTCTTGTCCAGCGGATTGATGGCGTATTCGGCGTCGTACCACTGGGTCCTGCGGGGAGATTCCAGGTCCGGGTCCGGTGCCTGTATTGCAACCAGCACGTTCTCGGGAGTCAGGCGCTCAAGGATGTCCCGGTACTGACCAGGAACGTAATTCTCCATCATCCAGGGGGCCCGCAGCACGTCTTCGGGCGCCACATGGGGCATCTGCATGGAAAGACGCGTCACGGCACTGACCGGGTCCTGGTTCTCGCGGAAGCGAAAATCGATGTTGGCCAGCTGCTTCATTTCTTCGAATCTCGCTCTGGAGATGCCCTGGTTACGGATCTTGTCGATGTAGGCAAAGGTGAGGTCAAGAATCCGGTCGGTTTTCTTGAGGCCCTCTGGCGTCAGCGACATGCTGATTTCCACGGTTTCCTGGGTGCCGGTATCCATGCCGCTGCCGGCGGACAGGCTTTCCACCAGGCCGGCCTGCTTCAGCTGGGTGAACAGGCTGCCTGGCCCCTCATGGCCCAGCAGGCTGGCAATGTAATTGACCGGTTTGTCTCGGTAGTACTTCTGCTGTGACGGAATCGGAAAAGAAAGCGACAGGGTGCGGATGTCTTTCAGGGCATCTACCTCAACCCGGGCGGGCAGGGTGCCCGGCTCATACAATGGCTCCTCAAAGGTTTTGATGTCCAGGTTCCGGTTTTCGATGTCGCCGAAGCGCTCCCGGACCATGGTTTCCAATTTATCGAGGGACTGCGGGCCATAAACCGCCAGGGTCATCAGGTTGGATGAGTAGTTCGCCTTCCAGAAATCAATCAGGTCCGGCCGCAATGGGTCGGCTTCGGTGTTCTGGAGGGTGGTCAGATTGCCAACCGCAAACTGATGAAAAGGATGCTCTGGATTGCTGATGGCTTTTTTCACAGAATAGAACCGGCGGCCATCCTCTTTCTGTTTGGAGCTGAATTCCGAGTGCACGGCCTGGCGCTCGCGGTCGACCAGTTCGGGCGTAAACAGCGGCGCGGCGAACTGTTCGGCAAATCGGTCCAATGCCGCTTCCAGATGCTCGGCCTGTATGTCGAAGAAATAATTGGTATCGCGGAAAGCCGTGAACGCATTGTGGCTGCCACCATGACTCTTGATGAACTGCTGGTACTCGCCCGGGTCCGGATACTTTTCGGTACCCAGAAACAGCATATGTTCAAGAAAATGGGCCATGCCCTCGCGATCGGCCGGGTCGTTGCCGCTACCAACGGCGACATTCATGGACGCTGCGGCCTTGTCGGAATCCGGGTCGCTGATCAGAAGCACTCTCAACTGGTTATCGAGGGTGATGTACCGGTAATCATTGTCATCGTTGGGGCTTTTGATGGGGGCAGTTGCCGCCAGCGCCTGGCCGGTCATCATTATCAGGGCCAGCAGGGCGAACCCTGCCGACCGGAGTAGTGTCATCTGATTCATATCGCCCGCCTGTCAGTGAATCTGTGCGTTTCGGGTTGTTTCCGGCTGCTGGTCCAGTGTTTTACGCGCCAGGCTGGCGGCAGCCTGGGCATCAAGCTGGCCACTGGCTATTCGCTCAAGCACGGTGCTCATCACGGCCACCGCCTGGTGATAATCCGCAAATTCGGCCTTGAAGGCCTTGTCGATCGCCTCGTACACCGCCTGAATCTTCTCTTCCCGGCTACCGGCGTCTGCCGCGGTGTCGTTGATGGCCTTCAGACAGGCGCGGGCAATGGTGATGTATCGGTCAGCGTTCGGATCAGTGTTCTGCATAGTACGTTTACCAGATCGAAATGGAGTGGAAGTCGGCAAAAAACGCGCATCTGATTATGTCATTGCTGGCGGCCAGTTTCATTTCAAGGGTGTAATGACGGCGATTTGCGGGCAGGCTGAAAACCATGTGCTAGTCTCAATTTCAGTATGCCTTGTGTATGGACAGATGGTACTGCGGTCGCATGCCGATAAATAGAGTAGAAGCTCTAATTAAAACAATGGCTTAAATGAGTATTTGCTCTAAAAAAGTTCAATACATGAGGAATGCATTTGCGTACAATGCCGACGTTTTCTGCCAAGGGTCGGATTCTGGTTCCGGTCAGAGCGGAAAACAGGGACAGACAACAATTGTTTTATAAGCAGGGTGGATAATCAATGAACTACTTTCTGACGGGTGGCACCGGTTTCATCGGCCGTTTCCTCGTTGACAAGCTGCTGGCTCGTGGCGGCACGGTCTACGTTCTGGTTCGGGAACAATCCCAGGGCAAGCTGGATGTGCTGCGGGAGCGATGGGGCGCCGACGAGAGCCGCGTCAAGGCGGTGGTTGGCGATCTTACCAGCCCCAATCTGGGCATCGATGCCAAGACCATGAAATCGCTGAAAGGCAACATTGATCATTTCTTCCACCTTGCCGCCGTTTACGACATGGGCGCCGATGAAGAGGCCCAGCAGGCGACGAACATCGAAGGTACCCGCAGCGCGGTCAACGCAGCTGAGGCCATGGGCGCGAAATGCTTCCACCATGTGTCGTCTATTGCTGCTGCCGGCCTGTTCAAGGGCACTTTCCGCGAAGATATGTTCGAGGAAGCAGAGAAGCTCGATCATCCTTACCTGAAAACCAAGCACGAATCCGAAAAGGTGGTTCGCGAGAGCTGCAAGGTGCCTTTCCGCATCTATCGTCCGGGTATGGTGATCGGCCACTCCAAGACCGGTGAGATGGACAAGGTCGACGGCCCCTACTATTTCTTCAAGATGATTCAGAAGATCCGCCACGCACTGCCGCAGTGGGTTCCCACAATCGGTGTCGAAGGTGGATATCTGAACATTGTGCCGGTCGACTTTGTGGTCAACGCACTCGACCATATTGCTCATCTGGAAGGGGAAGATGGCCAGTGTTTCCACCTGGTGGATTCGAGCCCCAACAAGGTTGGCGAAATTCTCAACATCTTCGCCGAAGCGGGCCACGCGCCGCGCATGGCGATGCGTATTGATTCCCGGATGTTTGGCTTCATCCCGCCGTTTATCCGCCAGAGCCTGAAAAACCTGCCGCCGGTGAAGCGCCTGACGTCTGCGGTTCTGGACGACATGGGTATCCCGCCGTCAGTGCTGTCCTTTATCAATTATCCGACCAAGTTCGATGCCCGGGAGACCGAGCGTGTGCTGAAGGGCACGGATATTGAAGTGCCCAGGCTGGAAGATTATGCACCCGTGATCTGGGACTTCTGGGAGCGCAATCTGGATCCCGATCTGTTCAAGGATCGCACCCTGCGTGGCACGGTTGAAGGCAAGGTGTGTGTGGTTACCGGCGGTACCTCAGGTATTGGTCTGGCGACGGCTGAAAAGCTTGCCGATGCAGGCGCAATTCTGGTCATTGGTGCGCGGAAGAAGGAGCGCCTGGCGGAAGTGGCAGCGGAACTCGAAGCCCGCGGCGGTAATGTCCATGCCTACCAGTGTGATTTCGCTGAAATGGACGACGCTGATCGTTTCGTAAAGAGCGTTCTGGATAACCATGGTCATGTGGATTTCCTGATCAACAACGCCGGCCGTTCAATCCGTCGTTCACTGGATCTGTCGTTCGATCGCTTCCACGACTTTGAACGCACCATGTCGCTGAACTACTTCGGCTCTGTTCGCCTGATCATGGGCTTCGCACCGAAGATGCTGGAGCGTCGTCGCGGTCACATTGTCAACATTTCGTCGATCGGTGTGCTGACCAACGCGCCGCGTTTCTCGGCCTATGTAGCGTCGAAATCTGCGCTGGACGCGTTCAGCCGTTGTGCAGCTTCAGAATGGTCGGACCGCAATGTCACATTCACCACCATCAGTATGCCGTTGGTGAAGACGCCGATGATTGCACCCACCAAGATCTACGACTCGGTTCCGACCCTGTCGCCCGACGAAGCGGCGGATATGGTGGCCAACGCTTTGATTTACCGTCCGAAGCGCATCGCAACCCGTCTGGGCACCTTCGCCCAGGTGCTGCACGCCGTCGCGCCGAAGATGGGTGAGATCGTGATGAACACCGGTTACCGTATGTTCCCGGATTCGCCAGCGGCGGCTGGCAGCAAATCCGGCCAGAGGCCCAAGGTATCGACCGAGCAGGTGGCATTTGCGTCCATCATGCGCGGTATCTACTGGTAAGCGATTCTGCTTTGAAAAAAAACCCGCTTCGGCGGGTTTTTTTTATGGGGCTTCTTCGTCTGTCTCAGGCGGTGGTGGCGGTGGAAATCCGCCAATCTCGCGCCAGCGGTTCACAATGCCACAGAACAGATCGGCGGTTTTCTCGGCATCATAGGCAGCGGAATGGGCTTCCTTGTTGCTGAAGGGAATGCCGGCCAGTTTGCAGGCCTGTGCCAGTACGGTGTGGCCATAGGCCAGGCCCGCGAGGGTGGCGGTATCGAACGTTGAGAATGGGTGGAACGGGTTACGCCGTATATCGGCCCGCATGGCCGCTGCGAACACGAAATTGTGGTCGAAGGTGGCGTTATGGCCCACCAGCACCGCACGCTTGCAGTCGTGCGCCTTCACCGCTTTGCGGATGGGACTGAAGATCTCGCTAAGACCTTCCCGCTCGGGAACGGCTTCCCGTTCTGAACTCCATGGGTCAATTCCGGTGAAGTCCAGCGCGGATTGTTCCAGGTTGGAGCCCTCGAACGGGTCGATCTGCCGCAGATGGGTTTCTGAACGCCGCAGCCAGCCGTCCTCGTCCATGGTCAGTATCACCGCTGCGATTTCCAGCAGCGCGTCGGTTTCCGGATTGAATCCGCCGGTTTCAACATCAACCACGACCGGCAGAAAACCGCGGAAGCGGCGCGACATTGGGTGCGGCGGTTTGGTTTCTTCAGTCACTGGAACTCCAGAAATATGTGTTTAGGCGACTTGCCAGAGTAGTTGCTCACCGGCCTTCAGGGGTACGATTTCACCATTCGCCAGGGGGAGGGTCTGCGGCATCTGCCAGGATTTCTTCACAAGAGTGACGGTATCCCGGTTTCGCGGCAGGCCGTAGAAGTCCGGTCCGTTGAAACTGGCGAAAGCTTCCAGATTCCCCAACACCCCGAGCTCTTCGAAAATCTCGGCGTACAGTGGCAGGGCGCTGAACGCGGAATAGCAGCCGGCACAGCCACAGGCGGTTTCCTTGCGGTCCCGGGAGTGGGGTGCGGAATCGGTGCCCAGGAAAAACCGGTGGTCGCCGCTGACCACCGCATCCCGCAGCGCCTGCTGGTGCCGGTTACGTTTGAGAATCGGCAGGCAATACAGGTGAGGGCGGATACCGCCCACCAGCATGTGATTCCGGTTGTACATCAGATGTTGTGGCGTGATGGTGGCCGCCAGTCGTCCATCCTGATTTTGCCGGATAAATTCCGCGGAATCGGCGGTGGTAATGTGCTCCAGCACCACTTTCAGGGCCGGAAATGCCTCAAGGGTCGGCGCCAGCACTCGTTCCAGGAAAACCTTTTCCCGATCAAAGATGTCGATGTCTGCATCGGTGACTTCGCCATGAACCAACAACAGCATGCCGCAGTCACTCATCGCCTGAAGCACTGGATAGATCCGGCGTATATCGGTCACGCCTGATTCTGAATTGGTGGTGGCCCCGGCGGGGTAGAGTTTGGCGGCAACAACGCCCGCGCTTTTCGCGACCCGTATGTCTTCCGGTGTGGTGGTTTCGGTCAGATAGAGGGTCATCAGCGGGGTAAAATTTGCATCGCCTGCGGCCGCCAGTATGCGCTCCTGGTAAGCCATTGCGGCGGCAGCGTCGGTCACCGGTGGGGTCAGATTCGGCATAATGATGGCGCGGCCAAAGTGGCGCGCGGTTGCCGGAACCACATCCTTGAGAATATCGCCGTCGCGGACGTGCAGGTGCCAGTCGTCAGGGCGGGTAATAGTGAGTTGATCGGTCATTTTCCGGTTCCGGCAAGACTAAAAATTTGCCGGATTATATCAGAACCGGTCTCCGATTGTTTCCGGCAAAGGCCTAAAGAATCGCTGATACCTGCCGTAAACTACTCTAGATTGAATTCAATTTACGGACCGGCAACATGGCCAGATTGTCAGACGATTCCCGGGGACTTTTACGCAGCATCAGGTTGAGCGCTGCTGTGGCGCTGATTTGTGCTGCCATTACCCCTGGAATTCAGGCGGCAACCTACGGCGCGGGCATTGAAAACAGCCAGTGGTATCTCTCCCAATCGGTGTTCGAGTGCACTCTGGTGCACGAGGTGCCTGGTTATGGGCGCGCAGTATTCAAGCACCGGGCTGGTGAGGATCTGTCTTTTTTCCTGGAATCGGAACTGGCGCTGATGCGCCCGGGCAACGGCCGTATGGTGGTTGAGGCGCCGGCCTGGCGCCCTGGTATCAAGCCCCGGCCATTGGGAACGGTGACGGTGTCTGACGGTCGGCGCCAGGTGCAGCTGGACGAACGTAACGCGATGATCCTGATCCAGGGGCTGATGGAGGGCATGAGCCCGACGGTCACCCGTGAATCCTGGTACGACGGCAGGCCGGTCAGGGTTCGAGTGTCCAATATCAATTTTTCCGGGCAGTTTCCCGCCTATCGTTCCTGCACCGCCGGTTTGCTGCCAGTCAACTATGATCAGATCAAGCGCTCGCGGGTGCCATTTGGCCCCGGCAGCACCAGCCTGTCAGACGCCGATCGCCGCCTTCTCGATAACATCGCGACCTACGTGCTGGCGGACTCCACCGTCGAGCGGGTGTTTGTGGATGGTCATACCGACAGAAGCGGCAGCCGAATTAACAATCGGGTTCTGTCTGAGGAGCGCGCCAACGCGGTGGCGGATTATCTGACCAGCCAGGGTGTTCCGGAAGATCTGGTGATTGTGCGGGCCCATGCGGATCAGTATCCGGTGTCCAACCGGGCGGCGGACAATCGGCGGACTACCATTCGCCTGCAACGGGAAGGCGAAAGGCCGGACTTGCAGCAGGCCCAGGGCTACGAGCCCGGCGCGCCAAACAGCTAGTAGCAGGTCAGTGAATCTGGCTGAGCACTTCCAGGTGGGCATTCACGCTTTCAGCCAGAGCCTTCAGGTGATATCCGCCCTCCAGCGTAGAGATGATCCGGTCGTTGGCGTGGTCACGGGCGACGCTGGCCAGCATTTCCGTCAGCCAGCGGTAGTCGTCCGCTTCCAGATTCAGTTCCGCCAGTGGATCCAGCTTGTGGCCGTCAAAACCCGCGGAAATCAGCACCATTTGCGGCCGGAAATCCTGCAGTTTCTTCAGCCACGCCTCTTCAACAATCTTCCGGTAGTTCAGGGCCGATTCGCCGGCTGAAATCGGCGTATTGATGATGTTTTCCGCCTGACGATGCACATGGGAGTGCGGGTAGAAGGGGTGCTGGAAGCTGGAGCACATCAGAATACGCTCATCGCCACCAACAATGTCCACGGTTCCATTGCCCTGATGCACATCAAAATCAATGATGGCGACCCGCTCCAGATGGTGAAAGTTCAGAGCGCGTTTGGCTGCCAGCGCGACGTTGTTATAGAAACAGAAACCCATGGATTTGCTGCGTTCGGCGTGATGCCCCGGGGGCCGCGCGCACACGAACGCGTTGGTGAGCTGGCTGCTGAGCACCATGTCTACCGCCTGAATGTTGGCGCCGGCGGCAAGGCGGGCGGCCCTCAGGGTGTGGGGCATCATGGCGGTGTCGGGGTCGGTGTAAACGCGGCCCTTGGTGGGCTGCATCAGTTCCAGCTGGTGCAGGTAGCCTTCCGGATGCGCCAGCAGTAGCTGGTCACGGGTGATTTCTTCCGGCTTTACCCAGTCCAGGGTCTGGTCCAGGCCGGTCTGGCCGAGATAGCTGATGATGGACGTCAGTCGCTCCGGGCACTCCGGGTGATCGGGCGCCATGACATGCCTGGTGTAATCGTCGTGAGAGAAGAATCCGGTTGTCATACGGCTGGCCCCGACACTCTGTTATTGCTGTAATTTGGCAAATGTTATCAGGGATAATCGACGCTTACCTGATTTCTTTGGTCGTAGATCCGTTGGAGCATTTCCCATTAATGCTCAAGCGCCTAAGATAGAAATCGGTAACCGCAGCGGATTCAGGATCAACCCCCACAAGGAGGCCAGCGTGAGCACCCGTTATCTGGAAAGCCTGTTCAACCCCGGCTCAATCGTGGTGATTGGCGCCTCGGAGCGCGCTGACAACCTCGGCGGCATGGTGTTGCGCAACCTGATGAGCGGCGGCTACGAGGGCAAGCTGTGGGTGATTAACCGCAATCACTACGATAACGTTCATGGAGTTCCCTGCGTTCGCAAGATCTCCCAGTTGCCCCAGCGCACCGACCTGGCGATCGTCTGCACACCGCCGGGGACGGTTCCCAAAATGGTTCGCAAGCTGGGGGAGGCCGGTATCCGCACGGCCATTGTGATGACCGGTGGCATGTCACGCAGTCACAGCAAAACCGGCCAGCCTCTGATGTATTCCGTGCGCAAGGCGGCCAGAGACAGCGGTGTCCGGGTGCTTGGCCCCAATACCATCGGCCTGATGGTGCCGGCGCGGAAACTCAATGCCACCTACGCCCACATGGGCGCCATTCCGGGCAAGGTCGCGTTTATCGGGCAGTCCGGCACCATCGCCAGCTCCATCATTGACTGGGCTTTCGCCCGGGGCGTCGGTTTTTCCTATTTCCTGACGCTGGGCGATGGCATGGACATCGACCACGATGACCTGATCGATTACCTGGCCCAGGACACCCAGACCCGGGCGATTCTCCTGCACATTGAAAGTATTCCCAATCCCCGGCGTTTTATGTCGGCCGTGCGCGTGGCTTCTCGCACCAAGCCGGTCATCGTAGTGAAAAGCGGCCGGGTTCCGGAATCCGAGTGGATTCCCCATGAATTGCCGGCCGGTCTGACCAAGAGTGACCCGATCTACGATGCCATGCTGCAGCGGGCCGGTGTGCTGAGGGTGGACGGGCTCGGACAGATGTTTGATGCCCTGGAAACGCTTACCCGGATGCGCGCCCTGCGTAAGGAAAGCCTGGCGATCATGGCCAACGGCGTGGGGCCGGGCGTGCTTGCGGTGGACCGACTGGCTTCCCTAGAGGGCGAGCTGGCCAGTCTTTCAGACGATACGCTCACCGAACTGGGGGGGCATCTGCCACCTTACTGGAGCCGAAAGAATCCAATCGATCTCGGCTATGACGCCTCGCCGGAGCTCTATGCCACTGCGGTAAAGATTCTGGCCAAGGATACCCAGATCACCAACCTGCTGGTGATGTACGCCCCCACACTGACCGAGGACAGCCTGCAGATTGCCGATGCGGTAGTGCGGGCAGCCAGAGGCACTCGCCTGAACGTGTTTACCTGCTGGCTGGGGCAGAGCACCGTGATGGATGCCCGTGACGAGTTCTACCGGGCGGGACTGCCGTCTTTCTTCAACCCGGAAAAAGCGGTGACGGCGTTTATGCAGCATGTCCGTCACCAGCGGGTTCAGCGTCTGCTGACCGAAACCCCGGAATCCTTTACCGACCACCTGGCGGACCGGTCGCAGACCCGACGCGCGGTGACGGAGGCGTTGCGTGACAAACGTTATTGTCTGACCAACAAGGAAGCCCGGGACGTCGTGCGGGATTACGGTATCAACACGGTTGATACCATCTACTGCGACGATGTCGAGGAGGTGCTGGAGGCCTTTGCCGTTGAGCGCCGCCCCATCGATATCACCCTGATCCACGAGCAGTCCTGTGTTCCATTTGTGTCTATGAGTCCGGGGCAGAGACGCTACAAAGGCATAGTGCAGAAGCTGAACAGCGAAGGCGCGATCATCGACTCCTGCCGGTTTCTGATGGAGGAATACCAGACCCATTATCCGGACAGCGGATTTCTGGGTTTTGCGGTACAGCGTTCCTATCAGCACGTGGGCGGCATCGAATTCAGTGTCGGCATTACCCGCGACCCGCTGTTCGGCCCCCTGGTGGTCTGCGGGGCTGCTGGTGCTCAGATCAATGTGATGACCGACCGTCAGATTGCGCTGCCGCCGCTGAATATGGTGCTGGCCCGCGAGCTTCTGCGTCGCACCTATATGTATAAGCTGCTGAACGAGCACAGTCTGAAGCCGGAGGAAGACATTCGGGCGGTGTCGGAAACTCTGGTCACCCTGTCACAGATCGTTATCGACATACCGGAGATTCGTGGGCTGGAGATCTCGCCGCTGCTGTTCAATGATGAAGGCGCCGTGGCGGTCAATATCGCTATCGACCTGTCGGACCAGCCCGGCAAGCCCATTATCCAGGCCTATCCCCGGGAGCTGGAGGAATGGATTGTGCTGCCCAAATCCGGTCGGCGAGTGATCATTCGCCCGGTGCTGGCAGAGGATGAGCCGGCGCATCGGGCGTTTCATGAGATGCAGTCGCCGGAATCCATCCGCTACCGGTTTTTCCAGTACCGCAAGCATTTTTCCCGGGAAGACGTCGCCCAGATGGTGCAGATCGATTACGACCGGGAAATGGTGTTTATTGCCAATGCGCCGCGAGAGGATGCCGAAGGCGAGGAAACCCTGGGGACCGTCCGGACCTGGACAGACGCCGACAACCTGCGCTGTGAGTTCGCGGTGATGGTGCAGGACGGCATGAAAGGCGAAGGCCTGGGCGTCGCCCTGATGCAGAAGATGATCGATTACTGCCGGGCCAGGGGCACGGTGGAGATGGTGGGTAATGTGCTGCCGGACAACCGCCCCATGCTGCGGCTGGCAGAACACCTGGGGTTCGAGATCCGTTACAACATGGAAGAGGACGTTATGGACTTGCTGCTGGTGCTGAACGAACCCGAGAAAGACTGGCAGCGGGAGCGCCTGGACCAGAGCTCCCACTAGCCAGAAAAGGCTGCCTCAGGCCTCTTCGACAATCGCGGAACGGTCTTCGCCGCCCAGGGCTTCTAGCAGCCCGGGGATCAGCCGGGACAGTTCCAGGGTCATCAGGGAGAAGGCCGCGTCAAAACGGGCCGCCGCATCGTCAGCGTCCACATCATCCAGTTTTTCCTGAAGCGTCTCGCCAAACTTCAGTCGTTTGATGCCCAGCTCTTCATCCAGCACAAAAGACACGTTGTCGTCCCAGGTCAGGGACAGCTTGGTGACCAGCATGCCGGCGTCCAGGTGGGTGCGAATATCGTCACCCTGCAGGTCCAGTCCCTTGCAGCGCACCACGCCGCCATCCTCGGACGGATCTTTCAGCTCACACTCAGTGCCCAGTTCGATGGTGGAGGGCAGGTCGATAGACTCGCTCAGCCAGCCGGTGAAGGTAAATGAGGGCGCCTGCTCAACCGCCGGCGGGCGTACCGGCAGCGAGCCGATGCTTTTACGCAGGGTAGATGCCAGATCCTCCGCCTGCTTGGCCGAGCCTGCATCCACTACCAGCACGCCGTCGGCCGGGGCCAGATAGGCGTAACAGCGGCGGTTCTTGGAGAAAGCCCGGGGCAACATCTCCAGGGTGACTTCTTCTTTCAGCTCGTCTTTTTCTTTGCGGGCGACTTTGCGGCCCTGTTCGATTTCAATGGCTTCTGCTTTTTCGTCCACCAGCTCCTTCACCACAGAGGAAGGCAGCAGCTTTTCCTCTTTGCGCAGGGCAATCAGGTAACAGCCACCAGCGCTGTGAACCAGCATGTCGCTGTGCTTGCCCATGGGCGGCACCCAGCCCTGGCGTGCGGTTTCCTGGGGACCACAGGGCTTGAAAGCGTCTGCCTGAAGCTGTTCTTCCAGGGCTTCGGCGGTCATTTCAAATGGTTTGGTAAAACGGAAAATGCGGGCATTACGAAACCACATGGTGCGGGTCCTTTTGGGTGTTGTCGATTCAGAAAGGGGAGGGATGATACATCAAATTTTCATGATTTCGACTAACACTGTCTTAACAATAAAGCCCACGACCCCCGCACCCAGGATCGTAAAAAGGGCGATGGTGCCGAACCGGCCCGCCTGGGACTTTTTCGCCAGGTCCCAGACGATGAAACCCATCCACACGATCAGGCCCGTCAGCAGGACCAGCATGGAGAGTTGCGCGAAAACGGCTTCACTCATGGCTCACTCCGAAGGGGCTGTCGCGTTTACTGTTCGTCTCGCAGAAATACCCAGTTATTCGCATCAGACTGTTCGTCACTGAAGCGGTAGCCCTCCAGGTCAAAGCCTTTCAGGTCGTCGGCCTGGGTAATGTTGTTCTGGATGGCGTAGCGGCACATCAGCCCGCGTGCCTTCTTGGCGTAGAAGCTGATCATCTTGTACTGGCCGTTTTTCCAGTCTTTAAACTGCGGGGTGATCAGCCGGGCATCCAGCTCTTTTTTGCGGACGCTCTTGAAGTATTCGTTAGAGGCCAGGTTTACCAGCACACCGTCGTCCGCTTTCAGCAGGCGATTCAGTTCGTCGGTGATTTTGCTGCCCCAGAAGGCGTAAAGATCCTTGCCCCGGCTGTTTTCAAAGCGTGTGCCCATCTCCAGCCGGTAGGGCTGCATCAGGTCCAGCGGTTTCAGCACGCCATACAGGCCCGACAGAATGCGCAGGCGCTTCTGGGCAACCTCGAAGTCTTTATCGCTAAAGCTTTCTGCGTTCAGGCCGGTGTAGACGTCGCCCTTGAACGCCAGCACGGCCTGGCGGGCGTTGTCCGGTGTGAAGGGCGTGTGCCAGTTGCGGAATCGTTCGGCGTTCAGCTGGCCCAGCTTGTCACTGACCCCCATCAGGTTGCTGATGTCGTGGGGTTCCAGGGTTTTAAGGTGGTCTACCAGTTCGCAGGCATCATCCAGAAACTCCGGCTGGGTGTGCTTGGTGGTCGCCAGGGGGCTTTCATAATCCAGCGTTTTGGCGGGGGAAATAACCATCAACATGTCGGGTCATCCTCATTGAAGAAAGTTTATTAACTGGTCCCTGGTAAACGGCCAGTCCAGTTCCTCGCCGGTGTCGCTCCGGTGCAGTACCGGAATGCGTGTGCCATAACGCTCCACCAGTTTCTCGGACTGGGCAATGTCGATCGCGTCCACGGGAATCGGCTCGGGCATGGGCGTATTGACCAGCAGAGCTTCCGCCACTTCGCACAGATGGCAATTGGACGTTGTATAAAAGATCAGTTCCATTACCTGGGCTGCGCGTCTATCTGCTGGCCGGTCACGTCGCGGCTGTCGGCGCCCATCAGGTATAGATAGACGGGCATCAGCTCCTCCGGTGTCGGGTTCTGCTTGGGATCCTCCGCCGGGTAGGCCAGGGACCTCATGCTTGTGCGGGTGGCGCCGGGATTCAGGCTGTTCACCCGAACATTATTGCGTTCATCGTCCAACTCATCGGCCATTAACTGGCTTAGACCTTCAACGGCGAATTTCGATACCGCATAGGCGCCCCAATAGGCCTTGGCCTTCCGGCCCACACCGGATGAGGTGAAGATCACCGACGCGTCCGGAGATTTGCGCAGCAGGGGAATCATCGCGCGGCTGAGCAGGAAAGGCGCAGTGGCATTTACGTGCATGACCTTGTTCCAGATTTCCGGATCGTAAAGCTCAACCGGAGTGCGGCTTCCCAGAATGGCGGCGTTGTGCAACAGCCCGTCCAGGCGGTCGAAGTTGTCTTCGATGGTCATGGCCAGCTCTTCGTACTCCTTCACCGCAGCGCCCTCAAAATTCAGTGGCACAATGGCAGGCTTGGGGTGACCGGCGGCTTCAATTTCATCGTAGATGGATTCAAGTTTGGAAACCGTGCGGCCCACCAGAATCACCGTGGCGCCATGGGCCGCGTAGGCCTTGGCCGCCGCCCGGCCAATGCCGCTGCCGGCACCGGTTACCATAATGATGCGGTCTTTAAGCAGATCTGCCGGGGCCTGGTAGTCCTTCATGGTGTTTCTCCGTTGGCAAATACCGCTATTGTAACAGTTTTGCCAGGTCGCTGACCGTATCAACAACCAGATCGGCGTTCCAAAGATCAACGGTTTCCGGCTGTTCGATGTAGCCGTAACGAACGGCAATGGTTTTCATGCCGGCGTTACGTCCGGCTTCGATGTCCCGCTCGTGGTCCCCAACATAAACCGCTTTTTCAGGCTCGGCGCCCGCCCGCTGGCAGGCCAGCAGAAGGGACTCGGGGTGGGGCTTGCGCTCGGCAACATGGTCCGGGCAGATCAGGGTGGCGCAGCGCTTATCAAGGTCCAGCGCTTTAATCAGCGGCGCCGCAAAACGCACCGGCTTGTTGGTGACGATGCCCCAGGGTATGCCGCGGGCCTCCAGCGACCCAAGCAGATCGTCCATGCCTTCAAACAGGGTGGTTTCAACGGCGACACCGGCTTCGTAACGGTCCAGAAAAGCGGTGTGCAGTTCCAGGTAGCCCGGCTGGTGCTGCTCGAGCCCGAAGCCGATGCGGATCATCGCCCGGGCACCGTTGGATACGGACCGGCGGATAAAGGCCGCGGGCAGCGCCTCCAGGCTCCGGGAGGCCCTGAGCTCATTGAGGCAGCGGATAAAATCCGGAGCGGTATCGATCAGGGTGCCGTCCAGGTCGAACAGAACAGCAGAAGGTTGACGGGTCACGACGATGTTTCTTCCCCACGGGTGTCGATGGCGTGCATCAGGTAGTTAACATCCACGTCCCGGCCAAGCCGGTAGACCTTGGTAATCGGGTTATAGGTCATACCGGTCAGGTCCCTGACCTCCAGGCCGGCGTGGCGCAGGTGGTTCGACATTTCCGAGGGACGGATGAATTTCTGCCATTCGTGGGTCCCCCGGGGCAGCAGCCGCAGCACGTACTCTGCACCTACAATGGCAAACAGAAAGGACTTGGGGTTACGGTTGATGGTGGACACAAAAAGGTGGCCGCCGGGCTTCAGCAATGCCGCGCAGGCTTTCACCACGGAGGCCGGGTCAGGGACGTGCTCCAGCATTTCCAGGCAGGCCACCAGGTCGTACTGGCCCGCATGCTCGGGATCCCTGGCAAGCTCTTCCACCGTCACCTGGCGGTATTCGACGCTGACGCCACTTTCCATACCGTGTAGCTTGGCCACCGAAAGCGGCGCTTCGCCCATGTCGATACCGGTTACGTGGGCGCCCCGCTGGGCCATGCCCTCGGACAGCAGGCCGCCGCCACAACCCACGTCCAGCGCCCGCTTGCCCGCCAGTGGGCAGTGCTCTTCGATGTAGTTGAGTCGCAGGGGATTGATGTCGTGCAGCGGCTTGAACTCGCTGGTTGGGTCCCACCAGCGGCTGGCCAGGGCATTGAATTTGGCGATTTCGCCCTGGTCTACATTCTGACGTTGGTCTGCGTTCTGGTCGCTCATGGCAATCTGCTCAATCCTGAAAATGGCGTGTCAGCGGGACTGCTGCTCGCGGATTCTATTGGCCCAATTCTGCACTCTCAGCATCAGGTCCGGTACATCGATACGTGTGAGGTCCCCATTCTGGACCTGAGGCACACCGCCAATCCAGCTGTGGCTGACCTGGCGTCCGTGACGGCTGTAGACAAGGTGGGAGGCGGGATCATACACAGGCTGCAGGAACGGATCGCTGAGGTCGACGGCGATTACGTCCGCCAGTTTACCCGCCTCAAGCGAGCCCAGCTCGTCTTCCCGACCAATGGCCCGGGCCCCGGCGATGGTGGCCATGGCGAGCGCCTCGTGGGCCGACAGGGCAGAGGCATCTTCGGCCACTGCCTTGGCCAGCATGGCCGCGGTACCCAGCTCCCCGAACAGGTCCAGGTCATTATTACTGGCCGCACCGTCGGTGCCGATGGCTACATTGACACCGGCTTTGCGCATGCGCTGGACCGGGCTCAGGCCGCTGGCCAGTTTGAGGTTGGATTCCGGGCAGTGAATGACATGGGCCCCGCTGCTTTGCAGCAGTCCCAGGTCGGCGTCGTCGATCTGGGTCATGTGCACGCACTGGGTGTTGGGTCCCAGCAGGCCAAGGTCGGCCATTCGCGCCATGGGGCGCTTGCCGGTTTTCTCCATGGCCTCCGCCACTTCAAAAGCGGTTTCATGAAGATGAATCTGGATGGCAGCACCGGTCTCCTTTGAAAGCGCCACGGCTTCCGTCAGCGGGCCGTCGGATACTGTGTAGGGCGCGTGGGGGCCGATCGCCGGTGAAATAAAGGCGTTGTCCTGCCACTGCTCGATAAATGCCCGGCCCTTGACCAGGTATTCTTCAGGGCCCGAGCCCCAGGGTGTGGGGAAGTCCAGCAGCGGAAAACACACCTGGGCGCGCATTCCTGCATCGTGAGCAAGCTGGGCCACAATCTCTGGAAAGAAATACATATCCGAGAAGGTGGTGGTACCGGTGCGAAGCATCTCTGCCATCGCCAGCTGGGTGCCATCGGCAATGAATTCTTCGCTGATAAAGGCACCTTCCGCGGGCCAGATGTGGTCGTTCAGCCAGGTCATCAGGGGCAGGTCGTCGGCCATTCCACGGAACAGCGACATGGCGGCATGGCCATGGGTGTTGATCAGGCCGGGCAGCAGGACGTGATCGGGCAGGTCGATCACCTCCTTGGCGCGATAGCGTCTGTCAGCCTCTTCCCGGGTAACAATTGCCGCTATGCGGTCACCCTGTATCAGCACGGCCTGATGGTCCAGCACGGTATTGGCAGGCTGAACCGGAATCAGCCAGCGGGCGTTGATACGGATATCTGCTGCAATTATGGTCTCTGCCGTCATTTATCCTGCCTTGTTGTAGCCGTGGGGGCCGGTTGTTTCCGACCTATCACGGAGAAATAAACCAGTCGGGAAGTATAGCGAGCGACCCGCCCGAGAACTACCCGCGGGGGAGGGTTAAACGGTACAATCAGCCTATTCAATGCTGTGCGGAGTTTTCTATGAATCAGGCCATCACCCAGCCCGCCAACCGGCAGATCGGCACCGTTGCCATGCGCTGGCACGGCAGTAGCCTTGAGCTGCTGGATCAACGTTTATTGCCGGACCAGGAGGTCTGGTTGCGGCTCGATACCGCCGAGGGCGTTGCCCGCGCGATTAGGGACATGGTGGTCCGGGGCGCGCCCGCCATTGGTATCAGCGCGGCCTATGGCGTGGCGCTGGCCGCCCGGCGCGCTTCCGCGGACGACTGGAAGGGACAGGTTCAGCAGTCGATAGATCTTTTGGCTGAATCTCGCCCGACCGCCGTTAACCTGTTCTGGGCACTGAAGCTGATGAGCGAAAAGCTCCAGCATTGTGGCACGGCAGCAGACGCCGCGGAGCAGCTTGCGGCGGCGGCCATTGCGATCCACGATGACGATCTGGCGGCCAATCTGGCCATGGCGGATCATGCCCTGGCTCACATCAACACGGATGGACCGCTGTCGGTGCTGACCCACTGCAATACCGGGGCCCTGGCAACCGGTGGCTATGGCACAGCGTTGGGGGTGATAAGGCGCCTGCACGAGGCCGGTTTGCTGGTCAACGCTTACGCCGATGAAACCCGTCCATGGCTGCAGGGAAGCCGGCTGACCGCCTGGGAGCTTACCCGTGACGGTATACCGGTCACTCTGAATGCCGACAGCGCGGCAGGTGCCATTATGGCTTCAGGCAAGGTCAGCTGGGTCATTGTCGGCGCTGACCGCATTACGGCGAACGGGGATGTGGCCAACAAGATTGGCACCTACAGCCTGGCGGTGCTGGCGCGTTACCACGGGGTTGGATTTATGGTGGTTGCGCCTGCAAGCACGGTGGATATGGCACTGGCCTGCGGCGACGACATTACCATTGAAGAGCGGGAAGGGTCAGAGTTACGGCAGATTCGCCACCTGCCCATGGCGCCGGAATCGGTTGAGGTATTCAATCCGGTTTTTGACGTGACCCCGGCGGATCTGATTGATGCCATTGTGACAGAGAGAGGCGTTGTCGAGCGTCCGGACAGCGAGCGGATGAAAGCGCTATTCCTCTGACCTGCCGCCGGCCTTGATTTCCGCCAGCTCTTTTTCCTGTTCCTCGATAAAATGCAGCGACATTTCAAAGCTTTGCCGCGTAAATTGCAGCACTTTTTCAAAGCCTTCATCGGATAGGGTGCGGGCGTCGTCGTGGCTGCGGAAAATATTGATGAACTGGCGCTCCCGCTCGAACTGCAGTGGCAGCCGCGAAACGCCCCAGTCGTCGAGAATGCGCCACACGTCCGGGTTGTAGTTACGGGTGGTGCGCAGTATGAACGGAATCGGATCATTCCGTGCAACCAGGGCGGCCAGGCGAAGGATCAGTTCAAAGGACAGGGTGGTGGTGCCATTTTCGATGGCTTCGAGAACCGATTTGTCCTTGAGATTCAGGGCTTCGCTCATCTCAGACAGCGTCAGCCCTGCCACTTCACGGATATCCCGCAGCGAATTCCCCGCCGCAAGCATCATTCGAAGCTGGTCCTGGGAATTCATCAGGGCACGGCCCACCCGGATTGATCTGTCCGTGGATCTGGCGGCAAAACGCAGGGCGGAGCCGGTGAACCCGGCGATCCGTTCTACCAGGGTTTCCGGCCCCTGGTCCTCAACAGGCTCAATCTCATCCATGGAGCGCATGGCGTGCATGGCGTCCATAAGCATGCTTTCCAGTTGCCTCGCCTGCTTATGATCGCTCTCTTTACCGGCATCATTGGGTTTGCTGGTCATTGGCCCTATCCCGTCCCTGGCGTTGCCCGATGTCTGGTTTTTAGCGGGTTGGCGCCTGGGCTGCGATCTGCTTGGGTCCCAGTATCGAAGCCATGCTCTGATTCAGCGCAAGCATATCCGCCATGATCTTGCCGCCTTCCCGGATAATGAAGTCCATCTGGTCATCCGTTGTGTCCAGATCCGCCGATTGCTGGTCCTGCCAGTCGTCAAGCTGCTCCAGAGTTTCGAAGGGATCTTCGCCGCGGATTTCGCGACGGGCATTGGCAATCGTCAGGCGGGTTTTTTCTACCTGCGTCTGGTACTGGTCCCGCTCTTCGGGATTCAGGCTGACATAGGTTTTTTCCCGCTGTTCTTTCAGGAAGTCGATTTCCCTTTGTAGCAAGCCGAATTCCGGGCTTTCCGAGAAGCGCTGCGCATGGCGTTTGCGCAGTTCATCAATAATGCCGCTGAAGTCGAAGTAGCGGTCATGGGGAACAGCCTCTATCTGATCCCAGGGCAGGGCGTTGTCCAGCGCATCCTCTCCGATCTGGGTTTTGTCATAGCGGGAGGGGATTTCGATATCCGGAATCACGCCCTTGTGCTGGGTCGACCCACCTGAAACCCGGTAGAACTTGCTCTGGGTGATTTTCAGCTGACCGTGGTTCAGCGGACGGATCGCCTGCACGGTACCCTTACCGAAGGTCTGTGAGCCCACAACCAGCCCGCGCCCGTAATCCTGAATGGCGCCGGCAAAAATTTCCGATGCTGACGCACTCATGCGGTTCACCAACACAACCAGGGGGCCGTCGTAGGTAACGGACGGATCCTGATCCGCCAGCACCTTGACGTCGTTGTTGGAGTTGCGGATTTGCACCGTGGGGCCCTCTTCGATGAACAGGCCAACCAGGTCATTGGCTTCCTGGAGGGCGCCGCCGCCGTTATTGCGGAGGTCCATGACAATGCCGTCGATGCCTTCTGCCTTGAGATCGTCGATCAGTTTGCGGACGTCTCTCGTGGTGCTCTTGTAATCGGGTTCGTTGTTCATCATCGCCTTGAAGTCGGCGTAGAAGGTCGGGATGGTGATGACGCCGATGCGGAAAGTACCGCCATCACGGTCAATCTCGATCACGTCGCTGCTGGCGCTCTGTTCCTCCAGCTTTACCTCGTCCCGCTTGATGGAGATGGTCTCGGTAACGGTCTCGTCGGCGGCATCGGCGGGTATGACTTCAAGTGTCACCACCGAGTTGCGTGGGCCGCGGATCAGGTCGACCACTTCGTCCAGACGCCAGCCAATCACGTTGACGACCTTGTCTTCATCACCCTGGCTGACCGATACAATGCGGTCGGCAGGCTCAAGCTGGCCCTGTTTGGCCGCTGGGCCACCCGGGACCAGACGCACCACTTTTGTGTACTGGTTGTCAGACTGCAGTACCGCGCCGATGCCTTCCAGGGACAGGCTCATGTTGATATTGAAATTTTCCGACGTCCGCGGGGAAAAATAGGATGTGTGCGGGTCCCACATGCCTGCGAAGGCGTTCATGTAGGCCTGAAACGCATCTTCACTGCGGGCCTGGAGGGTGCGTTGAAGCTGGCCCTCATAGCGGCGCAACAGGGATTGTTCAATTTCTTCATCGGTCTTGTCGTTGAGGCGCTGGGCCAGAACCGCATTCTTGATGCGTTTGACCCAGAGCTCGTCCATGGCCGCCTGGTCAGGTTCCCACTCGGCTTCGGAGCGGTCCAGCAGCATTTGCTCATTGCCCTCGAAGCTCAGTTTGTCGACGCCCTTTTCAACAACACCGATCGCAAATCTCATGCGCTCAATGATTCGTTTCTGGACCAGATTGTAGATGTCGAAACCCGGTTGCAGCTGGCCGGTTTTAAGGGCCGACCCAAGGCCTTCCCTGACAGCGCTGAATTGGTTGATGTCCTGCTGGGTCAGGTAGACGCGCTGGCCGTCCAGGTAACTCAGATAGGCATCGAAAACGTCCCCGGACAGCGCGTCGTTGATGCCCATATCGCGAAAATGGGTGAACTGCAGCTGGCGGGCGATCAGTATATTGGCCCTGGCCTGATCGACGGTAGGAGAGACCGGTTCATAGGCAGCGTCAACGGAGACGGCGGTGACCTGCAGTGGTAACGCCAGCATCAGACCGATAGATACTGCCCTTAACAGGCGACGCACCGGGCGATCTGGTTGGCCGTAACGGGTCAAAATGCGTTCCGAGATGCTCATAGAGTGGTTACCTGACGATGTGGGGCATTACGGGCAGGAAAAGCGAACGATATCGCTCGGCCCGGTAGGAGTGACGCTTGATGTTTCGCAATGCCGGATTGACTCATTAATTTTCATTGTAGGCAAGGCCAGAGGGCGTTGCTAGAGGTTGGGCGTGTCGCTTCGTGACAATCTGTCCATGAAATTGTCAGGTTTGTATCCGTTCGTGGGCGCGGGAGCCAAAGCGGGAGAGACCGGGCTGCTATGTGCAGCCCGGCGGGAATCGCCAGGGGGTCAGGCGAAAGGCGTTCCGGTTTCGGCCTTTTCCAGTAGCAGGGCCGGTGGGTTGAAGCGGTCACCGAAGCGCTGGGCAAGATCTTTCGCCCGTTCGCTGAACGCCCTTACACCATACTGGTTGATAAACTGGATGGCGCCGCCGGTCCAGGGCGCGAAACCAATGCCGAAAATGCTGCCGATATTGGCATCTTCAACGGTTCTCAGAACGCCTTCCTCAAGGCAGCGTACGGTTTCGATGGCCTGGATAAACAGGATCCGGTCTTTCAGGTCCTGAAGGTCGGTCGACCGTGCCTTCTGCTGATCCACGTAAAGGGAAGTCAGCTCCGGCCAGAGGTATTTCTTGCCGTTCTCCGGGTACTCGTAAAAACCGGCGCCTGCGGCTTTGCCCTTGCGATTATGGGTACCGACCATCTGGTCGATCACCGCTTCGGCCGGGTGTGCATTCCAGGTTCTGCCCGCCGCTTCCGTGTCTTTTTTGCTCTGGTCACGGATATGTTGCATCAGCGTCATGCTGACTTCATCGGAGATCGCCAGCGGCCCCACCGGCATGCCGGAAAGCAGCCCGGCGTTTTCGATGCTGGAAGGGTGAATGCCCTCGCCAAGCATGGCGATGCCTTCGTTCACAAAGGTGCCAAACACGCGGGATGTGAAGAAGCCGCGGCTGTCGTTCACCACGATAGGAATCTTGCCGATCTGCTGAACGTAATCAAACGCCCGGGCCAGGGTGTCATCGGAGGTTTTCTCTCCCACGATGATCTCCACCAGTTGCATCTTGTCCACCGGCGAAAAGAAATGCAGGCCGATAAAGTGGTCCGGTTTTGCCGAGGCTTCTGCCAGCTGAGTGATGGGAATGGTCGAGGTGTTGGAGGCGAAAATACCATTGCTCACCAGCTTCGCTTCCGCTTCCTGTGTCACCTTTGCCTTAAGCTCGCTGTCCTCGAAGACCGCTTCGATCACCAGGTCACAGCCTTCCAGGTCTTCTGCGGAACCGGTTGCGGTGATGCGGTTCAGAACCTCGGCTTTCTGTTCGTCGGTCATGCGGCCCCGGCTGACCTTCTTGGCCAGCAGTTTCTCGGAGTAGGCTTTGCCTTTTTCCGCATTTTCCGTGGAAACGTCCTTGAGTACGACGTCCAGCCCGCGGGTTGCCGTGGAATAGGCGATACCGGCACCCATCATGCCGGCGCCCAGTACGCCTACTTTGCGGAAGGTTTCCTTTTCCACACCTTTGGGACGGCTTTCACCAGCGTTCACGGCGTTAAGCTGGAACCAGAAAGTGCCGGTCATGTTCTTGGCGACCTGGCCGATGGCCAGTTCGGCGAAATAACGTGTTTCGATTAGGCTGCCGTTGTCGAAGTCTACCTGTGCGCCTTCAACGGCTGCCGAAAGGATGCGCTCGGGGGCCGGGTAGCAGCCTCGGGTTTTCTGTTTCAGCATGGCCGGCGCAATGGCCAGTTTCTGGGCCATGGCGGGATGATGCGGTGCGCCGCCGGGGATTTTGAAGCCTTTCTGGTCCCAGGGCTGCTGGCACTTGGGGTTGGCTTCGATAAAGGCCCGGGCTTTGGACAGCATGTCTTCTCTGGAGCTGGCCAGCTCGTCCACAATGCCCGCCTTCAGGGCGGCTTTCGGATTCACCTTCTTGCCTTCCATCAGGTAAGGAAAGGCCGCTTCCAGACCGATCATCCGGGGTAGCCGCTGGGTGCCGCCACCGCCGGGCAGCAGGCCCAGGGTTACTTCTGGCAGGCCCAGCTGAATCTTGTCGTCGTCCATCACAATGCGGTGGTGGCAGGCCAGGCAGATTTCCAGACCGCCGCCCAGGGCCGAGCCGTTGATGGCCGCAACCACCGGTTTGCCGCTGGTTTCCAGTGCCCGCATTTCCGCCTTCAGGCCATTGACCATGGCTTCGAAAGCCTCCGCGTCGTCGCGGGTGACCCGGTAAAGTTCTTTCAGGTCACCGCCGGCAAAAAAGGTCTTCTTGGCGGAGGTAATAATGATGCCGGCGATACCGTCCAGATCAGTTTTCACCTTGCTGACGGTTTCGGTAAGGGCGCTACGGAACTCCGCGTTCATGGTATTGGCGGACTGGCCGGGCATATCGATGGTGAGGGTCAGAATCTTGTCTGATCCCAGGTCGTACTGAATGGCACTCATGTTCGATGTCTCCTCGAAATCTGTCGTCGGCTCAGATGCGCTCGATAATGGTGGCAATGCCCATGCCGCCACCCACACATAGGGTGGCCAGGCCGTAGCGCCGTTCTCTCCGCTCCAGTTCGTCCAGCAGGGTGCCCAGAATCATGGCGCCGGTTGCCCCGAGGGGGTGGCCCATGGCGATGGCGCCGCCGTTAACGTTCACCTTTTCATCCGGCACCGACAGTTCGCGCTGGAAACGCATCACCACCGAGGCGAAGGCTTCATTCACTTCAAAAAGGTCAATCTGGTCTGCGGTCATTCCGGCTTTTTCCAGTGCCTTTCGGGCGGCAGGAGCAGGGCCGGTCAGCATGATGGTGGGGTCGGTGCTGGTAACCGCCGTGGCCAGGATGCGCGCGCGCGGGGTCAGGCCCAGGGCCTTGCCCTTGGCCTCACTGCCGATCAGCATGGCGGTGGCGCCGTCGACGATCCCGGAAGAGTTGCCGGCGTGGTGTACGTGGTTGATTTTCTCGACGTAGTGGTACTTTTCCCGCGCCACACCGTCAAAGCCCATCTCGCCCATCATCTGGAAGGAGGGTTTTAGCCCGGACAGGGATTCAAGGGACGTCGTGCCCCGAACGTGCTCATCCCGATCCAGAATAATCACGCCATTCTGATCGGTCACCGGAATGATGGACTTGGCGAAATAGCCCTTTTCCCAGGCGTTGGCCGCTTTTTGCTGGGATCTGACGGCAAATCCGTCCACGTCTTCACGGCTAAAGCCTTCCAGGGTGGCGATCAGGTCGGCGCCGATGCCCTGGGGCATGAATCCGGTGTGCAGGTTGGTGGCCGGGTCGGTGGCCCAGGCGCCGCCGTCCGATCCCATGGGAACCCGGGACATGGCTTCGACACCCCCGGCAACCACCAGGTCTTCCCAGCCGGAGCGTACCTTCATGGCCGCCAGATTGACGGCCTCAAGCCCGGAGGCACAGAAGCGGTTGAGTGTGACACCGGCGACGACCTCGTCCCAGTCCGCGGCCAGGGCGGCGGTTTTGGCAATATCCGCGCCCTGATCGCCCACGGCGGTAACGCACCCAAGCACGATATCGTCCACCTGGGCCGTGTCCAGGCTGTTGCGCTCCTGAAGCGCGTTAAGAATCTGGGTCATCAGGGTAATGGGCTTGACGCTGTGCAGGGAGCCATCTTTTTTGCCGCGCCCTCTGGGCGTGCGGACCGCGTCGAAGATATAGGCTTCGGTGGTCATTTCCTGTCCTCTGTGGGCTGGTAAAAGTTGATCGGGTATAACCATAGCGGCTGGAGGGAGGAAGAGGTAATGGCGCGCAGTGCCAATTGCATTGGCGAAACTGCTCAGGGGCGTGATGCCACTCATGACTTTTAATGCAGCGGCATCTATGGTGTAGGAAGAATAACCCGTTAAGGCAGGAGTAAAGCCATGTCTCTGAGAGACGCCATTGATAATCTGTATGAAAAGCTGGTCGCTGACGCCATTGATGAAACCCACCACCCGGATGACGACGAGGATTTTCTGACCGACGTAATGTGCGTGGCGCTCAACCGGTTGCCGTCAAAGTACTACCGGCACAGCGTTGATATGGTGTTTTATATGGCGGAAGGGGAGATGGATGCCATGAAGAAAAACTCCCTGACCGCCGTGAAAGAAGCCAGGGAATTCGTGAGGGGCCACAGAAGGGAACTGTAAGAGGGAACTGCAATCAGGCCGGCTGACGGACCGCAGCTTCCAGTGCGGCGATCAGCCGATCAGCACGCTCCTGGTTGAGCGACTCGTCTTCTGGCAGCAGACACCAACAGGCGACCAGGCTTTCCATCTGGGCCAGCCTGCTCTGGTCGTTTCCATTGCCGCCCATGCCATCGGCCAGCCGTTGAACCTGGATTTCCATGCGTTTGGACTGTTCGTCAGCGGGTGAGGCGGTTTCTGCCAGAATTTCGGCGCGAATGACCAGCTCTGCCGAATCTGCAACCTCAAGACCTTCGGCCAGTTTCGGCCAGTGCCCGGGCAGATCGGAGGCGTTCAGCGACCCTGCAACCCGCGACTGGATGTGGCTTTTCCAGACGTTCAGTTTTTCCTGGCTGCGCAGGGATTCGATCAGTGATCTCAGCCTCTCCCGTTCCTGCCGGACCTGGCTCTGCACGGAGCCTGACAGGGGCTCGTGGTTCAACGCGTCCAATTCGCCCAGGCAGGATGCCAGCTCGGTCATTGGCTGACTTTCGTCCAGCTGGCGGGATTTCTCCAGTAAAGGCCCGGCATTCTCGTCAGCGGCGCGGGTCTGCTCCTGCTGTTCGTTTTTCGCGGCATCCCGGCGGGCGAAGATCTGGTCGCAGGCTTTCCTGAATGCCTGCCACAGCTTGCGATCTTCCCGATGGCGGGTGATGCCCACCTGCTGCCATTCGCTCTGCAGCGCTTTTGCCTGGTTCATTGCCTCTGAAAGCGGATCGTGCTCAATCAGTGCTTCGGCCCGCTCGACAATGTCCTGCTTGAGTGCTTCGTTTTTCATGCGCTCTTCGTTCAATGGCTCTTCCAGCCGCTTGAGCAGCGCATCGAAGTCTTTCTGAACCGGACGGTTATCCCGGAATTCAATAGGCCAGGCGGCCTTCCATTCTTCCCGGGCTTTCTGATGAATCTGTTCTGCTGCTTTCCAGTCGATGGATTGCCAGTCGGCGTTGTCGATAAAGGTCTGCAACTGTTCAACGATGGTTTTACGGGCTTCCAGATTGGCCTCTTTCAGGCCGGATTTTGCCGCAAAATAGGCCTTGCAGGGCTCGTAGGCCAGGTCGGAGGCCTGTTTGAATCTTGCCCAGAGCTCCCGGTCCGATGAGCCCCCAAGTCCTCGCCATTCGTTCTGCAGTTCCTTGATCCGCTCGGCCTTGGCTTCAGGCTCGATGGGCTGTTCGGCGAGGTATTCCATCTGCTCGCATAGGGCGAT
>Ga0207899_1000168_pt1 | contig 29184 bp, 26 predicted proteins | sample MalvirmetaMSP134_FD_184235 | JGI IMG/M metagenome (GOLD analysis project Ga0207899, IMG submission 184235) | Marine viral communities from the Deep Pacific Ocean - MSP-134 (SPAdes) | ecosystem: Environmental > Aquatic > Marine > Oceanic | place: Pacific Ocean | collected 2011-06-28
CCGCCATATTATAGTTGCAGGATCTCAGTGCCTGGATGATGGCCTGGCGTTCCGCGAATTCTCTTACCTGTCTGAGATTTAACTGCATGTTGTTAGCCGGTGCTTTGCTGGGGAGTTCGAGATCTTCTGCGGTCACTCGCTTGCCAGCCGCCATGATGGTGGCGCGTTTTATCTTATTGATCATTTCACGCACATTACCCGGCCACGCATAGCTGTTGATTGCGTTGATGGCATCTTCGGTGAAGGCTAGATTGGGCCTGTCCATATTCTTGCCCAGAGATTTCAGCAGCGACTGAGCAACTACGAGCGCATCCCCCTCTCGATCGCGCACTGCAGGAACATCAAGAGTGATTTCACTGATTCGATAATAGAGGTCTTCTCTGAATTCCCCGCTTTCAATGAGATGGCTTACATCTCTGTGTGTGGCGCAAACAACTCTCACGTCCACTGGAATGGGGTGCACGGAGCCAACCCGGTCAACGACTCGCTCCTGGAGAAATCTCAGAAGCTTGGCCTGAAGGGCCATGGGCATGTCGCCAATCTCGTCCAGGAACAGGGTGCCACCGTTGGCGCTCTCGATTTTGCCTTTTTTGGAGTGCGTCGCGCCCGTGAAGGACCCTTTTTCAAACCCGAACAGTTCGCTTTCGAGTAGGTTTTCGGGAATTGCGGCACAGTTGATAGCGGCGAAAGGCTTTCGTCCGCGCTGGCTAAGGTCATGAATGGCGCGTGCCAGCAGTTCTTTGCCGGTTCCGGTCTCGCCGGTAATCAGTGTGGTGACGTCGGTGGGAGCGACTTTTTCAAGGGTGCGACAAATGGCAAGCATTTGCGGGCTGGCAGCCACAATGCCCTTGATGTTGGTGCCATTGCGCTGGCCGGTCAGGTCCCGGTTTTCGCGTTCGAGTTCTGCCAGCCGGAACGCCCGGTGAACTACAAAGGTAAGAATGTCGGCATCCAGGGGTTTCTGGTAAAAATCACAGGCGCCCATGCCGATCGCTTTGACCGCGTTTTCCTTATCTTCTCGACCGGTTACAACAATGACTTTGGTCATCGGAGCAAGGCGAAGGATTTCCTCAAGCAGTGCGAAGCCTTCTGTGGCCCCGCCAGGATCTGGAGGAAGTCCAAGATCAAGGGTCACCACATCGGGTTCGGTGCGCCTCAGTGCTGCCAGGGCAGAATCTCGGTCAGAGGTGACCGTGATATCAAGCTCCTCGCTGAAGCACCAACGCATTTGGCTCTGCAAGCCAGGGTCATCCTCTACGATTAAGAGTCGTCTAGTCACGCCAGAAACAATTCCCTTGTTTATTACTGTGTCTGAATCGCGACGCCTTCTTCCACTGGCATCCTCTAATTAATTCTTAACTGAACATTGGCGCTTTGCAATGCAAAGCGCCAATGTTAATGCGAAACGTCTATTAATTGGCGTTTTGCCTGGGCTGTGCCGGAGCATTATCGATAAATGCCTGCGACTCCGGAGCGGGCAGGGCTTGCGCCTCGGCTAACGGTATCCGAATCGAGAAGCAGGAACCGACGCCTGGCTCACTGGTCACGTCGATGTTGCCACCCAGCCTCTGCACATACTCCCGCGCCTGATAGGCCCCAATGCCCATTCCGGTCAGGCCTTTGGTGCTCTCGAACGGTTTGAACAGCTGACAATTGATAAATTCCTCGGTCATTCCACAGCCCGAGTCGTGAATAAATAAAGCCACATTACCCCGTGCGATCTTCAGGGACAGAGTGATTTCACCTTCTGGGGGCGTCGCGTCCTGGGCATTTTGAATGAGATGGCCCAGCACACTGCGTAGTTGCTCTTCATCCGCCAGTACCAGTGCCTGAGGCGGGTTGCCTTCCAGGCGGGGGTTGGGGCGAGACTGACTGTAGTGCTCAAGCAGGCTCACAACCAGGCTGGTCAGATCCAGTAATTGCTGTTCATCGCCATTGTCGCTGGCAGGGCGGCGCATATGGTCAACCAGATTCGACATTTTCCGGACCGCGTGGTCGGTGGTGTCAATCATGTCGTCAATGAAGGCTGGATTATTGCGATGCTTGGGCGCATTTTTGACCAGAAGGGATAATTGAGAGATGACGGTCTTGAGATCGTGAATCATAAATGCCGAGGCTTTACTAACGGCTTCAAACTGCATGGCCCTTGAGAGTCGGTGCTGGGCATCCGCTTGAGCCAGCAGGTTGCAGGTCTGCCGGGCTACGACTTTTACCAGGTCGAAGTTTTCCCAGTTGAGCTCCACCTGTGCGTAAGGCACCCCCACCACCGCAATGCCATAGAGCTCATTGTCGAGGTATAGCGGAATAACCAACCAGGCGTCCGGTATGTTGGCGATCGCCTCGGGAATTTCGAGCAAATCATAGGCCACAGGGTCAGCGCGGTATTCCTGCAGATTCACCACCCAGTCCCGATGGTTAAACAGACGGACCAGGTCAGAGTCCGATTCAATGTCGGTGTACTTTCCGATTGGCGTATTAACCGAGGCTTTCAGCGTGTAGCTGCCCCGATCATCCCTGAGCCAGATCGCACCTGAGTTGCTTTCGACCAGACTGGCGAGAATTCTCGTCACCCGCTCTGGCAGCGGAGGGTCATCGCTGAGATTGGCGAGTTCCCGCGTCATTTTTAGCCATTCTTCCCGGTAATCATACTTGTAGTCGAAGAAGTTCTTGCTGATCCGCACCATCAGTTTGGCTCGGATTCGACGTGAGAGAATCAGGGTGGCCAGGAACGCCAGTGCGATGGTAAAAAACAGTACCTGCAATGCGCCTCCCCAGTCCCCGCCAAGTACCCGAACATAATAGCCGCCTATAGCCAGGCAGAGCAGGTAGCCGCCAGCGAAGACCAGCGTGCCAGCGTGAAACACCGCGGACCGGGAAAGCTGAAAGTCGACGGGCTGTTTGCGGGTATTGATGACGTTGATCGCGAACAAAGGAACCAAAAGGGCATTCACAAAGCCTCGAGCATTCCAGAACGAATCCGATACCTGGCCAAACAGCAGGGCATCGACATACATGAAGAAGTCGAAAGCGAACAGTGTGGCAATGCCAATGCAAAGGTATTTAATGCTCGATCGGCCAAATCCTGGAGAGTTGCGCCAAATCTGTTCGACCAGGGACAATCCGAGCAGCGATAGCGAAATCTGGCCCACGAGGCGGGTCTTGCCACTCAGGATGGAGAGGCCAAACACGTACTCCAGCATCCCGAAGCCCACCAGGAGAACCAGTAGGACAACTGTTGAAACACCCAGTATCTGTTTTAGTTGTCCGGTAAGGCTGCCTTGGCGAAACGAGTTCCTGAGCATTGCGAACAGCAGGAGGATCCAGGCGCTGTACCTCAGGAGCTCGAGAAGATAGCGGATAAAGAAGCTGGGGAAGCCCCAGAAGCTTTGTATGACCAGCGCCGACGACCAGAGCGTGGTCACGATGGCCGCCAGGAACAGGGCTCGGTCGATGTCTCGCCGGGTGTAACGGGTAACCACAAGCACCGCCAGCAACCCAAAGGTAAGGGCGGCCGCTATGTGGCTGATCACACTGAAGTCGCTTAGCATCCCTCGCATCCTGCGTGAGTGTCCGCTGATCCCTGACGGTTGAACCTGCGCTACACCGGTTTTTTGTTATCCATGTAAAACCGGAAGATGTCCTTGAGCTCTCGCTTGGGTTTAAATCCAAACTCATTTGCGAATGCTCTGCCGTCTATAACAACAGGATACTTGAAAAATGCCATTAGGTACGACGGAAAACTTCTTAGCTTCAATGTCCGAAGAATCATGGAAGGAAGAATTGGTGGAACCGAAGGTATCGGCAAGCTTTTACAGTGACAGAGTTTCAGCGCGTGCTGGTAGGCAACCCAGTCTTGAGGAGCGACATTGAAAACACCGCGAACCGGTTTTTTATAGGCGAGCACGATGGCGTCCGCCATATCGTCGATGTGGATGAACTGCATCATCGGCGAAAAGCCGGCCAGCACTGGTGCCCGTTCGCTCGCGAGTAGCGTGCTCATGGCATTCCTGACGCCGGGACCAACAATGTTGCAGGGCCTGAGAATGGAGATATTCAGTTCCGGGTAGCGCCAGAGGTAGATGTTGGCCAGGTTTTCCAGTTCAACAGAGTCGATCAGGTCTGAACTGAGGCCGGCGCTCTTGAGTGGGGCCGCCTCGTCGATTAGGGCAGGGTTGTACGCAACGGCGCCGTAGACGTGGTAAGTCGACAACACTACAACCCGTTTGATGCCGTATTTCAGGCTGAGATCGAGAAGCTTTTGGGTTCCCAGTACGTTGGCGTTATAGCGACGCATCCGGGTGAGCTGGCTCGACATGATACGTCCAAGGTGGATGACCCCGTCGAACTCGTAGCGGCGGAACAGGTCCTCGAAGACCCGCTTGTTGAAATCGATGCAGTAGCTGGGAATATCGTCGCCCAGGTAAACCTGCTCTCGGAAATCGACCGCCACCAGATCACAATGATCCCGAAGCTGATTGATGACCTGTTGTGCCAAAGCACCGGCGGCACCCGTGACAAGAATGTGAGGTCTGCGATGTTGGGTCATCAGAAAAGCCTTTTCCGTTCGCTCAAGCCTTTGTCAATCAGCCGGCTGATCTCCGCCTTTACCTTTTCAACGCGTTCAGTCACCTGTTCTTCCGGGATCTCAAGGTCGTCGAAGTACATCGGGTCGCCAAAGTTAAGGTGAACCTTGGCCGGCAGCACCACTGGCAGTGCCAGTGGTGCATAGGGTATCCCAAGGGCTTTGGCCAGCGGCTTGATGTTCGCAATCGCAGGAATGGTCTCCTCGCAACCGACCACGCCAACCGGAACAATCGGGGCGTTGTATTTCATGGCCAGGTGCATGAAGCCACTGCCAAACCGTTTGAGTTCGTATCGATCCCTGTACAGCTTGCCGGAGCCGCGGATACCTTCGGGGAAAACGATCACTGCCTCATCGTTGGCCAACATCTTTGCGCAATTCACTGGGTCGCCCAGTACCGCGCCCACTTCGTTAAGCAGGTTTCCGAGCCAGGGCACTGTAGGGAAGAAACGTTCAATCATCGCGCGGGGCATGCGCGGCGATTTTTTCCGGGACGCCAGCGCATAGCCAATCAGTATTCCGTCGATGGGGAGTTGGCCGCTGTGGTTCGCGATGATGAGCACCGGGCCTTTGGAGGGGATTTTCTCAACTCCATGGGCCTGAACCCGAAAGTATTTCTCGTAAATCTGTTTGGTCAATGCAAGGCCGTATTTGACGGCCTCGTTGTTATAGCCCCAGGGGTCGTACCCAAGCGATCCTTGGGGCTTGCGAATACGGTTTACTTGCTGTTCAAGCTCTACAGGCACCAGCCTGGACTTAATAAACGACGCCAGACTCATGCTGACTCCCTGTTTTGTAACGGTTTAAACACTGGAATCAGGCGCGGCCAATCAGAACACCCAGCGTGTGGCTTTGGCCTTCATTAAGCACGCGGTAGTCACCGCTGGCATTGGCGGTTTCGACGCAGAGCATGTTTTTCCAGGCCTCATCCCGAAAGTCGGAGAGTGTAGCGGCCTTGGCTGGGCCGGGGTTCCAGACCACTGTTGAGTCGCTGCCCACGGACGAGAGTTTGCGCTTGCCCGCAGGGGTCACAATGGTCATGGGCGCTCCGCTCTCATAGATGCGGTCGGTTTCGCCCTCGAAATACACGGGGCCTTCCTGCCAGCAGTATTCCCAATCGCGAAGCGTATCAATGTAATGACTGTCGCCGAGTCCCAAAACCCGGCTGCGCCCGACATCCGGCGTTGGGAAGTAACTGTGCAGGGCCTGGCTGAACGCCAGCGGATGGCTGCTCATGTTGGTGGTGGTCAGTGCCACCTGGCATCCCCGGATGGAAAAGCTGAAGGTGATGAGGGCGAGGGCGTGGCCACTCCAGATGTCATGAAAGTCTTCATTGGCGTCCAGAGAGAGACTGATCTCCACCTCGTGAGCGTTCTCCCGGACGTCTTCGAGCTTCCAGATAGATGTGCGGGCGAAACCATGGGCCTTGTCGGTGTGAATGCGCTTCCGAACTTCGGGGGCATTTTTTGCCGGATCACCAAACCACGGCCAGCACACCGGCACGCCGCCGCGAATGGCGCGGCCCGGCTCCATGCGGGCGGTATCGCTGCACCACAGCCAGTCAGGTTCGTCCTTCGGAGCAAAATGGGTCAGATGGGCGCCTTGTAGGAACACCGTGGCCCTGAATAGCGGGTGATTAACGTCCAGCGCCTCCAGTTGTCCAATGGTGCGCCAGCGAGTGAAGGACCATTGGCCCGGAGAAAGAGAAAGTGGCGGTCGGTTACTGCTCTCAGACATGGCGTGTTTCAGAGACTCCTGAGTTAACGGTATGTGCCTATACAGAGAGTAAATTAAATCTCCCGTCCCGGCGAGAATTACGCATAAAATATGGCCAAATGTTCAGGGAAGCATTAATGGAAGACTCGGTTGTTATTGCCCTTAAAGACCAACACTTCGAACCCGTCGGTTCCGTTGTAGAGGTGACTGCCAGTAGCCATGATCTTGTCGGGTTGCCTGCTGGCAATGCCGAACCGGTATCCAGTGCTTGGCTTGACGAGTTGGCCGACGGTTTAAGTGAGCACGGCTGGATGACCCTTGATGTTGCCGGTGTGCTTGGTCGGCCACTGTTGGCCAGCCTGGCATCGGAGGTTGGATTGCTGGACAGAACCGACGCGATGAAGAGGGCAGGCATTGGCCGCGGCACGGATCTGACCCGGGATCGCTCCGTTCGCCGGGACCGGATCGCGTGGTTGCAGGGCATTACCGCACCTCAAGCTGCTTTGTTCGATTTCTTTGGAGCGATTCAGGCCGGACTCAATCAGCGTCTGTTCCTTGGGCTGAAGCGCTTTGAAGCACACTACGCTACCTATCAGGCGGGTGACTTCTATAAAAAACACCTGGACAGCTTTCAGGGGCGGGCATCCAGGGTTATCAGTCTGGTGCTGTACCTGAATGAAAGCTGGCAGCCAGGGGAGGGCGGTGAGTTGCAGGTGTTCAATCGGGAAAACGATAACGAAGTCTGTGCCCAGGTTGTACCCGAGGCGGGTCGGATAGTGGTATTCCTGAGCGAAGAAATCCCCCACGAGGTGTTGCCCGCCCATCGCACCCGGCACAGTGTTGCCTGCTGGTTCCGGCAGGATGAAGTCCCGCTGCCGCTCTAAGAAACAGGTTTCGTCCCAGACGGGTCGAATTGGCGTTGTAGTCGGCAAACCCATTTGCTACTATGCGCGCCGCTTTCAGGGAAATAACCCAAAGTGACGTTATGGTGGCCCCATTGGTGCCTTCGCAACATGAAACCGTGAACCCGGTCAGGCCCGGAAGGGAGCAGCCGCAGCGGTGGAATTGTGTGCCGGAGTGTCGCTGGTGGGGTCACCCCCAGATTTCTCCCTCCCGTTTTATCTACACCCCAGATTAGTCTCGCTCTCCGCACGCTGAAACGCGTTGTTGCGGCGTTTTCTGTGGTTGATCTGTGCTTCTTCTCAAGTGGGGTCCATGCTAAGGTTAAGCCCGTTTTTAACAGCAGTTGGCGGAACATGAGCTACCAGGTACTTGCCCGAAAATGGCGCCCACGCACCTTCGAAGACATGGTGGGCCAGGAACACGTGTTGCAGGCGTTAATCCACGCGCTGGAGAGCCAGCGCCTGCATCATGCCTATCTGTTTACCGGAACCCGTGGTGTCGGTAAAACCACCATCGGCCGGTTGCTGGCCCGGTGCCTGAATTGTGAAACCGGAATCACACCCCGACCCTGTGGTGAGTGTTCGAGCTGCACCGAGATTCAGGAAGGTCGATTTGTCGACCTGATCGAAATTGACGCCGCCTCCCGGACCGGTGTCGATGACATGCGTGAACTGACCGACAACGTTCAGTACGCGCCTACTCGCGGCCGCTACAAGGTGTACCTCATTGACGAGGTCCACATGCTCACCAACCAGTCGTTCAACGCGTTCCTGAAAACGCTGGAAGAGCCCCCCGAACACGTCAAGTTCCTGCTGGCCACCACCGATCCGCAAAAGCTGCCGGTGACGGTGCTGTCGCGCTGCTTGCAGTTCAATCTTAAGCGAATGACACCCGAGCACATTGCCGGCCACCTGAAACACGTACTGGGCGAGGAACAGATTCCGTTTGAAGACCCAGCGCTGTGGCTGCTTGCGCGTGCAGCGGATGGCAGTATGCGCGACGCCCTGAGTCTCACCGATCAGGCGATTGCCTTTGGCAACCAGAAGCTTGCCGCCAGTGATGTCAGTAACATGCTGGGGACCATCGATCAGCGTGATATAGAGCGACTGGTCCGCGCTCTGGTTGAGAGCGATGGCCCGGGTCTGCTTTCTGAAATAAGCCGTATTTCGGACTTTGCGCCGGACTACGGCAATATCCTCGCCGACCTCCTGTCGCTGTTCCACCGCGTGACCATGGAGCAGGTGGTTCCTGGCAGTGCTGACAACGCACTGGGAGACGCGGCCGAGGTTCAGGCTCTTGCCCGTCAGTTAAGCGCGGAAGATGCTCAGCTTTTCTACCAGGCTGCGCTGATAGGTCGAAAGGACCTGACTATTACTCCGGATGCCCGAATGGGCTTTGAAATGACCCTGCTCAGAATGCTGGCATTTCGTCCCGGCGCTGATCGCCGGGAGCCACCAGCGGTCAGCTCTTCTACCCCGACCGGTTCTCCGGAATCCCACGACGAACCTGACCCCGCACGACCATCCGGTGCTGGTCCCGGGCAGGAGAACGCTGCTCAAAAGTCAGTGCCAGACACCAGTGCCGCTGGTCACGCCACGAATGAGTCCGCGCCCGAGCCGACCGCTGCCCAGCCCGATCCGGTAGAGCAGACGGCAGAGCAGACGGCTGCACCTGAGGCATCGCCTCAGCCCGAGCCATCCCAGCCTGAGCGTCCGCAGCCAGAGACCCATCAGGAAACCGAGCCTGAGCCGCGCCCAGAGGTTGGCTCGGAGCAGCTTGCAGGGCCAGCGCCTGAGCCTGAATCGGCCGATGATGCCTGGTTGGCCAGCCTTGACGCTCAAGCATCAGATATGGACTCTGTGGATCAGGTACCACGGTATGAGCAACCGCCGGCCTCAGGCCCAGAGACGGTATCGGAACCAGAGCCACAGTCAGAGCCCGAGCAGCGGTCAGAACCGCTTGAGGTGCCCGTGGCAGAGCCTGTTGCCTCGGAGCCGGTTCAGGTTCCGGAAGCGGGCACTGATGGTGAGTTCGTCTGGGAACGGGATTTTCGCTCGCTGGAAATAGTCGGTATGCCTGGGAACCTTGCCAGTCACGGGGCTTTGGCCTGGGACGGTAACACCGTGGTACTGACCATCGACGATGGCCACGCGCGTCTGCTGAACGCCCGGCATGAAGAAAAAATCCTGGCCGGGTTGAGAAGTCGGTTTGGCAATGCCACTGAATTAAAAGTGGAGCCGGGCAATCCCGGGCCACATACGCCGGCGGCCTACGAAGAGCGCCAGCGTAAGGCACGTCAGCAAGCGGCTGAAGAGGCAATCCGTAAGGATCCGGCGGTAAAGTCCATCGTTGAACGATTTGAGGCGCGGGTAGTCGAAGACAGTATCCGGCCAATTGAGTCAAGCAGGAGATAGCGACATGATGAACAATATGGGCGACATGATGAAAAAAGCCCAGAAGATGCAGGAAGAAATGCAGAAGGCCCAGGAAGAAATCGCCAAGGCGGAAGTAACCGGCGAGTCTGGTGCCGGCCTGGTTAAAGTCACCATGAATGGCCGTCACGACGTTCGTCAGGTGCAGATTGACCCTTCGCTGATGTCAGAAGAAAAAGAAATTCTGGAAGACCTGTTGGCAGCGGCCGTTAACGATGCGGTGCGTCGGGTTGAAGCGAATCAAAAGGAGAAGATGTCCGGGATGATGTCAGGTATGGGCATGCCTCCGGGCTTTAAGATGCCGTTCTGATACCGATCGCCCCCCCTGAACTGAATTTGAGGACGTTTCATGGCATTCAGCCCACTGGTTGACGAGTTAGTCGAATCGCTCCGGTGCTTGCCCGGCGTAGGCCAGAAAACCGCCCAGCGTATGGCATTCCACCTGTTGGAGCGCGGGCGCTCCGGAGGCACCCGGCTCTCTGACGCCCTAAGCAACGCCATGACCGGCGTCCGACGGTGCAACAGCTGCCAGAACTTTGCAGACACTGAAGTCTGCGGAATCTGTGACAACGGCGCTCGCCGCACCGGTACTCTGTGTGTCGTTGAAAGTCCCTCGGATCTGCTGGCCATCGAACAGGCTGGTGATTATCGCGGCGGCTATTTTGTGCTCATGGGGCACCTGTCGCCCATCGATGGCGTTGGCCCTGAAGAGATCGGTATTGAGCGTCTGCTGGAACGTGTAAACCGGGAAGGGGTCACCGAACTCATCCTTGCCACCAATCCAACGGTGGAAGGTGAGGCAACAGCCCATTATATTGCCGATCGCCTGGATGGCCGCGACATCCTGATCACCCGTTTGGCCCACGGTATACCGGTGGGTGGCGAACTGGGTTACGTCGACGGTTTCACGCTGACTCACGCCTTCCGCGGTCGCAAGCCGCTCTCTGAATAAACCATCACCAGGTTACCTTATGACACCTCCAAGCCCGGCTGTTGAAGTACCGCCAGCCCCAGACAGGATTAACTGGATTACTGAGCCTTCGGCACTGGACGAATGGCTGGAGGGGCTCGGGGATAGCCTGCTGGCTCTGGATACGGAGTTCGAGCGGGTAAATACCTTCTACCCGATCCCAGGGCTGGTGCAGCTCGGTTACGATGACAACTACTGTCTGGTGGACCCCGATGTGGCCGAAGCGTCGGTGCGGTTCAAAGAGCTGCTGGCGGACCCGCAGACACCCAAGCTGCTGTACGCCATGAGTGAAGACCTTGAGTTGTTCAGGCACTGGCTGGGCATTTTGCCGAAGGGCGTTATCGATCTTCAGATTGGCGCAGCTCTGGCTGGCGCCGGCTTTTCCCTGGGCTATGCCCGGCTGGTGGAAAGCCTGTTTGGCGAAACGCTCGACAAGTCCGTGACTCGCTCCGACTGGCTGGCCCGGCCCCTCAGCGAAGCCCAGCAGCGCTACGCCGTTGACGACATCCGGTTCCTCGAGCCCATGTATCAGTGGCTGCTCGCGGGGCTGGAGGAAAGGGGCCTGGTGTACGCCCTGAGCGAAGAGTCCACCCGGTTCGCCGATGAGCTGGCCACTCAGGACGATCCCGAGAATCATTATCTCAAGTTGCGAGGCGGTTGGACTTTAACTCCCCAGCAGCAAGGCGTTCTGCGCTAATTGGCTCAATGGCGCGAACAGGAATGCCAGCGCCAGGACCGGCCCCGGAATCGGGTCTTTGCCGATGCCCTGTTGATTGCAGTGGCAGAACAGATGCCGGAATCTCGCGCAGCGTTGTCGAACATTCAGGGTGTGCCATCCGGCGCAGTTCGTCGCTATGGCGAGGTTTTGTTGCAACTTGTTGAAGCAGGTCGTAGCGCCGATAATTCCAACCTTGAGCGCATTGCACCGCCACTAACGAGAGACCAGCAGGCGTTCTTCAAGCTGTTGAAACGTCTGTTTAGAAGTGCGGCAGAACTTGCGGATATTCCAATTGAATTACTGGCGCCACGAAAGCGCCTTGAAAAAGTTGTCCAGCAACGGAGTTTGTCTGGGCACGTGTTTTTTCAGGGATGGCGAGAACAGATCCTGGCACCGGTCCGGGCGGATATTGAGGAATTGCTGAGATCATGATTGAAAGAGAGTTTGTGTCGGTATTTCGCAGTAGCAAAAAGCGGGATACCTATCTGTTCGTACGCCGCGGCAAGGACTGGAATGAGCTACCGGAAAGCCTGCGAGCTGTGTTCGGCCAACCCGTTCACTCCATGGACCTGATTCTGACACCAGACCGAAAACTGGCCCGGACCACTGGCAAGCAGGTGCTTGCAGCACTGGAGGAGAAAGACTTCTTCCTGCAGATGCCGGAAGAGCAGGACGGTTATGTCGTGGATTTCAAGAAGAAGATAGAGCCTCGGGATTCATGATTGCCCAGATTCCCTTCTGGCAGCGAAAGCGCCTGGACGAAATGACCCTGGCGGAATGGGAATCCCTGTGTGACGGCTGCGGCAAATGTTGCCTCAATAAGCTCCAGGATGAAGACACTGACGAGGTCTATCACACCGACCTGGTGTGTCGTTACATGGATCAGCGGAGCTGTCGCTGCACGGTCTACTCCGAGCGCCTGAAAAAAGTTCCGGGCTGCACCGTGCTGACACCAGCTACGGTAAACGACTACCATTGGCTGCCGCAGACCTGCGCCTATCGCACCCTGGCTGAAGGCAGGCCGCTTGCCGATTGGCACCCATTGAGAAGCGGCGATCCGGCAACGGTTCACCAGGCGGGAGTTTCGATCCGTGACAAAGTCGTCTCGGAAGCAGACGTGCCTGAGGATCAATGGGAAGAACACATCATTCACTGGATACTGTAATGATCGATACTGACGCCCAAGTGGCTTACGGAATTTTTTGGTCTGCCTACGCAATTGCCTTCGTTGTGTTCTTCTACATGATGAAGCAGCTGTTCCGATATCTGCCTCTCTACGGCTTGAGAACCCTGCTGTTGGCCGCGCTGGTGGCATTGCTGCTAACACCGGTGGAATCACCAGAGCTGGCTGATTGGTGGATTCCGGCTTGGCTGTACGGCGGCTATGAATTGGTGCTTGGCGAAACGGAGGCCGCTGGCCGGGCTCTGTTTAATCTCGGCATTGCCGGCCTGGTAATGCTACTTGTTTGGATACTGGATCTCGTTCGCTACCGTCTGGTTCGACGCTAGCGGAGGGGCAAACAACAAAAACGGATAATGCCTTGAGTGCGACTATGCCCAGATTTCAGACATTGATGTTCGTCATTGCCTTGGTGCTCCCGTCTGTGGTGCAAGCTCAGCAGGCTCCGGAGCTGGTTCTGGCTGACAAATCGGATGTTCGCATCATCGTGGACATCTCGGGTTCGATGAAAGGTAACGACCCGGACAACCTGCGCCAGCCGGCGGTCAGATTGCTCGCTCAGATGCTGCCCGCAGGTTCGACGGCAGGGCTCTGGACCTTTGGGCAGTACGTCAACATGCTGGTTCCTCACCGCGAGGTGACAGAGCAGTGGCGGGCCGTGGCCAGGGAAAAGTCAGCTCAGATCAATTCTGTTGCCCTCAGAACCAACCTCGGCAAGGCCATCGAGGTGGCTGGCGACGGCTACTACACCGGTGGTGTTCTCGAGAACACTCACTTTATTCTGCTCACCGATGGCAAAGTCGATGTGTCGAGTGATAACGGCACGAATCAGCAGGAAGAGCGTCGCATTCTCCAGACTCTTGTTCCCGAACTGGCCGAACAAGGCGCAACCTTCCACCCCATCGCGCTCTCCGCGGAAGCAGATGCCGAATTCCTGCGACAATTGGCCCTTCAATCCGGTGGCCGGTTCCAGATTGCGGATACCGCCCAGGCGCTCAGCCGGGCTTTTCTGGAAGCGTTGAACGCAGCAGTTCCGCAGGAACAGATTCCGATCGAAGGGGATGGTTTTAGCGTCGATGAAGGCGTTAGCGAATTCACCGCGCTGGTTTTCTGGGGTAAGCAGGAAACCCCGGATACTCGGAAACTGACACTGATAAAGCCGGACGGTAGCTTCGTGACGCTCCCAAGCCTGCCGGAAAATGTGCGCTGGACCCGGGAATCCGGTTATGACCTGATGACGATTACAGAACCGATGCCGGGCCGGTGGCGTATCGAAGGTGAGTTGGGTGAGGGCAGTCGGGTAACCGTTGTTAGTGATCTGCGAATGGCGGTGAGCCCGGTACCCGCACAATTTTCTGAAGAAGCGCCCATTGATCTGAACATTGCATTCTACGAGGAAGGCGAAAGGATTACCGACCCGGACTTTCTGAAGGTTCTTGATATCAAGGTCAGTGTCATCTCCGAGGATGGCCGCAGCGGTACCAAAAATTTGTCGGCAAAGCCGCCGGTAGACGGAATGTTTAGCGACACCATCGGCCGGCTGCCGGAGGATGGGGTTTACCAGATTGAAGTGATCGCAGATGGCCAGACCTTTGGCCGAAAATTCAGCACAACCACCGTGTTCACGGCAGTCTCGCCTGGGCCGGATCAGCCTACGGGTGATCTGGAGGAAACCGAAGTTGCGGTGACGGACGAAGCAGAGGCTGAGTCTGATGCTGAGCCGCTACCCAACGAGAAAGTGTCTGAGCCGGATTCATTGGTAGAGCCTGCAAGCGCTAATAACATTACCAGTCCGATTGATGTCAGTGAGGTTGAAACGCCAGAGATTCCAGAAGCTCCGGAGACGGAAGCCGAGCCGATAGAAACTGGGGATGATGCTGCCGACAATGATCAGAGCGCGTTACCTTTGCCCATGTGGGTGTTCGGTGCTGGTGCCGGCGGCGCTGGCCTGATGGCCCTGACTTGGCTGGCGTTGAGGAAAAGGCAGACCAAAGATTCTGGGGACTCTGATTCTGACTCTGACTCTGCCGAGGCGAGCGAACCCGCGTCCGAGGCACTGGAATCTGATCAGCCTGAGGAATCCGAGGAATCCGAGGAATCTGATCAGACTGAAGAGTCTGAGGCGTCGGAAGAGAAACCGGAAGTGGTCGACGCGAGCGAGCCCGAAGACGAAGAGGCCTCTGATGACATTCCTGAAGTAATGGAAGAACAGGACACTGCGAGCGATCCCGCCGTCCCAGAGACCGATGTCGATGAGGTGCCGGAGGAGGAAATTCCGGTTGCCGAGCGTGTGGTGCCGCTGGAAGTCGGCGATGAAGAAGAAAGTGACGACCCGGTTGAAGAACCGATCCTGCAGGATGTCGAAAACGACGAGGAAGAATTTGGGCTGGATGACTTTGATCTATCTGAGTTTGACGATCTTCCGGGCCAAAGTGATATTGATTCTGATCAATCGGATGACCAGCCGAAGCCTGACGCCGATGACCAGGACCAGAAAAAGTAACCAACAGGAACTAACGCGATGAAGTTTACCGGTACTGACAAGTACGTAGCCACCGATGACCTGCAAATGGCGGTGAATGCGGCCATTTCGCTCCAGCGTCCGCTGCTGATCAAAGGCGAGCCCGGAACCGGCAAGACCTTGCTGGCGGAGGAAATGGCAGCCGCACTCGGCATGACGCTGATTCCCTGGCACATTAAATCGACCACAAAGGCCCAGCAGGGGCTTTATGAGTACGATGCAGTGTCCCGCCTGCGCGATTCCCAGCTTGGTGACGAAAAGGTCAAGGACATCAGCAACTACATTGTCAAAGGCAAACTCTGGGAAGCGTTCGATGCGGGTGAGCAGGTCGTGCTGTTGATTGATGAAATTGACAAGGCCGACATCGAATTCCCCAACGATCTCCTGCTGGAACTGGATCGGATGGAGTTCTACGTCTACGAAACCCAGCAGTTCGTAAAGGCCAAGCAGCGCCCGATCGTGGTGATCACCAGCAACAACGAAAAGGAATTGCCCGATGCGTTCCTGCGCCGGTGCTTCTTCCACTACATCAGCTTCCCGGATCACGAAACCATGCAGGACATCGTGGATGTTCACTTCCCAGGCCTGCAGCAGCAAATTGTCCGTGATGCTCTGGAAGTGTTTTTCGACGTGCGCAAGGTTCCTGGATTGAAGAAAAAGCCGTCGACGTCGGAACTGATCGATTGGTTGAAACTGCTGATGGCGGATGAATTGTCTGCCAAAATGCTTCAAGAGAAAGACACCAGTTCAGCGTTGCCGCCGTTGTACGGTGCTCTGGTCAAGAACGAGCAGGATGTTCACCTGCTGCAGAAGCTGGCCTTTATGGCCCGTCGTCGCAGCTGATACTCAGCAAGAGTCTCGTTTTATGTTGATTGATTTTTTTCTCGAAGTTCGGCGAGCAAAGGTGCCCGCCAGCCTGCGTGAGTTTCTGGACCTCCTGGAGGCGCTGCAGAATCGTCTGGCGTTCGCTGACATGGAGGAGTTCTATTACCTGGCACGTTTGTGTCTGGTAAAGGACGAGCGCCACTTCGACAAGTTCGACCGCGCGTTCAAGGCTTACTTTGAGGGTATCGAGAACCTTGAAGACCTGATGGAAATGCTGATTCCGGACGACTGGTTGCGTGCCGAATTCGAGAAGCACCTGTCCGAGGAAGACAAGGCGAAAATCGACACCCTGGGTGGTCTTGAAGAGCTGATCGAAACCTTCAAGAAACGCATGGAAGAGCAGAACGAACGCCACGCCGGCGGTAACAAGTGGATTGGAACCGGCGGAACCTCTCCATTCGGTGCCGATGGCTACAACCCTGAAGGGTTCCGAATCGGCCAGAAGAACGGTCGCCACGGCCGTGCCGTAAAGGTGTGGGAAAAGCGCGCGTTCAAGGATCTCGATGACAGCATCACTCTGGGCATTCGCAACATCAAGGTGGCGTTGCGTCGCCTGCGCAAGTTTGCCCGCCAAGGTGCTGCGGACCAGCTCGATATGGACGATACCATTCGTTCGACCGCCCGTAATGCAGGGTATCTAGACCTGAAGATGGTCCCGGAGCGTCACAACTCTGTGAAGGTCCTGATCTTCTTCGATGTTGGTGGCTCCATGGACCCGCACGTGCGGGTTTGCGAAGAGCTGTTCTCGGCGGCCCGGCTTGAGTTCAAGCACATGGAGTACTTCTACTTCCATAACTTCGTCTACGAGAGTGTCTGGACCAACAACATCCGGCGGATGAACGAGACGACGAGTACCTGGGATATCCTTCATAAGTACTCGCCGGACTACAAGGTGATCTTCGTGGGTGATGCAACCATGGCGCCCTATGAAATCTCCCACCCCGGTGGCTCTATAGAACACTGGAATGAGGAGGCTGGTGCCACCTGGTTCGAACGCATCTCGGAACATTTCCGCAAAGTGGTCTGGCTGAACCCGCTACCGGAAAGTTACTGGGGCAATGGTGGTTCTCTGGGTATGGCCAAGCAACTGGTGAATGATCACATGTATCCGCTGACCATCGATGGTCTCGAATCGGCCATGAAACACCTGAGTAAATAAAAAAAAGCCGATGCGGTTGAGAGCATCGGCCAAGCTCGGCATATCAAGCGGGGGTGCCTGAAAGGCGCCCCCGCTTTTTTCTGTACGCAAATTAAGGGCCACCAACAAAAAATGGCCATTAAACAGGTGGCTATACTAACCGGCTGCCTCCGCTCTCCATAGCACCAGGATTGCCGATCCTGTGGCTGTCAAAAATTCCGACACCGCAAGTTTCATTTTTGGACTTTTCTATTTGGTGATCTGGATACCGTTCTTGCGAGTTACCGAGTGTTACGCTTTCTGTCAGCTTGTAACAGGATAAGGCCCGTTACCAGGAAGGCAGGAGGAGAAACGGCATTATGTTCGGCACAAAATCAATAATACCGGGCCGGATACACCCACCACTTGGGTTGCTTCTCGGTTTCTACTTTTCCCTGCTTTTGCTGCCCTCGGCAGCGCTTGGGTCAGACATTGACCAGGCCATTGATCAGCTCAGGGCCCAGGTTTCTGAGCATTCTGCACAAGTTTTCGCGCTGGAACAGCAGCTTTTGCACCCGGCTGATAGTCGCCTGTCAGTTTTTCTGACGTTGGGCAGTCCAGATGCCTTGGGGCTTGATTCGGTTGAGCTGTTCGTCGATGGCAAACCGGTGGTGTCTCATTTGTACTCCGAGCGAGAGCAGAGTGCCCTGGAGGAAGGCGGGGTTCAGCAGCTGTTTACTGGCAACCTGTCAAACGGTAGCCATTCCCTGAAAGCGGTAGTCACCGCACGGTCTGCAAATGATCGTTTTGTGCGCCGGGAATCGAGCTATCGCTTTCAGAAGCGTCCGGGGAGTTTGCGGCTTCAGATGACTCTGGATGCTAAAGCGCCGGATTTTGAACCTCGTGTGTCCTTTCTTGAGTGGAAGTAAGTACCCATGATGTTCCGAGCGTTCGCGTCCCTCCCGTTAGCTTCCTGGATTTTGATTTTATGTACTGTCCCGTCTTTGGCAGCGTCAGCAACGAGTCAGGTACCGGACGCGCTGAAAGAGGGTTTGGTTCGTTTTGCCCTGGCGACCGGTGAGCTTTCACCGGTAGAGCGGCTGTCTGAGCAGCTGAAGGGGGAGTCTGCGGAGTTTCTCCGAGCCCAGGTGCTCATGGGTACGGGAAGAACGGCTGAGGGTGTCGAGGCACTGAAACATGTGGCTGAGGGCCAATACCATCGGGCTGAAGCCGCACTGTTGCTGGGGCGTTATTGGGCTGCTCAAGGTTCGATCCCGGAAACCAGGCAATGGTTTGAACATGCAATTCGCATTGGCTTTGGAGAAACACGGCAGGAGGCAGGCTACCGGCTGGCCGAACTGGAGTTGAGATTAGGCAGATCCGAGAAAGCCGGGCAGGTACTGGCAAAGATGGAGGCAGGATTCTGGGCCGCCAACGGGTATTTGAATCTGTCCAGTGAATACGCCCGCTCCGATCTGAATCCCACCCGAGCGTTAGTGGCTCTGCGAGTCGCGATGGCCATGGCAGAAAGGGATTCGGATGCGGATCGAAAGGACCATTTGTTGAACCGCCTTCGGGTCCGGGCTGGTTACCTGGCCTTGCAGAATGGCGAACCCGACAAGGCAATCGGATTTCTGGAGAAAGTGTCTCTAGAGTCCGACAACACCCCCCAGGCACTGTACCTGCACGGGCTGGCGCTTGCTGAAAAAGGCAACCATCGCGCCTCCATGCAAAGCTGGCATCGGGCCAAAAAATTTCCGCTGGCGTTTTCCGGCGTGGCGGACGCCTGGATTGCCATGGGTCGCGGATTCGATCTGTCCGGCTATTTGGGGCAGGCGGGAGAGGCCTATCTTGCCGCAAATGCTGCCTTTGAGAGCGAGCGCGTCACCCTGCGCAAGCTGGCAACCGGAATACGGGAGCAGGGCGCCTACAAGTCCTTGGTCGAAGATGCACAGGCATCCGACCTAGAGTGGTTCCTGGCTGACAGCCGAACGCTGACACAACCAAGAATGGCCTATTTGCTGGATTTTCTCGCGCAGCCTGAGGCCCAAAGGGCGGTTCGCCGGGTGGCAGAGCTGCGGGCCTTGGGCCAGAGCCTGGCGCAGCAGCAAAGGGATCTCGGCATATTTTCTCAGTCTTTGACCGATCAGCTGGTATTGCTTGATGCCCGGGACGACGGCGAGGCCACTGAGCTTCGCGAGCGTCAAATGACACTGGTTCGGGATCTGGAGAAACTATCCGCTAAATCCCTTGATGCTGGTCAGGCGGACGTGCTTCGCAGTGTCTCGGCAACCCTCGCAGCTTCCGCCGACAGCCTGCAAGAACTCAAGGGCCGAGTTCGCGCTCGACCGTCGGAACTTCGAAAGCAGCTTGATCAATCCCGGACTCTGACGAACCAGGCAGCGCAGCTGTCCGCTCAGAGTCTGTTCCTGGCTCAGCAGGCTGAGAAACACCTGGATCAACTGGCCCTGGATTACGTCCGTGAGCAGGACAATGAAATGGCTAATTCCATAGATAAAACCGCGCAACAGATTGCTCATCTATACGAATACCTGGCGCTGGAAAGCCTTGCGGAGGCGATACAGTGAAAGGGTTCGTTTGCGCATTGATGTCTTCAATTTTGATGCCTTTGCCAGCGGCGGCCCAGGAGTCGTTTCGGATTGAGCTCGGTCGCGATGGTGAGACCATTGCCGATATGCGGCCGGTGTTTCTCAAATTTGAATCCAGACCGATGCCGGACATTTCTCCTGCGGAAGTCGCCCGCCGTTATCAGCAACTGTTCCAGTCGTCTGATGAACCAGCGGTGCGGATTGACGCGCTCAACCGCTTAACCAATATTCGAAATCGCACTGGTCAAGACCTGGGTTTTTCACCCGAAGAAGAGGAGCGTGTCTATGGCGAAGTACTCAGCAGTTACGAAGCGATACTGGGGAAAGGCTCATTTGGAGGGCGACTCGATGAATTGCTGTACCAGATGGCCAAGGCCCATGCGTTCACCGGGCAGTCGGAACAGTCCATAGAACGGCTCAAACAACTGGTGGGCCTTTACCCCCAATCACCACTCGTTCCTGAGGCGCGCTTCCGGATTGCCGAATCTGACTTTTCCGCCGGTCAATTTGCCGAGGCAGAGTCCGGCTACCGGGCCCTGATAAACTCTGGCAACGCCGGCGCTCTCAAGGCAAAAGCTCAATACATGCTGGGCTGGAGTCAGTTCAAACAGGGCGCACCCGCCTGGGCGCGGGCGGGCCGTACTTTTCTGTCCGTGCTGGACGAGTTCTTGCCGGACGCTCAAAGCCTTCAGAATCCACAGACATCTGCCGTCGACACCATTGATGACACATTCCGGGCCCTGGCCCTGATGGCTGCACGGAATGAGGGGCCGGATACGTTGGTTGCCTGGCTTGAAGCCGACACACCGCGGCACTGGGCCTATCTGCTGTTCGATCGGCTTGCCGATCTCTATGCGGTCAAAGGCGATTACGAGGCAAGTGTTTCTGCCAACCAAAGGTTTGTTCGTTATCACCCGGACCACCCCAAGAACCCTGCGTTCATGGCCCAGATTGCCGCGGTGTGGGAGCAGGCCGGTAAACCTGACAAAGTCCGTGCCGCCAAGGCAGATTATGTTGCAATGTTTGGTGCCCCACCGAGTTACCAGGCATTGTCTGAACCGGACCAGGCGAGATGGCGGTCGTTCAGCCGGAGGCTGGCCGATTTCCACTACACCCAGGGAACCTTGGCGTTAGCCCAAAACGACGAGGCTGTGGGCCAGGGCGCCTTTTCCGCGGCCGCCACCTACTATGAATCCCTGGCATCACGTATCGAGTCCGCCGGTCAGATACTCAGGCTTGCCGGTGATGCGCGGCTGCAGGCGGGGGAATATCTCGGGGCGCTGTTGGATTATCAGGAGGCGGCCTATCAATCCGACAATTACCCAGAGGCGGTCGATGCCGGTTGGGCGGCCCTGGTCCTGCTTCGTGATGGTCTTGAGGGCGACCGTCGTACCGCCGAGTTCCGTCCGGACCTGGCAACGGTCTCTGCCGAGTTAGATCGTTTTACTCGAAGTTTTCCTGACGATTCCCGCCTTCCGGGGCTGACGGCGGATCTGGCCTCGAGATGGTTTGCGTCTGGTAATCCGGAATCGGCGCTGAACTATGCAGGTCAAACGGTCACTAACTCGAAGGCCTCCGCACTGGAACGCTATGCCGCCTGGTTGGTGATTGCCAAAGTGCGCCAGAGCCAGGGCGAGTACGCCTTGGCTGAGCGGGCATGGACGCAGAGCTTGCAGGTGATGCCGGAAAAGGACAAGAACGATTCGGAGTCGAACGCAAAACGACAGCTGGCAACGGTAATCTACCGCCAGGGTGAAGCGGCCGCGGAACGGGGAGATGTTACGGGTGCGGTCGAGTATTTCACCCGGATAGAGGCAGTTCTGCCAGGATCGGAAATTGCCGTCAAAGGGCGCTTTGATGCCGCCAACTCGCTGCTGAAAGCTGGCCAGTGGGCGCTGGCCATCGAACAACTCCGACTTTTCCGAACCAGATTTTCCGACCATGAACTGGCGGCCGGAATCAGCGACAAGCTGGTCCATGCCTACGTTGCCTCGGATCAGCCTGTTCTGGCCGCCAACGAGTTGCTCAGCGCAGCGTCGACCGCGGCCGAGCCTTGGCCTTTGCAACTAAAAGCCGCCGAGCTTTTCCATGGAGCCGGAGATCAGGATAACCGCGACCGGCTCTACTTGAGCTACCTGAAGACCAATCCGAGCGCTGAAGACGCCGGACAACACCTTCAACTTCAAACCATGCGGCATCGGTTGGTGAAATCCGGTGACGGGCCGGGGGATCTTCGATCGGCCATGGTGGCAAGTGAACTGGCCAGTCCGTGGCACTCAGATGAGTCGCTGGCCTGGTCAGCCCGGGCTGCCTTGGTGCTCGGTGCCAGGGATGCCGCGACCTTTGCCTCGATTCCCCTGAGCCAGCCACTGGCTGACTCGCTGGATCGAAAACAGCGCGCCCTTGAGAGCGCCCGCGCCCGATTTCTTGAGGCAGAGCAGTTGGGAGGGGAGGCTGTGCGCTCGGAGACCCTGTTCCGTCGTGCCGAACTTTACCGGGTTTTGGCTCAGGATCTGATGACGTCTTCGGTTCCGCTAGACCTGAATGAACTTGAGGCCATGCAGTATCAAATGTTGCTCGAGGAAGAGGCGTTCCCATTCGAGGAGAAAGCGATTGGCCTGCACTCCGACAATCACCGCCGCTTGGCAAACCACGGTTACGATGCCTGGATTGGCAAGAGCCTGGGCGTTCTGGCTGAGCTCAACCCTGGGCGTTATAGCCGTTCGGTGCGGTGGATGACTCGGAAAGACCATAAACCGTCCAGTGGAGGGCCGGGATGATGGGTAGCCGAAATGAGGTTCATGCTCTGTTGTTTGGTGTGTGCTGGGCCATGTTCGCGGGGTGCTCTGGCCCCGCGGTAAAGCCGCAGGCTCAAGTCGATCCAGCACTGGCCGCGACGCTGGCAGAGCAGGGTAGGCAAGCGTTGGAACAGGGCAATGCCGTGGCGGCCAAGAGAGCATGGCGGCAGGCAGTGGAGTTAAATCCCGCCGATCCTGTGGTGGTGAATAATCTGGCGTTGCTGTTGGTCGAGGATCGCAGCTTCGTGGAAGCCACGTCACTGCTGGAGCGTGGGCTGGAGCATTCACCCAGGGTTGCGGAGCTTCATTACAACCTGGCGGTGATTGCCGAACTGTATCTTCTCGATCTTCAGAAAGCACTGGCGCATTACCAGCGTTATCGAGAGTTTTCCGAAGCCGAGGATCAGGCAGTGGCGGGCTGGATTGCTGACCTCGAACGGAGGCTTGACTGAATGATTGAATTCGGAAGCAGGACAGCAACGGCTCGGCGATTGGTGCGTAGCCTGGTCGCGGTCTATTTCGGCCTTACTGCTCAAGCTTCATTCGCTTCCGCGCCAGGCCAGAGTGCGGAAGTAGGGGGTATGAGCCTAAACGTGGAAGGGTTGTCTGCCAGCATTGGCGAAGATAATCCGCGCGTGCTCTACATTCTGCCCTGGCAGGCGCCGACCTTGCCGCGCCGGCCACGGGAAAAGCTACAGGATCAGTTTCCGACACTGACGCAACCTGTGGATCCGGTCATTTTTGAGGGCCATCGGCGGTTTCGCGACACCCTCAATCCATCGCTCCTGAGCCCCAGCGAGGGCTCGGCAATAACAACTCAATAACCACGCAGTAAATACGGAGAGCAGACATGCTGGACACGATGGTTCGATTTTTTCAGGATGGTGGCCCGTTTATGTACCCCATCGCGGCGGTACTCGCCATTGGCCTCGCCATCACCCTCGAGCGCTTTTTTTACCTTGCCTCGGTTCGGCGCGGAAACCGGGTGGCCTTTGAGCGGGGCATCTTACCCCTGCTGCAAAAGCGTGATTATCAGCGCGCGATGAAAGCCGCCAGTAATTCCGACAGCGCGATTGCTGCCATCATGGGCGCGGGCATTGCGCGCCTGCTGAACCACAGCCGGCGCGAGGATATCGAATACGCCATGGAAGAAGGGCTGATGGAGGTGCTGCCCCGTCTGGAGAAACGCACCCAATATCTGGCCACGCTCGCGAACATTGCCACCTTGCTAGGTCTGCTGGGCACGATTATCGGCCTGATCGCTGCGTTCACCGCCGTAGCAGCTGCCGATCCTTCCCAGAAGGCAAGTCTGTTGTCAGAGAGTATCTCGATTGCCATGAACACCACGGCATTTGGCCTTATGTCAGCCATTCCACTGCTGATGTTTCATGCGGTGCTGCAAACCCGAACCAATGAGATCGTCGACAGCTTCGAAATGGCCGGCGTCAAACTGTTGAATATTATCTCGGATCAACGCAGCCAAACCGCCCTGGCTTGATCCAGGAATGGTTCTGACATGGCCATCACCTCTTGAGTAAGTGTGTATGAGACGCCGACATCGAAAAATGGCCGCTCCACCGGATCTGGACATCACCCCGTTCATGAATCTGATGATTGTGCTGGTCCCCGTCTTGCTGCTGGGCATGGTTTTCAGCCAGGTGCGCATGATCGAACTTAACTTTCCTGGCCAGGACATTGCGGGATCACCAGAGCATGAGGAGTTCAGGCTGGTGATTACGCTAATTCCGGCCGGGATTGAAATTGCGGACAGTGAACGCGGTGTCATTGCGGCATTAGCCGCGGATAAGAACGAGCAGGATTTCGACGGATTGAGGCAGATATTAAGGGAAATAAAACGCCGCGTTCCCAATAAGACCGACGTCATTCTGGAAGTGGGAGCCAATATCGATTACCAGACACTGGTATATGCCATGGATACGGTGCGTTCGTACCCGGCTGTTGTCGCCGCGAGTGTGGTCGAAGGTGAACTCTTCCCCGATGTCTCGCTGATGGATGCGCCGGCAGATCGACAGCTCGCCAGCGATGGCAGCGTCGCTGCCAAGGAGGGCGTATGAAATCGTCACGTAGAGCAGGAAGGATTCGGCGTCATTATGGCCGAATGCACCGGGCGGGGGGCCTGAACCTGGTTTCCCTGATGGATATCTTCACCATTCTTGTCTTTTTCCTGATGGTTAATTCGTCCGACGTCAAAGTGATGCAGAACACGGCCGATGTCGCTTTGCCTAAATCCACGGCGGAGCAAGAGGCCGCTGACTCCCTGATCGTTCAGGTGGCCAGTGGTCTGATCCTGGTCCAGGGTCGGGAGGTTGCCCGGCTTGATGGGATAGAAGTAGGTGATACGCACATCGAAGGCCTGGCCGACGAGCTCGCGTATCGCCGTCAGCGGCACTCTGCGGTGCCGGAAGCCGGTTTCGAGGTGACCATCATGGCAGGCCGGGATACCAACTACCGGCTGCTGCGTAAGATCATGCAAACCTGTGTTGACCAGCAATTCCGGCAGGTCCGCTTGGCCGTCGAGGCGGAGGTGCGCAATGGCTGATCTTCGCCAGTGGAATGCAACCAGTGGCGAACTGCCCTGGAGTTCTGCCGCCAAAGAGGACCGCCAGTTTGCAATTATTGCCGCTCTGGTCGCGGCTGTATTCCTTCTCATTGCGCTCTGGGTTCCATTCCTTCACGTTCCCGAGATTGAGCGTTCAGAGGCTGAGCAGGTCCCGCCACAATTGGCGCGATTGGTGGAACGGCCGAAACCGATGGTACGCCTTGAACCCAAATCCCCTGAACCAGAGCCCGTCGCCAAACAAGAACCGGCCTCGGAAACTCGGCCACAACCCATGGTTGCCAAGCCTGCGCCCAAACCGACACCCAAGCCTGAGCCGGTCGCTCCTGCTCGCCAGACGGCGGAGCAGGCACGGGAAAAGGCGTCCCGGTCCGGGCTGCTTGCCATGAAAGACCGGCTCGCCTCGCTACGGGCGGCAGCGGCAAGCGAGCCTAAAGGGCTACGAGCAAACACCAGTGCCGAAGTCGCAAGGCAGAACGTCAACATTGAACGACAAGTCCTGCAGGGCAGTGGTGGCGTGACGGATGCCGCGACACCCCAGGCGCAGGTCGCGGTGCAGGGACACCAGGTGAAGGAGGTTAAAACTGTGGCCAAGGCGGTATCCAAGGTGGCCAGTCAGGCCCCGCAAGAACCGTCGGTAGGCGAGCGGGCTATGAGCAACATCCGCAAAGTATTTGATGCCCAGAAAACCGCACTCTATGCCCTGTATCGCCGGGAGCTGCGTCAGGATCCTACGCTTGAGGGCAAGCTCCTGTTGGAGTTGATCATCGAACCCGATGGCTCGGTGTCGGCCTGCCAGGTCGTTAGTTCGGAGTTGGGTAACCCGCCTTTGGAGCAGCGTATCGCCATGAGAGTTAGGTTGTTTAACTTTGGCACCGATGATGTGGCAACCAGAAAAGTTCGGTTTCCCATCGATTTCCTTCCGGGGTAGGCGGCCAACTAGCCCTCAATGGTGATTTTGGGCAGGCGAGGTTTGTTCAGGGACACCTTTTCCGTGGGCGCAATCACCCGGGCCTCCCCAGTGACCACCCGCTGGTTGTTCTGGTTACGCACGTCGCACTTGAACACGACGCGATTTTTAGCCTCTTTTCGCAGCACGCTGAGCGTGACGGTGAGGGTGTCATCCAGTTTGACCGGGCGTTTGAACGACAGGCTCTGTTCCAGATACACGGTACCAGGGCCAGGCATAACGGTTGCCAGCGCCGCGGAAATCAGCGATCCACTCCACATTCCGTGAGCGACCCGTTCCTTGAACATGGATTCGGCGGCATACTCGGAATCGAGGTGGACCGGATTTAAATCTCCGGTTACCGCTGCAAACAACACCAATTCGTCCTCAGAAAGGGTTCGTACATAGGTGGCGCTGTCGCCTTCGTTTAGCTCGTTGTAGGTGATATTTTCCAGGGTATCCAGAATATCGCTCATCGTGTGCTCCGGACGAATTCGATTTGAGTACAGGTGGTTAGGCGCCTTCCCTGAAAACTACCTCATCGTTCACAAAACTGCTATTCTCTCCCCACTTTTTGCCTCTGATACTTTTGTAGGGTTGATTTTGATCAGCGTTGCATTGGTGGATCATTACAATCAAAAACGCCAAACAGGAGATGGTGATGGATTTCGAGCAGTTCTATCAGGATAAATACCCTGCCGGTGTGCCCCGCGAGGTCGACCTGAACAAATACAACAGCATGGTTGATGTCTTTGACCAGTCCGTTAAGAAACACGCGGACCGTCCTGCCTTTAGTGCTGTTGGCGCGACTCTCACCTACCGTGACCTGGACACCCAGAGCCGCAATTTTGCGGCTTGGCTGCAAAACAAGACGGACCTGAAGCCGGGCGACCGTATTGCCGTCCAGATGCCGAACGTTAGTCAATATCCTGTTGTGGTATTCGGTGCCATGCGCGCCGGCCTGATTGTGGTGAACACCAATCCGCTGTACACCACCCGCGAAATGGAGCACCAGTTTAACGATTCCGGTGCCAAGGCTTTGGTGGTATTGGCCAACATGGCTGAGAACGCCGAGAAGGTCCTGCCGCATACCGGCATTGAACACGTGATCGTCACCGAGATCGCGGACATGCATTCGCCGATCAAGCGGACACTTCTGAACGCCGTAATCAAGCACGTGAAGAAGATGGTGCCTCCTTTCAATATCCCCGGCGCCCACAAATTGCCGGCGGTTCTGAGCGCTGGTGCCCGTGAGAAATTTACGCCGGTTGAGTGCAAGAAAGATGACATCGCCGTGCTGCAGTACACCGGTGGTACCACTGGTGTCGCCAAAGGGGCAATGCTGACTCACGGCAACCTGGTGGCAAATTTGCTGCAGACCCGTCCGATGATGGGCGATATTGTGGTCGAAGGTCAGGAAGTAGTGATAGCGCCGCTACCGCTCTATCACATCTATTCCTTCACCCTGAACTGCGGCATCATGCTGGAAGCCGGTGCGCACAACGTGCTGATCCCGAATCCGCGTGACATTCCTGGCTTTGTTAAAGAGCTGAAGAACCACAAGTTTTCTGCTTTCCTTGGCCTGAACACACTGTTCGTAGCCCTGTGCAATAACGAGGAGTTCCGGAACCTGGACTTCAGCAGCCTCAAACTGACCTCGTCTGGCGGCATGGCCCTGACCAGCGATACCGCGAAGATGTGGGAGAAGGTTACCGGTTGTGAGATCTCTGAAGGCTACGGTATGACCGAAACCTCACCGGTGGTGACCTTCAACCCCCACGTAGCCATCCAACTGGGTACCATTGGCCTGCCGATCCCTTCAACCATGATCAAGACCATTGATGACGACGGCAACGAGACACCGGTGGGGGAGCCGGGCGAACTTTGCGTCAAGGGTCCGCAGGTAATGCGTGGCTACTGGCAGCGCCCCGAAGACACCCAAAAGTCGTTCACCGAAGACGGGTTCCTGAAAACCGGTGACGTTGCACTGGTCCAGGAAGACGGCTACATCCGTATCGTTGACCGTAAGAAGGACATGATTATCGTGTCCGGCTTCAACGTGTTCCCGAACGAAATCGAGGACGTAGTAAGCAGCCACCCGAAAGTCGTTGAATGCGCGGCAGTCGGTATCCCCGACCCTAAGAGTGGTGAGGCGGTGAAGGTTTACCTGGTCGCAACGGCCGAAGGTGTCAGCGAGAATGAGCTGAAGGAATTCTGTCGCGAGCGTCTGACGGCATACAAGGTGCCCAAGCACTTTGAGTTCCGCGAGGACTTGCCCAAGACTAACGTCGGCAAGATCCTGCGTCGCGAATTGCGTGACGAAGCCAACGCCAGTTAACGGGCCTCGGCGCCACTGGTGTCTGGCCCCGGATTAACGGGGCAGGCGCGCATACAAACCCCGCTTCGGCGGGGTTTTCCATTTTTAAGCGTATGGCTTTCCCGATAGACTGTCGCCAAGCCAGTAACCGATACCGATTGAGAACGACTCCCTATTGCGATGACAAACACCACCACTGATCGAACCAGCGCCGTCAACCCGCCGCCAGATGGTAAGGCGGCCGTGAAAGCCATGATGAGCCAGCTGGAGATCTGCAATCAGCAGGAAGCTGCCCGGATCCGAAAAGCTGTGGCCCGAACCAAGGGGGAACCGGGCCAGAAAGACCTTGAGAAGATGGCGCGGTGGCTGGAGCGAGGCCTTGAAAAGGTTCAGCAGCGTCAGGCGTTGCACAAAACGGCCAGTTTCCCGGAAGGCCTGCCGGTGTCGGAGCGGGTAGACGATATTCAGCACGCCATCGAGAACAATCAGGTAGTGATTATTGCAGGTGAGACCGGCTCTGGTAAAACCACGCAGATTCCGAAGATCTGCATGAACTCTGGCCGGGGTATCCGAGGTGTGATTGGTCATACCCAACCCCGGCGTATCGCCGCCCGCAGCGTTGCTGCCAGGATTTCGGAAGAGCTCGGCGAGCAGACGGGCCAGCAGATTGGTTACCAGGTCCGGTTCACCGACACGACCTCGGAGCAGTCCCGGGTCAAGGTAATGACGGACGGCATATTGCTGGCGGAAATACAGCATGATCGTTTTCTCGACCGTTACGACACGCTGATCATCGACGAGGCGCACGAGCGCAGTCTCAACATCGACTTTATCCTGGGATATCTGCGCCAACTCCTGCCCAAACGCCCAGACCTCAAAGTGATCATCACCTCGGCGACCATCGAGGTT
>Ga0207899_1000170_pt1 | contig 28664 bp, 29 predicted proteins | sample MalvirmetaMSP134_FD_184235 | JGI IMG/M metagenome (GOLD analysis project Ga0207899, IMG submission 184235) | Marine viral communities from the Deep Pacific Ocean - MSP-134 (SPAdes) | ecosystem: Environmental > Aquatic > Marine > Oceanic | place: Pacific Ocean | collected 2011-06-28
TACATCTTTATGATCCTGGTGCTGCTGGTGAAGCCCCAGGGCCTGTTCGCCAAGTAAGCGGGAGCCGAACATGATTTTCGAGAAACGCACCGAGCGCATTTTCCTGGCGATATTCTTTCTTATCGCCCTCTGCATCCCCCTGTTCCTGGAGGACAACTCGTTCTTCGTCGGAAAGGCCACCACCATCCTGATTCTGGCGGTGTTCGTGATGTCCCTGGATTTCCTGGTAGGCCGTGTTGGTCTGGTGACCCTTGGGCACGCCCTCTTTTACGGACTGGGTGGGTATCTGTTTGTGATTCTCACTCCGGAGTACGAAGCCGTTAATTTCTGGGTTTATGCCGTCTACATCCTGGCAATCAGCGCCTTGATTGCCCTGGTTGTCGGCGTAGTCGTGCTGCGCACCTCCGGCATCTACTTCATCATGATTACCCTCGCGATATCGCAGATGGCCTACTACTTCTTCTTCGACTCCCTGGAGTTCGGGGGCAATGACGGCCTGTTCATCTTCATGAAGCCAGAGACCAGCATCTTTGGCCTGAACTTCCTGAACCTGGATAACCCAACGCACTTCTATTACCTGTCGCTACTGGCCGTACTGGTCACCCTCTTGGCAATCAAAATCACCCTGCGTTCGCGCTTTGGCCGCATTGTCGAAGCCAGCCGCCTGAACCCGGAGCGCACTGAAGCCCTGGGCTACAACATCTTCGCGTTCCGCCTGATCAGTTACATCATTGGCAGCACCCTGGCCGCCTACGCCGGCTTGCTGTTCGCCCTGCAGTACGGCTACGTAAACCCGCAATTCATGACCTGGGAAATGTCCGGCACGGCACTGGTGATGTCGATCCTCGGCGGTATGGGCACCATTTATGGCGCCATCCTTGGCACCATCACCTACGAGGGTCTGCAGTACTCCTTTGAGCATCTGAGCGAAGACTGGATGCTGCTCATGGGCGGCGCCATCATCCTGATGGTCCTGCTGCTGCGCAAAGGCCTGGCCGGTTACCTCGAAAAGCTGCTGGAGAAATGATCATGGCCAACGACATCATTCTGGAAACCGAATCCCTCAGCAAACACTGGGGCGGCATTAAGGCACTCAACGACATTTCACTGCAGTTCCGGGACCGGCAACTGCACGGTGTAGTCGGCCCCAATGGCGCCGGCAAGAGTACGCTGCTGAACATGCTGTGCGGAACCCTGAAGCCAACCAGTGGCTGCATCTTCCATAAAGGCGATCAGATTGAGGGCATGAAGCCCTGGAAGTTTGTGCGCCGGGGCATTGGCCGCAGTTTTCAGAAAACCAATATCTACGCCGATGTTACCTGCCTGGAAAACTGCGCCGTCGCGGCCCAGCGCCGCTTCACCGGAAGCTTTAATCTGTTTGCGTCACGCCATTCCAACACGTTGGTACGGGACGCTGCCGAAAAAGCACTGCGCCAGGTTGGTCTCGACAGTCGCATCAACACGGTCGCCGCGGAGATTTCCTACGGGGAGCAGCGACAGCTGGAGCTGGCCATGGTGCTGGCGACCGACCCCTGCATCCTGCTCCTTGACGAGCCCATGGCAGGCATGGGCCACGAAGAATCCCAACGCATCATCGAGCTACTGAACGAACTCAAGCAGAGCTACAGCATTGTCCTGGTAGAGCACGACATGGATGCCATTTTTGAACTCTCGGACCAGCTGACCGTGCTTGACAATGGCACCCACCTGATCACCGGTACCGTGGACGAAGTGCGCAATGAACCTCAGGTTAAAGAGGCCTACCTTGGGAAAGAAGATGAGGAGGAAGCCGCATGAGCAACTGCCTTCTGGAAGTAAAGAATCTGAACACCCTTTATGGCCGAAGCCACATTCTGCATGACCTGTCCTTCAAGTTGGAGCAGGGACAGTCCATGAGCCTGATGGGGCGTAATGGCATGGGCAAGACCACCACGCTTAAGTCCCTTCTGGGTATCGTCGCGCCGCGCAGTGGTCACGTTTATTTCGACGGCCAGGACATCAGCAACCTGCCAACCTGGAAGCGGATGCGGCGCGACATTGCCTATGTACCGGAAGGCCGGGGCATGTTCCACAACCTCACCGTCCGCGAGCACCTGCAGATGGCTGCACGTCCGGACAGCAGCGGCAGGATCGGCTGGGATTTTGACCGGGTCATGGCCACTTTCCCCCGTCTTCAGGAACGGTTGTCGAACCTCGGCACGGAGTTGTCCGGCGGTGAGCAGCAGATGCTCGCAATCGGCCGGGCTCTGGTCACCAATCCTCGGCTGATGATCCTTGATGAGGCCACCGAAGGCCTGGCGCCGTTGATCCGACAGGATATCTGGAACGTCATTGCCACCATCCGCGAATCCGGCATCTCGACACTGGTTGTGGACAAAAACATCAAGGCCCTGAAGAAGCTCTGCGACCGCCACGTGGTGCTGGTAAAGGGCAAGGTCCACTTTGACGGCAGCTGCGAGGAGCTGGATGCCAACGTCGAGAAGGTCGAAACCGCGCTAAGCGTTTAAATGTACAGAATATGGATAGCGATGTTCATTCTCGGGATATTTGACCTGCACTGAATAACCGATAGTTCAATTGCCCAACAACAAGGAGAAGGCAAATGAACTATCAAAAATCACTCATGGCGCTGGCGGTAGCCTCTACCCTTAGCGCCACTCCCGCCCTCGCCCTCGACCTCGGCACCTACAAAGGCACCAGCATCAGCATCGGTGGCTATCTGAAGGCCGAAGGCATCTATGAAGACCCCGAACAAGGCGAATCCCGGTTCTTCGGACGCGCCAACCAGAGCCGCATCAATCTTAAGACCGTCACCCAGAAACAGGGCCACACCATTGTGGGGTTTGTGGAGGGCGATTTTTACGGTGGACTCTTTCCCGGTGAGAACAATGACCTGCGACTCCGTCACGCGTTCATCAAGGTGGACAACGCCACGGTAGGTCAGACCTGGACCGGCCAATTCTGGGCTGTCGCCTACAACGATTATCTGGACTTCCTGGGCGGCCCCCGCGGCACCCTGGGCGGCCTCAACTTCCGGACAACCCTGGCGAGTTATCAGTTCAACAATTTCCGGGTAACCGCCCAGGATCCCGTCAATAACGACGCAGATACGCCAGATCTGGCGGTTAACTACAACCTGAACTTCGACGGCGGCCACCGACTGATCCTCACCGCCAGCGGCCGCGAAGTGGCCAACGGCGATTTCGTAGCCGGCGGCGCCGTTGGTTCAGAAATCAAACTCGGGCGCCACAGCCTCACGCTCAACGCCCATCACGGTGAGGGCCTGGGTGCCTTTACCGGCGTCGGCGTAGGGGGCTCCCTGGCAAGTGATGTCGAGAATGGCGATGCCGTCAGCCAGACAGGTTTCAATGCCGGTTTCCGTTTCGTCATGAACGATCAATGGCGCGCCAACGTTGCCTACACCACCGTAGAGGTTGATGATCAGGCAGACACCCGTTACGAAGCACCGCGCGTGAACGTAGTCCACAATGTCATTCCGGAACTGGAAGTCGGGGTGGAATGGCGCAAATATAACCTCGCGTTTGGCCCGCTGATCCCGGAGGGACAGCAGATTGAGGTAATGGCAAAATACTCGTTCTGAACTGAGCACTCAGAATTGCTACCCTTACCGCAAAGGGGCACAGGTGCCGACCGTCTTCCCGGCGCCTGTACTCCATACGTTCCAGGAACGATCCATCACTTCATAGCGACGGCCTACATGACTGACGAAAGCCCCAAGCGACAAGGAATTGGTTCTCTCGAAATCGGCCTGCACATCCTGAATTACATCGCCAACGCAGCACGACCACCGTCTCTTAAAGAACTGTCCAGGGCGCTGGATCTCTCACCCAGCCGGGCCCACAAATACCTGGTCAGCCTGTTGCGGGAGGGGTACATCAATCAGGTCAATCAGGCCCAGTACACCCTCGGCAATTCCAGTCTGACACTGGGTATCTCCGCCCTGCGCCGGATCAATCCGATCCAGCTTTCCTACGAGGCGGTAGACCAACTCAACGAAGACACCGACAAAACGGTCTCGGTAACGGTCTGGAACGGGTCCGGTCCGCTGGTGATCAAATGGCTGGATTCAAGCATGCCAATTTCGGTCAACGTGCGCCTGGGCGCGGAGCTGTCGCCACTCAATTCGGCGTCGGGTCGCATTTTCCTGGCTGCCCTGCCGCTTGAGCGTCGACGCCAAATTATTGATCAATTTTACAAACAGTCCAGCAACTTGCCGAAACACCGCGGTAAAGACATTCCCCGGGAGCAGCTGGGAGTCCATCTGGAAGCAATCAAACAAAAGAATTACTGCGCGTTTTTCAGCGACTACCTGCCTGAAATCAATGTCCTGAGCATGCCGGTGTATGACCTTAACGGGTCCATTGTCACGGTCATTACGCTGCTGGGCCTTGCCCGGGATACCGACATCAACGAAGGATCACCGCTGTTCGAGCAGGTCAGGCAGTGTGCGGACAAGGTCACCCGGCAAATCTGCGGGCAGCAAAGAGTGACAGAGCAGGAATAAGGCCGGGATTAACCGACCATACGCAGGGTTTCCGAGGGCAGTTCACCAAACATCTTGCGATAGTCCGACGAGAACCGACCAAGGTGGCTGAACCCGTAATCCAGGGCAACCTCGGTGACATTACGGCATCGACCGGTCAGCAAATCCGCTCGCAACTGCTGCAACTTTCGTTGTTTCACATAGCACTTAGGGGTGGTCGAAAAGCTTTTCGAAAACGCGTTGTAGATGGACCTGACGCTCATGTTAGAGACCGCGGACAGCTCATCCACATCAATGGCCTGCTTCAGATTCTGATCAATATAATGAATCATCCGGGCAACGGCAGGCGAGAAAACGGGTTGGTTATCGTCCACCGTCCAGGTACTGCGAAACACCGTCAATAACTTCTTCAGGATGATTTCACGATAGGGTGCGGACACCAATCGGATGTCGTCATCCCCCCCTTCCTCAAGCTCCAAGAAGACCGCATTCAGTATGCTTGGCAAAGACGGGCAAAGTTTCAGGTTTACCGGACTGCGCTCAAAACGAAGCGGTTGTTCGGGGGCGCCGGTACGACCGAGGGGCCTGGCAGAACAGAGTACGTCTTCCGGAACTTTGATGATCACCTTTTCGCAGTCCGGTGAGTATTCCAGATCAATCTTTTCATAGGGGTTCACCATCATGGCCTCGCCGGCCTGAAGGCGAAGCTGGTCAGCCCCCTGATGCCAAATGCACTCACCCCGGGTAACGATCTGGAAGTGATAAATCGATTCCAGTTCCGGGCTTGTAACCCGCACTTCATTGCCATAGCTGATCCGAGAAAGGCCAAAACCCGCGAATTCCCGAAAGCTGAGACTGGAGGCCGCCCGGCTCTTACTCTTGAGCTCCAGACGATGCTGCCCGATGTGATCATTGACGAATCCCGAGACTTCTTCCGGGAAGGCGCCCCTAAAAACGGTATTGCCGGCAAGTGTATTTCCAAACATAGCGCAACTCTGTTTACTTATTATTAATGCGTTCACTTTATATAAACTAAATCGATCAATCAACAATCAATTTTCTGCCCGCAGTTCTCATTTCCCCACCCGCCATTCCCACCACCCTGTGCTATGTTTTCCTGATACTTCCTCCGAACACTGGCGGTGTTTATGAGCAATCCCAAACACACCCTTTTCTGGATGACATTGTTCCTGGCGGTGGTCTTGATCGTCGGCGTGCTCATTCACAAACCCCTGATGACCGCGTTCATGGCGAACTGGGTTTTCAATCTGCTGATCGTGGGCGTTCTGATTGTAGGCATCGGGCTGACCTACCGGCAGGTGTTCGTGCTGTTCCCGGAAATGCGCTGGATATCCCAGTTCCGCACTGGCCACTCGGGGCTGTCGGTGCTGCAGGAGCCCCGGTTGCTGAAACCCCTGGCCCGGCAACTGGGCGAGGAGTCCAAGCGGGACCGCTTCAAACTCTCCACCCTGTCCCTGCGCACGGTGCTTGACGGCATTCACTCGCGCATGGACGAACAGCGGGAAATTACCCGCTACTTCATCAGCCTGCTGGTTTTTCTCGGGCTACTCGGCACCTTCTGGGGCTTACTCGGCACTATCAATGCGGTGGGCGAGGTCATCACCAACCTGGACATGGGCCAGGGCGATTTCGGCAAGGTCTTTGCCGATCTCCAGGCCGGCCTGCTCACCCCGTTGCAGGGCATGGGCACCGCTTTCAGCTCCTCCCTGCTGGGGCTTGGCGGCTCGCTGATCCTGGGGTTTCTGGACATCCAGGCCGGCCATGCCCAAAACCGGTTTTATGACGGCCTAGAGGAATGGCTTACCGGTGTCACCAATCTGGTGGACATCGTGGATGAAGACAGCCTGCAGTCATGATCGGCTCCAAGCGCCGCAGCCGCAGTGCCACCAACGTCTGGCCGGGGTACGTGGATGCCCTATCGGCCCTGCTGATGCTGGTGATCTTCATGCTGCTAGTCTATGTCGTTAGCCAGTTGTACCTGTCCCAGACTCTGTCCGATCGCAACACGGAACTGGCCCGCCTGAACCAGCGTTTGAATGAAATCTCCCAGTTGCTGGGGCTGGAGCAGAGCAAAACCGAGGCTCTGGAACAGCAGATGGCCGCTGTTCAGGACGATTACAGCGATTCCTTGGCCCGCAATGAGGACCTGCAGGCTCGCCTGGACGCATCCCGAAACCAGTTGATGCAGCAATCTGCAGACGCCGAGGCCCGTGCCGCACGCCTGGCCAGCATGAACGAGGAACTGGAAGAGCAGGATCAACTGTCCGCCAGCCAACAGGCGATGATCCTGCGACTATCAAATCAGATTGCCTCTTTGCAGGCTCAGTTACGGCAAATCACCGCGGCCTTGAAGCTGCAGAAAGAGGAAACGGCTGAAAAAGAAGACGAGCTGAAAGATGTCAGCCAGCGGCTGAATACCCTGCTGGCAGAACGGGTGAATCAACTGGAACAGTATCAATCTGAATTCTTCTCCCGGCTGCGGGACATCCTGGCCACCAACGAAAACATCCGGGTGGTGGGTGACCGTTTCCTGCTGCCGTCCGAGTTGCTGTTTGCCTCCGGTTCAGCGCAGTTGGGCGAAGAGGGAAAACGGGAGCTGGATAAGCTGGCTGAAGTGCTGCTCGATGTGGTCGCCGCCATTCCCGACGACATTGACTGGATTTTGCGGATTGACGGCCATACCGACCTGATCCCCATCAATACCCCGCAATTCCCCTCCAACTGGGAGCTATCCACAGCCCGGGCGGTGGCGGTGGTGCGTTACCTGGCCGCCCAGGGTGTTCCTGAGAGGCGCATGGTGGCCGCCGGCTTTGGTGAGTTTTTCCCGGTAGCCGGCGGCACCACACCGGATGCGCTGCAAAAGAACCGGCGCATCGAGCTCAAGCTGACTGATCGCTAGAAGAGATCAGGGCGAGTTCGCCCCGCCCTGATCGACTCTGCTTAGAAGTGAATGACGGTACGAATGCTCTTGCCTTCGTGCATCAGGTCAAACGCCTTGTTGATGTCTTCCAGCGGCATCTCGTGGGTGATGAACACATCCAGCGGGATCTCGCCCTTCTCCGCCTTTTCCACATAGCCCGGCAACTCAGTCCGGCCCTTCACGCCGCCAAAGGCGGAGCCTTTCCAGACCCGTCCGGTCACCAGCTGGAACGGGCGGGTGCTGATTTCCTCGCCGGCACCGGCCACGCCAATGATGATGGATTCACCCCAGCCCTTGTGACAGCACTCCAGGGCCGAGCGCATCAGCTGCACATTGCCCACACACTCGAACGAGTAATCCACACCACCGTCGGTCATCTCAACGATCACTTCCTGGATCGGTTTGTCGTAGTCCTTGGGATTGACCACGTCGGTGGCGCCCAGCTGTTTGGCGATGTCGAACTTGCCCGGGTTGATGTCGATGGCAATAATCCGGCCGGCTTTGGCCATGGTGGCGCCGATAATGGCCGCCAGGCCGATGCCACCCAGACCGAAGATAGCGACGGTGGCGCCCTCTTCCACTTTGGCGGTGTTCAGCACGGCACCTATGCCGGTGGTCACACCACAGCCCAGCAGGCACACCTTGTCGAGCGGCGCTTCCTTGGGAATCTTGGCCAGTGATACTTCTGGCAGCACGGTGTACTCAGAGAAGGTGGAGCAACCCATGTAGTGGTACAGCGGCTCACCGTTGTAGGAGAACCGGGACGTGCCATCGGGCATTACACCCTTGCCCTGGGTGGCGCGAACGGCGCCGCACAGGTTGGTCTTGCCCGAGGTACAGAACTTGCACTCGCCGCACTCGGCGGTATACAGCGGAATGACGTGGTCGCCAACCTCCAGGTCGGTTACGCCGGGGCCGACTGCCTCAACAACACCGCCGCCCTCATGGCCCAGAATGGTCGGAAACAGGCCTTCGGGGTCGGCGCCGGACAGGGTATAGGCATCGGTGTGGCAGACTCCGGTGGCAACAATGCGAACCAGCACTTCGCCTTGCTGGGGCGGGGCAACATCGACTTCGACAATCTCGAGCGGCTTGTTGGCCTCGAACGCAACGGCGGCGCGGGATTTAATCACGGGCAATCTCCTCTGAAACGGTGGTAAGGAATATCTCGGATGTGCCTGGTTTGACTCACTCTAGACGACCGGTCTAATCTATCATCCATGCAATCGAACGACACTCGCAATCACATCATTCAGACCGGCGCCGAGCTAATCGGCCAGAAAGGCTTCAGTGCCACCGGCCTTAACGCCATCCTGACGGCAGCTGGCGTGCCCAAGGGCTCGTTCTACCATTACTTTAGCAGCAAGAATGATTTCGGCCTGGCCGTCATCGACACCTTCGCACAGGAATACGACACAACGCTGGATCGGATTCTCAGCGATTCCAGCCGCTCCTGTGTTGATCGGCTGCGGGCCTACTTTGACACCGGCTTTGAGTCCATGGCCAACTGCCAGTACACCAGCGGCTGCCTGATCGGCAACCTGGGCCAGGAACTGGCCGGTCAGAACGAAACTTTCCGCCTGCGCCTGAATCGGGTGTTCTCGGGCTGGGAACAGCGTTTCGAGCGCTGCATTGCCGAGGGCCAGGCCGCCGGCGCCATTGATTCCTCCATCAATGCCTCGGATGCGGCCAGCCTGCTGCTCTCCGGCTGGGAAGGTGCAATCCTCCGATCCAAGGTGGTCAAGTCTACGGAGCCGCTGGAGCGGTTCGTGCGCGTGTTCTTCAAACAGTGCCTGGGCATTGCCTAATCTGACCAGGCACTAATCTCTTGCCGGCTTAAGGGCGTACATCTCAGCACCTGAAGACTGGCCGGAAGACTGGCCAAAGACTAGAAAGGAGCGCACCGACTTGCACACCCTCTACTGGTTCACCCGGGACCTGCGCCTGCATGATAACGCTGCCTTGCTGGCCGCGTCGAAATCCGATGTCCTTCTCTGCGTCTACGTGGTGGACCCGCGCTGGTTTGCCCCCGGCCCCCTGCAGTCCCGTGCCTTGGGCACCCACCGCTGGCGTTTTCTGTGGCAGAGCCTGATGGCGCTTGAACGCAGCTTGCGGGCGCTGGGACAACGGCTGCACATCGCCTACGGCGAACCGGAAACGGTCCTGCCCAAGCTGGCCCACGAACACCGCGTTGCCCGGATCATCCGATCGCGCCAGCCCGGCATCCAGGAAGCCGGGCAATGGCAGCGTCTCAAGGAGCAGTTGCCAAACACCCTGTTCCAGCAATTCGAGACCCTGAGCTTATTTACCGAAGGCTCGCTGCCAATGGCGTTGAGCGAGCTGCCGGACACTTTTTCGCAGTTTCGCAAACAGGTGGAGAAAACCGGAGAGCGCTGTTCCGAGCGACTCCGTATTCGCACCCTGACCTCGCTACCACCACCGCCAGGGTTCCCGGAGGACAATCGCGGGGACTGCCCGGCTATTGCCGATCCACAGCATCCGCTGCCATTCCGGGGTGGCGAAGAGATGGGGCTGGCACAGCTGAAACAATTCCTGTTCGTCGACCACGGCATCGCCCAGTACAAAGAGACCCGGAACGAACTCGACACGTGGGATGCGTCGTCGAAATTCTCGCCCTGGCTAGCCAATGGCTGCCTATCGGCGCGGGAAGTGGCAGACAGCATCACCGAGTACGAGCGCACCGAGACCCGCAACGAATCAACCTACTGGCTCTGGTTCGAACTGCTGTGGCGGGAGTATTACTACTGGTACGCCCTGAAACACGGCGCCAATCTGTTTCGGCGGGACGGGGTGCAGCGCAAGAAACGGCAGGCGACCTTCTACGGCCACCGGTTCATGGCCTGGTGCCAGGGCAATACCGAGTACCCACTGGTGAACGCCGCCATGAATCAACTCCGCGAAACCGGTTACATGAGCAACCGCGCACGGCAACTGGTAGCCAGCTGTTTCGTCAACGAGCTAGAACTGGACTGGCGCTACGGTGCGGCATGGTTCGAGCAGCAGCTGATCGACTATGATGTCGCCAGCAACTACGGCAACTGGCAATACCTGGCTGGTGTGGGCGCCGATCCCCGCGGGTTACGGCAGTTCGATCTGGACAAGCAGATGCGCCAGTTTGACCCGGTTGGTGAGTTCATCCAGCGCTGGCACGGTAACTCGAAGCACCCGGTGGGGCTGCATACGGTCGATGCCGCAGATTGGCCATTGTAACCTGCGCACAGGGTTCAAAAATCTGATTTCACGCAGTTTCTGCCAGCGGCCTTGGCGCTGTACAAGGCTGCGTCAGCGCGCTGGATGATATCGTGAGGCGTGTCACCCTGGTTAAAGGCGGCAATGCCTATGCTGACCGTTATACGCTCGGGAATTGAAAAACGGTGGCTTTCAATGGTGCCCCTCAGACGCTCAGCAACAGGTATAGCTAACTCCAGTGACGTTTCAGGCAGAATGATCAAAAATTCTTCACCGCCCCACCGACCCGCGATTTCAGACTCACGGAGGCCCTTATGGACCAGGCAGGCCACACCGGACAACACTTCATCACCTTCATTGTGACCAAAACGATCATTAATCGACTTGAAGTGGTCCAGATCAAAAATGATCAGTGAAAAAGTGCTGCCGTACCGAGTGCAGCGCGCCACCTCCTGATCCATGAAGCTTTCAATCTTGTGTCGATTGTAGAGCCCGGTCAGTTGGTCATGCACCGCCTGGTAGGTCAGCGAATTCAGTAGCTGGGCGCGGCTGAGTGCACTGCCAAACAGATTCGCCATCAGCTCCGCGGTCTGCGATCGCTGAGGAGTCCAGGGATTTACGGAAGCGGTCATCTGAACCCCGAGAATGCCAGACACCCTGTCACCCCTGTGCACCATGGCCAGCAAAACAGATTGCCCGCGTTCCAATGCCAGTAGCTCGCCCAGGAACTCCAATTGCGGCAAAATCTCGCTTTCAGCCGAAAAAATCACCGTTGGCCTGTGCTCAAATATCTTATTCAGGCTAGCGGTAATCTCAGGATACTTTTTGACCGAGTCCTGGCGCAGGGAACCAACCCCCTCATCGGCCCACTCATGACTGAGCCACATCTGCCGGCTAACGTCGTCGAGCTGACACAGGAACACTCTGTCGGCTCGGAAGAATTCGCCCAGGGTCCGACAGGTTCTGTTAAGGCCTTCATCGGTCTGTTCCGGGCCAAGCGTTAGCAACTCAGTACTGACGCGACGAACCATTTGTTCCGAGAGCACCATGTGTTCCAGCTGCACTTTCGCCTGGTGTCGCTCAATGGCCAGACTGGCGATCGCGATGGGATCAGTCAGGGCATCGATATCATCATCTCCCGGCGCCCAGGGCTCGCCATGATAAACATCAAAGGTACCAAGTATCTCGCCTGTGCTGCCGATAACAGGTTCGGACCAACAGGCCCGAAAACCCGCCTTCTCTGCATCGTCTCGATAACCCTCCCACCGGTCATCGTTATGCACATCCGTCGAGACTACTCGCCCGCGAATGTACACAGCCGTGCCACTGCTGGCAGCACCGAAGGCGACAGGCAATCCATCCAAACTCTCCCGCAAAACCTCAGGTAACGATTGCCCACCAACCCAGCGCAACCTACCCCCTTCCACATCTCGCACCATCAGCCCGCAACGAGCACCGGCCATACTGAGCTCCGCCATTGCCGTAAGATGATCAAGAGTGACATCCAATCCTTTATTGTTAGCCATGGATTTCATAGCCAAGTGGCGATAATAATCGACTTTTTCGGAGAATTTTCGGTTAGTGATGTCCACGCCAGTGAACATCAGGGCCTGCCCGCGCTGGTAGGAAATAACAGACAATGAACTGTCGAGCCAGACAGGAGTGCGGCCTTCGGGTTCAAAGTACCACTCGAATTTCTTCAGGCCCGAGCGCCCCGTCTTGTCGATGAGGTCTTCAAAATCCGACAGGCTGTATGGCGCCGCTGGCCAGGCGTCCGGCCTGTGCATCACCTCCGTAGTTAGCTTCTCTACGGTTTTCGCGCCGAATGCTGTCATGGCGGTCTGGTTAGCATACAGGACAGACTTGTTGGAACGGTCTAGCAACATGACCACAACGTTGGCCTTATCAAACAACGTGTGGAGGTCCCGGTCAGTATTGTGCAACGAGCGGTTTGCAGAACCCATCTCAAGACTAAGCCCCTGTACCCGTCGGTTCAGGCGCCAGTATCTCAGGTACAGATAGACGAGCATGAAGGCTAATACCGCCGAAACAACAGACAACCAAGCAAGAAGGCCTGATTCAGAGCCCGGCCACCACTGAGCCATCCATGTGAATACATTTAGTACATCCGGGTTCATATGTGAGCGGCCCTAGTCGCTTACTTCTAAGTTTGTATGCTACTGGTTAATAATCTCCACGTTCTCGACAAGCTGGGTTCCACTCTGCCTTGCCGCATCGACACTAACCTGTACGCCGCCAAAGCTGATTCCGAGAGATTCTGCTGTCGGTTTTACTAACACGTTCAGCATGTTGTAACCCACAGCCTCGACAGTGGGGGACAACCCCTCCTCAACCAGCGTTCGAAGCGCATCTTCCAGCACAGTCTCGTCTGGCTCGTCTACAGCCTCATCATCGATCAGCGTTATATTGATATCATGGACGACCGGTTCCAGCCTGGCATCTACCGCCTCCTCAGCATCTTCGGCATTACTGAAGTCACTAACGCGGCAACTGTCACCACTACAATTGAGTTTATAATCGTCGAACACACGCCGTTCTCCCGGCACTGTGATACTTCCCAAAACGGTATACTCAATGTCCACATCAGCGAGGGGCTGCTCAAGACCAAGGATGGAAGTTGTCAGTGTCAGGGATTTGATCTGGCGCTCCAGTTGGAATTCGCCCGCTCCATCAAGGATACCGGTGCCCAGTACCGCAGGAGCCCGGCGTATGTCCGCCACCAGCGTTACGCTGTTCCCCACCCCTCGCGCGCACTTGGCGGCCACCAATTCGCCGGAACCACCGCCCAGGGCAATAGCGAGGCTCAAAGGTGTCTCCAGAAAGGTATAACGAATACCCGGCAACAACACGCCCTCCTCTTTGCCCCCGGTTTGCTGATACAACGCTTTCATTTCCAAACCAATATCAGCAGCGTGAAACCGGGTTTCCCAAACACCATTGCCGTCCTGCCGGGCTCGACCTATGGCTATCGTGGGCGGTTGGTTTATCACGATACTCAACTCTACTTCGCGTTCATCAATCTCATCGATAAAGGGAAGCCCCAAGTCCTCAAACGGTGCATTGACACTAATCGGCTCACCGCTAAGTGTCTGCTGATCCCTCGCAGCACTGATGGCCAGACCCACTAAGAGATCGTATGCCCGAATGGAGGTATTTTCCGGCACACTGACGTTTCCCGAGGTGTGTATCAGATCACCGATAACAACAGTCTCTACACCTGCAGCAGACAATAGATCATTAGCCAATTCACCTACCGGCGATGAGTGGCCGGCTACATCCCGAACGGCTAACGCCAGATGATCGCCATTCAGCGGCAATAAGTCCTCTAGGCTATCAACGTCGGCGGCGCGCAGGAGTTCCCCCACTGTCAGCAGCGAATTTTCAAGGCTATCCAGGTCGCCAACGTCTAAGGTGTAGTTGTTTTCGCCCAACAGGGCGCCGATAAGATAGCCTAGTAAGCCGTCATCGATAGTGGCTGTCGAGCCGGCAGCACTCAATGTACCCACGACCTGCTTGCGCATCGCCGCGTTCACCTCTAGGTCAATACTGCCAAAGAGGTCGGGCAGAATTCTCGAGATGGGTTCACTGCGGCGAATAACGGCCAACGCTGAATCACTCCGATCGATGCCCGTTGGCCGAAAAATGAGCGTGCCATCGTTTTTGAGCTCCAGCTTACCGGGCTCAATGGTCAACGATCCCGCTTCGCTTTCGAATCCCTGGACCCGCGCTCCCGCCAGGGCCCGATCCAGCATTCGCTCAGGGCTGACATTGTCACCCCCGCAGGTCTTACTTTCACTGGAGGCCGCACCGGCAGCGGCATTAGCTTGGCTTTGCAGTTCCGATTTGAGCATGAAAAGACGTGCGCCATCCAATGCCAACACCATTAACAGAACGATTGCCGAGATAACCAATGGCGTCAGAAAAATCAGCGCGCCTCTCTGGCACCGCAAATGCTCAATCGTCCCCATGGGCGAACTCCGCTATCCTATCGGGTATCGGTCGCCGGAAAGTATCAGCAATGCGTTCCTGACTATCCACGTAGGCCTGGACCGATAACTCACTTTTTTCTGGTGCACCGGACTTTGCCTGCCGGTTCAGAATGGCACGCGCTTCCGGCACTGGCTCAATCGCGACAATGGAGTTGGACACTCCATACTCGAACCGTTCCTGACTAAACACAGACAACGGCCACAGAATCAGACACAGCATGACAACTGATTTCATTTCTTACTCCTGATGCTGTTCGCAAGTTTTTCGGCATGGGCAAGTTCGTTCATGGACAGGTCGTATTGATCCCGGAGCATGGCAAGGCCCGCCCTATCTCCGGTAATGATATAGCTGGCCGCCAGATTCTGGCGCACTGCACCTTCGCCGCCGGCCAGTTCAAGTGCAGTCCGTAACTCGAACACCGCATCGTAGTATTCACCGCTTAACAGCAAGGCGTAGCCATAGTCGTTGCGTACATCGGCCGATGATGGCTCCATTTCGCGGGCCCTTCTGAGCTGATTGACCCCCTCTCCCAACCTGCCCCGCTTCAGATATACCAGGCCTAATCCATGGTAAGCCATTGCCGAATCACAACTGGCCGACAGCGCATGGAAAATGTCTTCGGCACCGGCAATCTGGTTGGTTGAAGCCAGCAACTGCCCCTGCCGTAACCAGTGCTGTTCAGTTGCAAGCTCTTCACTCTCGAGCCTGGCCAAGGCCGCGTAAGGCTGAGACCTGGACATCAGGGAATCCACTGCATCCAAGTGCAACTGATGTTCCGGCTGCAAGGTCGTTTTACAGCTCACCTTAGGCAATGTGTCTGCAATCTGACGGCCACCTGTATCTAAAGTTGAGCAGCCAGTGAGGGTCAGTGAAATGGCCAGAAGGCCGATTCCCCAGTGACTAGTCCGTTTGCATGCTGCCATAATGTCTCCAGGCGGGGGTTTTATTCATGCGTCATAAATAGCGGATAAGCGCCCTAGCGACTTATCGTTTCGACAATAGCCATCACCGCTGGCCCACCGATCAACAGGAACAGTCCAGGCAACAGAAATACCATCATCACGATGGTCATTTTGGCGCCAATCCTGTTGGTCTCCTCGTTTATCCGGCTACGAGCGGTTTGTTGCGCTTCCCTTATAATCTGATCCAGGCTGGTCGTGACTCCGGCGCCTAAAGTGCCGCTTTGTTTCATCAAGCTTACGTAACTCCGCAACACCACAATTCGTCGGTTTCGGCCTAAATCGTCCAACGCAGCCGAGCGATCGGCACCGATTTCCATTACACGGTTGAATCGGTCCAGCCGGCCCGCCAAGTGGGGCATGATTGGTCGCGCCTGAGCAGCAATGAGCCGCAGTGCCCTTTCGATCGACAAACCTGCCTCCATCAACATCCGTGTCATATGACACAACTCAATCGCTTCGAGGTTCTGTGTTTTCTCGGCGTTGGCTCCCATCGTTCGGATCACCCTGCGGGGCAAGACAAACGCAATCCCTGCGATGATCATCCCCGTGCCTGGACCCGCAATCATAAAGCCCGGAACAATCACCACAAGCGGCAGTAGCCAGCACAAACACATATAGGTTGCCTGGCTCTGCTGCCGATTTCGCCCCGTTGTCTCCAGCGCAGCCTCCATATCCTCGTAGTCACCTTTTATGGCTGACAAGCTGGTAAAGCTCTCGCCCAAATCTGCCAGAATGCCGGAGATATCCTCTTTACCCGCCACATCCAAATTGCTTCCCCGGTTCACAAGGCGCTCGTGAACCCTTGCCTTCAGTGCCCAGCGCGGGGCCAGATAGCCGGCCATCCAGACCGCCAGCAGGGCGGCTGCAGCCGATAGGAAAAACCAGAGATCAGCCACGGCCCACTCCCTGAATCATGCGCCAGATCACAAACATGCCAATCACCTGAAGCAGGCCGGCCGTTAACAGCAGTGAATGCCCGGTGGAGGTATTAAGTAGCACGTTGGAATACTCTTCGTTGACCAACACCATAAACGTGGCCAATGCCGGGGGCAGAATGGCAAAAGTAAGAGCGGTAAAACGGGTTTCTGCACTGGCCGCCAGGAACTCCCGCCGGATTGCCTGTTGCAGCCTCAATGAGGCAGACACCTGTTCCAGCACAGGGCGTACCGAGGAGCCAAATCGGGAGGTCGTGCGCAAAGCGATCGCCACCAGCACCAAGGAAGGAACCTTATAAAGCTCTGAAAAATCCTCGAACAGACGGGTATATTCACGTCCGCTTTCAACAGCATTACGAAGTCTGAACACCAGAGGACTGAACACTGGCGACGACTCGTCAAATGAGACCACCAGAGAGTGCTCCAACGACCTGCCGGCGTCCATGTTCCGTAATACCCCGTCTACAACACCCGGAAGCTCTTCATGAATAATCTGGCGTTGCTTCTGAAAACGAACGCGCCACCAGGCCCCGATCGCAATCACAACGAAAAACAGAACAACCATTAACACAGCCGTGCCCCGTGAGACCGCAATAGCGAATAACGCGAGCAGCAAGGTCGACGAAATCGTCACCAGGCGCCGCCTACTCCAATCGATGCCCGCCCGTACCATCAGCTTCTCCAGTGGGCCAAGGTCAACCCTGGCACCACCGACACCCGAGCCTTCCGTAGCAGGCGTCAGCCGGGTTCTGATAGCCTGCTGGATCTGCCGGTTACGACGCAGACGCACCCAAGCCCACTGTATGATGACAAGCAAGGTAGCCAGTACACCCAAAAATAGAGCGCTGGTTAACCACGCCTGGCCGCTCACCCAGGCACCTCCCCGGTCAGTTTCGATACCCCGTCAACAGTCTCCTGCTCGGCGCAATAGAGGGTTTCCATTTTGTACGGATCATCCGGTACGGCTTTCATTGCGACCACTTCACTGATAAATCGTCGACCACTGGGTAACCTGGACAGTTGCACGATGACATCCAGTGATGAACCGATCAGGCGGCCGATGGCTCGCTCACCCGCGTCATACCCATTCACCGCCAACAGAGTTTCTATGCGAACAAGCGCATCTCTGGCCGTGTTGGAGTGAATCGTACTCATTGAACCTTCATGCCCCGTGTTCATCGCCTGCAACAACTCGATGATTTCACCTGACCGCACCTCGCCAAGAATGATCCTGTCAGGACGCATTCGCAGCGCATTGATAACCAAGTCCCTCGCAGAGACCTTCCCGGTGCCTTCCGTGTTCTCGGGTCGCGTTTCAAGCCGAACAATATGAGGATGATTCAGCTGCAACTCGGCGGAGTCCTCTATTGTCACCACCCGCTCATCTCGGGGAATGTACTGGCTCAAAAGATTCAGGATGGTTGTCTTGCCGGTACCAGTACCACCGCTGATCAGGATATTACGGCGGGTTTCCACCAGGGACATCAGCGTATCAAGACACTCCGAGGTCATGGATCCCGCGTTTACCAGATCCTGTGCTGTCAGATGCTTCTGAGTAAATTTCCGGATGCTTATGGAGGGCCCATCCAGGGCAATCGGAGGAATAATGGCATTAACTCTTGAGCCGTCCGGGAGTCGAGCATCCACCATAGGGCTGGACTCATCCAGGCGACGCCCCAAAGGAGCAAGGATGCGGCGAATGACCCGGGTAACATGGTCGTCATCTATAAAACGTGTTTGGGCACGCTGCAGTACGCCTGAAATCTCGACAAACACGTCCTGGGGACCATTAACCAGTATATCGTTAACAGTCTCGTCCGATAGCAGCGGCTCCAGCGGGCCAAAGCCGGCCACCTCGTCGAAAGTTTCCCTGATCAGTAGGGTCAGATCCTGCGCAGACAACGGCATACGATGTTGGGAAACGAAACTTTGCACATTGTTCTGCACAAACCCATAAAGGGTTCCACGCTCGATCCTAGCGACTTCGAGACTTTCTTCATCCAAACGTTCCACCAGATAATAGTGAACACGCTTTTTCAGCTCCTGATATTCCTGGTCGATTCGGGTAGCCACTCAATCGTCTCCTCAGCCGGCCCGCCAGAGTTTTTTCCGTGCTACGACACCGTAACCGTCCTTGCTTTCGCTAATCGCGTATCGTTTCAGGAGGGTCTCAAACCGGCTCTGATAATGGCTTCTCTGGGGCAGTTTGTGCAAAGGCAAGCCAGCATTGATTGACAGCAGGCGGCTGGTCCAATCCAGGGGTAAGTTGCCGATGTAATCAATACCAACCGCTCGTTCAAGCTCACCTAAGGAAGGTGAACCTTTCTTGTCATAGCAGTCCACAACCATGGATTTCCGACAGTCAGCTGTCATGTGACCACGCCAACTATCCAGTTGTCGACGCGCTTCGTGAGCCTGCTCGACGATGGGCTGGACAACCATCAGCAGCTCCTTAGCATGCAACCCAACTGCACCAATCCAGAAATCCGCGACTACAGGATCAACATTGATGATGATGTTGTCGAACATACTCATTAACTGGCTGACAGCAATGAACAAATCCGCGTTGCGATCTTCACCGAGAGCTTCCGGCGACAGTTTGCCTGACAGCAAACGCAGATTGGGAGCGTACTCCTCCAATGCTGTCTCGATCATTGCCTGGTCAAGAGATTCTGGATGCTGTAACAGGCTTTCCAGCGTGACCCTATTCTTGCTATCGAGATAAAAGGTGTGTCGATCCGTCGCCGTAGTATCAAGTGCAAGGATCCGAGCGTCCGGAAACAGCTTATTGTTGGTAAATGCCAGGTTCTGTGCGAAAAAACGCGCATCAACAACCGGGCTGGAACCGGTCACCAGAGTTATCTTCTTTCGTCCACTGGCAGGCTGAGAGCCTGAAGCCACCTGGACAGGTGTAACCTGCAGGAAATGCTGGACCCGGGTGCGTATTTCCTCACCATCGCTGATGACCACAAAGCAATCCCGGGCTCCGGCACGCATGCTGCGCAGCAGAAAGTCCTGGTTCACCCGGCGGGTCAGCGACACTACCGCCAGACCTTCACGCTCCGTGGTGAGCGCGCTGATAATCCTTAGAGCCTTACTCGCGTTGTTCTCATCCGCCGCCACCATAATGAAGCGGCTCCCGGTAGCCTCCACCAAACGGCTTACACGGGAAAGGTCCGACGAAGCTACAAACTCCACCGGCCACATGCCGTCGAGCGTTCGCTCCAACCAAGTCCGGATGCCAATGTCATCCGCCACACAAACCAGGATCTCGTCTCTGCTCATGGGGTCACCAACTCAATCCATGTTTTATGGGGCGCTCACCAGGGCTCGAATCTATCGCCATGTCCGCCCACTCGGTGCTGCTGTGATGGTAGTCCCGAGCAATGGTTTCCAGCTTGCCATTACCCTTCCGGCCTGAACTGACCAAATGAGGCGTAACCACCATAATCAGCTCACGGTCTTCCCGTGATACGCGGTCGGACCGGAACAGCGCTCCGAGTATTGGCAGATTGCCTAGCCCCGGGATTCGGTCGCTGTTGTTAAAGGTGTTGCGAGTGACCAGACCACTGATGATGAACGTTTCGCCAGAGCCCATGGCAACCGTGGTTTCAGTCCGGCGAACCCGTAAACCGGGAATGGTAATACCATTGGCCGTTACACCGGCTGTCTCATCCAGATCACTGACCTCAGGGGCAACCTTCAAAATGATCTGCCCCTGATCCACTACGGTTGGTGTCAGGCTGAGGCTGACACCGAATTGTTTGAATTCCACCTGGACACCGCTGTCATCACTGCGCACAGGTATCGGAAACTCACCTCCTGAAAGAAAGGTAGCGTTTTGCCCGCTCAACGTGACCAGTGAAGGCTCCGCCAGGGTGTACGCGAAGCCCCCGGATTCCAGGGCATTAATAATACTGAGTGAATTTTCTCCAAATCGGAAAAAACTGAAGCCACTTGAGGTAATAGCCTGGCCTCTCCCAGGTATTGGAGCGACCGAACTTGTTCCTGCGAAAGAGGCTTCAAACTGCCCACCATTGAACAGCTTGGAATAGTACATCCCAAGTTCATTCAATTCGCTTCGGTTCACTTCGACAATGCGAATATCCGTCTGTACCTGGGTTCCAAAGGGCAGTTTTTCACCCAAAGTGGCCGACACAACAACCAAAGAGCGCAACGGCTGCGAGCGGCCTTTAAGCCAAACTGACAAAGTTGCTGAACCTTGGGACTTGGCGGTCAGCAACAACTCGCTGCCACCGGAAATCGAGACGCCGGCAACGTCAGGATCTGAGATTGCCACCTTTACCAGTGTGCCCGGAAAGGTCATTACTCTTTGCTCTCCATCGCCTAGCTTTACCGGAGCTCCGTCCACCGTCTCACCACCAGAGGTCGACGCGGAGAAGACCGCTGCCAGACTCCCCATCAGCAGTGCGGCTATCCAAATGGCAACCGGCTTAGCGTACATAAACACTCCTCGATTCGGTTCCTTCGAAGACCCTGACTCTGGTAGAAGGTGGTCTCACAGATCGCCTAACAGGCTTGGCTTTGGGGGCAGATGGAAACAGATCGTCCAGGTAAACCGCTTTGACTATCTGTTTTTCCTCTCCTGGCTTGGCCGTTTCGACCTGTTTCGGAGAAACCGCCACCAACCGAAGACTGCCCTCACTGGCAGCGAGCAATAACCGTGATACCTGCGCTTCAGGAACCGACAACACAACGGTATTATTGCGGCGGGAGTCGTTATCTTCCCCGGCTTCGCCATTGTAGGGAACGCCTTTGACGGCCAGCACCAAAACACTGTCCAAGAGCTTCAGGGCCGCGGGTTTGTCTTTATCAGACCGCCGGAAAGACGCGGTCACGTCCACCCGGTCACCAGGCCGCAACAAGCCTCCCACGCCTGACACATCATCTACACCAATAGCCATTGCCTGATGATCATGCGGAACCAGGGTTTCCAGCACACTGTCGTTTCGCATGCTGGCTGCGGTGAGTGTCTGGCCAGCTGCCAGCGAAGTCTTGATGGCTTCGCCGAAGGGCGCCTGCTCAGCAGGAATAGCATCCGGCACGAGGTCAGCAGCAGAAACCGAAACGAATCCTTCTTTTTCCATTACATCACCAGGAGATAAAGCCCGCTTGGCGACCAGGTAACGGAACTCCGGCTTGCTTGTCGACTGGTCCGGCACGGCAACCTGAGATTGCGATGGAAATGTCGGCCGCTGTTCGACAAAAAACAGGCCAAAAATGGCCAACCCTAGCGCCGCCAGCGCTAATGCTGTAGCTGGCAGCGCGTATATCAGTCGCTTGTTCATTGTTGCGCCTCAGTCTTCTATATCTAGAAGGCCATCGTTGCTTCCGCACGCATCGTCTCTGGCATGGGGGGGAACTTCCCCAAAAAACCAAACGTTAGCTGGGGAACCATCGGCGCCTCCAGATTGTTGCGGGAGACGGCACAGCTCAGATAGCTGATGTCAACCGTTTCCACCACACCGCACTGGATAGATTCCGTTCCCGCCGTCAGTCTCTCGTCTTGCGAATCCCATATCCGCTGCAGAGTTGCGTTTGCGGTGTTTACGATCTGCTCGGAGAGACCGTCGGAAGAGAAGTGGGCCCGGTCCAAACGCAATGCTGACGAGGCGGCGACATCAACAACGCCCTGCATTTCATACTTGCCGAAAAACAAGATGCCGTATGCCGTTGCCCCGTAAAGCATGGCAACAACCATGGGAAACAGGATCAGAAATTCCAGAGCCACTGCACCACGACTGCGCCTCATAATTCTCCCCTTGCTCAAACAGCCGGGACCGCTTTAATTGCCGGCAGTCGCCGCGTCGGTAAACAAGCCAGAGAAGGCGTTAGACACTTGCGTCTTGATGGTGTCGTTGGTCATCGCAACGGTGAGGATCCCAACCAGCACAGCTGCAAGCACAATGTACTCGAGTGCGGAAGCCCCGTTCTGTTGGGACCCCATGGTCAATTTCCTGGTTTGCAGATTGACGGCCAGACGAATTGAGATGCTTTTTATTTTTTTCATAATCATGACTGAATCCTTCGAATGTGGATTGCACGCTTTTAAGCTAGAACAAATATGGCTTCGATGACGACAGTGTTTGTTTTATTTTATGTTGCAAATAGTTACCGCCATGCGTGGGTCGGAATGAATGCAAAAGGATGTAACAACCCAGCCCACCCGGCGACATCGTTATTTCAGGTACGGCGTTACCTGTCCAACCCCTTTTAATATATGACCCGAATTGACATGCGCACCGGTTATGCCGGCCAATGCAGAATCACAAGAATTAATCGCCCAAGAGTCTGATTTTTGTGACTATTGCCTTCCTTCGGAGGCAAATGGGATACTGAAGCTATCATCAAGTTCAGGTCCGAAACCTATGACCACTCCCCATCAAGCCATCGCACGAATTGTCGATGTGGTTCAACCGTCCACGCTGCTGGTCTGTGGCGCGCTGGCAGAGGAAGCGGGCAAGAACTGGAAGTTACACAACGACGCGTGCCACCTAATAACATTAACCGAAACGGCGGTCGGCGATGCCTTCCCGCTACCAGAAACCCAGGATTTGGCACTGATTACCGGCGTGCTTGAACATCTTTCGAGGGGCCAGGGTGAGCTTTTTCTCGGGCAACTCAGAAATTACGGCACGCACCAGATTGCCGTGGTAGTAGAACCGGCGAAAGGTTGGAATCTCACAGACTTTATTGCGCTCGGGTTTCGCCGCCAAGCCGAGTTAAGCTGTGATGGCAAATCGTCTATCCTATATACCTACAACCTCGACACCTACAACCACAAACGCGCCTGGAACAATCCCGACAACTGGGCCAACCCGGAGATGTGGGGCAAGGCCTGGTGGTGAACCGGCACCGGCAGCAATCCATCTGCCCGCATTGCCAATTGCACGCCAACATTTGCGTGTGCGACCAGTGCCAGGCGGTGGCCAATCGCATCCCGATCACGGTAATACAACACCCGTCGGAGGTGGGGCGCAGCAAAGGCACCCTCAGAATTCTTGAACGCTGCCTGAACCAGGTGCAGGTTGTGGTGGGCGAATCCCCCGAGCAACTGCAACGGGCCGGATTAAGTCTTGCAGACTTGAATGGGAACAGTGCCGTGCTGTTTCCCGGCCCCACCAGCCAACTTCTTGAGGAAGCCGACACCAGCGCCATCAGCCATTGGCTGCTGCTGGACGGCACCTGGCGCAAGGCTGCGAAGATCCTGCACCTGAATCCACAGCTTGCCACCCTGCCCCGATTTCACTTCGCCCATCCACCGGCTTCCCAATACGTGATCCGCAAGGCACCCGCCGAGCACCATCTATCGACCGCAGAGGCGGCCGCATACCTGCTGAAAACCCTGGAGCCCGGCCTGGACGTTCAGCCGATCGACACCGCCATGGCCGCATTGGTGGACAAACAACTGGCCCAGATTCCACCGGAACTGAGGAATCACTACCAGAAACCTGGCGACCCCTGACCAACAGTTCGCTCACCAACGTAGCCCCCCTTCAAAGCCATTGAGCACCTTTACGGGCTGAGCGAAAAAGAGGTAACACCGATAAGCCTGCAATGGTTGGCAACCGACTTCGGCTTGGGCGATCATGGTGGCTGCATTCTCTCTGCCAAAAGGACACGCCGTAATGGCCCTGTTTAATGAGAAAAACGCGGAAAAACAGCTGAATGCCGAATCCGGCAAGGTGCATCGCACCGATCTGGAAGCTCTGCTGGAGCGCCAGCGTGCGATAGAAGAGAAAGTGAAAGGCAGTGGCAAACTCAACCGCTTCAGCGCCGACATCAAGCTCATGTTCGCGATGATCCGCGACTACTGGTACGGCAACTACCGCAGCGTGCCCTGGAAAACCATCGCGGCAATTGCCGGCGCGCTGCTGTATGTTCTCAACCCTCTGGATGTGATTCCCGACCTGATACTCGGCTTCGGATTTATTGACGATGCTGGCGTGGTCGCCCTGTGCCTGAAACTGGTGGAGTCGGACCTACACCGCTACGCTGCATGGAGCGAAGAACGAGACGCGCAAAACAATTTTACACATTCGAATTGATTGAGACTTAAACCGAACGTACTCTCTCAATCGTTTCTTCTTTTGCCCCAGCCTTTGGAGACGACGTGGATTTTGCCACCCTGATTGGCCTTGTTGGCGCCATAGTGCTCATCGCTTCTGCCGTTATTCTCGGCGTCTCACCCGATGTTTTCGTCAACGCCCCCTCCTTGCTGATCGTGATCGGTGGCAGCTCGCTGGTGGTGCTGGCCAAGTTCAGTTTCGGCCAGTTTCTTGGCGCCTTCGGCGCTGCCGCCCGGGCCTTCAAATTCAAACTTCCAGAAACTCAGGCCGCCATTGAAGAGTTGGTGGACGTTGCACAGATTGCCCGTAAGGAAGGAGTTTTGGGATTGGAGGGTCGCGACGTCGAGTCCCCTTTCTTGGCGCAGGGAATCCAGATGCTGGTGGATGGCCAGGACGGCGATACCATCGAACAGCTGTTGAACAAAGAGCGGCTAATGACGCTAGACCACAACCGGTCCGGGGCCAAAGTGTTCACCGCGCTGGCCGATGTCGGGCCGGCCATGGGTATGATCGGCACACTGATTGGCCTGGTCCAGATGCTGTCGAACATGGAAGACCCGAAATCCATCGGCCCCGCCATGGCGGTCGCCCTGCTGACCACGCTGTACGGTGCCATGCTCGCCACCATGGTGGCCTCGCCCATCGCCGACAAGCTGTCCTTGCGGATGACCGAAGAGGCGCGCATGCAGTCCCTGTACATCGACGCCCTGAAGGCGATCCAGGCAGGCACTAACCCACGGATCATCGAACAACTGCTGTCCAGTTACCTGCCTCCGAAAGAGCGCAACAAGGCGCCCGAACCGGAGCCTGCGAGCGGATAAGCCATGGACGAGTTACCGGAAGAGGAAAAACCGGGGATCCCGGCCTGGGTTGTCACCTTTGCTGACCTGATGTCGCTGTTGATGTGCTTCTTCGTGTTGCTGCTGTCGTTCTCTGAGATCGACGCCATGAAGTTCAAGCAGATTGCCGGTGAGCTGTCGAAGGCGTTCGGGGTTCAGCGCGAAGTGCCGACCTTGGACATTCCCATGGGCACCAGCCCGATTTTTGACAAGTTCTCACCGGCGCCGCCCGAGCCCACCGTGGTAAACGAGATTCGGCAGACCACGTCCGACCGAAAACCGGAGCTTCAGACCCTCAAAAGCCCAACCGAACAAGCCATTGAGGCCGCCACCCAGGACCAACTCGACCAGAGCACCCAGGACATAACAAAGGTGCTGGAAGAGGCCATCGAAGATGGGCGCATCAATGTGGCTCAGGATGAGGATCAGCGCAGGATCGTGATCCGTATTGAGGAAAAAGGCTCCTTCCCCTCCGGCTCTGCCGATCTGACTTACGATTTCGAAACCTTGCTGCTGGACATGGCGGATGTGCTCGCGGATATTCCGGGCAGACTGACGGTGGAGGGACACACCGACGACATTCCCATTCGCACATCCCGGTTCTACAGCAACTGGGACCTCTCTGCAGCACGAGCCGCCGCTGTGGCCAATGCCCTGCTGGCGGTGGAAGAGGTTGAACCGACCCGGCTGGCTGTGAAGGGGCTGGCCGACACCAAGCCCCGGGTCAGCAACAACACCGCAGAAAGTCGCGCCAAGAATCGCCGGGTGGAAATCATCGTTGACCTGTCAGGCCCGCTGCAGGAGCAGGAAGTCGAACTGCGGGAACTGGTGGAATCAGGTGCTCTTGATCAAGAAGCAGTTATCGATTTTGAAGCAGATCCCACGCCCGAAATCCTTCTTGAAGACGACAACCCAAACAACAATCTTACCTGGTAATCGACCACCCCAGCGGATGCCCATTTCAGTGCAAAGTCGAGATGGGCGCACTTTTTTAGTGCGAAAATCCCGCCAAAGACGTCATCTTACGTGTACTTACCCCTGACAACTGACTAACGGCACTGCTTTTGCCTTATTTTGGAACGTCTCTTGCTTCTGTGCACCCGACCAATGCACAACAAGCCCGACTGAGGCCAACAAAACAATTCAGGAGCAATAACCCGTGGACATCACGAGTGCAGTACACACCCTGACTGAAAGCGCCAACACGCTGTTCATCCTTATCGGTGCCATTATGGTACTGGCCATGCATGCCGGCTTTGCCTTCCTGGAAGTAGGCACCGTGCGCCACAAGAACCAGGTCAACGCCCTGGTCAAGATCATGACCGATTTCGGCGTCTCCGCTGTCGCCTATTTCTTCGTGGGTTACTACGTCGCTTACGGCAGCCACTTCATGTCCGGCGCCGCAGAACTGACTGCCAGCAACGGCTACGAACTGGTCAAGTTCTTCTTCCTGATGACCTTCGCGGCAGCCATTCCTGCCATCGTCTCCGGCGGTATCGCTGAGCGCGCCAAGTTCTATCCGATGCTGATTGCCTCTGCACTCATCGTAGCCCTGGTGTACCCGTTCTTTGAGGGCATGATCTGGAATGGCAACTACGGCTTCCAGGCCTGGCTTGAGAACCAGTTTGGTGCATCCTTCCATGACTTCGCCGGCTCCGTTGTGGTGCATGCTGTAGGCGGCTGGATTGCCCTGGCCGCGGTTCTGCTGCTGGGTGCCCGTAACGGTCGCTACCGCAACGGCCGCGTGGTCGCCTTTGCCCCGTCCAACATTCCGTTCCTGGCGCTGGGCGCCTGGATCCTGACTGTAGGCTGGTTTGGATTCAACGTGATGTCGGCGCAGACGCTGGATGGCATCAGCGGCCTGGTGGCGGTCAACAGCCTGATGGCCATGGTCGGCGGCATCCTGGTGGCCATGCTAATAGGCCGCAAGGACCCGGGTTTCATCCACAACGGTCCTCTGGCTGGCCTGGTAGCTGTCTGTGCCGGCTCTGACCTGATGCACCCGGTGGGCGCACTAATCACCGGCGGTGTTGCCGGCGCCATTTTCGTTTACCTGTTCGAATGGGCCCAGGCCAGAATTGAGCGCCTGGACGATGTGCTGGGTGTCTGGCCTTTGCATGGTGTTTGCGGTGTATGGGGTGCAATCGCCTGCGGCATCTTCGGCCAGGAAGCGCTCGGTGGTCTGGGCGGAGTCAGCCTGATGTCCCAGATCATTGGTTCCGTAGCCGGTGTCCTGGTGGCCTTCGTGGGCGGCCTGATCGTATACGGCGTCATCAACACCATCTCGGGCTTGCGCCTGACCGACGAAGAAGAGTTCAACGGTGCGGACGTCAGCATTCACCGTATTGGTGCAACCGCTATCGAATAATGCGGAATGGCACCACTTTAAAACAGGCGGCCACTTGGCCGCCTGTTTTCGTTCTAAGCCTAAATTGACAGAATGACCATCCTCTCCTTTGCTGTAAGACAGGTCACGAGATCAACAACCTAGTCGCTGACCCGCCTTTTGCTGCCCCGTACCGTATTGAGTGCCGACTCCACCGGCACCCTCGCAGGAGACGAACGGAATCATGCTGATTGAGACACCGGACGCAGGTCTGTTTGATGAACTGTTCGATGCGGACAACCGGGTACGGCCCCATTGCCGAATGCTGGAAAACTGGCTACTTGAATCGGATGAAAATCTGATTACCGAAAAACGCCGGGAAGCCGATGTGCTGTTCCAGCGCCTGGGCATCACCTTCAACGTCTACGGTGAGGACCAGGGCGCTGACCGACTGATCCCGTTTGACCTGATTCCCCGGGTTATTTCCGCCAGCGACTGGCACAAACTCCAGGCCGGCCTGCGCCAGCGAGTAACAGCACTGAACCGCTTTCTGCACGACATCTACCACAACTACGAAATCGTTAAAGCTGGCGTGATCAGTGCCGAGCAGGTGTTTGCCAACAGCCAATACCAGCCCGGCATGCAAAACCTGAAACTGCCGAGGAACCTGTATTCCCACATCGCCGGCATCGACCTGATTCGCAACAACGATGGCGATTTTTACGTGCTGGAAGACAATCTCCGGTGCCCCAGTGGGGTCTCGTACATGCTGGAGAATCGCCGGATGATGATGCGGCTATTCCCCGAGCTGTTTGCCCACTCTCCGGTGGCTCCGGTGGAGCACTA